>SDBT01000226.1_pt1 | contig 82280 bp, 61 predicted proteins | sample 2277101 | NCBI WGS metagenome assembly SDBT01 (sample SAMN10404973, study PRJNA504765) | marine sediment metagenome | isolation source: marine sediment core GS10_PC15, 103 cmbsf | place: Arctic Ocean: Southern Knipovich Ridge | collected 2010
CCCGCACCCCACCTGCTCGGATCTCCACGATCTTGTTGGCTACCGCCCGGATGAGATGCCGGTCATGGGTGATCAATGCGATCGTGCCTTCGAACCGCTGGAAGGCTTGCTCGAGTACATCACTTGAGGCGATGTCCAGATGGTTGGTCGGTTCATCCAGGCACAGGAAGGGAGCGGGTAGCACGAGCATCTTGGCCAGAGCCAGGCGGCAGCGTTCCCCCCCGGAGAGCACACCGACCAGTTTCTCCACATCGTCCCCGGGGAAGAGGAATGCGGCAAGCAGGGAGCGGATCTCCGATTGCGTCCACCCCGGGGCGACTCTTTCGAGTTCCCGGTAGACAGTGTTCTTCACTCCCAGCGCTTCCAGCTGGTGCTGGGCGAAGTAGGCCGTCTCGACGTGTACCCCCAGACGAAGGTCCCCGGCGTCGGGAGCCAGAACACCAGCCAGCATCTTCAGAAGAGTGGACTTCCCTGCCCCGTTCGGACCCACCAGTGCAACCTTGTCCCCGCGATAGAGGGCGAAGTCGAGCCGGTCGTATACGACATTCTCCCCGAAAGCCTTGCCCACACTCTGCAGCCGGATCACCTCATTGCCCGTACGTGGAGGCTGAGGGAACGCGAAGCGGACCCTCCTTCGCTCCTGAGGGAGTACGACCATCTCCTCTTTGACCTTCTCTATCCTGCGTATCCGATCCTGGGCGGCCCGAGCCTTCGTGTTCTTGTAGCGGAAGCGGTCCACGAATGCCTGCATGTGTGCGATCTCCCTGACCTGCGCGGCATGCGTCTTCCTGATCTGTTCGTGGGCCAGTTCTCTCGCTCTTTCGAACGCGGCCCAGGAACCCGCATATACTGAAAGGGTTCGCTGGTCTATCTCAGCCACATGGTCGATGAGACCCTCCATGAAGGCCCTGTCGTGACTGACGAGGACGATGGCCCCCTCATAGGAACGCAGGAACCCTTCCAGCCAGGTGACCGATTCCAGATCCAGGTGATTGGTCGGTTCGTCAAGCAGGAGCAGGTCGGGCCGCCTGAGCAGCAGCTTCGCCAACGCGATGCGCATCTGCCATCCGCCCGAGAAGGTCTCGGTCCTGTGATCGATCTCCACTTCCTTGAAGCCGAGTCCGGTGAGAACCGCTCGGGCCTCGACTTCCAGCGAGTAGCCACCCGCATGCTCGAACCGATGACGCAGTCGTCCATACTCGGTGAGCAGCTTCTCCTGCTCCGGCCCCTCCTCCGCCGACGACAGTTCCTCTTCAAGCAGGGTGAGGCGATGCTCCAGGGTCGTGAGTTCGCCCGCGGCGGTCATTACTTCTTCGAAGACCGATCGACCGCGCATCTCGATGGCTTCCTGCCTGAGGTATCCGACGACCGTGTTCTTTGCCCGGGAGACCGTCCCCTGGTCCGCGAACTGTATCCCCGCTGCGATCTCCAGCAGCGTCGTCTTACCCGATCCGTTCGGACCCACCAGTCCGAACCGGTCGCGCACGCCGACATGCAGCGCGGCGTCCTCGAAAAGGACGCGGTCGCCGAAGGACTTCGCAATGTCGGTGAGGGTCAGGATCACGGTAACGCAATCTAGTCGCCATTGCCCTGAAGAACCAGTAGAGCCAGCTGTACCCTGAATCCGTATAAGGCGCTGGCGGTTGTGTCGAGGCGCAATATTCCTGAGATCTCCTGTTCATGGGCCCTTCATCTTCTCTTTAACCGCAGCCCATATGTTTACAGGTAACTTGATCACAGAACCTGAAACGGATTGGGAGGAATATGAACCGCCGTTACATATTGACAGTATTCGTGGTTGTGGGATTCCTGGGTCTCGCTGCCTGCAGTGAAAGTTCCACCGAACCTGAACAGATCGACGAGCCGGTCCTGTTGCAGGTTACCCCCGAGGGAGGCGCGACTCTCGTACATCCTGATTCTTCGATCACCATCGAATTCTCTCACCCGATGGGCATGGAGATGGAGATGTACGTAGTCCTGCATGAAGGGGACACAAGCGGTCCGCTGGTGGCCGGATCCTGGACCTGGTCTGAAGACCGGATGAAGTTGACCTTCCAGCCTGACAGCCCACTAAAACCGGCTACTACTTATGCAATTCACATCGGAGGCGGAATGACCGATGCGAGTGGTAACCATATCAATTATGAAGAACATGGCATGGATATGGGAGGACAGTGGATATCACAGCAGATGCTCGGCAACTGGGGTGGTGGAGGCATGATGGGTGGAGGTATGGGCAGCATGATGGGACCAGGCTGGCAGCATCACAACGGAAGCTACGGTATGGTGTTCTACTTCACTACGGTGTAGCCGACGCGGGACGGAGTGAGCCCACCCGTGTCGTTATCCCCCCGCTGGGGGCCTCCGGCGGGGGGATTCGTATACCCTCTCTTCACTTGATCTTCACCAGAGCTTTATCCGGCATTTGATATCCTTCGCGCGAAGAAACGATCGATCACAGAAACGAAAGGATGATTCCATGAAGCGGCGTAGCACTGGACAGTTGTTGCGGCGATACTGGTTGGTTACCGCTGCGATCGGGGTGGTGTTACTGCTGGAAGGTTGCGGCGTGATGGGTCTCGGTCATATGGGATTCGGGTATCCGATGGCCATGGAAAGATCTGGACAGGGCGTCAAGAGTGTTACGGAAGTATCAGCCGAGGGTATCGGAGTACGGCTTGATGTGCCACCCCTGAGGCTTGAAGAGACCTCGGTCCTTACCGTTCAGGTGTACGATGCAAAGTCGGGAGTTCCGGAACCCGATGTCCTGGTCGGCGTCTCAATCCGATGGGAATCGGCTTCCCTGATGCCCGATAACTCAGTTCTCAATTCAGGTTCCATCACCCTCGCAACGATTGGTTCAGCAGAATCAGGATCTTACCTGTTCCTGCTCACTCCCCGTGAAGTCGGGAGTTATATCATCGAAGCCACGATTTATTCTTCGCCATATAACAAGGATGAAATGGTCTCTCTCAGGATGATCGGGGAAGTGCCTGATTCCCGTGTCTACAGACGCCGACGCCAATGGTTGACAGGCGTGGCAATTGTGGGAGGAGTTTCCATGATGGCTGTAATGGTCCTCTTCATGAGGGATGGACATGATCATGGATCCTGACCTTCCATGCGCCAGGAACTGCTCAGCCTTCAATGAAGGTTGTTACTCCCAGAGTTGTGGCAAGCAGTTGCATGCTTCATTCCGACAGTTCGCGGTAATGGTGGGAATGATCACTGCCTCCACCCTGGTTGCGCTGGTGGTCATTGCGATCCTGAGCAGTTGAAACTGTGATGAGACAAGAACGGGGAGTGGACGAGTCCATTCCCCGTTTTCTGTTGCAGAGTGATTCCAGTCAGGATATTCCATAGAGAACCTGACGAAACGGCCTGGTGCCCGTTCTCGAGGAGCCTGTTGGAGAGACCGGTGATAGCGAGGATTGTGCAATCCGCCGGGAAGAACAGACATGCATATTCTGGTAGTCGAAGATGACCGCAAAGTTGCCTCATTCATCCAGAAAGGATTGAGCGAAGAAGGATATGTGGTGGATGTGGCTGCGGATGGAGATGAAGGAAGCTTGAAGGCATTCGTGGGTGAATATGATGTTATCATTCTGGATGTCATGCTGCCCGAACGTTCGGGGTATGAGTTGGCGCGTGAGCTGCGCCGGGAGGGTTCAACCACACCGATCCTCATGCTGACGGCCAGGGATACCACCGAAGATATCATCAGGGGTCTCGATTCAGGCGCAGATGATTATCTGACGAAACCATTTGCGTTTGATGAACTGCTCGCTCGTATCCGCGCCTTGATGCGGCGTGAGGGAGTTGACAGGACACAGATTCTCCGGTATCTCGATCTGGAACTGAACCACCGCAGACACGAAGCCCGGCGTGGGGACCGTGTCCTGGACATCACTCCAAAGGAATTCCAGCTTCTTGAACATTTTCTGCTCCACCCTGAAGAGGTGGTGACCAGAACAGAATTGCTCGAAAAGGTCTGGGAGCTCGAATTTGACCCTGAAAGCAATGTCGTCGACGTACACGTCGGTAACTTGAGACGCAAACTGACCTCGGGAGGCGAACCGGAGCTGATCGAGACCATTCGCGGCGTCGGATACAGACTGAAGTGAGAACCAGAAAGATTCAGGGATCCTACCGGGCGCTGCTCACCCGCCGCTTTGTCTGGCTCTGGGCGATCGGGATTGTCGTCATCAGCCTTGTAACCCATTTCGCGGTGCGGTTCATTCTCCTGCAACAGGTCGACAGGTCACTCTCGCTGGTTGCTTCACTGCAGGCGAGTGTCGTGGTCGAGAGTGCTCCCGACCAGATGGAGTTGCGGGAATGGGAACTCCATCCCAATGAGGTCGAACAACTTCAGGACGTGCTCTGGTTCATCGAGGTATATGATGAGACACGGAGCGTAGTCACGAGAAGTGTCAATCTGACTCAACCTCTCCCCGATCCCGGAGTTGGATGGGAGGCCATCGAAGAAGGACAGGTCGCGTTTCAGACTGTCTCGAGTTCTCTCGGTCCTCTTCGCCAGATACTCTATCCCCTCCAGCGACTGGATCCGGCACATGCGCACCATGCAATACAGGTCGCCGTATCCCTCAGCCCTGTGTATAGAATGCTCAGCCAGATTGATATGGTCCTAATGGGGATCGGACTGCTGGGCCTGCTGGCTGCAATGGCTGTGGGATGGAATGTCGCCACGTGGGCGATCAGACCGGTTGGTGAAATCGTGCGCCAGACAAGTGCAATCCATTCCCCGCAGGAACACAAGCGAATCACCGCCTATGCTAGCACACAGGAATTCGCCTCACTTGTCGAAGTTTTAAACGAGATGCTGGAGCGTCTGGAGCAGGCCTATGAATCACAGCAGAGGTTCACTGCTGACGCAAGTCATGAACTCCGCACACCTCTGACCTCCCTGAGGGGAACGATCGAAGTTGCTCTGCGCAGGCAACGACCGGTCGAGGAATACATGCAGGTTCTTGAATCCTCCCTGGAGGAGACCACCAGGATGCAGGCTCTGGTGGGAGACCTTCTGATACTGGCCAGAACCGATGCCCATGTTCTGCAGCCTGGTCGTGAGCCTGTTTACGTGGCTGACCTGGTGGACGAAGTGGTCCGGCAACTGACTCCCGAAGTGACCGAGCTGGGAATAACCATCGATACTTCCGGAATCGACGAAATAACCCTGATGGTTGATCGCAACATGATTTTTCGCAGTCTGTTGAACCTGGTCAGCAACGCTATCCGGCATTCTCCACCCGGGGGAATGGTCTCTTTAGGATGCAGGGAATCTGATGGAGAGATCCTGTTATCGGTTCAGGACGAGGGTAATGGTATCCCTGAATCCATCCGCCCTTTCATCTTCGACAGATTCTATAAAGCTGATTCGGCGAGAGCGAACAGGGATAGTGCAGGATTGGGATTATCACTCGTTAAAGCCATGGTGGAGACTCATTCCGGTGAGGTTTCTGTGGAGGATGGACCCGGAGAAGGTGCGCTCTTCGTGATACGCCTGCCTGCCGACCTGAACATGCTTGAGTGAGGGCTGCTGTTCCAGTGTCTCCGGTTCATCGATCTGAATCAGATCCCGGCAAGTGTTCCCCGCCTCTCTTCATACTCCTGAGTAGAAATTTCTCCACGAGCATAGCGCAGTTCAAGTATCTCACCGGCAGTCAGGTTTTTCTCGGATTGCCCTGTGCCATCACTCTGCCGGGTAATGGCATACACCGCCCATACAATGCCACCCAGGATAAGTAACCAGACGAGCCACATCCATGGGCCCATGCCCCAGAAGCCTGATCCATGCATGATAATCCTCCTTTCCTCAGATCAGTGACTTATTCCTTTGTATTTCAGGAACCCCCTCTTGAGTTCCCATTCTTTCAGAAGACTCCAGACCACCGGGATGACGATCAGGATCAGGACAAGACTGGTGAGGATGCCTCCGATGAGAGGGGTTGCGATAGGTTTCATGACATCACTCCCGGTTCCCGTACTCCACATGATGGGGAGTAATCCGATGAGACTGGTCGCAACGGTCATCAGCTTGGGGCGGAGTCTGAGTACGCTGCCGTCCATCGCAGCCTTCAGGATCGTCTGCCGGGAGACGTTCTCTTTCAGAATGTAGGGGTCGAGCGCCTCATTCAGATAGATGAGCATGACAACCCCGGTTTCCACGGCGACACCAAAGAGGGCGATGTAACCCACCCAGACAGCAACACTGTAGTTGTAGCCCAGCAGGCTCTGCAGCAATACGCCTCCTACCAGTGCGAAGGGTACTGAGAGGATCACCAGCAGGGCCTCACCGATACTGTGGAAGGTGAGGTAGAGCAGCAGGATTATGATCAGAATCACGGCCGGCATTATGGTCATCAGTCGCTTTTTCGCCCGGATCTGGTTTTCATACTGCCCGGACCAGTTCACGTAGTACCCGTCAGGCAGTTCGAACCGTTCTTCCATAGCAGCTTTCGCCTCATCCACGAATGACCCCATATCCCTTCCCCGGACGTTGAGCATCACCAGAGAACGGAGCATCCCGTTCTCGCTGTTGATCATCGGCGGTCCGGGAGTAACCTCGATGGTCGCCACCTGTTCGAGAGGTACCTGGGCTCCGGTGACCGTTGGAACAAGCACTCGTCTGAGTGCTTCGGGATCTCTGCGGTAGTCGGCCATGTAACGCACCCGGACGGGGAATCGCTCGCGACCCTCAACAGTTGTGGTCAGGTTCATCCCCCCGATAGCCGTCTCGATCACCATCTGGATATCTTCCACATTCACTCCAAAGCGGGCTGCTCCCTCACGATCGATCGTAATGTCGAGGAACTTGCCTCCAACAACCCGTTCCGCATACACATCTGCCGCTCCCGGGATATCTCTGAGTATTTCTTCGGCCCCGAGCGCCAGATCAGCCAACTGGTTCAGATCGGGACCGAAGATCTTCACGCCGAGATCGGTCCGTACCCCGGTGGCCAGCATCTGGATACGGTTGATGATCGGTTGGGTCCACCCGTTTGTGAGCCCCGGAATCTGGATCAGGGAATTGAGCTCTCCGATCAGACCGGACTTGGTCATACCCTTCCGCCATTCTTCTCTCGGTTTGAGGATGATGATCGTCTCGATCATGCTGACCGGTGCCGGATCTGTCGCGGTCTCGGCCCGGCCGACCTTTCCAAGTACGTAATCCACTTCCGGGACCGATTTGATCAGGGCATCGGTCACCTGGAGCAGCCGTTTTGCTTCAGTAACTGTCACGTTCGGCAACGTGACAGGCATGTAGAGAAGACTCCCCTCATCAAGCGACGGCATGAATTCCCGGCCTCGGCTCATTGCCAGCGGCAGCGTGGCTATGAGGATGAGGATCGTGATCAGAAGAGTGCTCCACCGGAATCTGAGAACGATTGCCTGAATCCTCCGGTAGATGCCGACGAAGAGCCGCATCATCGGATTCTGACCTTCCGGCCGCAATTTCCCTTTCATGAAGACCGTCATGAGAACGGGGACAAGAGTAATGGCGATAATGGCAGCCCCGGTCATGGTGAAGGTTTTCGTGAACGCCAATGGCCGGAAGAGTCTCCCTTCCTGTCCGGTGAGCATGAACACCGGGACGAATGAGAGGATGATGATCATCAGGCTGAAGAAAATGGGGCGTCCCACCTGTTTGGCTGAGATGAGGATTGTCTGAATCGGGTTCTTCCTGGCTTCCTCACCGCCCTCGGAAAGATGGCGGAAGGCATTTTCCACCATCACAACTGAGGCATCCACGATCACTCCGATGGCGATCGCCACACCTCCCAGCGACATGATGTTCGCGGTGATGCCGATGTACTTCATGAGGATGAAACTGATCAGAACCGCGACGGGGAGACTGATGATGACAGTGAAGGCACTGCGGAAGTGGAGGAGAAAGATGAAGACGATCAGGGCGACGATGATCGCTTCTTCCAGGAGGGTGTGCCGCAGATTATCGACAGCCGATTCGATCAAATCCGAACGGTCATAAGCGGTCGTGATCGTCACCCCTTCAGGAAGCCCCGCTTTTAATTCCTCCATCTTGATCTTGACCCGGTCGATCACCTCCTTGGCATTCTCGCCGTATCGCATGACGACGATCCCGCCAACAACCTCCCCCTCTCCATTCTCATCGAGCATCCCTCTCCGGATATCTCCACCGAGTTGAACCGTGGCAATATTCTTTACATAGATCGGCGTTCCGTCGGGTGTGGCGCCCAGGACGATATTCTCTACATCCGCGACCGATTTGATGTAGCCGAGTCCCCGTACCACGTACTCAATATCAGACATTTCGATCAGTCGCCCACCGACGTCGTTGTTGCTCTTCCGGACAGACATGACTACATGTCGAAGCGGGATGTTGTAGGCGAGCAGTTTTGTCGGATCCACATCGATCTGATACTGCCGGACAAATCCACCGATCGAGGCGACCTCGCTCACGCCATCAACCGCGGTCAACTGGTACCGTATATACCAATCCTGTATGGCTCGAAGGGCGCCGAGGTCGTGCCGTTCACTTTTGAGCGTGTACCAGTATACATGTCCCACTCCCGTACCATCCGGGCCCAGGGTTGAAGTAACCCCCTCGGGCATGAGTGACTGGGCATAATTAAGCTTTTCCAGAACTCTGCTGCGAGCCCAGTAGATATCCACGTTGTCTTCGAAGATCACATAGATGATGCTTGTGCCGAACATACTGGTTGCACGAACCGTCTTGACTCGCGGCAGACCCTGCAGGGCTGTGGAGAGGGGATACGTGATCTGGTCTTCGATGACCTGAGGACCACGCCCCATCCAGTCGGTCGAGACAATAACCTGGTTGTCGCTCAGATCAGGGATCGCATCAAGGGGGGTGTTCTGCAAAGCCCAGAAACCCCAGCCGATACCGAGCGCGAATACCATCAGAACAACCGGCCGGTTATTTATGCTGCTTTCGATGAGTTTTTCAATCATGATCCGTTCTTTTCCCTGGAAGTGTTCCGACAGTCCTTATAGTCCGCCGCCGTTATCATGCTGCATGTTGGCGTGACCTCCGCCTGCCGCCATCGATCTGAGTTGACTCTCGGAATCGAGCAGGAAACCGCCCGAGGATGCGACCTGTGCTCCCTCCTGCAGGCCCTCCAGAATCTGATACCAGTCACCGATCCGCAGGCCGAGTACCACATTACGCGGGCTGAACCGGTTCTCTTCGACCTCTTCCCAGACAACCTGTCGATAGCCGGTATTGATGACCGCTGATGAAGGAACGACCAGTGAGTTGGTGATCGGAGTCAGGATGACCGCTCTTCCGAACATCTGGGGCCGGAGTGATCCGTCAGGGTTCGGGAAGTGTGCGCGGATCGCCACGCTCCGTGTCCTCGGGTTCACCACAGGATCGATGAACGTCACCTGTCCAGTGAATGATTTGCCGGGATGAGCATCGGTGAAGACGTGTATCTCCTGGCCTAATTTGAGGAACGGCAGCTCATATTCATAGACATCCGCATACAACCACAGACTGGAGAGGTCAGCGATATCATAAAGGGTCTGTCCCTGCTGAACGTACTGACCTTCCTGAACCATTTTCCTGAGGACTGTGCCGGAAGTGGGAGCATGGATCGTGGTGGTGTTCCGTATCTTTCTGGTTTGCTCCAACTCATCGATCTGTGCTTCGGTAATGCCCCAGAGCAGCAGGCGTTCCCTGGCAGCCACGCGCAGACGATCCTGGAATTTCTGGAAGATCTCACTCCAGTGCTGCTCTCCGTCAGGATCCGGGAGTGTACTCAGATACTCTTCCTGGGTCTGGATCAGCGCAGGACTGTAGATTTCCAGAAGTGGTTGTCCCTTGCGTACGATGTCGCCGGTGAAGTCAACGTGCAGCCGCTCCACCCGACCGCCCACCCAGGCGGCAACATGGGCAAGACGCTGTTCGTTCACATCGAACCGACCAACTGTAGAGATTTCCTTCTCGAGTCTGCGAAATTCAGCCGTCGATGTCGCCACATTCGCCAGTACGCGCTGAATGGGGGAGATGCTCACGTCGACAAGTCCGCTGACTTCAGACATGTCCATCTCGCCCGCACCCGATGTCGATTCCATACGGGGTACCAGGCTCATGCCGCAGATCGGGCAATCTCCGGGCTTGTCGCTCACAACAGATGGATGCATCGGGCAGGTGTAAACGACCTCACCTGATTCTGTCTGAGTCGTTTCGTGGATGTGGTCGGCGTGTTCATCATCGGTCATGCCCATCTCTGAAGCAGAAGCTCCCGCCGGTACCGAATTCACGCGTTCCTTGGGTACGAGGCTCATGCCGCAGATCGGGCAATCCCCGGGTTTGTCGCTGATAATTGAAGGATGCATCGGGCAGGTATAGTAGATGTCGGCCTGCGCCTGATTCACTCCACTTCCCGAATTGATGAGAGTAAGAACTGTGAAACCGCCGCCAGCGATCAGAACGATCGCGGCTGCAATGATGATCGATCGCTTAGTTTTGCGCATGTCTCTACTCCGGTTTGTCATTGTCCGCTCACGAGGGTATCGAGAGAGGATCCAAGAACAGCTTCGAGATCAGCCACTTGCTTATGGAAATCGGTCGTCACCCGGACAGATGCGAGCTGATAGTTGAAAAGCGTTGTCTGAGCGGCTATCAGGGTCAGAAAGTCCACTGTATCCACCCGATACCCCGCAAGCACACTGGTTAACACACCTTCGGCCTGAGGAAGGATCTGGTCTGCGTAAAGAGCCATGAGTTGTCTTGACCGTCGAAGTTCACTTGCCAGCCGTTCCACGGTCGCCTCGACCTGGAACTCCAGATCCCGGAGCCGATGCTCTGCTTCGGCCAGCAGGGAACCAGCTTCTTCGACAGCCTTATCCTGCTTCTGTCCGAGGTAGACGGGTATCTGAACTCCAACCATCGCAGTGATGAAATCACGCCTTCCCGCACCTCGCTCTGCATACGATGTGGAAGCGCTCCAGCTCGGACGTCGGAGTCGCCGGGCCAGTTCGACGGCAGTCTGTCTCTGATGTATCTGTGCCCGGGCCTTCTCGAGTACAGGATTGTTTCTGCCGGCTGCTTCCTTTAATGCATCTGCATCAAGCCGGCCTGATGTCGTTTCAGGAAGGGTCAATGAAGGGATGGGTGTGTCGGAGGGCATAGCCCTGAGCGCATTGAGACGGCTGACCATGCCGACTCTCTGTTCTGCAAGAATGATCAACCGCTCGGTGAGCCTCGAATGTTCAAGCTGAGCCTTCAGGACGTCCTGCTGGATCCCCCGACCGGTCTGATATCTCGTCTCTGTATTCTGTATGAATATCTGCAGAAGAGCCTGGTTCTCTGTTGCGATCGCGACCGATTCATCCAGAAAATACAGGTTGAGAAACGTATTTCTGGCCCATTGTTCCAGTTGTTCCTCAGCAAGGATCAGCTGCCTCTCGGCGATCTCGACTCCAGCCTCTGCAACTTCGGTTCGGGTTCTGAGTACTCCGGGAGCCGGGAAACCCTGTGTGACCGTCAACTGTCTCATGCTCATCGGTTCCTGATTGAACCTGAACGTTGAGACAGGGATGTTCATCAGGCTGAAGCCGACCATCGGGTCAGGCAGCAGTCCTACCTGAGGAACCCGCTGCTGTCGTGCTTCCAATACCGCAGTATCGGCTGCCAGGGCAGGATTACGTTCCAATACCTGCGATACGAAAACATCCATCACAAGCGGGTCGGTCTCCTGGTTCTGTTGGGCAGATGCCTGACTGGTCAGACCAAAAAGAACGATACCGCTGAGTATCAATGAGGATCTTGTATGGGTCATTCTTCTGCCTTTATCTTTTTGTCGATCGGATCCGCTGTGAATAAATTCCATGTTTCCGCATCCTGTAGATGAAGGTATTGCGGGTCAAACCAAGTGTCTGAGCTGCCCGGGTCTGATTGCCGTTATTCCGCTCCAGTGCCGCAATGATCAGCCGACGTTCCACCTCGGACAGGACCAGACCAGTATCGAGGAGTTTCCTGATCAGTTGAGCAGGATCGGCTGGAATGGAATTATCAGGAACTGAATCTACTTCATTCATGGTTCATGTCTCCTCCATATTCGTCACTTCGCTGCGCCAAATAACGCACTGCCAACTTAAAGTGGTGAAGATGAAGATTTTATGAAGGTTTGCTGAACGCTCGTTAATTGTTGGATTTAAGCCTGTAGATCTCTTTTGGGTCAGAACAGCAGGTGGGAGATCTGTGCAGCATATTCGCCCGCTCGTTCTTTTCGGTACTGTAGATCCAGCGTCTTTTTATCCGCTGCAGAAATGAATCGTCGAGCCTGAAACCGGCTTCAAGCAGAATCCCTTCGATGTCTGCCAGGTATACTGTCATAAGGTCATATTGCATGGTCAATGCATGCAGTTTTCTGTCGATGGAGACAGTTGATACTCCTTCAATGTCCATCAGGAGCCATTCCAACCTCTCCCAATGCTGTTCCAGGGTATTCTCTTTGAACCTGATACAGCGACTCCTCAAAGCATCCATCGGATTCACCCCCCGGAATGGTCACCTTATCGCGATTGCACGTGAGTGTGCTCACCAGCAATCCAGTTCATCTGTGCAAGACGCTGGACTCTATCTGGTCCCCAAAATGCTACTTGCAGGATGAAGCCCGCATGAAGAATGGAGTAAAGGAATCCATCATCGAGGCACTGTCGAAAAATGGTGGAGGCGTGGGAACCACACGTTAAAACGCTGGTGTATCTCCCCGCATTTCCGCCAGTTTCCGGCGAATGAGATCTCTGCCGGGTACTGCTTTTACCTCTCCAGGCTCCGATTCCTCGTACAACCGACAACGCCAGCCGTACCCGACCTCCCGCTCGTACTCTTCGCCCTCCAGATCCTCTCCGTTGATCCGGATGGAGGGTGAGCCGAGAAATCGATAAGCCTCTACCTCATCAGGGCTTGTAAGCTCAATCTCCTTCACTTCTATATGCAATCCGGATTCAGCTATAACTTCGTTGAGGAGTCTCAGGGTCGATCCGTGGCCGGGACAGTTATCGAAGAACAGAAACTCGATGTTGACCATACTGATTCCTCCTTTCCCACTTTAACCTTCGTCAGATGCAATATAGACACTGCAGTATACTACAGACTCAAGAACTGTTTGCCCCATCGGCTTCGACAAGAACATCAATTATCCCTCTCCACTCAAGTCTGAGTGTGTCTAGAATTGTCAGGTCGGGGCGGGTATGGGTGATTCATCTTTCACGTCTGCCGGATGAGACCTAAGGGAGATATCGCCATGCAGCTCAATCCACGAAAATGTAACGCCAGAATTATACTGCACGGCATACTGCTATTGCTCCTCGTCATGACTGTCACGTGCAAGAAGTCGTGGGCTCCGGAAGAGACCAGCTACGATGGCACCTGGGTAGGTTTCTTCAAGCATCTGTATGATGCAGGGGAAGTGACGGTCATTGTCGACAAGCAGAAAAACTGTACGATGGAGGCTTCTGTCTCGGGCACGAGTGATCACTGGGGAGGGACTTATGCACTGACGGTCAAGGGTGATCTCTTTATCCAGTCGGACGGCAGGGTCGTCGGAGAGATCCCGATGACCAGGTACTGTGCCGGGAGAGACACCCTGACAGCCACCGTTTCCTTCTACGGCAAGTTCAACCTTGCCGGATCCGGCGGTATCTATCAGGGCCAGTGGGCCACCACTGCCTCCTCACTCTTTTCAGCTGGTGGTTCCTGGGGAGCTGCCAAGATACAACCGTAGCGCTTCGCCCGGCGATATGGAAGTCCGGACCTGCTGACCAACCAGTGTGGGCAGGTCGTGCTCTGCCAGATCTCTTACAGCGAGAGTCTGGTATGGGCCTCCAGCATGTTGGCCTGGACGTCGAGGCCCCAGGGGCAGGCGCCGGTGCACGGAGCCCTGCATCCGAGGCAGTGGGATGCGTCGCTGCCGTCCAGTTCCCGGTAGAGCACTATGGCGTCCTTTTCTCTCCCCTGATGCTCGAAGTAATAGGCGTAACGCATTACAGTACTTACCTGTAGGCTTTCCGGACATGCTGTTGTGCAGGCATCGCATCCCTGCCGGCAGTAGCGGTCGCTGATCAACCTGCCGTAGTCACTCAGCAGGGCCATATTCAGGTCTGCCGTGGTGGAGCCGGAGAGCGGCAGGTACTTGCTCATGTTGTCGATGCTGCTGGCCGCGATACAGGTGGTGTGCATATCGGGGTTCTGCACAACCCACTGGACGCTTGCGATATCGAGTTCGTCCTGGGTTGTGATGCCGAACTTATCCATGAACGGCTTCGTCTCCTGCCACCTCTCCTCCTGCCGCTGGATCGGTCCCCGGAGACTCTCGATCGCCTGCTCTCTCGTACGCCCCCGGTTCACGGTCCGTTCGATCGACTGCTGCTGGGCTTCGGTGAGGTTGTCTGGGTCAAGCGGGGTCGGCTTCAGGGTTCCCGGCTTGGTCTTCATCGCGGTCGTACCGACGTTATGCTCTTTACAAGCGGCAAGAACCCTGTCCCCCATCTCCCGGTTCAGGAAGTTGTAGGAGAAGAGCATCAGGTCGAACCGGCCGTCGGTGGCGGCCGCCATCAGGATGTCTTCCTGCGTGTCAGGACTGCCCCGCCCGGCGCCGTGACATGAAATGCCGATGTGCTTCAATTTGCCGTCGGCCTTCAACTGATCGGTGGCCGCGTGGAACACAGGGGTATTGAGGGCTTCGATCGAACCTGGTCCGTGCATGTAGAAGGCGTCGATATAGTCGGTCTGCATTCTTCCGAGGCAGGTCATGAACCGATCGCGTACCGTCTCTTCGGTATCGCTGTTCCCTACACGGATTTTGGTTGTGATGAAGATCTTCGAGCGGTCCATATGCGTCATGGCCTCACCGACGGCCGTCTCGGCGGCGCCCCGACCATACCCTTCAGCCACGTCGAAGTAGTTGATCCCCTGATCATAGGCATACCGGACCACCGCGGTATCTCTAAGGGGGACTCCCCCGACCGAGATGTCGGAAGCCTTGAAGCCGGTCCGTCCCAGGATTTTGTAAGCCTTGATACCGTCAGCACCCGCCCGCTTCACTCTTCCCCCGGTCATGCCGGCGGCAGGTGTCGCCGCAAGCGCGCTGCCGGCGATGGCCGCACCACCGACTTCCAGGAAATTTCTGCGCGAGAACGATCCGTTAGTGTCCTTCCGATCAGCTTTCTTCTTCACGACCTGACTCCTTTACGGTTCCTCGGTCTATTCTCGGCACAGCCCCCTGCCACTCAGCCACCCGATTCGGACGCCGAAACACTACCCGATGCTCACTCAATCATACAAGGCGATACCCCACATCTTCACACTTCATTCATGCATTTCGCCCACCCGACCGGTATACATGCGACTTGCACCGTGTCCTCCCAAGGGTGGATGCTCCACCGTGCAGCGACGACGAGCAACCTGGCTTGGCCGGAATACATCGGTGCTTGAATGCCAGCGTAAGACGCAGCCGGAGCGTTTCTCCGACAGGCTCCTAAGGAGGAGCGATCTCGATGCCGACCTCATCGTTTTCCGAAAAACCGGGAACAGGACATCAACTGCTCGGTGACATGCCCGCCGAGTCATTTCGCACCGCGGGATACCGGATCATCGACTGGATTGCGGAGTATCTCGAAAATGGTCCCGACGCGCCGATCCTGCCGCGGGTGGAACCGGGAGAGATAAGCGCTCAGCTCCCCGACTCAGCGCCGGCGGAAGCCCGGTCGATCGATGCCTTGCTGGAGGACTTCAACAACATCCTCTACCCGGGATTCACCCACTGGAACAGCCCGCGCTTCATGGCCTATTTCCCCTCCACCTCTTCAGGGCCGGCCATTCTCGGAGAACTCCTTGCCGCTTCGGTGGCGCAGAATGTCATGCTCTGGCGTACCGGGCCGGCCGGCACCGAACTCGAGATCCGGGTCCTTCAGTGGTTCCGGGAGATGCTCGGTCTGTCTCAGGAGTTTCACGGACATATCGTGGATACCGCTTCCATCGCGACGATGCTCGCTCTTGCCGCCGCCCGGGAGGCTCATGCCGAACTCAAAATCCGCACCCTCGGTGCCGCCGGCCGCACCGACCTGCCCCCCCTGACGGTTTATGCTTCCGAAGAGGCTCACTCCTCGGTGGAGAAGGCGGTCATCACCCTGGGATTCGGGATGGAGCAGCTGCGCAAGATCCCGACCGACGAGAAGTTCCGCATGCTTCCCGATCTGTTGCGGAAATCGATCAGGGCTGACATCGAGCAGGGTTACCATCCCCTGGCGGTCGTGGCGACGGTGGGCACCACCTCGAGCACGAGCATCGATCCGGTTCCCGAGATCGCCGACATCTGTGAGGATCACCGGCTCTGGCTCCATGTGGACGCGGCCTACGGAGGCGTCGCAGCGATCGTGCCGGAGAAGCGTGACATCCTCGCCGGGTGCGAGCGGGCCGACTCTGTTGTGGTCAACCCCCACAAGTGGCTCTTTACACCGGTCGACTGCAGCACGTTCTACACACGCCGGCCGGAGGTCCTGAAATCAGCCTTCAGCCTGGTGCCTGAATACCTTTCCAGCGAACTGGATGATGATGAGGCGCTGACCAACCTGATGGATTACGGGATCCAGCTGGGAAGACGCTTTCGCGCCCTCAAGTTCTGGATGGTGCTGAGTTATTTCGGTACCGAGGGTCTGGCCGAACGGCTCCGGTTCCATATGAAACTGGCCAGTGACCTGGCCGCGGGAATCGAAGAACAACCTGGCGTTGAGCTGATGGCACCGGTGAACTTCGCGACCGTCTGTTTTCGATTCAGGCCGGAGGGTGCCGATGATGGAGACGGTGACCTGGAGAAGCGGCTGGAGAAGCTCAACAGCGAGGTCATGAACCGGGCCAATGCCTCAGGTGAGGTGTTCCTGAGTCACACGAAGCTCAAGGGAATCTACACCCTGAGGCTTGTTATCGGACACCTGAGGTCGAGCGAGCAGGATGTGCAGGAGGTGTGGGACCTGCTCACCCGACTGGCCGGGGAGGCCGAAAACGCTACCTGATCTCCCTGTACCTATCGATCCCTGAAGGAGAAGACGATCTCTCCGTCCACGATCGTGTAGAGCACCTCGGTGTCCAGGATGTCGAGCGGATCGATCTCGATGAGGTTCTGATCGAGAATCGTAAGATCGGCGTACTTCCCGACCCTGATCGAACCGAACTCATCCTCCTCGAAGGTCGCCCAGGCCGCATTGATCGTCAGCGCTTCGAGCGCCTCATGCACCGTGAGCTTCTGCTCCGGGTACCACCCTCCTGCGGGTTCGCCCTCCAGCGTCGTGCGGTTCACGGCGGCGTGGATCAGGTACTTCGGGTGCTGGTGGTAGATCGCGGCGCTGGTGCCGGGCCAGTCACTGCCGAAGACGAGTACGGCCCCGCCATCCTTGAGGCTCCGGAAAGCATAGGCACCCCGACAACGGTCACCGATCCGCTCCTCCATCCATCGCATGTCATCTGAGAGGTGGTAGGGGTTGATCTCGGCGACCAGTCCCAGTTCACCAAAACGGGCGAAATCCTTGTCGTGCACCACCTGGGCATGGATGACCCGGGCCCGGTGATCCTCGAGTCCGAGTTCACCGATCACCCGTTCGAACATCGTCAGCAGTGTGTCGACTCCCTTGTCGCCGATGGCGTGGACGTGCGGCATGAATCCGGCCTGGAATCCCCGGCGGATGAGTTCCTCCATCCCGGGGTCGGGAGTCATCCTGACCCTCCACACTCCGTTCTGCCCTTCACGATCATCGTACGGTTCGTAGAACATGGCACCCCAGGTGCCCATGATCCCGTCGATGAAATCCTTTAGACCGGCGAAGCGGAGCCAGGGGTCACCGAAGCCTTCCGTGATGCCCACCCGGGAGAGGTACTCAGCCTTCTCCAGGGTCGGCCGGGGACGGATGCGGGCGGTGAGTTCGCCGTTGGCGTAGAGTTCCTGGTAGATCGCGAGTTGAGCGGGGGGAGTGATGTCGTGGATCATGGTGATCCCGGAGGCGGCCATATCCTCGAGAGCCATGCGGGATTCAGCGATCCGCAACTCATGCGAGCGGGGAGGCAGGTCCCGGAACATGCGACGGATCGCCGTCGCGTTCCCCTCGAAGAGTCCGGTCGGCTCACCCCGGCGATTTCGGTGGATCGTCACTCCCCGGGGCGCCCGGGTATCGCGGTCGATCCCGGCGATCTCGAGCGCGAGCGAGTTGGCCAGAAACATGCTGTTGTCCCAGCGGTTCACCAGCACCGGGTGCTTCGGTGTGACCGGATCGATCATGCTCTTGTCGGGCCTGAACAGATTCTCATTCTCCCCCGCTTCGGTCTTCTCCTCTCCCGTGGAACCGGCCGACCACGACTCGTATGCGCCCCACATACCACCGGTGATCGCGCTCCCATCCGGCATACGGCCCACCACGGCCTTCAACTCATCCCGCAGACCTTTTTCATCACTCACCGCCAGGAGGTTGGCGCCCAGCAGGAGCCGTCCTGCCGCGTCAAAGTGCGTATGTCCGTCGATGAGTCCGGGAAGCACGAACGCGCCTCTGACGTTGAGAGTGCGGGTACCGGCGCCGCGCCAGCGGTTCACCTTCGCGCGTGAACCGACCTCGACGAACCTGCCGTTCTGGATGGCCACCGCGTCGGCCCACGGCTGATCGGCTTCCATGGTATAGACCTGACCGCCGGTAACGATCAGGTCGGCGACCCGCGAGCCTTCAGGTCGGTTCCGGCCGCACCCCGAAATCAGGATGAGAGCCGGAATGGTGAGGAGAGAAAGCACGTGGTGAGAGAGATTACGGCGCGTCATGGCTGCGGACTCCCGTGTTCCGGGTATGCATCTGGCACAGGAGGAGGCCTCCTGAGATGGTCTGCAGTGGATACTATATGGAGCCGGGCGTTCCTTCAACCACGCAGGTTCATCCTCCTCGGCCGGGGAGCGGCGGCAGGGTTCTGAAGAGAAGTGAACTCGATGATTTCACCCCATTATTCAGATCGGTGATATGCAGCTCGAGGATATAGGTCATCGGCCCGAGCATGCTGACATCGAGCTCCAGATAGGAGAAGAGATCGGGACTGATCCCGCTTCGCGTGATGCTTGAAGCCACACCGGTCTGTCTGCGGCCCCTGCCGATGAAGCTCTGAACACCATAAAAGAGCCTCGTCGCCAGCCGCCGGTTCTGGGGAGCCTCGGTCACCGAGTACTCGATCTGGTACTCGGTGGCGCCGAACGCATCCCGTGTCAGGTTGTACACCTCGTAGTAGATGAAGAGCGCCTGATCGGTCTGGATGGCCCGCCCCGGGAGGGGGATGACCTCGAGATCCCCCCTGATGAACCTGGGCAGGCTGTTCTCATCCGCCGGTCCGACATACGCCGCCGGAAGGATGTTACTCATCATCAGTTCATCCCCGCTGTAATCGGGGAGTTCGACGGTCTCTTCCGACTTGGCCCGCTTTCCCGTCTCGGGCTCTATCAGGAGCGTGGTAAGCAGGTAGGTGCCGGGCGCAACCTCCATCCGGGTAGCATCCACGAAAAGGGGGACACCCCTGATAGTAACCTGCGGGATCGTCTGCAGGCGGCGTGCCCGCTCACCGGCCCCGGCGGCAAGCTCCCACTCCTCGGTGAATAGGTTCACCTCCACATCGATCGTGGCATACACACCGGTCACGCTTCTGAATGATCCGAATTCATCGGGCAGCAGGGCGAAGGCATACTCCACCACCGTCTTCCCCCCTTCCCCCCTGAAGGTCACCACCGAGTCCATCGGATCGATCAGTTCGATCCGGTCCTCCTCCTCACTGAGCGTGGGGAGCCTTTCCTCCATCTGCTCCACGACCATCCGGCTGCGCACCCCATACACCGTGAATATCCCTGAGTGGGCGAAATCCTCGAAGTTGAGGTCTATCCCCTCATCGGCATACACCCACCGTTCAGGTGTGGTATAGGATGCTCCGCGAAATGCCTTCCCCTCGGCGATGGCAATGGCCGTGTCCCAGGTGGCAGCAATCGGACCGACAGGTGCCTCGAATCTCAGCGACTCGGCAATGGTGACTACCATCCGTTTAGAGAGATGACCCGGTACATCCCACATGTCAGCATCGTAGATACTTGTCTCTATCAGAGATGATGGCATTCCCATCTCTTCCTGATGTTCCCGTTTCCTCCGTGTCCATTCGGGATCGCCATCCACGAAATCCCAGGCAACCAGTCTCCCCCGGCCGCTCCGGTAGTCAGGTTCTCCGTACCTGACATAGAGTCTTCCGCGCGCGTCCCACGGCCAGGTCTCTTTCCCGTATTCGATCCGGGCCCAGGCGATCCGGACATAGTGTTCCAGCAGTCGCTCGTTCACATCGGTTTTCGGATCGGGGTCCCTGCTCCGCCAGTAGTGGGCCCAGTAGGCCCGCTTGCCATCAGGAGCGATGGCTTCATACAGATTCATCTCATCGGAATCGAGAACCAGTCCGAGGTCGAGGTAGAGGTTGACCTCCCGCTCTCCCACGATGGAGAAGAACTGTCCGAAGACGTTCATCGCCTCGACGCCCCGCCCCGCCTTCCAGTGCGCTCCGGCCAGGTAGGGGTAGGCATCGAACTCTTCAGGATCCCGTTCAAGGAGCGCATCGGCCGATGCCACCGCCTCATCCCACTTTCCCATATCCATCAGCACTTTCAGCAGTTCCAGTCGCGACTTCCCATGACCGGGATTCGTGAGGATCTGCATTTCGAACTCATCCTTCGCCTCCCGGTACTCCTCGAAGTAGTCACGCAGTACGATGCCCAGACGGTATCGCGCGTCGGGATGCGAGGGATCGAGATCGAGAACGGAGTTCAGTTCTGAGCGCGCCATCCGGATGTTGTCCCTGCCCACATCACGCTCGGCCAGACGCAGGTGAGCCAGGGCCCGGTAGTAGTGCGCGGAGATATCAAGCGGGAGGGCTTCGGTGGCCTGAATGAGGTACTCAACCGCCCGACCCCCACCGGTGCGTATCCCGAGCATTACGCGCCCCATGCCCAGAAGTGCCCGTGGATATCGCGAATCGCGTCGCAGGACCTCTTCGAAGAACCCCCTCGCTCCTTCGATATCGTCATTATCGAGTCGCACGAAACCGGAGTCACAGAGGGCGGCATGCGAATCCTCGCCACCCTGCCGTGCCGATGCGGCCGGAGCGGGGATCAGGATAATGCAGGTGATGACGGCAGAGATGGCAAACTGCATGAATGCGCCGGGTCGACTCATGATGCGGATCCTTCTCACGGGTGTCTGCCCCCGGCACTCCGGCCGGGCAGGGTACGGAATATCAGTGAACTGGACCTGGACTCGTTGGTGTGAAGGTCGGTCACGGTCAGCAGCAATTCGTACGTCTCAGGTTTCAGGGCTCCGAGATCGATTTCAAGGTATGCGTTCACGTCGGAGTGGATGCCCCTGCCTGTGATACTGCTGCTTATCTGCGCACGACGCCTCCTGCCCGTGACGATGCTCTGCAATCCCTGGAAGAGTCTTGTCATCAGAGCCTGTCCTTCGGGGGCTTCCGCAATCGCGTAATCGACTCGATACTCCGTGGCTCCGAACTCGTCTCTCGAGAGGTTGTACATCTCATAATAAATAAAGAGGGGCTGGTCGGTCTGGAGGGCCCGGCCCGGGAGCGGAAGCACCTCCAGATCACCCCGTATGAATCTTCCCTCCCGACCCGGCCCGACCTGGGTGATCTGCGCCGCGGGCAGGATGTTGCTCACCATCAGCTCATTGCCGCTGTAGTCGGGTATTTCCACCCGCTCATCGGCCGTCGCCCGCTTCCCCGTCTCCGGATCGGTCAACATCGTGGTAAGGATGTAGGTACCCGGTTCGACCTCGAGCCGGGTTGCGTCCACAAAGAGCGGTATCCCCCGTATTCTGATCTGCGGCACCGTCTCTATTCTGCGGGCCCCTTCTCCGGTCGAGGCTACTTCAATCCATTCAGGAGTGAAGACCCGTACGTCGATGTCGAGGGTGGTGTAGGCACCAGTCATGCTCCTGAAGGCTCCGAATTCCTCGGGAAGGAGCGCGAACGCGTACTCCACGGCAGTCCGTCCACCAGACCCCTTGAAGGTGATGACAATATCCATAGGATCGATATGTTCGATCCTGTCCTCCTCGGGACTCATGACCGGAAGGCGATCCTCCATCTGTTCAACGAGCTGCCGGTACAGATCGCCGGTCAACTGGTACCTGCCGCGGCCCACCGGATCGTTGAAGACCACATCAACACCACTGTCCCGGTAAATCCAGCGCTCAGGAGTGCGCTCCACACTACCGGCACCCTGGCTGCCAGCCCCTCCCTGTCCGGAAGCATCCTGGAACCCGGACCGCCGACCGCCGATACCACTGCTGGCGCTGATCTCATCCTGCATGGGTGAGAGTCCCATGCTCTCGTAGAGCTCGCGCTTCTTCCTGGTGAAGATCGGGTCGTCGTCAATGAATTCCTCGGGAAAGGGCCGGCCCGGACCGGTGCGGATATCGGGCTCACCATATCGAACATAGAACCCCCCCCGCGCGTCCCACGGCCAGTCTCCGCGATCGCCGAACTCGAGCCTGGCCCATGCGACCCTGATGAAATGTTCGAGCAGCCGTTCGTTCACCATCGTTTTCGGATCGGGATCCCGCTGTGCCCAGTAGTGGTTCCGGTAGTTGATACGGCCCTCGTCATTGAGAGCGCTGTATTCCTGCTGCTCATCAGGTGTAAGGATGTAACCAATATTGAGATAGAGACCCAGTTCATCGGCATCCAGGACCGAAAAATAATTCTCAAAGACACGCATGGCGTCATCGAACCGCTCATCCCGCCAGAGGGCGCCGGCCAGGAGCGGATATGCTTCTGTTGCCTCACGATCGAGACTGATCAGTTTCCCGGCGGCAGCCACGGCTTCGTCCCACTCCCCCAGAGCCATACGCACATCGAGCAGTTTCAGCCAGGCGTCCTTGTGGGTCGGATCAGCAGCCACCTGCCGAACGAGCAGATCGCGCGCTTCTTCAGGCCGGGGTATATCAAGTCTGTCGACCAGTATCCGTGCCAGCTGGTAATGGGCATCCGCGTGGGAGGGATTCAGTTCGATGGCGAGGTAGAATTCCTTCATCGCGTCCCGTACCCCACCCCGCAGGGGATCCACCCGGGCGATTGCCAGATGTCCGAGCGCCAGATAGTAGTGAACGTCGGAACTCGTTGGCATCAGCCTTGCGGCTTTTTTGAAGAGGTCGAGCGTCCGCCGCTCTCCACCCCGTTCCTGTCCGAGTGATACCCGCCCCAGGCCGAGCACGGCCCGGAAGTAGCCATCGCTCACCGTCAGCGCCTGTTCGAAGAGGATCTGCGCGCGGTCAAGCTCTGCCCGCTCAAGGAGAACGAGCCCCGAATCGGTGAGCGCCGCGGCACGTACCATCTCCTGCTGGCCGGATGCGGGAAGAGGCGAACACCACAGAGCAGTGAGGCTGAGACAGAGAGACAGGGAGATGAGGACAGGGAACGAACGAGAGTCGGCCGGTGAGACACAGCCCTGCCCCGTGTACTTGTTGCCGCAGAATATCATGCCCATCAGTCTACAATCTCCCGTCCGGTTCCCCCAGGCAATCCGTTCCGATTCATCAATCCGACAACCGGCCCGGTCTACCCCCCTCAGGCAGGAGGACGTACTTCCCTGCCGGATGTGTTTACCGGAGAACCATTCCCCTTACCAGACACTTCGAATCTCTGATACAGTCTCTCCGGTTCGGGAACCGACTGACCGGAGGGCTTCGTGCAGCTGAACTTCCTCGACACCACTGCCTTCATCGCCTTCATCGCGTTCGTCGTCGGAGTTTCCCTCTACGCCTCCCGCAAGGAAGACACCTCCGAGGACTATTTCCTCGCGGGACGCGGACTGACCTGGTGGCTCGTAGGGTTCTCCCTCATCGCCTCGAACATCTCCTCGGAGCACTTCGTGGGCCAGGCGGGCAAGGGATTCGGCAGCGCCGGACTGGCGGTAGCCAGTTACGAATGGATCGCCGCGGTCACGCTGGTATTTGTGGCCATCTACTTCCTGCCGCGTTTCCTGCGCAGCGGGATCTACACCATCCCCGAGTTCCTCGAATACCGTTACAACGCTACTGCCCGCACCATCATGGCGGTCTTCATGATGATCGCCTATGTGGTCGTGGCCATGGCGACCGTTCTCTACTCCGGAGCGATCGCACTCAAGGCGATCTTCGGGATCAACGTCATGCTCGGCATCTGGCTGATCGGCCTGCTGGCCGGGGCGTATACGATCTATGGAGGACTGAAGGCGGTGGTCTGGTCCGACCTCATCCAGGGTGTCGCCCTCCTGCTGGGAGGGGCGCTGGTCACCTGGCTGGGTCTGAGGGCCGTCGGGGGCGTGGGATCTTTCCTCTCCCACAACGCCGACAAACTCCACATGATCCTGCCGGCCGATCATGTCGATTACCCGTGGACCATCCTCCTGGTGGGCATCTGGGTCCCCAACCTCTTCTACTGGGGGCTGAACCAGTTCATCACCCAGCGAACCCTGGCCGCGAAAAGCGTCGCCGAGGGTCAGCGCGGGATCCTCTTCGCGGCGATGTTCAAACTGGTGATCCCCTTCATCATCATCATGCCCGGCATCATGGCCTGGCAGCTGTACGGGAGTGAGATCACCAACGTGAACGAGGCCTACCCGGTGCTGATGAAAAATATCCTGCCGGTCGGTCTGAGGGGGATCATGTTCGCCGCCCTCTTCGGGGCGGTGATGTCGAGCCTCGACTCGATGCTCAACTCGGCCTCCACCATCCTCACCATCGATCTTTACAAACGGTACCGGAATCCCGATGCCGATCCCCGGACGCTGATCCGGTTCGGCCGGATCGCCACCGGCGTGTTCGTACTCATCGCCTGCCTCTGGGCGCCTCTGCTGGCCGGCATGGAGAGTGTCTTCGACTACGTGCAGACCTTCTGGGGCTTTATCTCTCCCGGTATCGTGGCGGTCTTCCTCTTCGGAATCTTTTCGAAACGCACCCCACCCGAGGCGGCGGTGACCGGCATGATAGCGAGCATCCCGATCTACGCCCTGCTGACCTACCTGCCGTGGCCGGGACTCGATTACACGAACAACATGGGGCTCACCTGTCTGATAATAGCCGCGATCATGGGCGTCATGACCCGCCTCCACCCGCTCTCCGAACCGGTTGAGCTGCCGAAACGCAATGACATCGATCTCACATCAAGTCCGGGTGTGAAGGTGTGGGGTATGGCGATCATCCTGGCGACCGTCGCCCTCTACGTGATTTTCTGGTAACGCTATCACGCTCGGAGACCATCTGATGAAAAAAATAACTGTGTCACTACTTGCCCTCCTCTTCATCCTGAGCGCAACAGGGTATTCCGTTTCCGCCTCCCGGACCGCGGCGACAGTCGGCACTGATTCTCCGATCGTGGTCATGAGCTTCAACATCCGGTACGGTACCGCAAACGACGGTGAGAATTCGTGGGAACACCGGAAGGACCTGCTGGTCGATGTCCTTCGGCAAGAGTCACCCGATCTGATCGGAACCCAGGAGGGACTCCGCTTCCAGCTCGACTATATAAAGGAGGAGTTGCCCGGATACGGCGAGATCGGTGTCGGCCGCACAGACGGAATGACCGCCGGTGAGTACTCGTCGATACTCTACCGGCGCGACCGGTTCCAGGTGCTCAATTCCGGCACCTTCTGGTTCTCCGACACCCCTGAGGTCCCGGGCTCGAAGCACTGGGGTAACACCATTACCCGTATCTGCAGCTGGGCCAGGTTCCGGGATCGGGAGAACGACTCCACCTTCTACCTTTACAACCTCCATCTCGATCACCAGTCTCAACCGTCACGGGAGCGGAGCGTTGAACTGCTCGCGGCGAGGATCCATGCACGTCCCGAGTCTGCACCGGTGATCGTGACCGGTGACTTCAATGCCGCTGAAGGGAATCGGGCGATCGGGTACCTGAAGGGGGAGAGCCCCCGGGCGTCGTTGCAGACCGAGTCCTCCCCCTCTCCACCCATGTTGCGCGACACCTTTCGAGTGCTGTACCCCGACAGAGAGGAGGTGGGTACGTTTAACGGCTTTGGAGATACCACCAGCCGTGGCAAGATCGACTATGTACTGACAGATGAGCGTTGGCAGGTGATCGGGGCACAGATCGTGAGAACATCAAGAGAGGGTCGCTACCCGTCAGATCACTTCCCTGTCACGGCCCGACTGGCGATTCGCTGATTGATGTGCCGGGATCCCGGAAAGAGCAGAACGAAGCGGTATCATTCATCGGAACAGATCAGAATGGGTCCCCATCCGCTCAAAGATGATTCGGTCCTCCTCGAGATTATAGATCAGCAGCCAGTCAGCCTCGATGTGGCATTCCCTTCGTCCATGAAACTTACCAAGTAATCCATGATCCCGATGGATCGGATCGGGCTGATCCCCGGATACCAGAGTTTCAAGGATCAGCTTCAGTTTCAGCAGGTTCTTGCCACGCTTCTCAGCCAGTTTGAGATCTTTCCGGAACCGGGTCGTATAGACCGGTGTGAGCATCACAAACCCAACTTGTCGAACATGTCCTTCACATCTTCACAGACGATCAGATTGCGATCGGCATCAGTGTCCTCGAAGGTCTTCCAGGTCGTTTCATTCGGGATAACAATATCGAACGGCAGACCGTTTTGGACTTCGACCTGCCGGTAGAACAACGTTATCGCCTGAGTAGTGGATAATCCGAGACGTTCGAATATCTGCTCCGCTTTTCCCTTGAGATCGGGTTCGATACGAGCTCGAACAGTTGCCGACTTGGTCATGAGTGTACCCTCCATTTGGTGTTAATGTAGCACAAATGGGGTACAATCTCAAGCGGAATCAGTTCAGCGCTCCAGCACCGCCTTGTAGCCGTACTGGTGGATGCCGGCGTGCCCTTCACTCTGGATGCGGCGGAACATCAGTCTCACACGTTTGCCGATCGCGACTTCATCGGGACTACAGTCGACCACCTGGGCGGTGAGCCTGCCCCCGTTATCGGTCTCGATGATGGCGATGGGGAGCGGAATCTGGGTCGCGAACTCATCGGCTGCCACCTGTAGAATCGTGAACGTCACGATCGTACCCGCCGGATCGAGTTCGGACTGCTCGAACTCGCGGGAACCGCATTCGGGACAAACGAGCCTCGGAGGGAAGGCGAGATAACCGCAACCGGTGCACTTCCCGGCTTCCAGACGGTACCGCTGGGGGATCTCTCGGGTGTATTTCGGTGTGATCATGACACGCCCTCCATGATGTGAATCACGCAGCTTGCCCCTGAGCCGCCCATGTTCTGGGTGAGCCCGATACGGGCCCCCTCGACCTGCCGGTCGCCGGCGCTGCCGCGCAGCTGCTCGACGATCTCGATGACCTGGGCGACACCTGAGGCGCCTACCGGGTGCCCCTTCGCCTTGAGCCCACCGCTGGTGTTGATCGGTATCCGGCCGCCCAGTTTCGTCTCACCGGCTGAGGCCGCTTCACCCGATTTTCCACGCTCGACGAAGCCGAGTTCCTCGGTCACCACCAGTTCGGCGATCGTGAAGCAGTCATGTACCTCCGCGACATCGATCTTTTCCGGGGTAAGGTCGGCCTGCGCGAAGGCTCGCTCTGCGGCAAGTCCGACCGAAGGGATGGTCGTGACATCTTTGCGCGAATGCAGGGCGATGCCGTCGGTGGCCGCTCCTGAAGCGATCACTTTTACTATCGGCCGGCCGAGTTTTTCGGCCGTCTCCAGCGAAGTCACGATCACCGCCGCGGCCCCGTCGGTCACCGGCGAGCAGTCGAGAAGCCGCAGAGGGTCGGCAACCATGGTGGCGTTCATCACCTGCTCCCGGGTTATCGTAAACGGGAACTGCGCCTTCGGGTTGAGGGCACCATGTTCGTGGTTCTTCACCGCCACATCGGCGATCTGCTCCCGTGTGGTGCCGTACTTTGCCATGTGGGCGTTTGCGATGAAGGCATACAGTCCGGGAAAGGTGATGCCGTGGAAGGCCTCATATTCCTGGTCGGCAGCGGTGGCGAGCGCGAACGTGGCGTCGGCGCCGTCGTTCATCTTCTCCACCCCACCCGCGAGTACGATATCGCTCGCGCCGGAAGCCACCTCGAAGATGGCCGATCTCAAGGCGTATCCGCCGGAAGCACAGGCCGATTCCACCCGCGTCGACGGGATTCCCGCCACACCGAGATAGTCGGCCAGCAGCGGGGCAATGTGCTCCTGGTGAATGAAAAGTCCGGGGGACATCGATCCCACGTACATGCTGTCGATGTGATCCACACCGGCTTCGTCAATCGCCGCCATGGCCGCCTCAGCGAACATGTTCCTCAGTGACATCTCCCACAATTCACCGAATCGCGTCATCCCGATGCCGATGATAGCAACTTCTTTCATACTCTCCACTCCTTGCCTGTACTCGTGACCGGGTCAGCTGTCCCGTACCGGATCAGTCGTTCATCAGGATCTTGCCCCGGAACTTGGCGTATTCGCCGTAGTTCAGGTAGATCTTGTGGTCATCGAGCAGGGATTTGAAACTCGGGGCCAGGTCACGAACCACATCGATCTCATCGGTGACCTTGAAAACAAAGGCGTCACTTCCCGCACCGGATCCGAAGGAGACGAGCAGGATCCGGTCGCCCGGTTGGGCGATGTCAAGGGTGGCCGCGAATCCTGTGGGCGAGGAACCTGAATAGGTGTTGCCCATCCACGGGACCACCCAGCCGGGATCGACCTGCTCCCGGGTGAATCCGAGGGTCTTCGCCACCTTCAAAGGGAATTTACCGTTCGGCATGTGGAAGACGGCGTACGCGAAGTCCTCCGCCTTGAGCCCGGTACGCTCCAGCATCCCGTTCCCGGCGCCAAGGACGTGCCTGAAGTAGGCCGGTTCACCGGTGAAGCGTCCACCGTGCTTCGGATACTCCCGCATCTCTCGACGCCAGAAATCGGCGGTGTCGGAGGTGTAGGAATAGGTGGCCTCGATCCCGGCGATCACCTTCTCGGCACCCATGATGAATGCCGCTCCCCCGGCCGAAGCAGTGAACTCAAGCGCGTCTCCCGGAGCCCCCTGAGAAGTATCGGCACCGATACCGAGGGCGTATTTCATCTCGCCGGCCTTCACAAGGCTCCAGGCCACGTACATTGCTTCGGTGCCCGCCTTGCAGGCGAACTCGTAATCGGCCGTGTGTACGTCGGGGCCGATACCGAGGGCGTCGATCAGCACTGTGCCGCTCGGCTTCACGGCATAAGGATGCGATTCCGATCCGATGTACACCGCGCCGATTTCACGGGCGTCGATCCGGGCGCGCTGCAGAGCGTACTTCGCCGCCTGGATCGAGATGGTGATCGTGTCCTCGTCCATGCCGGGCACGGTCTTCTCGTTGACCATCAGGCCGTTCTTGACCGCTTCGGGATCCTTGCCCCACTGCCTGGCGATCTCCTCGACCGTTATCCGGTAACGTGGGAGGTATGAGCCGTAACCAACGATTCCGGTCATAGAGTCCCCTTCTTTTCGTGGATACTGATTCGATTCTGAGCAATGTGTGGAACCGGCATGTCATTTTCCATTCTGTCAGTCCCGTACTACTTCAGGGAATGTGCACTGGATGAGTGTCGCTGTCAGTACCGATCTGTCACACTTTCGCAACAATGTAGACGAGCCAGGTTTCCTGATTCTCTTCCTCTGTCGTCTCGCGGTACTCACCAGTCCCCACGCCATCATCGTCCACCTCATCCCAGAAAATCCGGAAGGAACTGAATCCGGAATCCCTGAGCGCGTCGGTTACCTCCGGGAGCGACCAGAGCCGCCAGTCATAAGTGAAGGCCCGTTCCATGCAGGAACCGTCGGGGAAGATAAACCCGATGTGACAGCGGGCGGTATTCGTGATCGGATTGAACCACTCCTGCTCCCAGCGGTAGGTGAAGCCCTCCTTTTCACGATCCTCTATTCCGGCGACGATCGCCTCGGTCCCTCCGAACATCTCCAGGATGAAAAGCCCGCCATCTTCAACCGACCTCCGCGCGCCTGAGAAATAGCGCAGGAGTTTCTCCCTGGTATCGAGGATGTTGAAACTGAAGTTCATGGCGCAGACGATATCCGCGGGTGGGTTCTCCTCCAGGTCGAGGAGATCGGCGTGTATCAGTTCTATGCGCCCCTCGACATCACTGCCGGCCGGTCGGATATTATGCTCCAGTCCCCATTCGAGCGGCTCCCGGTCGATGTCGATCGCAATCGCCCGACGGCCAGAATTACCCGATACCCATGTTGTTGACAATAGGGCAGTACCGCAGAAATCCTCACGTATTACTATAGGTTCTGTTGCGTACTCTTCACGGTACACATTGAGGAATATCTCTATATCTGATACCGGGTACTGGACCGCCTTCTGATAGTACTCATGCCGGTCGATATTCGATGTCTGGCCATCAGCAGCCATGGTATCCTGTTCCCCTTGATCGACTCCCACCCTGGTCCTCTTTAATACTCCGTGAATATCCACTGGATCTCACGGCGATCATCGGTGACCGTCAGGGCAAGCATGAGCAGGATGCGGGCCTTGTGGGCGGGCAGTGTATCCACGCCGCCTGTCACGCGTCCGTCGGGTGTGCGGGATCCACTGATGGTGATGATCCCTGCATCTCTGAGCACCCGGTATGCCGACCTGAACGATGAGGGAGCACCACCCGCGCCGATCCCCTCGATGATGATTCCCTTCGCTCCGGCCTCCACGAATCCCGTCACCGCATACTCATCAACGCCAATGTACGTTGAGACGATATCGACCCGCGGAAGGTCTTCCCGGTTGCTGATATCGAATTCGGAATCAGCCGTGTGCCGGCGCAGCGATTTGCGGTAGAAGATGACGCCGTCGCTGTCGACCCAGCCCAGGAGCCCGAGCGCGCCGCTGCGGAAGGTCTCCACCCGGTGGGTGTCACCCTTGTATACCTCCCGGGCTGAATTGATCTCATCGTTCAGCATCACCATCACGCCCATACCATGGGCGGAAGGTTCTGCGGCGAGCCTGATGCTGTTGTAGAGGTTCATGGGGCCATCGGCCGAAACCGAGGAGGAAGGGCGCATGGCGCCGGTACAGACCACCGGTCGCGAGCTCTTCACGGTAAGATGGAGAAAGTAAGCGGTCTCATCGAGGGTGTCGGTGCCGTGGGTCACGACCACTCCATCGTAGTCATCCGGCCCCTCCAGCAGTTCGGTGATGCGATTCGACATCGCGATCCAGCGCTCCACCGTCATCGAGCCGGACGGGATGTTGCTGAACTGTTCCACCGTCACATCGGCGATATCCTCCACCCCGGGGATCATCTCCAGCAGCTGTTCGCCGGTGAATCCAATGGAGTATCCGCTCACCTGAGTGGATGATCCGGCCCGGCTGGCGATCGTCCCGCCCGTGGCCAACACCACGATCCGCGGCTTCTCGCCGTCCTGTCCGGAGGCCGCTCCGCCGCGGGTTTGAGCATCAACACTCTGCAAGGGCAGCAGGACAAACAGCGAACACGCGAAGATAAGCATGCGATTCGGAACCACACCTGACCTCCATCCCGGAGTGTGAAAATCGTCGCAGACCGGAGTATCCTATGTCTACAGGGCCGTCACGGCCACAGAAACCCGTCGTTGAGGAGTTGTCCGGGCTCGATTATTGCCCTACTCTGACCACCATGTCTCCGACCGGCCTGCATGAGCGTTCCCTCCCCTGCCTGTATGAGCGTCTCCTCCCCTGCCTGCATAAGCGCCTCCTCCCCTGCCTGCTCGGCATGGTTTTCTGCGCTTTCCTCACCATTCCATTCCTGCCGCCCGTTCAGGCGCAGGATTACGGCCTCCGGCGGACTCCTCCGGGCCGCGAGGATCTGCCCGATCACGCCCTGCTGCTGCGGCAGGAGGTGAACAGGATCGCCGTCATCACGCTAAGAGACGGCCAGACCCTGCGCGGCACCATCATGGAGGTGGATGGCTCTGAGATCACCCTGGCGCTTGATGCCGCAACGCTCATGGAGGCGCGTGTCGGCATCTCCTGGGTGCAGGTGAGGGAAGTCAGGGTCGAGCGGAAGGGGCGGATACTTGAGGGGCTGCTGCTCGGCGGTGTCGGCGGCGCTGTACTGGGAGCGATCTCGGTCGATGATGATGCGAATAAAGAATACCTCGGGATAGAAGCCCCGGAACAGATGTGGGAGACGGCGATCCAGGGTGCGGTGATCGGCGCTGTAGCCGGCCTGATCCGCGGATTCGATGTGGTGCTTGCTCCCACCTCCCCGACCTTCACCGCCACCGGTCTCTACCGCCCCGACACTGCTCAAATCCGTCCCGCCGTCCGTTTTATCAACACGGCTCCCACCAGCAGTATGACCTATGGGGATATCGAGAAGTCGCTTCAGGCCGGTCCCCTTGGTTACAATACGTCCATGCGTTCGGAGAACACCTGGAACGGACACTCCGGCGCCACGACGGCCATAGAGACGAGCTGGCCATCAGCAGAGGGCCGCTGGTGGCTGCGCAGCCGGGTCGAATGGACCACGCTGGCCCGAATCGGTCTGCCCGGTATGTTTTATGGAGGCAGCTCCGGTCCGATAGATCTCTGGCGTGAATACCGTTCGGTGCGGACCTGGATGGGTGTGGTCTACCCCATCGGATCGACCGGTCGACTCCCCCTGGCCGAGGTGGCGGTCCTGGGGGGGCTTGCCCGGACGACCCTGACATCGTACGCCATGAGCGGTGGTCTGCCATTGTTCAGCATCCTGGATCCCTTTGAATCACGCTCGAAGCAGAAGGTATACCGGCCGCTCCTGATGGCCACGGGCAGCCTGGCCCTGGTGCGGCAGCCGAAACTCGCGATTTCGCTCCGGGCCGAGGGGGTAATGGGACCCGGATTCAGCGCCAACGCGCTGATCAACGATGCCGGCGAAGTGATCATCCCCAAACACCGGATCACACCGATCGGATTGTCGATCGGTATCGAAATACTTTTTCCGAATTTCTGATTCACATTTCTGGTTTAAAAGGGATTGAAATATTCTCCCCCCTCCTCTGTAATCAGAGGTCTCTTATAGAAGTTTCTTGTAAAGGAGGTATCCAATGATCTCCGAGAACTCCGATCTTCACGATCCCGGCACCAGTGATATCGAGCCTGAAGCCACTCCGCCTCCGGAACAGAAATACCTGGGCTGGCCCCCTCCCGGACTTGAGCGGATCCAGGGATCACTGCTGCCAACGGCAGGGTTTATTGGTCTCGGGGGACTGGTTCTGATTCTGCCCCTGCTGGTCTCAATCGGGATTCGCCAGAGCTTCACCAGTTTCGGGCCATTCGGCGCAAGATGGTGGGTGATGGGAATGACGACAGGATTGGGACTGATTCTCCTGCTCGATGGATTCCACCGACTCTTCCACATATTGCGGACCGGAAACATCGGCATAAAGCAGGGCCACGGTTGGCTCACTATCGCCCAGGTCGCCTGCGATACCCCCCGGGATATGGGATTCCTGCTTCAGGGCGCACGAGGATTCGCGACCCTGGACATACCCGCACGACAGGCCATCATGCAGTCGAGATTGCTGGGGCTCGGCTGTTACCTCGCGGCGGGTCTCTGGCTTCTACTGGGATTTTTCCTGAGCATCTTCTTCGCTGCCCGCGGGCTGATCGGTCACCGGACACTCTGGATCATCTCCATGGGGCCGTCGCTGGCGTTCTTCTTTACCGCGATTTTTTTTCGTATGAGAGGCGCTTTACTCGTCCGCCGTCCAGGCCAGCCGGACGAGGCAGCAGTGCGGTCCGAGATCAGTGTGCAGATCTCAGACTGGATAGGACATGCTGATAACATGGGAGGATCAGGTGCCCTCGGCAGGGGACCGGTGCGCACGGCTCTCTCTCTGCGCGTGGCATCGATCATCGCCATCACGATCGGGCTCATCATGCTGATCCCGCTCGTCTCTTTCATCTTTGTGGGGACGTATATACCGCAATTCGGAGTCGCATCGATACCCCGGTTCCAGGGAGTCCAGAGCAAAGCCTATCGTGCCGATGTCGTGAGGGAGTACCGCCCGGCTACCGATCCCGCGATAACCGCGATGCAGGCCGGAGAAGCCCTGCATGTCCTGAATTTCGTGGGGAGCAGCCGCGCACCCGGAGAATTCCAGGTTGCCCCGGTGCGGCGATACGATCAGGGATGGCAGTTCGGCAGAAACCGTAGCAGCAGGGAAGCGAATGCCTACGAACTGATGGAAACTCCGACCGCCGAGTTGACACGGGAAGATTGGGACATCCTGCGGAGCGAGGCCGAGAATCCCGCCCACAGGGAGTTCGCGATCCTCGGTAGCGCTGCCGCCGCGGACTTCGGTACTGCGCATTGGGGCACCTCATTTCCCGATACGCTGGCCTGGCATGAATTCCCTATACCCCGGTTCCAGGGGATATCCGATGGCGCGAGGTCGCATGTAGCCGCTGCAGCGTACGATCTTCATTCCGGCAGGCAAGCGGCAGCGGAGCAGCAACTCAGGGATCTGATCGGTACCGGCCTGCTGATGATGGACGAACATCCGACCCTGATCGGGAATCTTATCGGTATCGTCATCACCGGAATCGGCGCTGAGGGACTCGAATCTCTTTACCGGGTCGTCGGGGAGACGGTAAAAGCAGACAGGCTCCGCCAATTGCTGGATGATGCTGACGACCTGGGTCGGAGCCCCTTCTTCATTGGATATGGCTCCGCCAGCCCGGAGGATGGCCTCCGGGAAATGCGGCGGATCGCCGGGAACGAACACTATCTGCGCGGCATGCGGTGGGAATTCCTGCGACTCATTGCCGCCGGGGCCCCATTCATCAACATGAACAAAGCAGTCTTCGGGACCGGCGAGGATTACGAGGAATGGCTCGGCAGCATGCACCGATCACTCGTGCGGTATCCGGGAGAAGAAGCAATGTTCACAATAAGCCAGTACGGTCTGGTCTCCCCGGCCGGTACTCAGGCAAAGCCCGGATTCTTTGGACGACTGCTCACCCTGACGTTCGGGAAATCGGAATCTGCGGCGAGCATCACCATGCTGATGAGCACACGGTGACAAGGAGATGAATCTATGACCGAGACTCATGAATTGAACGGACCTGAACAGGAAGAACAGGTGGCGGATAAGCCGCGGTTCGTCTCCTGGCCGCCTCCCGGTCTTGAGCGGATCCAGGGCACCCTGTGGTCGATCCTCGGGTTGCTGGTGATCGGTGATGGCATTCTGATCCTGCCACTGTTGGTCTCTGTCGCTTCCACCGAGACTCGCTGGAGTCCGGGTCCCTTCGGAAACCAGTGGTGGATCCTGCCACTGACGACCGTATTCGGGCTATTCGTCATGTTGAGCGCTCTCCTGCGCATCCTGCATCTGCTTCGAACCGCCAGAAGGGCGATCGGGATGGGACACGGTCGTCTTTCGATCGCTCAGGCAGCGATCGATATACACAAGGATGTCGGATTCCTTCTCCAGGGCGGCCGGATGTATTCCCATCTGGACGCTTCAGTACGCGCAGGGATACTCAGACTCCGCCTCACCGGGGCAGCACTTTACTCCGCGGCAGCGCTCTGGGTGCCGTTCGGTTTCATTCTGGCCCTTTTCATCGCCAGCCATGGATCGATCTCGATCGGCACCGTCTGGGACCTGACTCTACTGCCTGCCGCCATCCTCGTTCTGACCGCATTCATCATCCGAGTGGTCGCCGGAACCAGGAGCGGAGCAGTAGGGCTGAAGATCAGGAAGACGGCGGCAGAATTCGAAGCAGCTTCACAGGTGGACGATTGGGCAGAAGATTACGATCTGATCGGAAATGAGAGCGTGCTCCGACGCGGACCTTCCACCGGAGAAAAAGGATTCCGGATCGCTTCAATCGGATTCATCGTTTCGATGATCCTGCTCTGGATCCCCATTTTGACACTCGTAATCGGCGGTTCCTTCACCCCGATGATAACCCGGATCGCCATTCCCAGGTTCCAGGGCATCCAGGAGAAAGCAATCAGGGTCAATTACCTGCGGGCTTACCGACTTCAGCCCGACTACAACCTGACCGCCCAGGAAGCTGGGGAGGCCCTGCATAGCCTGAACATGGTGGCATCGAATGGAGTACCACCTGACGAGCTGTACCGCACTCCGGTCCGCATCTACGAATCGGACTGGGGCGGCCGAATTGACAGATCAGGGAATCTATTCGAGCGATACCTGAACCATGATCTCTCTGAAACCAGTCTCAACTACTTCCGGAACGGTGTCAGACATCCCGCTCTGGCAGAATTCCGGATCCTGAGCCGCGCCGCGGAAGCCGATATCGCCGACAGCCGCTATATGATTCCCTTTCCTGATGACCTTAACCTGATGGCACTTCCTATTCCACGCCTGCAGAGTGTCGCAGATGGAGCCCGGATCCAGATCGTCCGGGCCGCTATGGAGTTCGATACAGGAAATCGACGGAGAGCCGAGCAGTTGATCCGCGAGGTGATATCCACCGGCTTCCTCATGATCGATGATGATCCACACCTGATCGGCAATCTCGTCGGGATCGTTCTGGTCAACTATGGTAAGGAAGCACTCCAGAGTTTCTACATGGCTTCAGGGCAGCTCAGAGAGGCGGAACATCTCCACCACATGGGAGAAGAAGTCAGCCAGGTAATCGAGCAGACCGGCAGGGTTTACAGGGAGCTGGATGATATATCCTATTTCAACCTGATGGCTTCGATTGTCGATGACGGGACCGCCCTGCGGGGTCTGCGGTGGGAGTTCCTGCCCCACCTGACCACCCTGGCGCCGATCAGGAGCCTCCACAAGGCCGTCTTCGGCACCGATCCGGAGTATGATCAATGGCTGCTCGATGTGGAAGCAGACCTGGTCAGATGGCCGGCCGAACAGGAACTGTTCGACCTGAGCCGACTCGGCTGGCTCACCTCACCCAGCAATCTGAAGAAGCGGGGATTTCTCGAGTTCTGGTTCGGTCTGGTATTCGGAAAATCGGGTGTACCGGGGAACCTGGCAGCCTCGATCCGGGCCCTTAACATGTACAGATGATGAAGGCAGTCGGTCACCGGACACCCGGAGCCTCGCCGGGTGCCCCGCGGGTGAACACCCGGGAACGGCTCAGGCGAAATCTGGTCGCTGGTTGTGCCAGTCGGTGGCCTGTTCGTACTGCCAGCCGATATCGAGGATCGTGGCCTCGTCGTAGAGCCTGCCGGTGAGCATGATCACCATCGGATCACCGTCTTCGTCGAAACCGCACGGCACCGCCAGCGCCGGATGACCGGTGAGGTTCGTCATGGTGAGGCTCCCGCTCGAGTTCGGTGTCACGAACGCGTCGTAACGGGACATCAGCAGATCGGCATGGTTCATGAGTATCCGGCGGGCGCGCTGGGCCCTGATGAACTCGACCGCGGGCACGAACCGCGCGGTGCGGAACGAACTCGGCCACGCTCCCCTGCCCTGCCGCGTGAGTTCATTCACCCTGCCGCTGCGCACCAGGTCGTCGAACGCGGCCGCGGCCTCCACGTTCAGCACCAGACGCATGGCCCTTATCGGCAACTCAGGCAGTTCGATCGGTTCGAGATCGGCGCCCAGCTTCCTGAGCACGTCGAGGGAGTCGGCGTAGGTTTTTATCCTCTTCCGGTCCCACCGGTCACTCTCAAATTCTCCCGGGATATACCCGATCCGCATATCCCTGAGCGACCGCGGCTTCCCCCAGCGGAAGGGGGCGTCCACCACCGTTGGGTCCCTGCCGTCGCTGCCCCTGATCGCGTCGAATACCATGGCTGCGTCCTCCACCCCCCGGCAGAGCGGGCCGAGCTTGTCCATCGACCAGGACAGCGCCATGGCGCCGTATCGGCTGACCCGTCCGAAGGTGGGTCTCAGACCCACCACGCCGCATTGCGCGGACGGGCTCATGATGCTGCCCAGCGTCTCACTGCCGATCGAGAACCCGACCAGCCCACCGGCTGTCGCCGAGGCCGGTCCGGCCGAAGAGCCGCTCGAGCCCTGTTCGGGATTCCACGGATTGCGGGTCCTCCCGCCGTACCACCAGTCCCCCATCGCGAGCGCGCCCAGGGTCAGTTTCGCCACCAGGATCGCGCCCGCCTCATCGAGGCGCTCCACGACCGTGGCGTCGTAGTTGATCATCTGCTCTTCGTACGGCTTCGCCCCCCAGGTGGTCCGGTAGCCGCGCGTTGCCAGGAGGTCCTTTGCTCCCCAGGGGATACCGTGCAGCGGACCGCGGTAGATCCCCGATACGATCTCCTCTTCCGCGCGTCGGGCCCGGGCCTCGGCCCGTTCCTCGGTGTAGGAGATCACGCAGAATAGCATCGGGTCATACTCCTTCAGACGCTCAAGAGAGAGCCGGGTGAGTTCCACCGGGCTGACCTGCCTCGTCTGCACGAGGCGGGAGAGCCTGCTCAACGGCATGAAGGCCAGGTCCTCGTCCGACGTGGGCCGATCGACTCTGGCTGCTTCCCGTATCTCCAGGGAGCTGGCGCCGGCGGGCATTTCGAACCCGATGGGACGCGGGTCGAAGGTGAGCGCGGGCTCGGTGTCGAGTGGGATATCCATCTCTCGGAGTGATTCGTAAGAACGAAGATTGCCGTTCACACTCCTGAGGATCGATTCATCCTCCTCGTCGGTGAACTCCAGCCCCATGATCCGCTCCATGGCGTCGAGGTCCTCTTTCGAGATGGCGAATTCCTGCTGCTGGCCCTGCTGCTGGAACATCTTCGGGACAGCGGCACCCGCTCCCATCAGGGCGGCGATCCCCATGAAGCCGCGTCGATCGAGTCCCTCGATCACATCTTCCAGGTCGTAACCTTCCTTTCGAGGCACATCCTCAGGACGGTCGAGATCTTGCGAAGGAAGATGCTTGTGTGATTCGCTCACCGTGAACCTCCAGTCATTACGTCAAATCGGGCGCTGGCAGGAGAAGACAGCGCTGTCCGGAACCGGAACAGTGTCATGTCACGTGACAAACGTCAGCACCGAGAGTGACGCCGGGACCGGCCGGCAAGGCGCGGCTCGAATGCCACGGTTGTTGCGTGACAGGGCACTAGCATAGAGGATACGGACACGCGTTCCAAGAAGACGGAGGGAAAATTAACCTGTTTTCTGCAGATTTACCGGATGCGGAAATTCGGTTAGCGGCGTCCCACTCCCGATAAAACGGAGTAAGGACTCCAAAATATCTTTTTCTGACTGAATCCTGCTCATATAATGCAGTATGAGTGAGCTAGGAGCCTGTCGGAGTAACCGGCGAACGCGAGGTTTGTGCTGGCGCCGGCCGACCAGGCGGCTGAGCCGGAGGCCCGGAAACGTAGCCACTGTGCTACGTTGAGGACATCCGGCGAAAGCCAACACCGTCGACCGGATGCCAGCGAAGACCGTAGCCGGCGGCTTACTCCGACAGGCTCCTGATAACGAGGAAGGCATACCGGAGACAACTGATTGATGGAAGAGCAACCGAACGGTCCTCATCAGAATGACAAAATCCCTGAAGCCACAGAGATTGATGATATCGATCAGTCCGGACCTGACATAGACGAAGAGATTGAAGAGCTGGATTCCAGGCGATTTCCGAGGTACATCTACAATCCGATAAGCCTCACCGGTGCGGCGCTGGCGATCGCCATGCTGTTCGCGATCATCATCGTGTTCATCGTGGATGCATCCCAACCCGACCCAAACCCCTACATCGGCATTCTCGGGTTCGCGATCTTTCCGATTCCCCTCATCATCGGTCTCCTGCTGATCCCGTTCGGCATGTGGATCGTGTGGAGACGGATCAAGCAGAACAAGCCGGCCCTCCAGATGCTGCCGACCCTGGACATGAACAAGCCCCAGCACCGGGTGGCTTTCTTCACCTTCACGACCGGTACCATCGTGCTGCTCTTCCTCTCGGCTGGTGGGTTTTACAAACTCTATGAGCACACCGAGTCGGTGGCGTTCTGCGGCACCACCTGCCACTCGGTGATGGAACCGGAGCATACGACCTATCTGGTGGGCCCTCACGCGCGTGTCAAATGCGTGGAGTGTCATATCGGTGAGGGCGCCGAGTGGTATGTGCGGTCAAAACTCTCGGGTGCCTACCAGGTGTACAGCGTTCTATTCGACAAATACCCGAAACCGATCCCCACACCGATCGAGAACCTGAGACCGGCACGGGAGACGTGTGAGCACTGCCACTGGCCTGAGAAATTCCATGGGAACCAGATGTGGGAAGTGAATCGCTACCTCAGCGACGAGCAGAACACCCACTGGAGCATCCAGATGGTAATGAAAACCGGCGGGGCAGCGCGCGCGGGCGGTGAGATTCACGGGATCCACTGGCACATCTCGCAGACCCTGGAATACATCGCCGCTGACAGCACCCGCCAGGAAATCCGGGAGGTGCGACATCACCGACCGGACGGAACCGTGGAAGTATTCAGATCACTCGACAATCCCCTGTCCGAAGAAGAGGCAGCGGCAGTCCCGGAGGAAGAGATACGGGTGATGGACTGCATGGACTGCCACAACCGGCCTTCACATCAATACCTCTCACCCCGTCACGCGATGGACGCCGGGATCGAGATCGGCAACGTCCCCGAGAACCTTCCATACATCAAGCGAATAGGCAGCAACCTTCTGGCCGGTGACTATGAGGACCGGGAGACCGGGCTGCAGGCGATCCAATCGGGAATCATCAATTACTATCAGGAGAGCTACCCGCAGATAGCAGCCTCCCGCAGTGAGGACATCACCCGTGGCATCGCCGGCGTTCAGAAACTCTTCTCCACCTACTTCTTCCCCTCCATGAAGGCTCGCTGGAGCGTCTACCCCTCCCATATCGGTCATCAGGAATTCCCCGGCTGTTTCCGCTGCCACAACGGCATGATGGCCACCGATGAGGGGAAGCTCATCAGGAACGACTGCCAACTCTGCCACACGATTCTCTCTCAGGGACCGGCCGGTGCCATCATGGCTGCCAGCACTCCCGCGGGCCTTGAGTTCAAACATCCGGAAGACATCGGTGAAGCCTGGCGGTTCATGGCATGCACCGATTGCCATACGGGTGGGGAGTATTAATAGTGGCATGTCAATGATGACCATGATCACACGCAGAGGGATGACAGCAGCGCTTCTGGCGCTCCTGATCGTGGTCGGTGCCCGGCCGGTACACGCTCAGGAAAACGACCTCTGCCTGATGTGCCATGGCGACATCTCTGTCTTCCAGGGGATGGAGCGTGCCGAGGATCTCGCCGTACGTCCGGATGTCTACTCAGTTTCGGTACACGGGCAGGCAGGTCTCAACTGCGTCGACTGCCACATGGACCTCGCCGGATCGGAGGACTTCCCCCACGCCGAGAAACTGATGCAGGTCGAGTGCGCCATGTGCCATGGCGATGTGGCCGCCCAACAGGCTGAATCGCTCCACGGGCTGGCAGCTGCCCGCGGGGATAAGCTGGCGCCGGGATGCGCGGACTGTCACGGCAAGCACGACATCCGGAGCCACACCGATCCCGACTCGCGAACCGCCGTGATGAACATCCCCCTCCTCTGCGGGGAATGCCACCACGAGGGAACTCCTGTCTCGCGCACTCGCGACATACCGCAGGACCAGATCCTGGAGAATTACTCCCTCTCGATCCATGGAGAGGGTCTTTTCCGACAGGGTCTCACCGTAACGGCGGTCTGCACGTCGTGTCACAATTCCCATCTGATCCTGCCCCATACCGACCCCCGGTCGAGCATCCACCGGGACAATGTGGCGGCAACCTGCACCCAGTGCCACGGACAGATCGAGCGGGTGCACCGGAAGGTCATCGAGGGCCGGCTGTGGGAAGAAGAGCCGCATATGATCCCGGCCTGTGTGGAATGCCACTCACCCCACAAAATCCGGAATGTGTTCTACGAAGCCGGTGCTGCGAATCGTGACTGTCTCAGCTGTCATGACAATCCCGACCTCACTATGGTCAGGGACGGTGAAACTATTCCGCTCTTCGTGGATGAGCAGGCGCACAACGCCTCGAGTCATTCGGGAACCGCCTGCGCGCAGTGCCACACCGAGGTCAGTTCCTCCCTCCACCGACCCTGTGAGACGATCACGGCAACGGTCGACTGCAGCGTCTGCCATCCCGATGAGGTGGAACTCCACACCAACAGCGTACATGGACAATTACTCGCGGAGGGCCATACCGAGGCCCCCGCGTGTGTTGACTGCCACGACAAGCACGCCACCATGAGCAAGCTGCTGCCCACCTCACCGACCTTTTCCCGCAACATTCCTGATCTGTGTGCTGATTGTCACAGGGATGGTGAACCCGGCGCCAGACGGAGCCAGGTAGAACTGGGTGACATCGTCAGCAGTTACCGGATGAGCATCCACGGGAAAGGAATGCTGGAGAGCGGTCTGACCGTAACGGCCACCTGCTCAAGCTGTCACAGCGCCCACGGCCCTCTGCCTTCGGATGACCCGGCGTCCACGGTCCATCCGGATAACGTCGCAGACACGTGCGGTTCGTGCCATTACGGGATCGAAGAGACCTTCATGTCCAGCATCCACTGGCCGGGCAACAGTGAAGCCGGGCCTGAGGAGCTGCCCACCTGTGAGGACTGTCACACCTCGCACACCATCAGCCGGGTCGACCGCTCCGATTTCCGCCTGATGATGATGGATCAGTGCGGCGAATGCCATACAGAGGAAGCAGAGACCTTTTTCGATACCTATCATGGCAAGGTCAGCCGTCTGGGTGACGCGGGGGCGGCGAAATGTTACGACTGCCACGGCACGCACAACATCCTGCCGACCACCCAGCCTTCTTCCACCCTCAGTCGCACGAACATCATTGAGACCTGTTCCGAGTGTCATCCGGCCGCGAACCGACGCTTCACCGGGTACCTGACTCACGCGACCCACCACGACCCGGATAAATACCCCTACCTCTTCTGGACCTTCTGGGCGATGACGACACTGCTGATCGGGACGCTCACCTTCGCCATGCTCCATACCGCCGCATGGCTGTGGCGGCTGTGGCGCTCGCCCGAACACCGCGTCAAGCGGCATGCGAAACCGGGCGAGAAGCTCTACCGCCGGTTTACGACCTTCCAGCGCTCCCTCCACCTGGTCATGATGATCAGTTTCATCCTGCTGGCCGGGACGGGAATGGCACTCAAATTCTCTTACATGCTGTGGGCGCAGCTGCTCTCCCGGCTGCTGGGGGGATTCGACTCGATGGGCCTGATCCACCGCACCGCGGCGACGACTCTGATCACGATCATGCTGATCCATCTCTGGGATGTCAGGCGACAGAAACGGGAGGCCGGGGTAACCTGGATGGAATACATCTTCAAGGCCCCGAACTCGATGATGTTCAACCTGACCGACCTGAAGGAACTGATCGGTTCAGTGAAATGGTTCCTGGGCCGGGGACCGAGGCCCGACTACGGTCGCTTCACCTACTGGGAGAAGTTCGACTACTTCGCCGTCTTCTGGGGCATGGTCATCATCGGCGGAACCGGTCTGATTCTCTGGTTCCCCGAGTTCTTCACCTTTGTCCTGCCCGGTCAGACGGTTAACGTGGCCACGATCATCCACAGTGATGAAGCTCTGCTGGCGGTTGCCTTCATCTTCACTGTCCACTTCTTCAACACCCACTTCCGCCTCGATAAATTCCCGATGGATCCGGTCATGTTCACCGGCAGGATCCCGATCGAGGAGTTCAAGCGCGATAAGCCGCGTGAGTATGAGGAACTGGTTGCCAGGGGCACCCTTGAGAAGCACCTGGTCGATCCCTACCCGCCAAAGGTCGAACGCGCCATGAAGTTCTTCGGATTCGTGGCGCTGGGCCTGGGACTGACCCTGATCTTCCTCATCCTCTACACAATGTTGTTCGGTTACCGGTAAGCATCTCGTTCACAACCACGGAGAGAAGTAATGCGTTCCGTCACCTGCAGTTTTCGCACTGCATCCCTGATCCTGAGTCTCATCCTGCTGCAGAGTCTGTCCATCCCTGTCATGGCACAGGAGAACGAAATGTGTCTCTTCTGCCACGCCGACGCGGGCAATTTCGAAGGCCTCGAGCATGCCGGACAACTGACCGTCACCGACGAACAGATCGGCAATTCGGTCCACGGTGAGCTCGGACTCCAGTGTGTCGACTGCCACATGGACCTGATGGGTTCCGAGGATATCCCGCACGCCGTTGATCTCCAGCCCGTCGAATGCGGGATGTGCCACTACGATGTGATGGAGACCTTCAATCAGAGCTACCACGGGTATGCCAGGGAGCGGGGGAACGAGCGGGCTCCCACCTGCGCAAGCTGCCACGGATCCCATGAGATACTGCGCAGCACCGATCCGGAGGCGCCGACACACAGGCTGCATCTCACCGATACCTGCGCCGGCTGTCACGGGTCTGAGGGTCTGCTGACCGATCAGTACGTCCGGCTACGCATGACGGTGGAGCAGTACTCCCGGTCGGTCCACGGCAACGGAGATCCTGCCGAGGACAGGGGAACGGCCGGGTGTGCAGACTGTCACGGAGTGCATGATCTCAAAGGGCACGCCGATCCCGAATCACGAATCAACAAGGTCAATGTCGCCTCCACCTGCGGCCAATGCCATGGTGAGGCCCAGATCTATTATGAACGTTCGATACACGGTCGGGCCCTCCAGGCGGGGATCTGGGACAGTCCGACCTGCAACGACTGTCACGGCGAACATCTCATCCTCTCCCCCAGCAATGAGGAGGCCAAAACCTACGGATCGAGACTGGCGACCGAGACCTGCGGGAGGTGTCACGACGACCCGGAGATCATCGCTGAATACCGGATGACCGAAGGGGTAGTGGGATCGTACACCGACAGTTACCACGGCTGGGCAGCCAAGCGGGGGTACGAAAACGCGGCGACGTGCGTGAGCTGCCACTCAGCGCACTTCGTGCTTCCGGAAGCTGATCCCCTCTCCTCCATCCATCCCGACAATCTCGTGATGACCTGCCAGGCGTGCCATAAAGACGCCGACATGAATTTCGCCCTGAGCTACACGCACGCGGCAACCTCGATCACCTCCAATCCTATCAACCGGGCCATCAGGAAGATCTATCTCTTCCTGATTATCGGCGTCATCGGAGGCATGGTCCTCCACAACATCCTCATCCTCAATTTCTACCTTTTCGAACGCCGGAAGAAGCTGAAGGACGCTTCCTGGATCCGCAGACTCGATACCACCGAAGTGATCCTGCATCTGCTCCTGGCTATCTCCTTTACCCTGCTGGTGATCACCGGTTTTGCCCTGAGGTTCCCCGAGACCGGCTGGGCGCGATTCGTCACATGGCTGGGGATGAATGAGCCGGTGAGAAGCACCCTCCACCGGATCGCGGCGGTGGTGCTCATCGGTGTCTCATTCAGCCACGTCTACTCGCTCATCTTCACCAGGCGGGGCAGGATGCAGTTCAGGGCGATGCTTCCCGGATTCAGGGACGCCTCCGACGCCATCGGCACCATGAAGTTCTACACCTGGATGAGCAGGACCCAGCCGGGTGCGGATCGATACGACTACACACAGAAAGCTGAGTACTGGGCGCTTATCTGGGGAACCGCCGTCATGGCGCTCACCGGATTCGTTCTCTGGTTCCCCGTGCAGGCCGCGAAGATATTCCCATCATGGATCGTGATGGTCTCCCAGACGATCCATTATTATGAAGCCTGGCTTGCGACCCTGGCGATCATAGTGTGGCATGGTTTCTTCACGATAGTGCACCCGCGTGAGTTCCCGATGAGCTGGACGTGGATCACGGGACGGATGCCGCTGGAGGACGCCAGACATCATCACTCGCGGTGGTATGAAGACGTGGTCAGTGGCCGGGAGAAGGAAGAACTGCTCGATCTGGATGTCGCCGACGATTCTGAGGAGGCCCCCTCAGAGGAAAGGTAGAGAAAACGTGAAGTCAGGGGGTCGGAGGGGATGCTCCCTCCCCCTCGACCAGGTGATCGGCGGGATCCTTCCCTTCATATTTGCTGGGACACTTCGTCAGGATCTGCCGGGCCTGGAACCGGGCACCATCCCAGGTGCCGATCGCAACGATCCCCGTGGCATCGTCGAAAGCCGAGGGCTTGACGCCTTCGAACACCACTTCGAGAGAGTCACCGCTCTCCGGTGAGACCATATAGAAGTGGAACCTCCGGGCTTCATCATCACTGTACCAGGAGAGACGGTTCCCGGTCAGATCACCCGAGACCTGGACGGTCCTTTCGGTCGCTTCTCTCGCCTCAGAAAAGGTCACGTAAGGATTCAAGGAGTCCTTGAAAGCTCCCAGACCAAGGTAGCTGAAGCCGGCCAGAGCGATAACACCAATGATGATTCGTGTTCTGTTCATACCCCTCACCCCGCGCAGTTCAATCCCCGGGTTCCTCTCCGGGAGTATCCATTGTTTCTATCCCGCCCATCGCGACAGGTTCTGCTCCAACCGACCCCGCTACGATCTCCTCGAGTCTCTTCAATCGCCGGCTCTGTCCGGCAAGATAGAAAAAGATCCCGGCCCAGATGATGACAATGACCAGGGCAGCGTATACCAGGTCACCCATGGAGCACCTCCCGTTTCATTGTTCGAATCCTGCTGGCCATTCCGAATATCCAGGAGAAGAGCAGTGTCTGTCCGATGAAAGCGGCATTGAGCACCAGTATCATCCCGGTCTCCATCCCCCCCTCTCCCGCTGAGTTCACCACCGGATCGGGATGGAGGGACTCCATTATCCGGGGTACGACGAAGATCAGATAGGGGACCGTGATAAACGCGATGATGTTGTAGGCTCCCGCGAGCACACCCCGGCGGTGCGGGTCATCCACGGCTGATCGTAGCGCGAAGTAGGCGCCGTAGATGAGCAGGAGGATGACGATACTCGACTCCCGGGGATCCCAGTTCCAGTACACCCCCCAGGCCTTCTTCGCCCACATCGATCCGCTCACCGTTGCCAGGATCGCGAAGAGGAGACCGATCTCGGCCGCGGCCGTTGCCCGGTCATCCCACAGGAGGTCCCGGCTTCTGAGATACCTGATGGAACAGACGAGTGCGGTCCCGAACGCCAGCACGCAGATCCAGGCCACAGGAATGTGGAACCAGGCGATGCGGCTCAGTTCTCCCAGTCCCATCGTGGGCGGGATCAGGTTGAATGCCGCCCAGATCACGGCCGCTATCCAGATCCCTGTCAGATACTTCCACCAGCTCATGCCGTACCTCTCATCATTCCGTTCAGTCGCGCTCAACCCGGATGGAAATCAGGGATGTAAAAGTACATTCTCCCGTGACATTTTCAGAGAGAATAATGATTGCTCTTCCAACCCTTAAATAAGGAGGGTCTCCAACCACCAGGCCGGAGACCCTCCGAGATATTCACGCCGGAACAGGTGACGCGTTCTGTAATTACCAGTCTGCTACCGGTTACTTATCGCCCGACGACAGTACGTGCGCGTTGGGAACGTCCTCATTGGCAACATTCTTGTACGACTGCTGCAGCAGCTGGATGGTGAAGGCAGCATTGTGAACCCCATGACTGTGGTCGTAGAGGACCGTAGCCAGGTTGAATCCGGATTCACGCACAGTGCGCGTCGCCAACCCGCCCGTCAGGACTGCTGACCAGACCGACGTGCTGTCGTCAGGGAATCCAACCGCGGTGAGGACGACATCGAACGCATCGTCACCTGAGACGCCGGTCGTGTCCAGGCCCGTCGCCACCAGGGCACCCAGCAGCGAGTTGATGAGTCCGGTAACCTCACTCTGGACACCCTCGACCGCACCGTCACCGTCGAAGTCGTTCTTCGCCATGACGTCATCGAAATCGGTCAGAACACCGTGGCAAGGCTCACAAGCTTCCACACTGGGCTCGAACGCGTGTCCGGAGGTATTCGGGCTTCCGAACTCGTTCACCCCGTCATGACCTTCCATGTGGCACGTCACACAGGAGTCTTCCATCAACAGATGCTGTGAGCTGGACCAGATGAAACCGCTATCCACGACATCGACGAAGAAGACATCCGGATAGAGGAACGCCCCCTGGTTCCCGTGGTGCGGCCCGAAGTGGGACGAACCGTTGGCAACCTGGTCTTCGATGTCTGCTGCGTTGCGGCGACCGGTGTGGCAGCCGAGACACAGGTTCCCGAGCCCACCCTTGGTGACGGTGTCACCGTTGGGAGCCGTGACCCCTGAGGGGTACAACCTGATCTGGTGTTCGTTGGTAGCGTCGTGCGGATCGTGGCAGGTGATACAGTTGATCGAGATGAAGGTGGTGTCGGAAACCGCTGATCCCGAAACCTCCTCGATGTATCCGCTGCCCGAGTGACACCGGGCGCCACAACCTGAGTAATACGAGCCTTCGTAGATCGTGTGGCCGACGGCGTGATTGTGCGCCTCCCAGTCGGACCACCCGTTGTTCCGGGTACTCACGTGGCAGCCGGCACACACATCCTCACTCACCGAGAGAGTGATTTCAGATACATCACCGCCCCCGTTTACGTGCGCGCTTGCAGGACCGTGACAGTTCTCACACTGAACATTGTGAAGCGAACTCACGGGATTATCATCAAAACCACCGTTTGCCAGCTCAGTGTCATAACCGGTCGTGTGACACTCGAAGCAGTAGTCAGCGCCGTGATCCGACTCCAGAATGCTGGTTGCGGCATCGGCATGGTGAGTTTCCTGCCATGCTGCGTAGGTGGCTGAATGACAGCCCGAGCATGCCTCAGCTCCAAGGTAGTAAGGCTGTACAGCCGGTACGTAGACATCGACTCCGATGTCGATGGTACTCTTCGAGATGTTGATACCATCGTTTACCTCGAGCTCGATGGTGACGATCTCTTCGACTTCGGGTGACGTCCACGTCACGGTGTCGTTATCAGTGCTCGAGAACGTTCCTTTCGGAGCGCTCCACCGGAATTCAATCGTGTCACCGTCGTCATCGGTAACCACCGCAACAAGGATGGTCTCGGCGCCCTGACTGATTGAAGTGGAGGAGGCTGTGATGGATACGATCTCAGGTGCACTGTTTCCGGATCCGGTGCTCTCTTCCTCACACCCCATGAGGGCAAATGAGGATACAGCAAGAGCGACCATCCCCAGTCTTAACCAGTGCTTGCTATGATTCATGTATGGGTCCCCTATCCCGGATTGAATTCATTGAGTAGTGCTAACGATGTAGTCAGCACTTCTGATGACGTAATAAGTGATGCCAATTATTTCTGGCAAGCATAAATCGGTAGTAAACGGTCCGAATATCCAGATATTTCTCAATCTCCCAGAATCATGTGTATATTTGTGTATATATTACATGGCTAATAGGGGTATCCAACCGGACACCCCCATCAATTGCTCTGCCGCTCGAGCACGATCACCCTCCTCATGATGGCAATGCTGCCTCCAACAAGAACCAGAAGGACACCTAACCAGAGGACACTCATCAGTGGTTTCTCACTCAACTCCACGGTGAGGAGTCCACCGATTGCCCGTCCGTCCACGGGTGCGTCACTGCCCATGTAGACAAGTGTCACCCGCCCTCTGTCGGCATCGATTCCCTGAAGCCTCAGCAACCCGTCCACACCTTCAGGCAATGCGATCGCCGGAGGCTGCTCACCTCCGACAGACCAGCGGGGTATGACCTGCTCACTCCCTCCATCCCATTCCACCAGGACACTGGCTCCGATCGTGCCGTCCATCATCCCGGAATCGTCGTGTCCTCCCATGTCGAAATCTTCGAACGTGAATGTGATCCCACCGATCTCCTGTGGCTCCCCCTTGCCCAGGCTCAGGATCGTACCCGAACCCGCGATTGCCTCAGAGGGCGGCAGGTACTGTGCCGGTGCGAGATAGAGATCACCAAGGAGCCCCCTGGCGATATGAGGTTCGGCACGCACCATCATCTGTCCTGATCCGTACTGCTGGTAGAGTTTGGGCTTCAGGACACGTGAAGCCCCCCCCCCCGGTCTGGTGAGGGTAACGGAGGTGGACTGCTTCCCTCCCGGTTCCTGGTTCCAGCCGGTAAAGGTGAGTTCATACCCCAGTACTTCGGTCGGTTCTTCATAGATCAGATCGACCGTCTGTTTCTGGCCGGTCGAGGCGGCCACGACGGCAATGAGCATCAGGGCGGCGCCGATATGAGCCAGAGGGCCACCCGTCAGCTTCCAGCCATCATGTGAGAGCGTATGCTGGAAAATGAAGAGGTTCGCGACGAGTGCCAGCACACTGCTGCCGGCAAAGAGGACTGGAAGCAGGCCCGTGACTCCAAGCAACACTGCGGCGACCGCCCCGATGAGGCCGGCAGTCACCGAACCGATCAGCGCGTATCGTCCCACCACTTCCCCACCACGCCAGCGGAGAAGAACAGAGAGGCCTATGCCGAGCGCCATGAGAATTCCGAGCGGCAGGGTCGTGCGGCCGTAGTAAGAGACGTCGATCGCGGCTCCCTCACCACCTGAAAGCCTGCTGATGATCGGAGCTGAGGTGCCCAGACCGATAAGCACGGTAATTCCGATAACGACTACTGCCCCGATCGTGAGCTGCACCTCCCGGCTGAAGAACCGCTCCTCGAGCTTCTCACCTTTCAATTTCTTTCCGGCACCCATGATCTGATAGAACCCATATCCGAGAACCGCAACGATCCAGAGGAAGAGCCAGATACCCACCTTGCTGGCCCCGAACGTATGGACACTCGCGCCCTCAAGGGCTCCACTTCGGGTAAGGAATGTGGAGTAGATGACAAGTCCGAAGGTCAGGACCGCAAGAACGACATTGGTCCGGGCGAGTTTCTTTCGCGAGCGCTGCAGGAGCATGCCGTGGAAGAGAGCCATCCCGAGCAGCCATGGGAGGAGGCTCGCGTTCTCTACCGGATCCCAACCCCACCAACCACCCCAGCCGAGCACCTTGTAAGCCCAGAATCCGCCCATGATGATGCCGGTTCCCAGCGTGACCCACCCGAGGAGCGACCAGGAGAGGGCGCCATCGATCCACTCTTCATTCCGCTTGCGACCGAGTCCGGCCATCGCGAAGGCGAAGGGAATCGAGAGGGCCGCGTATCCCAGGAACGTGACCGGCGGGTGGATTGCCATCCACGGGTCGCGCAGCAGCGGATTCAGTCCGGCTCCCTCGACGGGAGTCTGGGGAAGCAGGGTGAAGAGACCACTGATGAGGGTCATGACCACGAGGGCTGCCGCTGACGGCAGATAGACCCTCATAACCGGCACTTCCCACTCACCCGCGTATCGGGTCAGGGCGTAACCGAGCACTGCCGCCAGGATCGCCCAGATGAGGAAGCTGCCCTCCTGTCCCGCCCAGAAGGCCGAGAGAATATACAGCCCGGGTAGATCATTGCTCACGTGGGCGTAGACGTATTCGACCTGGTATGCGTGGTTGAAGAGGAGCCAGAGAAGAGACAGACCCGCGATGCCAAGTGAGATTACCGCGAGGTTCAGGTTTTTCCGGGCCTTTTTCAGACCGGGATCGGGATTCTTTAGATCGATCCCGCGGTAAGCGATCCACGACATGACGTAGGTTATCAACGCGGCGATGAGCGCCGCCGAACCGAGGGTGGGCAGTACGGCAGTCATTCAGACAACTCCTGCTGTTTCTGGTATCGGGTGTGTCTACCGGATATTTGAGTTTCGCGCTCTATCTCCGACAGGTTCCTATTGCCCTGTCACGCAACAACCGTCGCATTCGAGCGGCACCGCATCCCGACCGGCTGTGTTGCGCCTCCTCGCCATAGCCACCGCTATGCCTCGTCGCCACGCCTTGCAGGCCGGGCCCGGCATCACTCTCGGTGCCGACGTTTGTCACCTGACAGCACATTATGTTCTTAAAAACCCCTGCTGAATCCAATGGTAATCAGCGAGGCATCGAAATCATCAAGATCATCAACGACCTGATCGAGTGAGAACGACCGGTAATCCACATGCACGGTAAATACTTTCAGATCGACGGCAACACCCAGGCGCCACATGGACCGGGTGAGCGGCCACTGGCCGTTGGCCCTGAACCAGTAACCATCAGCCAGGACGTCGATACCGTCACGAACGTGCCAGGCTGCTCCACCGGTCATCGAGTAGGTGATATCACGATAGTTGAAGATCGTGGGTGAGGGAGGCGCGAACTCGGCGACCGGTATTGTCATTTCGAGTCGCCCGCGCGCCAAGGTGGCGAAACCGCTCAGGTTCTCCAGGAACGGGAACCGGGTAAATCGCACTCCGAGGGAGCCGTTGCGGAAATCACTCACTCTCGTGTTGAAGTAGTATTCAGGATCGGCGCTGTCATGGCTGTAGTACCGTATCGACGATCCGTGCCGGTATGCGACTGTCGTGGTAAGCCAGTCGAGCGGCATGAATTCGAGTACCGCCGACGTGCTGTTTCGATCGGTAGGAGAGATCCGCGTATAGGGACTCTCGATATCCCCCACACGGTGGTTGAAACGGAACTTGAACCACTCCTGCCGGGACCAGGTGAGGCCACCCACCCAGTCAGTCGTCACGGTCTCTGATTCTTCCTCTCTACCCTCTTCGAACAGCCGGGAGATGCTGGCGCCCCCGAAGTCCAGCGCAACACCCCGGATCGGCCTCCAGATGACTCGTCCCATGTAGCGGATCTGTGTGACCGCTGTCTCCACATCAGTCTGGCTGCTGCCGGTCGGGTCCCAGCTTCCCGACACACCGTAAGCGGTCCTGCGGATCGAGACGTCGGTTGAGAGTCCCTTGAGGAGCGAGAGGGAGAATCCTCCATCGATGATTGAGAAGTCGCGATCGAGCGCACCGCTCTCAGAGCCAGCATCACTCACCGGGGCACCTGCGTAATCCAGACCCTCTTCGACCACAACAAGTGTCTTGTCGATCGTCCCCGACGAGCTGCTGTACCCCACCCTGAACATGGCTGGTCCAACCGGTGCCACGGCGTTCACCTTCATCACCGGCAGGTTTCCCACATCGTGGAGAATATGGGAATAGTCGTACAGTTCGCTCGGCCGCCCCTCCAGTCCGTCGCTGTCCGCGATGACCGTTCCATACCGGTTGTCGAGGTGGTAGAGAGAATAGGAGAGATCCACGGTAGCCATCCTGAACGGCAGGCTTGTAGCGACCTGGAAGGAACTCGTGGTTTCATCCACCGGGGTCTGCGCGAGGTGTTTTTCACTCTCGATATTCCAGACCAGGAGGTTCGTTCCTTCCCGGCGGAATCGATCGTAGCGGATATGGATATCGGGCATGTCTCCCGGAGAGATGGTGAGGTCGGCGAACCTGCCCCGGCGGGTATAGGCATAGGGTGAGGCGCCGATGTCGAACTCATCCACATAAGAACCGGTCGTATGGGAATACCGGGAGTTGTACCCTCCGTACCTCAGACGGTAGAGACCATCCTTTGACAGCCAGCCGTTCAGGGTCGCTGTGGGAGATTCTCCCCACCCCGAGGCGTCCAGGCCGAACTGCTGTCCTGCTGCATCTCCCGTAAGCGAGAGGCCGGTCAGTTGCAGACCGCTCTGGTAATCGTACTCCTCGGAGTACTTCATCAGTGCGTTTGATCCACCCGATATCGAGAGGGTACGCGTGCTCAGGTGCAGCCAGCCGGAGACACCCCCACCCTGCTGACCATTGACGTTCCCCGGAGTGAAGGAGGAGATCAGAAAGGTGAGCAGAAGTGCTGTTGCCGCTATCCGCGAATTGGTGCGCATGACCTTTCTCACCTCCCTCTATCGCCTGAAGAACAGTCGATGACTGTCACTGCCGTGGATCGCGGTATGACAAGTCGTGCAGTTCTGGTACCGCGTGTCAACCAGGTTGTGGGTTGCCGGAGCCTCGATATGGCAACTGATGCAGAGCTCGCTCGTCCGGTTGGTCTTCAACATGAACCGGTTGGCCGAACCATGCGGTGTGTGACAGACGATGCAACCCTCCACCATACCTGCCGGATGTTCGTACACGAACGGCCCCCTCTTGTCGATATGGCAGGATGCGCACAGCTCGCCGTTGATCATCGGCCTCCTGAGCATGCCCCGTTCAGGAGTGCCGTGCGGATTGTGACAGTCCTCGCACGAGATGATACCCTTCTCCACACCATGAGCATCGGCGGCGGCAAAGTCTCCCCGCACTGCCACATGGCAGGAGAAACAAAGAGCAGGAGTCGGAGAGACCTTCAGGTCCTCTTCTACCTGTGGTGCGTGAATTGAGTGACAATCGGTACAGGAGATCTCGCCGGCGGCATGCGAAGAGGTCGCGAATCCGGTGTGTCGCATCGAACCCGCATGACACGTCAGGCAGGTCGAGGAGATATCAGCCGGTTCCTTCTCCGGGAAATTCTGCATCTCCTCAGGATCACCGCTGGCGTTGACATGGGCTTCACCCGGACCGTGACAGGCCTCACAGGTCAGATCCCCGCTCGGGTGCTCCGTACCGGCTCCGGCATCAGCATGAGGATTCTCCGGCAGGGCAGCAATATGATCGACGTGACACATACCGCACATCTCGGCGCCCATATACTGCTCTTCAAGACCGGCAGCCGGCTTCCATGCCAGTACGCCCTGCTGGGTAGCACCGAGCAGGTCGGGGATGCCGGTCAAAGACACACCGATCAGGACCATCACTCCGAGGAGAACCAGGAAGACCACCGGTCTCGCTCGTTCTTCTCGACTGAGCAGTGTATTCATCGGGACCCCCCTGTAGACGAAGGAATCGGCGTGAAGTCCGCGAGCGCGTCCTGCAGCAGTTTCCGGCTGTACTCGGTGTTGTGGACGCCACGGCTGCCCTCTGAGATCATCGCTTCGAGCACGTATTTCGCGTTCAGGTAGCTTGCGGTGGTTTTCTGTGCGGTGCCTGCCGCATCGATCTCGACCTGCAGCTGGTCGATCAATCCCTGGACCTCGGTCTGAACCCCATCGATATCGAAATCGGTAGCGCCCTCATGGCACTGCCGGCACGCCTCGATCCGGGGCTTGAACGTGTGGCCGGTCTTGGCCGGTTCCGACTCACTCACGTACGGACTGCTGAATACGTGACAGGCGACACATGCCTCAACAGCCAGAGCGGTAGTGTGGATGGAGTTCTCGTATTCCTCACCGGGGTAGGTGAAGGCAAGCGTGCCGTTGAACACCTCCCAGGTGGCGTGATTGACCGTCTCACCGGGCAGAGCGCCCTCGGCATTGTGACACTTCCCGCAGATCACGTTCTGCCCGAGGGGCAGCCGCAGCTGACCCGGATTGTCATTACTGTGTGCCGTATGGCAGGCCTGGCAGGTGATAGGCTGCGGATCAACGGCAATGTAGCCGCTCTCTCCCGTGGTTACCCAGCGCTCGAACGACTGGGCGATATGGCATTCAGCGCAACTCTCGTTCGTGGCCACCAGCCCTCCTGCGGCCAGGTCGGCCCCGGCGTGTGCTGATGTTTCCCACTCCTCGAAATACGGGTGATGGGTGCCCTCGTGACAGCGACCGCACAGATCGGCATCCCACAGTTCCTCATCCACGTGCATGAGGACATCGGTGGGGGAATCCAGATACGGATTGTTATGCTGGCTTCCCGGACCATGACAGGCCTCGCACTGGACATCACGGTAAATCAGGGTATCGCTTGAAGCCGCCGCCCAGGCGTCGTCGGCGCCATGGAGAGCGTCAGCGGTATCCCACCCGGTCGTATGACAGGGACGGCAATAGGGCTCTGCGTAGCTGATCTCCTGGATCGTTGTGAGCGCATTCGCGTGTGCCGTCAACCGCCAGCCGAAGGTCTTCTCTTCGTGACACTTGACACAGCTGGGGTTCCGATTGGTCGTATCGGAATACCCGACGTATTTCAGGACAACCGCAGCGCCATCTTCCCCGGGGCCCGTCGGCCCCTCATCCTGTTCGCACCCTGCCGACAGCATGAAGGCCGGTATCAACATGAGCAGCGCCAGCACCTGCAGCCTGCGTGTCCAGTACCTGTTCATCGTTGAATCCTTTCGGGCCCGTCCGGCCCCGGAGTGGCTCAAGATCTGATTCATATATACTAAAGGGCCTCCACCGGAATTGGAATACCGTAAGTGGCGGCCCCGATAACGCACATCACTCCGAACAGTTCTCCTCCCGGATCGCTACCCTTTTGTCGGATCGGGGTGAGCGATCTTCGGGGACATTTCCTCGAAGTCGAAGTCCACGAACGTCGGGCTCTTGTCGTTGTGGCACTTCAGGCAGATCTCTTCGTTCGGGATGACCAGGCCGTTGGCAAGTGACTGTTCACTGTCCCGCATGATCGGGAACTTGTTGTAGTCGGCGCCCGCCCCATGACAACTCTCGCACCCGACACCTTGTTCGACCTTCCAGGTGGCGGCGTGCTCACCACCCTGGCCCGTCGTGTGGCAGACCAGGCACTCATCCGCTTCCTGCGGATTTCCGATCCCCTTGTCGGCAGCGATTTCTTTCGCCTTGTCGCTCCCCAGTGCCTCGAAGGCCTTGGCGTGCTTGCTGCCTTCCCACTCTCCGAACTGGTTGCCCTTCGCTGCACTCCGGTGGCACATCTTGCAGCCGTCCACACCGACATAGGCGTGATCCGCACGGGCGATATCAGGATATCCTGCGCCGGTTGTAATCAGAATGGGAAGGATGAATAGCGGGAGCACGAGCAGGCTCCAGCGCGGGAAGCGATGGTTATTCGCATACTCAGTCATGGCAGATGGTACTCCAGGTTGTCTGCGTCTGCGGGATGATTTCTGTTCATCCCGGAGAGGCTCGGTTCACGCTCGTTAATTTCAGGCTAATTGGTCCTGAATAATAATCACTCCGAATGACTATTCAAGTTCCATTTATCCTGGAATCTTTCAACTCTGACTATATTGTCCATCTCAATAGTATCTCTCTCTCGATCGGCCTGTGATTTCGCATATCCTCAACGGGGCCCTGCTCCCCGTTTCGTGGCTCAGGTATTGGGGCGCGGTCATTCTTTTGCCATCTAACTCACGACCCGGATCAGTTCGAAGCTGCACATCCGGGGAAACAGGAGGGGATCTCTTGTTCATGGACTCTTCATACTGTCTTTAATCAATGCGCATATGTTCACCGGGTGCCAGGTCACGTGTAATCAGTACTTGATTTGGACCACGAATTGGATAGATGTTATTCTTAACGAAACCAGTAATGGAGGTGCCCATGAAGAAGTTAACGATTGCAGGCCTCGCCGTCCTGCTGATGGTGACAGTCGCCGCTGCCGGCACGGGGGAGGACAAGCATTACGGGAAACCGCTGACCATCGAGCGGATTACCCCCCTGCAGGACATCATCGACTCACCTGCCGACTTCGTCGGCAAGGAAGTACGGACCGCCGGGTACATTTACGAGATGTGCACCGGCAGCGGTTGTTGGGTCGGCATCCTGCCCAGCATCGACAGCGAGGATATCGTGAAGATCTCCTGGATGGCGACTGATGTCAGGTTCCCGATCGGGGAGGAGACAACCGGACACTACATAGAAATCCAGGGTGAGATCATCACCGCCGAGCAGGAAGAGGCGGACCACGAAGCCCACATGGCCGGTGAAGAAATGGAGCACGATCACGCCGAGGCGGCTCCCGAGGGAACTACCCGGACGGTCTACACCTGCCCGATGCATCCTGACGTGCAGAGTGAGACCCGTGACCGGTGTTCGATCTGCAACATGTATCTCACACCACACGAAATAGCTCTCCCCACCTACGGCGCCCTTGCCATCACAGGCATCGGTGCGATCTTGAAGGAGAAGAAGTAGAAGATAGAGCGGAATAGTACAGCCCGCACCGGAGTTCAACCTGTTGCGCTCCGCGTGCGGGCTTCGCTTCCCGTTCCCCCGGTGAGTCGGTTTACTCCGAAGCTCCGCAGGCTCCGCAGGCTCCGCAGGCTCCGCAGGAGCCGAGGATAGCAATCCGGCATAACCGCCGGTGAGTCAATCCGGTTCCGCGTCGGTCGGTGTATACTCCTCCACCCCGGACTCATCCCCCTCCTCCGCCCGGTTCAGGGCATTGAACTGAACCAGCAGGAGATATCCACCCCAGAGGAACATCGCGACCATCAGGAACCTGCCGATGTCGTAACTGATGCTGGCGATGAGCTGATCCTTCTCCAGCCATCCCAGATGTCCAAGGATGTTGTTCCAGTCGTGGTAGCCGGGAGCATCCTTGCCGGTAACCCCTCCCAGCAGCAGCAGCCGTTGTGCCCTGGCGTCCGCGATGTAGGGAGCGATGTCCATGAAGTTCTGACCGAACCACCAGAGGCATACTGCGGATCCGAAGGAGTTCTTCTCTTTCACCAGGAAGGCGATCACGAAGAGGAGCGGGATAAGAAGCTGCATCAGCGTGCCGCCCAGCACCCCGATGAACCAGCCGAACACACCGAAGACGACGTGTCCCGCCTCGTGGGTCGGCAGGTTGACATTGTGCATGAAGGAATTCAGGACCACGGGGGCGTCGGGATTGCCTGCGATGAAGCGCACGCCCCAACCCACCAGGAAGAGATAGAGGATCAGACGTCCGTAGAACCAGGTTCGCTCCATACCCTGCACGATGAGTTTCTCCTCGCATGTGATATCCGGTAGAAACCTATTCTTTCTCCGACTCGTATAAACAGGCAAATGGAAAGGGGTCCCGGTGGGGATGGCGACACGGGCTCCGGCAGACGTTCCAACAGACGTATAGAGGAGGAGAATTCGTGGAATCGTTCCTGAAGGACATCCGTTTCTCGCTGCGCACGCTACGCAAGAACCCGGGATTCGCGATCATCGCCGTGCTCTCCCTGGCCCTCGGGATCGGCGCCAATACCGCCATCTTCAGCATCTACAATTCCGTCTTCCTGAAAGATCTGCCGGTCACGGATATTGGAAGCCTGGTCGAATTTTACACCCACGATCCTGAAGACGACTTCATGGAACACTCGGTCTCCTCCTACCCCGATTACATCGATTACCGTGAACAATCTGGCGATGTATTCGAGGACATGGTGGTTTACAACATCGCATTCCTCGTCCACGACACTGGTGATGAAAGCAGTTATCTCTTCGGGGAAGAGGTGAGCGCCAATTTCTTCGACATGCTCGGTGTCGGAACAGTCCTGGGCAGGACCTTCATCCCCGAGGAGGAGGGGATCATCGGGGCTCCCCCCACCGCGGTCATCGGTCACTCTTTCTGGCAGACCCAGTTCGGCGGTGATCCCGGCATCATCGGCGAGACCATCACTCTTACCGGAGTGGACTTCACGATCATCGGAGTGCTCCCTCCCGAGTTTCAGGGGATGTTCCCCATCCAGGCCGATATCTGGTATCCGATGACCCTCTCTCCCCTGCTCCGTCCAGGCGATGATCAGCTGGAATCGAGGGGATCGAGATCCCTCTGGATCAAGGCACGTCTGAGAGAGGGAGTCACCATCGACCAGGCCGAAGCGGCCCTCGATGTGATCTCTGCACGACTGGCGGTCGAGTATCCGGAATCGAACGAGGGGCACAAGGCTCTGCTCGTCGCCACCAAGGATGTGAGCTTCCACCCCGAACTGGACGGGCTCATTCTGGGCTTCACGATCACCCTCATGGTGGTGATCGGGCTGGTACTGCTCATCGCCTGCGTCAACCTGGCGAGCATGCTGCTCGCCCGGGCCGTATCCAGACAGAAGGAAATCGGCATCCGGCTCGCGCTCGGGGCCGGTCGGCTCCGGCTGATCCGTCAGCTCATCACCGAGAGCACTCTTCTCTCAATGCTCGGTGGGCTCGCCGGCGTGGCTCTGGCGTACTGGTTGATCCAGGTCCTGCTCGCGGTCCAGCCTCCCACGATCATCCCGATAAGCATCGATATCGGCATCGACGGGAACGTCCTGCTCTTCGCGTTCGCTCTCTCGGCCGGGACCGGCATCCTCTTCGGGCTCCTCCCGGCCCTTCAGACCACCCGCCACGAACTGATCACCGCGCTCAAGGACGGCACCGGATTCATGTCGGGGCGTCTCAGGCGTTTCGGAACGCGGAGTATCCTGGTCGTCACCCAGGTGGCGGTCTCGGTCGTTCTGCTCATCTGCGCCGGCCTCTTCCTGCGCAGTCTGGGGAACGCGAGCAGTGTCGACCCCGGGTTCGACCTGCGTGACGGAGTCGTGGCGACGTATGAACTCGGTGAGGGCGGCAGGTTCACGGTCGAAGAGAGTCGTGCCTTCTCAAAAGAACTGCTCATGCGGATCGAGGCCCTGCCGGGAGTGGAGTCAGCCTGCCTGACCGACCGCCTTCCGCTCGGACAGGGCATCTCGATAACCGAAGCCTTCCCTGAGACCCAGCATATGGAGATCGGTGAGGATGGAGTTCCGGCGGATGTAGCGACCGTCGGACCCGGTTATTTCAGGACCCTGGGGATACCGATCGTCTTCGGCCGTCCCTTCACCTCAACCGACCTGCCCGAGAGCGAGCGGGTCGTGGTCGTGAACGAGTTCTTCGCGAAGACGTACTGGCCCGGAGAGAGCGCGATCGGCAAGCAGGTCCGCGTCTACGGCGACGATGGAACTCTCTGCACGATCGTGGGTGTTGCCCTGAACGGAAAATACCGTTCTCTCGGAGAGCAGGATCGTTCCTTCATCTACCTGCCCACCGGTCAGGACAATATGTTCCTCACCAACCTCGTGGTGCGTACCACCGGTGGTGACAGCGACTTCATCCAGATCATACGGAACGAGATCCGCACACTCAACTCACATGTTCCGATCCTCGACATCATCACCATCCGGGAGCATCTGCAGCTGATGCTCTTCCTGCCGAGGATGCTCGCGAGTCTCCTCATCGGACTGGGAATCCTCTCCCTGATCCTGGGAACCACCGGGCTGTACGGGGTGATCGCCTATGATGTATCACGCCGGACCCGGGAGGTCGGGATCAGGATGAGTGTCGGCGCCCAGCAGTCGCAGGTAGTGCGCCTGATCATGTGGGAGGGCATCAAGCTGGTAGGGGTCGGGACGGTGATCGGACTGGGAATCGCCCTGTTCGCCACAAAGGCGCTCGAAACGATGCTCTTCAACATCAGCCCGGTCGATCCGATCACCTTCGCCGGAGTGACCTTGCTCTTCCTGGCGATCGCGATCATCGCCACCCTGAAACCGGCCAGACGGGCCTCGGCCGTCAATCCGGTGGAGGCACTGCGGAGCGAGTAGTCGGACCCTACTTCGACTCCCGGATGTGCTGGAATCCACGGGCGACTGCCCTGCGGTCCAGCTCCAGCATCTCCTTGTACTTGATCACCGCATCAAGCGCCTCATTGACATCCTCTTCGCTGAACATCCCTGTGTAGGCGAGGTAAGCGCCGAGCATGACCAGGTTGGCGACTTTGCCGTCACCGAGTTCGACAGCCAGTCCCGTCGCTGGAACGGCCACATTCTCGATATCGTCACGCACCGGTTCCTGGGAGACCAGCGAGGAGTTATAGAAAAGTACGCCACCCGGCTCCACCAGGGGCTCGAAGCGGTCCATCGAGGGACCGTTGAACGCCATGACGACTTCCGGTTCGGTGACTAATGGCGCCGCCACTGGTCTGGTACTGATCACGACATTGCAGTTGGCGGTGCCGCCGCGACTCTCAGGTCCGTAGGCCGGCAGCCAGGTGACATGAAAGTTCTTTCGCAGCGCCACGTTGGAGAGGAGAGCGCCGAGGAAGAGGATCCCCTGCCCACCGAATCCCGCCACCTTGATCTTCGGTTCGCGGTACCGTTCCGGCACCTCACCCCAGTCAGGTTCACCTGTCCGCTCAAAGGCCGGGGTCCCCTTGAATATGATATCGGGCACCTCCTCGGCCGGAATCGGTACTACCGGATCGGGCAGCGGCTCAGTCTCTTTGAGCTGATCCTTGAAGACCCCGAGCGAGAACACCTTCATCATGTTCTCTTCCAGCCACTCCTTGGCCTCCTGTGGATCCATCTTCCAGCCGACGGGGCAGGTGGAGAGAATCTCGACAAATGAGAAACCCTTCCGGTCGATCTGCGATTGCAGTGCTTTCCTTACCGCTTTCCTGGCGGCGAGAATGTGCTTGGCGTCGGTGATGGCCACGCGCTCGATGTAGACCGGCGCGTCGAGTGTCGCAAGCAGTTCCGCCATATGAAGCGGCTTGCCGGTCAGAGAAACATCGCGACCGGTGGGTGAAGTAGTGGTCTTCTGTCCTTCCAGAGTGGTCGGCGCCATCTGGCCGCCGGTCATCCCGTAGATGGCATTGTTGACAAAAAAGACGGTGATGTTCTCACCGCGGTTGGCCGCGTGCAGAATGTTGTTGGTACCGATCGCGGCCAGGTCACCATCCCCCTGGTAGGAGATCACTATCGAGTCGGGGCGGCTCCGCTTGACACCGGTCGCTACCGCCGGTGCTCGTCCGTGCGCCGCCTGCAGATTGCCGCAGTTGAAGTAATAGTAGCCGAAGACCGAGCAGCCGACGGGGCTCACAAAGATAGTGCGATCCCGGATGTCAAAGTCATCCATCGCTTCGGCGATCAGCTTGTGGATGACACCATGACTGCACCCCGGACAGTAGTGGGTAGCTCGTTTCTCCTCACCCGGTTTGCGCTCGAATTCAGAGAAAAGCGACTCGGGCCACTTCAGGACCACCTGCTCGTTCACCGTGCTCATGATGTCCCCCCTTCCGGGTAGGCCTCGTAGATCGCCTTCCGCAACTCCTCTACCGAAGGCACCACCCCACCCCATCTTCCGTAAAAGTCCACCGGGACGCGACCATTCACCGCCAGTCTCACGTCCTCCACCATCTGTCCCGTTGACAGCTCCGAGACCAGGAACTTCTTCGTTCCCTCTGCGAGTTCCCCTATCCTCACCGACGGAAACGGCCAGAGCGTGATCGGCCTGATCAGACCGACCTTGAGACCGTCAGCCCGGGCTTTATCAACCGCGGAGAGAAGAAGCCTGCTGACGATACCGTACCCGACCGTGATCAGCTCGGCATCTTCGGTGTAGAACTCCTCCGACCTGACCTCTTCCTTCTCGATGACGGCATACACTTCAAACAGCTTCGTGACCCGTTCTTCGAGTTCTTCCGGGTCGAGATAGATCGAGTTGATCAGGTTGCCCGCCGTCTCGGCATTCCCCTGCACCGACCACGACTTCTCCGGCAAATCGGTGACCGGGTCGGGGAAATCGACCGCTTCCATCATCTGACCGGTGAAACCATCAGCCATGATCGTGGCGGGATTCTTGTACTTGTCCGCCAGTTCAAAGGCAAGCATGGTGAGATCACACATTTCCTGCGGGCTGTTCGGCGCCAGCGCGATCAGCCGGTAGTCCCCGTGGCCGCCACCCTTCACCATCTGGAAATAGTCGCCCTGGGCGGGCGCGATGTTGCCGAGCCCCGGTCCGCCGCGCATGATGTTCACGATCACCGCGGGGATCTGCGAGCCCACAAGATAGGAGATGCCTTCAAGCTTCAGGCTGATGCCCGGGCTCGAACTGGCGGTCAGCACCCTCAGTCCGGCGCCCGAGGCGCCGTAGACCATCTGGATCGCGCCGATCTCGCTCTCCGACTGGAGGAAGACTCCCCCGATCGCCGGCATCAGCCTCGCGGCCGATTCAGCGATCTCACTCGAAGGGGTGATCGGATAGCCGTAGAAGGCCCGGCAGCCTGCGAGGATCGCTCCCTGCAGGATCGCTTCGTTCCCCTTCACGAATCTCACCGGCATGGTTACACCTCCTCTTTCTGTTTCTTCGGCTTCCTGGGCGGCTTGTAGACAATGATGGCGCCCGGCTCCGGACAGGCATAGAAACAGACGCCGCATCCGGTGCAGCCGTCACCGGTATATTCGGCCGGATGGAATCCGAGATGGTTCAGAGATTCGGATATCAGGAGGACGCCGATGGGACAGACATACGTGCAGAGATTGCACCCCTTGCACAACTCCGGATCGATGATGACATCGGGTCCGACAATGGCAGGGTCCTTGTTGTCAGGCGTGCTGGACAATCGTGGGACTCCTCTCACCGTGATGCAGTTCGAGAATGATGCCGTCGGCAAGATAGAAAATAATCCCGCCTTCGGGAAGAGGCAGGACCGTAACCGTACGACTACACATCAGTGACTCACCTCTCTCTTCAAAATAATCGGGTGGTCGAGTCGCAGGTCAGAGTGGTGGGCGGAGGTCATCCCCGGTTACTATATTCGGATTCCAACATACTCCAACAAACATGGGAAATCGTGTCCCCGTTTACAGAGTGAGGCCACCATGCGGAAATCTGCACGCTCCATCCTGAGATCGATCCTTTCAACGATCATGATCCTGCCCTTTATCATGGCGATTTCATCATGTGCTAAGGACCAGGGTCGTACCCCCGAACAGAGAGCGGCGTTCCAGGCTATCAATGCGATTGAGGACTTGAATGCCAGACTCGAAGCCGTCGAGGATTTCATCCAGAAATGGCCTCAGTCACAATATGTGGCCAGCTGTCTCCAGGCAGGTCTGCGCACTGCTGCCGAGATCGATCCGGAATCCGACCTCGTCATCGAATATGCCGAGCGGTACATCAAGGCGTATGCATCCAGGGGTGAGGCGCTCGCGTACGCGAACGCCGCAGGCATGCTGAATGCCGCCGATGCGCAGGCCGAAAAGGTGGATGAATATATCGGCAGGGCGCTGGCCGGAGCCGAAGAGATTGAGAATACCCGAGGCCGGGCAACGATCTTTCTGACCGCCGGGACCATCGCTGTCGCCAGGGATGAGACCGAGATAGCCATCAACTACCAGCGACAGGCGATGGAACTCAATCCCAACATCAGGAACGCGGGAGTCACGCTCGCTAACTATCTGGTGAAGGCTGGCCGACTTGATGAGGCAGAGGAACACCTCATTGAGGCGCTCATCCAGACGCCCGATGATCCGTTTGCGCGAGAGACCTTCGGCGACCTCGCCGCCCGCAGGTCGAATGGCAGAGACACGGAGGCCTACCGGTCCCGTGTCATCGGCGAGGGAGCCGACCGCCTTCTCGCCGATTCCGAAGATCTGATCGTCACGAAACAGTTGCTCGCTGTCGCCTTCGCCAAGCTGGGGGTCCTCACCGAACGAGCAAAGGAATATGCAGATGAAATAGCCACCTCGGTCGGGCCTGAAGTTGGCGGCGGCGCATATCTCGCAGCCGCCATCGCGGTCGGCCAGGTCCGTCTCGCCATGGGTGACCATCAGAGTGTCCTGAATGTTCTCGAACCGGTGCGGATGCTTGCCGGACCCTACGATGACGATTTCCATCTCACCCGCGGGATGGCGCTCGAGGCGCTTGGTCGCGATGAGGAGGCAATCGTGGAATACTTTGAGACGGCAGCCATGCGTAATAGCCGAAACATCATGGCGCGCCTCCAGCCTCTCTGGGAGAAGGTGAATCCCGGCCGGAGTCTTGAGGAATACCAGACCACTCTGCGTGAAGAACTCGAGTCATGGCACCCCGAGGGAGAGTTCACCGTACCGGACGACTGGACCGGCAAGGTGGTGCTGGCCGAACTCTTTACCGGCGCTGAATGTCCCCCCTGTGTCGCGTCGGATCTCGCCTACGACGGCCTGATCGCCTACTACCCCCGCACAGTCGCGGCGGTCCTCGTGCACCACGTTCACATCCCCGGCCCCGATCCGATGACGAATCCCGACACCGAGGCACGGATGGCCTATTACGGCAGAGGTGTCGTCGGCGGTACGCCCACCTCCATTTTCGACGGAACCGATTCTTCGGTCGGTGGTGGAGGTGCTGCCGCGGGCAAGGGAAAGTTCGGCGCCTACGGCTGGGCCCTCGAACAGCACCTGACCGAGACACCATTGATGGAGATCGCTCTGAAAGGCGAACTCACCGGAGACGAAGTCTCAGTGGCCGTAACCGTAACGGTTGATGATCCGGCGCTGAGGGGGAACGACAACCTGCGTCTGCGGGTGGTGCTGGCCGAGGAACTGCTTCACTATGAAGGAAGCAATGGGGTGGCGGAGCACCAGATGGTGGTCCGCGCCTTCTTCAACGGGCATGACGGATTCGCCCTGAAGAGTGGAGAGGTGACCTCCGAGGCCAGGAGTTCGATAAACCTCATGACCCTCCAGCAGGATCTGCTCACCTACCTGAATGACTGGGAGGGCGAAAACGCAGATCGCTTCCGCAACGGTCCCGGCTTCAGCCGGAAGATGCACGAGATAGACCGGAGCCGGTTGCTGCTGGTAGCATTCGTGCAGAACGATGAGACGAAGCAGGTGTACCAGACCCGGGTTCTCGAACTGAGATAGTCAGGAGCATGCCATGACGACGCGGAAACGGACCGACCGCAGGACTTTTCTGAAGAGCGCGGTCGCGGCGGCGGCCTCGGTAACGATCGTGCCCCGGACCGTCCTCGGCGGGACTGGATTCACGGCGCCGAGCGATGAGCTCACCAAGGGGATCATCGGTGTGGGCGGCATGGGGAGCGGTCACATCGATTACGGGGGCTCCCGCCTCCTGGCGGTCTGTGACGTGGACAGCCAGCACCTGGCCGCGGCCATCGAGAAGGCGGGGCCGGGCGTGGACGGCTACCATGATTTCCGTGAATTGATCGAGCGACCCGACATAGACATCATCCATATCGCCACACCACCCCACTGGCACGGGTTGATCGCGGTCGCCGCCGCCGAGGCGGGCAAGGACATCTGGTGTGAGAAGCCGATGACCCGCACCATCGGTGAGGGGAAGAAGGTAGTGGCGGCGGTCCGGAGAAACGGCCGGATCTTCCGTCTCAACACCTGGTTCCGGTTCCAATCAGGATTCTACGGCATGCAGACCACCGTGAAGGAGATCAGGAAAGTCGTTGAGAGCGGCATGCTCGGATGGCCCCTGAAGGTCACGGTGAGCAATACCACAGGATTCGACTGGAAGTTCTACTGGAGCGGGATGACCCACCTGGTGCCCGAACCGGTCCCGCCCGAGCTCGATTACGACTTCTGGCTCGGTCCCGCCCCCATCAAGCCGTATCACCCCCATCGCGTGCATGGATCGTTCAGGGGGTATTTCGATTACGATGGTGGCGGGCTCGGCGACATGGGCCAGCACTATATCGACCCGATCCAGTATCTGCTCGATAAGGACGATACCAGCCCGATCGAGATAGAAATCGACGCGCCCCAGCAGCATCCCGATGCCGTCGGGTCGTGGCGCAGGATCACCTACCGGTACGCCGATGGCTGCGAGATCATCCTCGATGGTGAGGACCGGGACAAGGACGCCGCCTACATCGAGGGACCCGACGGGAAACTTTTCAAGGGCTTCACCTCCGATATCCCCGGGTTCGAACAGAAGGTGGCCGAGCTCCCCGATCCCGAACCGCAGGTGACCGATTTCCATGAGGCAGTCCGGAACCGGCAGACCTTCGCTCTGAACGAGCGGAACGGCCACCGGTCGTGCACGATCGTGAACCTCGGCGTTGTGGCCCTGCGATTGCGCAGGTCGCTCCACTTCGATCCTGTCACCCAACAGTTCATCGGTGACACGGAGGCCAATCGTCTGATCGATGAACCGATGCGCGCACCGTGGCATCTGTAGAGAGGATCGATACCATGAACACGATCAAGACCCGCAATGCGATGCCTCTCGCCGCTGCCGGACTGCTCTTCGCTTTATCGGCCTGCGCCTCGGCAGGACGTATCGCTCCCCCCGATCCCGCGATCACAGCCATCACCAACTCGATGCCGGCAGAGAACATCACCGCTGAGGATGCTCTCTGCGCGCAACTCGTCGAGATTGGTCCGCCGGCGATCCGTGATCTGGGCAGGATGCTCCTGCCGCCCGGTGTCGGTGATGACTCACATCCCCGATACGCACTGAGCGCCCTCAGTCGATACGTCGGTCGTCCCGGAGCCGACGGTGAGCGCGTGATGTATTCCCTGGCTCTGATCGATGCCCTCGTTGAACGGACTGACCCCGAGGTGAAGGCGTTCCTGATGAGCCAGTTGCAGTTCGTGGGGCGCGACGAAGCCGTCGAGCCTCTCGGCGCTTACCTCACCGACGAACGCCTCTGCGAACCGGCGACCAGGGCGCTGATCTCGATCGGCACTTCGGGAGCCGAAGTCGAACTGATCGACGCCCTCCCTGAATCCAGCGGAATGAACACCGTTACCCTGGTAAAGGCCCTCGGGGAACTGAGGAGCCGGGCCGCTGTATTCGAGATATGGAAATACACCGCCAGTGACGACCGCGACCTGCGCGACGCCGTGCTCTACGCCCTGGCGAACATCGGTCCGGTCTCAACCGGGGATCTCCTGGCTGGAGCTGCCGAAAGCACATCCCGTTATGACCGTTCCGCGGCCATCCGGTATCAGCTCCTCCACGCCGAGCGCATGGCGGAGGCCGGCCTGGTCGATGAGGGTGCCGCCATCTGTCGGAAGATCGCACAGGAACACTCGGGTGAGGGTGAGGATAGCATCCGGATCGCAGCGCTCACCACCCTTGTCGGCATGCTGGGAGAGGCCGCGCAGATTGACCTCTACATGGCAGTGCGCGATCCCTCGATAGAGATCCGCCGCGCGGCACTTGCTCTGGCCAGGGAGATGCCGGGCGAGGACGCGTCACTGATCTGGCTGAACATGCAGCAGAGGGCTACCTGGGAGATTCGAACAGACCTACGTGCCATGCTGCGCGGGCGGGCTGCCACCTGGCCGACTCCCATGCTCGAGGAAGCAATCGGTATCTGGGACACTGAGGGAGAACAGGCCGCCTGGGCTTCGGCCGACAGCCTTGACCTTGTAGATGAAGGATTCACTTCACTATTTAACGGATTTAGCATGGAAGGGTGGACCGGAGACACCATCGGTTACGTCGCTGAAGAGGGTTCGATCGTGGTCGATCCTGAGCGAAGTGGCGGCGGCGGGAATCTCTACACCGCAGATGAGTATGACAACTTCGTTCTCCGATTCCAGTTCCGGCTCTCTCCCGGCGCCAATAACGGTCTCGGGATCAGAGCACCCCTCGAGGGAGATGCCGCCTACGTCGGGATGGAATTGCAGATCCTCGATAACTCCTCAGAGCGGTACGCGGAACTGCAGCCCTACCAGTACCACGGCTCGATTTACGGGGTGGTGCCCGCCGAACGCGGCTGGCAGAAACCGGTCGGTGAGTGGAACACCCAGGAAGTGATCGCCGACGGGAGGCGGATCACGGTGATCCTGAACGGTCACGTGATCGTGGATGCCGACATCGACGAGGCAAGCACGCCGGAGACCATCGACCACCGGGACCACCCGGGCCTTGCGCGCTTGACGGGACACATCGGGTTCCTGGGACACGGATCCCGTGTCGAATTCCGCAACCTCTGGATCAAACCAATCGACCGATGATTACGCATGCCGGGGATCGTCCTGATCCCCGGCATGGTTCTCAAACAACCCTCAGAACTTCACTGCCACCTGGATGCCGATCTGGTTATTATCTTTTTCGGCTGCCCGGTCCCCTTCACCGAAGATATTGTATTCGAACTTGAACGCAGCTCGTGGAACCGGGTAGTAGGTGAATCCGAGCGCCAGTTCGTTCAGATCCATGTCACCCTTGGCGGGATCGCGGCCGAATTGATCCCCCGGGTCGAGGTAATCGAGGGCACCATAACGCACCGTTACCCGATACTGTTTCTCAAACAGCCTCGTTCCCTGGATGAAATAGCCCGACATCTTGCCGTCATCAGAAGGTGCTTCGTTCTCGGATGTCGAGCTGATGTACTCTCCATACAGATCCGCAAAGGGAGTACGGACCATACCGTGCACACCGAACATCTGGAGATTGTAGAGACCGGCGTCATCCCATTTACCCTGGTAGAGGGACCCCCCTACCTCGATTAAATCGGAATACATCAGGTTCACCCGCGCACCCAGGGCCATATCCTCGTTGTTATCGCGGTATTGCCGGCTTCCCCTGAGATTGCTTCCCCCTCCGAGACCGTTGATGGTGTAGAGATCGAATCCGAGTGAAGCCTCTGTATTCAGATTGAAATATCCGTGAATATTGACACCGACATCCTTCCAGGCGCTTACACCGAGCTCTCGAGAAACCTGTGGTCTCGTGACGATGAAGTTCGAGATCGGATCGTGGAACTCGTCGAACCGGTTGAAGGGCGCGAGCATGGCCCCTATCCGTATCGCTATGTTCGGCTTCACCCAGTAGTCGAGATAGGCCTGTTCCACGAAGGTGTTGCTTCCTCCCGTACCACCATGCTCGAGTTCGAACTCACTGAAGTAGTAGATATTCTCACTCACCCAACCGGAGGCATACATGGCCAGGTAGTGGATGTCGAAATTCTTCTTTTCCGCGGGTGTCTCGAAATATTCGGTGTAGAGGTATCCACCGAGTACCGGTTTGTAACTGATCCCCCCTGACCTCTCCTCGAGCTGGCCACTCTCGGCCACGAGGTAATCGGAAATGATCTGTTCCTCTTCAGCGGTGAGCGCCGACTGGGCTCGCATCGAACGGACGATCCCTGGCCATTCATCGGCTGGATAATCTGAAGGAGCAAAAGCGGCATGGCAGCGGCTGCATTTCGTCTCGTACAGCATCGCTCCCTGTTGAGCCTGCGCTGACTGAACGGTTCCAGGTATCAGAATGCAGGAGAACAGCAGGAGCGCTGGGAAACTTCTCATCTTCATCTCATTACATCCCATCACGGGTGGGTGGGTACTAACGATCGCGGGAAATGATAATAAATGATGTGGGAGGAATAAACTACTTAGTAGTCCGAAATATATACACCTGATGACCGGTAATCGAGAACCGATCTGTTTAATTGGTACAGAATAAGGACACCCGGCAGAGGATACCGGGTGCCCTCTTCTGTTTCGACCGATCCCCGCTTACGATGCAGGGATTATCCGATCAATGGATCGATTGTTATCAACCTCCTCTGCCGCCACCCCGGTTGACAGTTCCGCCTGAACGGCGTCCGCCGTCCGGGCTCTGATCCTGCTCACGGATCAGTTCGATCATGTCCACATTCGTGGAATAATCCCCCAGCAGGTGCTTGCAGAAATAATCGGCCCGCAGCCAGGAGAAATAGTTGCTCATGCCTCCGTAACCGTGACGGGCGCCGGGAAAGATGAAGAGGTCAAACCTCTTGCCGGCCTGGATCAGGGCGTTTGCCATCCGGATCGTACCACCGGGGTGAACGTTGTTGTCGATATCCCCGGTCGTCAGCAGCAGGTGTCCCTTCAGGTTGGCGGCCAGCTCCGAGTTCTTGTCGATATCGTATTCGAAGGAAACCGTACCGTCGGCATTGATGATCTCGGTGACACCATGGTGTTTCTCGCTCCACCACGTGTTGTAGATGTTGTTCTCGTGATTGCCGGATGAGGAGACCGCGACCTTGAAGAAGTCGGGGTAGACCAGCAGCGCGGCGGTGGACATGAACCCGCCGCCCGAGTGGCCGAAGATACCCACCCGGTTTATATCGACAAAGGAGTGGCGGACCGCGAGCTGCTCGATCACGGCCTTCTTGTCGGCCAGACCGTAATCACGCAGGTCGCCGTAGCTGTAGTTATGGTACCACTTCGAACGGGCCGGGTGGCCGCCGCGGTTCCCCAGCGTGATCACGATGAATCCGAACTGCGCCAGCGAAGTCGTGGTCGAGTTGGTCGAGAATGACTTCGCTACGCTCTCGGTCTGCGGACCGGGGTAGACGTAGGCTATGATCGGGTACTGCTTCGCCGGATCGAAGTCGAACGGCTTGTACATGACCCCGTAGAGGTCGGTGATCCCGTCATCGGCCTTGGTCACAAATGCCTCGGGGAACTGGTAACCGGCCGCCATCAGCTGTGACAGATCGGCTTCTTCCAGTTCCATCAACTGCTGTCCGTCGGCGTCAAACAGAACCGACTTCGGCGCGGTGTCTACCCGTGAGAACGTGTTCACGAAGTAGCGGTTGTGCGGATCCATCCGTGCCGAATGACTGAAGTTGCCGGGATTAAGCAGCTTCAGTCCCCGACCATCAAGACCGACCCGGTAGAAGTGGGTGAAGTATGGATCCTCGCCGGCTTCACGAGCATTGGCGGAGAAGAATATCACCCCTTCATCCTTATCGATCCCCGTGATACCCCGGCACGACCACGGTCCCGAGGTGAGCTGTCGCTTCAGGGTACCATCGGTACCGTAGAGGTAGTAATGGCCCCAGCCGTCACGCTCCGACCACCAGATCATCTCGTTCCGGTCTTTGAACATCACCAGGCCTTGCATCTCGATGTAGGTGTTCAGCCGCTCTTCGATGACGACCCGCACCTCACCGGTCTCAACATCAGCGACACAGACATCCACCTTGTGCAGGTCACGGCTCTGCCGCGAGAACCACAGTTCCTGTGAATTCTCCGACATCCAGATGCTCGGCTGCGGGGTCCGGATGGTCGGGTCCCGACGTTTCGAATAGATCGAGACGGACTGGTCCTTGTACAGCTCGACATTGATCCTGGTCTGTTCACGGCTGGCGATATCGAAGACCCAGACCTCGGTCTGCGGCATGTTTTCTTCACCCGGCATGGCGTACCGGTAGGTCTCCAGCGTCGGGCGCGGATTGGCCAGTGAGTTGATTACCCAGAGATCATTGACCTCCCGCTGATCGGTGCGCGAAAGTGAGAACTTGCTGCTGTCTGGCGCCCAGATAACCCGCCCGCAGCGGACGCGCTCGGTGGAGTCGTACTCGGCAGTATTCATCCGCTCGTAGCTGCTGCCGGCGTAGCTGTAATACTCCTCACCATCGGTGGTGAGCTGGACCTCTGTGACCTCGAGCTCCTCCTCTTCCTGTTCTTCTTCCTGCTCCTCTTCCCCTTCCTCCTGCTGGCCGCGCTGACCACGCTGGCCGCGGGTTCCACGCGCTCCCCTGTTCTCCTCCTTCTCCTTCTCGAAGGCCTTCAGGCTGTCGTATTCGCTTCGCTCCATCATCCACAGGTTGTGGTTCCGGGCGAAGAGCACGACGGTTGAGTCGGGAGAGAAGGTTGCCCAGCGCAACTCGCTTTCCTCCTCCTCGAAATCTTCCAGTCTTGTAAGATGCTGCGAGGTGAGATCGTACCGAAACCAGAGGGTTTTCTCGGTCGGCCGGTATGTCTGGTTGCGGCTGCTGCGCTCACCTTCGGTTGTGTCCGATTCCGCTGCCTTGGCGGTATCCTCTGCCGCCGGTCGGGTGCTCTCCACCGAGAAGCGGATCGCCTCATCATCGTCGATGAACTCGAACCGGTTGATCGGCAGGTGCTGGTGATCGTATGGATCCTGTGTCAGACGAGAGAGATCCGCCGCCATCTTCACGATATCGAAGAGGGGTGCTCTGGTCTTCCTGGCCGGATCGACCAGGTACCAGTTGGCGCCTGCCGGTGTCTCGTAGCGATACCAGAACCGGTCGCTGTGTTCCAGCCAGCCGGGATTTACCGATGTGCTGTGAAGTCTCGAGCTCAATCTCGCTGAAGTCCACTGGGCTGCCAGTGTGTAGTTCGCTGTTCTGACTGACCTGCCATGAGGATCCTGGTTTGTCACCTGTGCCGTGAGAGTGCCCGCCGTCAGAACCATGACGAGGGACGCGGCAAAAAGGACCAGAACCGGGCGCGCCAGGACTTCGATCTTCCTCTGTGACCCTGTTCGCATTGTTTCTTCCTCCTGATGATCGGATAACAGTCTAATAATGACCACGGTCCGGGCTTGACCCTGGTCATTCTCTTTCACTATGGCCGACGTCCCTTACTCCTTCAGGTATTCGGCCAGCCACTCATAGATCGTCTCCCACCATACCATGGCGTTCTGCGGGCGCAAGACCCAGTGTCCCTCGTCAGGGAAATAGAGGAGACGGGCCCTGACACCTCTACGGCGCAGGGCGGTGAACATCTCGAGCCCCTGTCCCAGCGGGACCCGGTAGTCACGTCCGCCGTGGATAATAAGCATCGGCGTCTGGAAATTCTCGACAAAGGCAAGAGGGTTCCAGCGTTCATAGTATCGTGGATTCTCCCACGGCGGACCGCCGAACTCCCACTCGGGAAACCAGAGTTCCTCGGTTGCGCCATACATGCTGAAGAGGTTCGTCACACCATCATGATTGATGAGCGTCCTGAACCTTGTGGTGTGCCCCTCGAACCAGTTCATCATGTAGCCGCCGTAGGATGCCCCTGTGGCTGCCATACGTGAGGAGTCGATGAAGGGGAATCGCTCGAGAGCGGCGTCGAGACCATTCATGAGATCCTCGTACACCTTGCCACCCCAGTCTCGGGTGATCTCATCGGTGAACTGCTGTCCGTAACCGGTACTGCCGCGCGGGTTCACCAGGAGGACCACGTAGCCGGGAGCGGCGAACATGTTCGCGTTCCACCGGTAGTGGAACACATCACTCCAGGCGCCCTGCGGTCCGCCGTGCACCAGATAGACGAGCGGGTATTTGCGTGACGGGTTGAACCCGGGCGGCCTGATCAGAAATCCCTCGACCTCATCCCCCCGTGCGCCTTCGAAGGTGAAGACTTCGGCCGAATCGAGCGAGAGACGTGAGAGGAGTTCATCGTTGGTGCGGGTGAGTTGCTCAAGCCCCGAGCCATCGGCGTTCAGGCTGAAGAGTTCGGCCGGCTGATCGTTCGCCTGCGAGAGCGCAACGATCCGTCTTCCGTCCGGCGTGAGCGAGAAACTGCTGAAGTAGCGGCCGGTTGTCAGCTGTTCAACAGCTCCCCCATCCGCCGCCACGCGGTAGATGCTCCGGTAGATATGGTCCTGACAGGTAAAGGTGAGGCTTCCCGAGTCGGGGGCCCAGAGGAAGTTCGCTATCGACCGGTCGAGATCCCGGGTGAGCGGCCGATGCTCTCCGCTCTCCCGGTCGTAGAGGATGAGTTGTGTGCGATCGGCTTCAAAACCGGGCCGTTCCATCGCCAGGTAGGCTATATAACGGCCATCGGGACTGTACTGGGGTGAGGTGTCGTTGGCATCGCTGCTGGTCAGCAGTACCGGATCACCCCCATCGATCGATGTGAGCCAGATGTCGTTACCGGTCCCCACCGCGGTCGGCACATCGGTGTTGCGAACAAACGCGAGTTCGGTCCCGTCGGGACTCAGGTCGTAGTCCTGAAACCCACCGAGCGAGATGGGAGGCGTGTCGCAGGGCCCCGGTGTGAGGTCGCGCATGACGCCACTCTCTACATCAACGGTAAAGACGTGACTCCGCTTGCCGTCCTCCCACGTGTCCCAGTGCCGGTACATCAATTCGTCATAGATCTTCGCATCTGTGGAACCCTCACTGAGAGCACGCAGCCGCTCGGCCTGCTCATCACCCTCCGGCCAGACCTCGCTCACGAAGAGTATCCGCGTCCCGTCCCGCGACCAGACCGGACCGGTTGCTCCACCTGCGGCCGAGGTGAGCCGTCGGGCTTCTCCCCCGTAAGCCGGCAGGAGATAGATCTGCGGGCCATCCCCGCCACGGGTGCTGACAAACGCCAGCCATTCCCCGTCGGGGGACCAGACAGGTAAGGTGTCGGTCCCGGGCGAACTGGTCAACTGTACCGATTCGCCTCCCTCGATCCCGACCATCCAGATGTCACTGTTCCCCCGGTCGGCATCGACGTCGTACCACGTTACAGGGTAGGCAATCCGGGTCCCGTCGGGGCTGACGGCGGGTGCCCCCACCCTGCCCATGGCCCACAGGTCACGCGGCGTGATCGGATCGCTGCCCGATTGTGCTTCCGCGTCCAGCGGAATGCCGGACACCATGATGAGGATGAGCAATGCCGGGAGAGAACGGAGGATCTGCATCTGATAAAATCTCCCATCAAGGGAAGTGAAGAACAGTGTATCCATCAGGGGAGTTTCCACCTTACCGCAGGCTCTGAAGGGGGTCAATACAGGTGCATCCCTGGTGCCCTGTCATGCGACACCAGTGCCCTGTCACGCAACAACCGTCGCATTCGAGCGGCGCCGAATCCCGACCGGCATCACTCTCGGTGCCGACGTTTGTCACCTGACATGACACGAGTGATCTTTTCACCTGACCTTGCTCCCCGTACCCGCTAGTGTCTTGATTCAGAAACTTGTTGCATAATCAAGGGTTCCGCGGCGCTGCTCCTGCCAGGCACGACGACGAGCCATAGAGGAGGTACCCCGATGAAGATCGAACCGTTCGAAATGGAGCGCTGGCAGTCCACCTGGGAACACAAGGTTGATTTCAACCTCTCCGAGAGCGGCGTCCACCCGCTTACCGTCAGGGAACTTCTGGAGATGCCCGGTGACGGGCCCATCCTCACTCCTGACGACCTGCTCGCTACCGGGCTCGGCTATGCCCAGGGCAAAGGAATCGAATCGCTCCGGGAACGGATCTCGCTCATCTATCCCGGTTCCACCATCGAGAACATCCTGGTCACCCACGGCGGGGCCGAAGCGAACTTCCTGGCCACCCTCGAACTGATCAAACCCGGCGAAGAGGTCGTCATCATGCTTCCCAACTACATGCAGATCTGGGGCCTGGTGCAGGGCTGGGGAGCGGACGTCAAACCGTGGCTGATGAGGGAGGAGAACGACTGGCAGCCCGATCCCGAAGAACTCCGGGGGCTCGTCAGCGAAAAGACGAAACTGATCGTCATCACCAATCCGAACAACCCGACCGGCAAGGTGTTCCGGGAGCCGCTGCTGGAGGCGATCGTCGCAGCGGCATCGAAGGTTGGCGCCTGGATACTTGCCGATGAAATCTACCGGGGAGCCGAGAACGCAGGGGAAGAGACACCGGGCTTCTGGGGAATGTACGACCGGCTCCTCATCACCTCGGGGCTCTCGAAGGCCTACGGTCTGCCGGGTCTGCGGATCGGCTGGGTTGCGAGCCCCGATGTCAATCGGATAGACACCCTCTGGTCCTACCACGACTACTCCACGATCTGCTCCTCCCCGCTCACCGAGGCCCTCGCCACCCATGCCCTCGAGCCGGCACGGCGCCAGAACATCCTCGAGCGCACCCGGGGGATCATCAGGAATAATCTGCCGCTGCTCCAGGAGTGGCTCGACGGCGAGGAGGGGCTCTTTTCACACACGAAGACCGAGGCCGGGGCGATCATGTGGGTCAGGTACCACCTCGAGGTCGATTCGCTCGAGCTGGCAGAACGGGTGCGGGTGGAGAAAAGCGTACTGATAGAACCGGGTAATCACTTCGGGGTCGATCACTACCTTCGCTTTGGATCCGGTCCGGAGCATTCCTATCTCACCGAGGCCCTTGAACGGGTCCGCGATGTGCTCGTGAGTTACCGGGAGGAAGGGCGTTGATACAGCGAGGAGCAGGAGGAAGAGGAGTCACATGCTTCACCTGACCGAACAGCAGATCAGGAATCTGATCGGACCTGATGAGGCGTATCGCGCCGTGCGGGAGGCGTTCGCCGCGCTGGCACGCAATGAGGTCCATCAGCCGCCTCCGATCGGCCTCGACCTCACTGACCGGCGGGGCGAGGTCCACCTCAAGGGGGCCTACGTGGAAGGCAATCCCCACTTCGCCTTCAAGGTCGCCACGGGGTTCTATAACAATCCTGAAAAGGGTCTGCCCACCGGCAGCGGTCTGGTGATGGTCTTCGACGCGTGGACCGGGATCCCGGCAGCGATCCTGCAGGACAACGGCTACCTCACCGAGATCAGGACAGGCGCGGCCGGAGCGCTCTCATGCGACCTGCTGGCCAGGAAAGACGCGACCATTCTCGGACTGGTCGGCGCCGGAAGCCAGGCACGGTATCAGTTCAGGGCCCTCTCCCGGGTCCGTACCATCGACCGGGTCCACATCTGGAGCCCGGCTGATGATGAGATCCCGCGGTTTATCGATGAGATGTCAGAGGTATCAGAAGGCAGAGCCCCTGAGTTCATAACGGCGGCAACACCAGACGAGGCGGTCTCACAGGCCGACATCGCCATCACCGTCACGCCGAGCCGGACTCCCCTCGTTTCTGCCGACGCCCTCCACTCGGGACTGCACCTCACCTGCGTGGGCAGCGACCAGCCGGGGAAACAGGAGCTCGACACCGCCGCCTTCCGTCGGATCGACCGGATCTATGCCGACCATATCGATCAGGCCGCCAATCAGGGTGAACTCCAGCACCCCATCGCCGCGGGCCTGCTGGAGCGCAGTGACGTAACCGGCACTCTCGGCCAGGTGGTAGTAGCCCTGAAGGAAGGTCGTACCACCGATGAAGAAATCACCTTCTGCGACCTCACCGGGGTCGGCGTACAGGACAGCGCCATCGCCTCTCTGACGGTTGAACTGGCGATCGAGCGCGGTGTGGGCAGCACGCTGGGAACATGATGATGGAGCCGATCCGTCTCCTCTCTGCGAGTTCCTCTCCTTCCTTCGGAGGCCTCGAACGGTTCCAGATGGAGATCGCCCGGAACCTTGCCGCCCGCGGTCATGTGGTAGAGATCGCCGCGGCTCCAGGGAGTCCCTTTGCCGCGGCCGGCCGTGTTGCCGGCCTGCCGGTCCACGAGAGCCGCTTCCACAGCTACCTCTCACCCCTTTCCGCCTGGCGGCTCGCCCGGCTGATGACGTCCCGGGAAATCGAGGTCGTCCACTACCGGTTGAGCCGGAACATCTGGGCGATGGCCCCCGCAGCCCGCATTGCCGGCCTCAAAGGCAAGGTCGTCCATACCCTGGGGATGAACCCGGGCGGCAAGCTCGACAATCCAGTCCATCGCTGGCTCAGGAACACACTCGGGGCCTTCGTGGCACCGACCCCCGAGACCGCCGCGAAAGCGGCAAGGGTCTGGGGGATGGAGGAGGATGAGGTTACCATCATCCCGAACTTCGTGACACCAGCGCCATTCGAGGCCGGGGGACTCGAACGAGAGGCGGTCGCGCTCAGGGCCCCCTGGGGAATCCCGGAGAAGGCGCCGGTCGTGGGCATGGTTGCCCGGCTTGAACCGGCCAAGGGGATCGATACCTTCGTGCGGTCTGCCATCACGATCCTCCAGGGAGAACAGGCCGAGGATGCGTATTTCGTAATCGGCGGGCCGGTTACAAAGGAATGGAGATCGTGGACCGATGACCTCAAGGAGTCGGTCGCCTCGGCCGGCCTGGCTGACCGGATAGTCTTCCCCGGTCACCAGGAGAACATGCCGGCGTTCATGAAGACCCTTGACCTCTTCGTTCTTCCCTCACGGAAGGAGACCTTCGGCATCGTCCTGCTCGAAGCGATGATCTCAGGGAAAGCGGTCGTTGCCTGCCACGGCCCGGGTCCTGATTACATCCTCGACGGTGGAGAGGCGGGACTGCTCATAGAGCCAGATGATCAGGAGGCGTTGAGCCGGGCGACCCTCGCGCTGCTTTCAGATCACAACCGCCGGGAGTCGCTGGCTGCTGCCGGCCGCGCCCGAGTCAGAAAGCATTTCACCGATGAGGTCGTTCTCCCCGCTTACGAGGCATTATTCGACCGGGTGCGGAGTCTCACGCCTTGAACAGCTACATGTTATCCGGTTAACCACAACATGGTTATGTATTATCCAGGAACCAGAGAATCACATTGTTAGACATAGTAGAAGTATCTTTATCTGCTACTCTTCTAATTGGAAAAGTTCTTCAACGGGGACTTTCAGAACCCTTGCACAACGAAGGGCGAGCGTGATTGATGGGAGAAAGCGCCCGGTTTCTACAGTGTTGATTGTTTTTCGAGTTACTCCAACCAGATCAGCCAGCTCAGCTTGTGTCAGGTTTTGCTCTGCGCGATGTACCTTGAGCCTATTTCGCACTCGTGGATTACGCATGGGAATCAGTCCCGACGGAAGAATAGAAAGGCACTTACCACTGTCACTATCCCGATACAAATAACAATTGGTCCCTGAGTTCCGCCCCACACAACCTGAGAGCGAACACCGCCGATATTTGCTAGAAACAATCTGCTGACTGTAAATATTACCTCGGCACTCAGCACAGCACAGAATCCGACTGTAGCTGCACGGAGCCAAGCAAGGCGCACAATATCATCATCGACTGTCTCTCGTAACTCAGGAGTAGACCATATCTGTTTCTGCAGCAGGAGTATTCGTCTAAACACAATCACTGCACTGATCAGGAGGATTAACCCAAAAAGAGCGAAACCAATTTTTAGGAATTGATAAGGATCTGATGAATTGAGTTGAATGCCATTGGACGATATGCCCCACCACACTGTCGATAACACGAATACAATGAGCATTCGCTTTAATTCAACATTCCGCTTCTGATCCAGGTTTTCTTTCAGTTCAGATATCCCATCTTCAAGTCCCATCTCAAAACCCTCCATGTGAGTCGGTATATTGATTACACTATCAATCTAGCGTGTAACGCTTATTGCTCATATAGTAACATATGTGTTACTTTTCGTCAAGATAATCATTCAATTCTTGGTAGGTGAACTATAAGTACCCCTCTTCACCTGTTAACTACAGCGGATCTAACCCCTTATACCTCGAGAATAGGAATTAGAGGAACCATTAGCCGATTCATCGAGCCGCAATCTATCATTTCTACATGTCTAACACCTATGAGGACCCCGGCTGTCAATAAGTAAACGACTCCCCTCGTCCGCCCTTCGGCGTCTCCAGATTGGATCACATCCGCTATCCCGACTTCGTTTCACATGGGTGCCAAGACTGACGGTCCTGCACCAAACACCTATTGAGGGTCACAGCCCGGGTGATCCCGGACCGAGCGAGCTGTCCTGCTGACCGGCTCGCAGCCCTAGAAACTCATCAGTGCCCTCATGCCGTCCCATTCAAAGCGCACTGGCTGAACGATCTTGCGCTCTCCAGTTAGTGCCGGGTTCGGCGAGGGGCGGGACACGCTGTAATCCGAGCTATGTCGGGAGCGGGACGGCTGTCCATTCAAACGCGACGGGATCCCTCCGGGTCGCTCAGGAATTTCTCGGGATCTCTGCCCCACGCGGTCGATTTCAGTTCCTGTGAGCTTCTTCATCATCGGGTCCCCGTTAGATCTCTGGCTCAGCCGCCCCCTCCCATTACGTTGTTGCCAGGAAGGTCTTCATATCGAAGGCCCTCCCTCGCTTGAGCATGAAGTAGACCGCACGACCGAGACGGTGGGCGAGGATCGACATGGCCTTACCCTTCCCGTGCTTCTTCTCCAGACGCTTCTTGTATTTCATCCCCTCCGGGTTGGAACGCAGGAAGAGCACCGCTGCCTCGGAGAAGGCCCATTTGAGATGCACATTTCCGATCTTGCTCCAGCTCTTCCCCGACTTCTTGCCGGCCGACTCATGCTGGCACTTCACCAGCCGGGCATAGGAGCAGAACTCCTGGACCCGTTCGAACCGGTCGATGGTGTGTATCTCGTAGAGGATTACCAGCGATAGCGTCGGACCGATCCCGTGCACGGTCCGCAGGAGCGCCAGCGCCTGGGGATCATGGCGTCGGGCGGTGCGTTCGATTTCTCTCCTGAGCCGTTCCAGGATGAGATCCAGGTGATCGATCAGTTCGATATCTACCTCGATAGAGCGCTGAACGGCTGGATCGGGGAAACACTCGGTGATCCCCTCACGGTGTACCTTGCGAGCAATCTTCTTGCCGAACTCAGGGAGGTTGTACTGGGAGTTGGTGTTCTGGATATGAGCCAGGAGATCTGCACGGCGCCTGACGAAATAGGTGCGCCGTCGCAACAGGTCCCTGGTCGCCCTCATCTCCGGCGGGTAGGCGTAGGCCATGGGGAAGTTCCCTCCCCGCAGCAGAGCGGCGATCTTCTGGGAGTCAACCTTGTCGTTTTTGACCTTGGCCCCGTGGACCGCCTTCATGTAGAGGGCATGTCCGAGTACAAACTCGATCCCCTCCTGCAGGCAGAGATCGGCCAGCCAGTACCAGCTGAACATGCACTCGACTCCGACGACAAGCTCGTCACGGAAGGGAGCGATGGCGTCCAGAAATGGCTCGGGGGAGGCGGGCATGTTCTTGTGGTAGACGACCTCTCCGGTCTGGGAGAGAACGCAGACGTACATCCAGCGTGTGTGCAGATCGATACCGCAGTAGAATTGATGCTGCTTAGTGTAGAATCGCATTGGAGGCCTCCTGTTATTGAGGTTTTCGGACACCCCAGAGCCTACTGTGTAGGCTCGACCGGGGGCCTCCATTAGCTTCAAGCGCATGCAGCTGACATCGGCAGCGATTGAACGACTCTTTCAGGTAATCTAGACTCTGCCTCTGCAGCTGACGCGCAGGACGTTCTATGAGAGCGATTGTCAAGGACGCACTTCTCCGTCTCTGATCGCTTGGTGTTATTACCCCTGGCAATCAGCCCCGACTGCCTGCTGATCGAGGCACTGCGGTGTTCTCGGGTTGACGGAGCAGTCTTCTTCCGCATCACTCTCCTCCTTTCAGCTT
>SDBT01000227.1_pt1 | contig 81986 bp, 108 predicted proteins | sample 2277101 | NCBI WGS metagenome assembly SDBT01 (sample SAMN10404973, study PRJNA504765) | marine sediment metagenome | isolation source: marine sediment core GS10_PC15, 103 cmbsf | place: Arctic Ocean: Southern Knipovich Ridge | collected 2010
TCTTCTGATAAAGAATGTTGGATTCGATACCAGCGTGCTGCTATCATCAAGCCCAACCTTTGAATTAAGCACACCATTGCCACCGTGCTTTAATATGAGTGCCTTACCAAGCGACTTCACAACAGCATCTGGGCTTGCTAACCCGGTATTAGCGTAATTGGAACCATCCCCCACCAACTCCAACTCATCGCCCACTACCTTAACCGTTCCGGTGCTGATGTCTACGGCTGTGATGGTGCGGCGCTGAACACCATCCGCAGATCCAGAAAGAACTTGAGTGTTGGTAAAGGTCTGATTTGTCGTCTGCCAGTTTGCGAATAGATCAAAAACAGGCTGTTGAGAAATATACAGAAGGTGTGCCCGTTGAACCGGTCCGGCAATCGCAAAAGTAACCAACGAGCAGATCAATAATCCTATAAGAATCAGCTTTTTCATATTATGGCCCCGCGCACCCTGAAGTCGTTCTCATACTCCATTTATCGGCAGCGTAATATGTCACCACCAACACATCGGTTAAAGCCGTGCAGGTTACATTCGCACCCTGGGCTAAGTCAACACCGTTAAGCCGGATGGTGTCTTCGGTACCAGAAGCGTCAGGATCCCACACAACCGAAGCCGCTGCATGTATTTCTCCGCTGAAATTGCCCCCTGCGATAGCAGGACACATTACAATGGTTCCCGCTCCAGTAGCGTAGACGACTGTCCCAAGACATTGAGCTGCGCTCATTGTGAAGCCGTCGGAATCGGTTACGGTATTAACGCTACTTTTTGGAGTAACAAGAGCAGGTGAGTTTGTTCGAACGAAAACCCCCGAACCCGTCCCCGTGTTTTCAGCAGCTGTCATATGCTGAAAGTTCCCCTCGTCCAGCCCCTCCAGATCATTATGCCTTGTAATCAACGGAGAATGAAAGTGGGAAAACCGATCGGACCCATTGTGCGTAAATGACACAATGGTTGTGTTGTTGCATATGGCAAATACCGACTCGGCTAATTTATCTGTTGGGTCGATAGAAACAATGGCCTGAATGGAAATCCCCCGGTGCATAGCAAAAGCAGGATCAATGCTGGTTATCGTTCCCGTGTTAATGCTCATTAGATTCTTCCAAACCGAAAAAGCCACACCGGCTTCATTGCTGTATCCGGATGGAGTCTCTATCGTTACCGTAGTCCCGTTTGTGAATGCTGTTATTTGGTAAAGCCCCTGTGGTGTCTGGAGATATCCAGCATCCACGTTGGCAGCATCGGCATCCCCTGAAACAAACGGTGTTCCGCCTGACGCTGTTGCGGTTCTGGACGTTCCAGCGCCAGTCGTGGTCATGGTTTCGGTACCCTCGACATCTACGTGATATATATTTCGCGTGATCGAAGAAACCCTTCCGCCTATCGTTGAATCGACAGCGGTGTATGTATCAGTAAGCCACTCCCCAGCGTCAAGGGCTGTTCCGCCCAATGCAGTGTCATACAGAAACGATTCGCCTTGCACCGGGCTGGTGCCGGATGTACAGGATATGTCATCCTGGATCTCTCCTGATCCATCCGGTACTTTTGTCAGCGTGTTCACTTCGTTATCGTTATTCGCACCGGTGGCAATAATCGAAGTATCGTCCATGAAAAACAAAATGCCAGGCCCGGCACCGGAGGTAACAATTGGAGCGTTTACAAATTTTGTCCCGTCGTAGACAAGGCCTTGATCTGTTGAAGGTGAAGACAGGGTGATCGTTAGGTCGGCTCCGTCTACAGTTAGCGATTTATCAATATTTACTGTCGCAGCGGCGGCCACATCCAAAGACGCTGTTCCGTTTGTGATGCTAAAGGTATTCGTACCGCCGTCAAGAATAGCCCCGTTTGCCGTAGCTGACCCGGTTACTGTAAAAGCACCCGCATTGGTTATAGTCCACACGGCAACCCAAGACCCGGTCGCAAAAGACTCAAGAGTAGCGTTTCCACCACTATCAGCTACGCAGTATCGCCATAGGTCAGAGTTGTCTTCGCCGGCATCGGCTGTTAAATTTACACATGACATTGTACCGGTCAAACCCTGGACAGTAATGTCAGTTGTAAATGTAGGAGATACGCTACCTACCATCACGCCGGTCCCGCCAGTCTCATCAGATACATTGGCAAATATTCCCGCCGAATCCGTCAGACTGGTTACCGCTCCGGTAGTCGTCGCCACGCGCATGATACCACTGGAAAGCCCGGCAAGAGCCTGTTCATTAGTGAGCGTTCCATTAGATGTCTGCGTAATGTAAGTTGCATCAAAAGGAGCACCACCTATCAACGGTATCCCGCTTGCCCGCATATAGTTACTGCATCGCCAATCGCCAGTCGCATATTCATAGAATATTGCAACGTCGCCCGCAGCCGTCGTAATATTCGCAGCCGTAGGCAGAAATAGGTCAGCACTATGGGTCAGCTGAAGAATTCCATCGAACTGTAGAATAATAATTGTACCAATACCCTTAGATGTAATAGTATTGATCGTCGTAACGCCAGTAATATCGAACACGTTGCCATCGGTGCCAAGCGTTATGTCGTTCGCACTACTGACCGGCGTTCCTTCAGCTGTCAAAAATGTAGTAGTGATCGGCTTTCCTTCAATCACAGCATGCCCGCGTGCACCAAATGCTATGGCAGGCAGCAATAGTATGATCGAAATTATTGCAAGAAATTTTCTATACATAATACACCTCACTTTAGGTATTGGATGCCCTGGACAGTTCTTCACAGACGTCTGATCCAGCAGATATCAATGCGAACTTTGCAGCCACATTATCCAGCGGGAAATCAAATTGCAAGTCCATAAATGCGCCCGGCGTTACCGTAGTCACCCGTGCATTGTCTGCCGGTTGTAACAGCACAACCTCGCCTGCAACAAGTCCGGTGATTTTATCAAGCTCGTCTGTCGGATCGTCACTTTCGGTATCGATGGTCCAAAGCCCTGGACCTGTGACCGCAACGATCCCACCTGCAATTGTGACCTCACCTTGACTTGCATAGAATGGGCCTGAACTACCAATCTCACGCCAGGTAGCAACCCCTGCCGTCACATCAAGCAATATGTATGCGCGATTAGCCACCGCATCAATCCATATTTCAGGTACAGCGAAACCGGCATCACTGCCAGTAGGCGGCACCGACCTCAAAACACTTTTCACTAATGAACTCCACCATAGTCCTACCATGGGGCACCTCCTTTATATCACCAATTCAAAGTCAACTGTACCCGCAGACGATACGCCGCGAACACCAGTGACCGGTGCAACCAGCATATCGCTTACCGTACCGGTGACAACGCCGGATGGCCAGTCTTGCCATACTGCAGTGCCGGCGGCAACCTTTGCATCAGTCGATGTCGTAAATTGAATCTTGCCGGTATTCACACCTGCTACCATCGTGGCCGATACCGGCTGGCCATTCAGTGGCGGTATTACAACCGGGTCTGAAGTAACGCCCGTTAGTAACTGTTGTGAATGATGATATCCAGGTTTCCTTCCAAGGTCTCTTTCGACCATTGCTTGTACTGCCATCGTATTGTCTCCTGTTTAGAATTTCTTTATCGCTGTATTAACCGCTGCACTATTTACAGAAGTTGGCGAATGATTACCAGAACTATCCGGGAAAAGAGTTGACCCATTGAGCCCGTCCATATGCATTAGTAACAATGTATTTACGTCTACTGAATACGGCGAAGAATCTGGCGTGAATGCGCTTGTCCATCTGGTAACATCAGATATCCTGAACTCGTCTACAAAACCGTCAAATATAACAGACAGGCCACCTGTTGACGAGTCACCTATTTTTAATACCGATGCCAAATCGCCAATCTCAGTTCCCGGATCTACTACCTGCGAATCAACGAGGGCCCCATTAAACGTTAGAGCAAAAGTATTTGGATTACCGGCCCAGCCACGAATCAATGCTATATGATAAAATGTATCTACGCTTATTGATACTACTCCACTAAGATTGTAACGAAATGTTCCCCCAATTTTCATAGAAGATGCCAACGAAGTGCCGTCTACAGCAACCTCTATTTCCCAAAAATCAGCCCCATTTTTTTGCTCAAAAACATTAGATAACCCTGGGCCAAAAACACTGGTCTTTCTAAACCAAAAGTCTATCGTAAACAAATTTGTTCCAAACGCCCAATCCGGTGAATCCGGCACCGATACTAATCTACCTGGCGAATCTATTTCCACGCTGCCAGGAAGCGAACCGGAAACAGAATGACTTTTGAACCCAATTACTAACGGTTGTTGCCAATCCTGGTCAATAAACTTGACAACTACTTCATCACCATTACTAAATGCAGCGCCGCCAGATGCCATATAATCAATGCTAACCCCAATCAATACCGATCCCTGATTCACATTCAAATCCTGTTGACTACTGATTGCAGCCTCAAGTGTTACATCACAAGTATCACCTGCAAGATTGCTAATCGTGCCAAATCGATAGGTAGGCATCCATTTTTGCCAGCCAGGCAACAAGGCCAAATTGTAGTAAAGTCCCTCGGGTGTTTGATCCAATGATGGGAAAAGCTGCCCGTCCCTTTCTGAATCAAACACTGCATTATTATTAAAACCAGGCTGTATCAGCACTGTGCCGCGTTCTCCCGGCACTTCAATGGTCCCCACTGTACCAGTAAGGTCCGTGGTTAGATCAGCGCACCAGGCCGTCAGGGCTAAGTCTGATGGCATGTTATCGTTCATGTATGCAACACGTAATTCCAAAGCTGTCTTTCTCAGTTCTGCCAGGGTCTTTTCCGTACCGGCCCCAAGCGTGGCGATATGTGTAGCCAGCACTGCAATCTGATCGTTCAATGCTGCAACAGCCGCAGTAAATCTTTCACGGGCATACGTCAGCTGGATAGCATAGTGCCCGTCAGTGCCGCCTGATATGATTTCTGCTCTGCCCATTTATTCTTCCGTTAGATTCATTAGTTGATTGCTCACATCAACAAAGTATGTTATCAGCCCGACCGTGAATTCATCGTCGCGTGTTTGTACTGTATCACCTGGTTTCAGGAACAAGTCCGGTTGCACGAATCGGTAGTTTATTTTTCCGTTGTCATCTAAAGCATAGAAAACTGAACCCTCAAGAATAACTGTCTTAGCTGTACTTACCGATTGCATGGTAGATGTTATCTCGCCATTAAAGGGCTGGCCTGATTGTAGATTGGTCGTAACATCTGGCGTCCCGGCATAAAAGCCACCTGCCGATATAGCAGCATCACGAAAAGACCCATCACCGAATCGCCGGTAAGTACCTGCGGCACCTGATCCCAAACCACCTGAAAAGACCAAGAACCCACTATTGCCAAGATTACTACCTGCATCAACTATTGCAATATCTATTACCTCAAAATAGTTAAAATGCTCAGTGCGATGCCCTGATAGAGTTATCGTCTGTACGATACCACCTTCATCTATACGAATGATCTCAAGGTCTACTTCAACAAGTACTTCTCTTGCCTGTTCTACGCCATCAACGAGATACGCCATTTCAATTTTCAAATCACCATTGAACCTGGCATTTATTTCTTCACTGTAGTCTATACCGTTGAACACAAGTCCAGGCACAACAACAGATAGATATGTAGGATCTCCATCACGCAGACGCCCTTGAAAAGACTTTATTGGGATCTCAATATCGGTTGTAAGGTCACTGCCCGATATTTCAGTACCGGAATCAGCAACCCCTAATTTAAGATCATCGGTTGCATTCAAGGAACTTGCAGGCGTTACAACAACTAATGAATCCAAGCTGGTTGTCGATGATGTTATAACATACAGGTCGTCAGTAAATTCTACTGTGACAGATGCTTTATCCCCGCCAAGTGCCTGTATCTTCGTTTGCATCTCGGCCGCTATCAATGCCCCTGTATCCGCTCCAGTCCAATCGAAAGTTACAGTCTCGACCGTATCACCATCGACCGATATATCAAATGCAACATCTGATTCTGCCGACATATCCTCTGATGGACTTGCACCGCTTGTCGATGTCCCAAATGTAGCAGGAGTGCCGGTCAGGGTGAAATAGTACCGGATGATCAGCCCATCTGCATTGTCGGATAAAAACTGCGTCCAGTTAATGCTATCGAACAAATCATTAAGGTCTACAGCTTCAGTCAATACACGCTCGAAAACAGCTATCCTATCAATAGTATCGTCCAGGGCAATCGCTTCTGTCAATGCGGCTAAGTAAATACTTCCTTGTATACTGATTGAATCGTTAAGATCTATGGCCTCTGTTAAAGTGACTAAAATTGGAATTCCGCTACCACTAATGGCATCACCCAATGCAATTGCTTCTATCAGTTCAACATGGCTGTCTTGTTCTGCGCCAAGCGTTATCAGATTATCATTTAGCCCATGCCATGTAGCCTTGATATAATTAACTGAACGATTGGTATCACTGATCCGCACCTCATCTATAATATCAGCAAAAGGATTTGTATCAAAACTTGAAAGCTGTGCAAGCTGAGGTGTTGGGCCATCGCTTACGTCAATATCACCGGACGACCCATTACTAACTGACCAACTGCTTGATCCATCATCAAGATATAGAGTCGCTGTTGTCTGCGTTGTTCTTACCAAAGTAGCAAGATGGTAAGCGTTATCATTTACAGCTTCATTTCCAGTAGGCTCCATCGTATTACTACTTGCATCCCTAAGACGACCAAATAGAAAGTTAGATGTATTAACACTTAACTGAATAGAATCGGCAAATCCATCACCATAATTACTGTACAGAAAACCTTCGCCACCAGAATAATTATTGTTTGTCCTAAACAAAATCATGATAGTAAAAACACCTGTGCCAGGCGAAGCACCGTTTGCTATATCAATATGATCGCTACTATCAAAATCAATTGCTTTACCTACCTGGCCATCTACTAAATCGGCAGTAGTCATTCCACCATCTGGCGATCCGTCATCCTGGTTGCTTGTACTGTCTTTCATACCATTAGCCGGATCGCCATTAGGGTCTTGGGCCATGTGATAGACAGATAGGTAATTGGCATCCCAAACATCATGGGTTACTGCATCGGTTATATCCCCGACATTTGCGTTGTCGGCATGGGTTATATCATAATAGAGATATAGTTGAGTAGTTGAAGCAGCAGTAATATTCGGTGGTGCCCATAACAAAGCTTTTTCGTTTGCATGATCCCATATTTCAATCTCAACTTTTATTTCTGTTATTCCGTCAGATGTAGTAACCGCTATCTTTTTCCGGTTGGCATTAGACTGAAGACGATCAAAGATAAAACTTCGATCTGCACTACTGATACCACATGACGCAGAAATATGAATTGGAAGAGGAAATGCTGCCTGGTCTCCATCCACGTTCGTATTATCTACGACTAAAGATATTCTATACTGCCAATCAGTCAACCAGCCCATAACTATTCCCTATGCATCTGCACCGGTCAAAGTAATCGTAACCTTCAACGAGTCATCGTCTTCAATCAATTTTGAACTACCGAATTTTGCAGCCGAATACGTGCGCCCATCGGCATCAGCTGTATCACCCTTGACTGCTGCACCAACACCGCCGACAAGCGCCCCACCGTACATGGTTCTGCCATCTGACGTACTGTTGAAAACAAAGGTTGCCTTGTTGGCACTATTGGTTGCAGACTTAGAGCCGCCTGCAACACCTTGCCATGCTGGGCGAGTTGCGCTATCGTATTCGGTCTCTTCTGTATAGACCGGCGTGCCGTAGGTCGTACCGTCAGCAGGTGTCGTATCAGTATTGAATATAGATACATACCAATTAGCCAGGGCAATCGGGGTGCCATCTGTAAACATGATACGCAATAGCTGATTAATACCCTCGGCAGTGACGGTGTTTTCATCACGTGTTCTATCAATCAGAATTCCGCGCCGGTAATGCTCTACATCCCAAACCGATTTAATCAGCGCACGCTCATAGAGCCCATTTGGATTTCGTTTGAATTCATTCAGTATCGGTTGTATGCTCCTGTCAATTCTCATTTGTTTTCTCCTTGGGCTTTAATTCTACAAACGAAAGTCCATTTGCCCTTTTGATCACAAGTAATTTTCGCGTCGGTTTTGGTTTGTCATCCGGCACCAGCTTTCCATTGCGCCATAGTTCGGCTTCAATCTTACAACCAAGCCCTGTTCTGTCTGTTATTCCACTCATGTTAATTCCGATTGCAATTCGATCCTTGCCTTTATGTCTCCACGGTCAACCCTCAATCGTGCAATCACGCCTGAGTAAACGCCATCCGGTATTGCAATATTGACAAATGTTTGCGACGTGAATAACTCCCATAGATTATCTGCAATTGTTTCACTGGCACGTAGTTGGATATCAAGCAGCCGGTCGCCCTCTACAAACCCATTATGAATAACAACAACACCGCCGTCCAGTGTTGGCGTTTTGTTTATCCTGGCTGCTGCATCGCGGATCTTACTTGCCAGCCTGTACCCACGAAGGATAACCAAGCTGTTTGATCTCACTGAAGTAGTTGTTATTGATATCATTATGATATACCCAGCAGTAGTTCAGATTGGGATTCTGTTACAGCAATTTGAATCTTGTCAAGAATCTTAAACATAAATGCTTCGATTTCAGGTTCAAGGCCATCTGCCGATATTTTAATTAGCCCACCGCCAGCTTCAAGCACTTCTGTTTTTACCCGGAGGAAATCTTCTTGTGCTAAGTTCAAGCCGATTTGCGATGCTATCAATTCGTTTTGGCTATCAGCTTGGTCCTGTAAAATATTCGACAGAAAGAGTTTTTCGCCAATAGTACCTTTAAAGGTAGCAAACGATACAAACATTGACGAAGTAGAATCTGCAATAGCATTAACCGATTCGCCGACCGCATCAAAAGCAGATGCCATCACTTTTGCACCAGCTTCAATATCCGCCATCTCTACCTTAGCACTAAACTCAAATGCCGTCTGCACTGTATCTGCTTCAACCCTTATCTTCTGTAATTCAGCTTTGGAATTGGGATCGGCCTTGATTTTTGTTTTAACTTCGATATCCATTACTATAGGATCTTTAGTGAACTGGTCAAGCTGTTCCCGAAAACTTCCAGCTACCTTTTCTCCCTTAGCCAATACAGCTTCAAAATCAAAATCATCTCCTTCCAGTATCCCGATATGCACTTCGCCAAATGCCTCGTCCAATGCCTTGCCGATACCTGATATTTGAGACTTTGTTAAAGCAATGACTTGCTGAAAATTATCCAAATCAAGAAATGCTTCATCCAAAGCCAAGTCTATTTTTATGACTTTCTTAGCCTGTATTTCTGCGATTCGTTTACGTAATATTGCAGCCTTTTTTTGTGCTTCAGCAATATCTAAATCAATTTCAAATTGAGTCTTATCCGAAATCCCAAATAGAAAATCTAAAAAACCAAGCACTGATTGGGTTGCTTCATCAACACCAGGGATCAACCGCGCCAAAGACCCTATTGCTATTCCTGCGGCAGCAGCAAGCAATTCAAGCCCTACTGCTGTACCAAGAAAAATTGCACCAACCAATTTAAACGAAGCAACAATATTAGCTCCTGCAACAGTGGCAGTTGCAGCAATAGCACTAAATGTTACTCCCCAACTGGTCAACACGCTTACAACCTGGACACCAACCAAAATATTAAGACCCAACGCAAGTGATTCAACAGCTTTCAAGAAACTACCTAATGGACCTAATACGGTATCAATTACCTTGCTCCAACCTAATACACTGCCTATAGTTTTCTTAGTTCCTTCGTCCAATTCATTAAATGCATCAACTGCTTGAAGGACTTTCTCAATGAATATACCGAGTGGGCCAACTAAACCTTCAGTTGTCCGTATAAGACTTGAAATAGAGTCAACCACAAATTGTATTGCATTAGCTAATCCTTCTGGAGTTGTGAGATCTATATCTTGAAAAAATGCTTTAAACGTATCTTCAAGATCACCTAATGAATCAAGCAATGGTTCAAAATCAACAAGTTTAAATGCTTCAGGTAACGCTGCTGCTACCTGAGAAAGAAAATTGCCAAGTTCAGTTGACGCTTCACGAAGAGCCTTAAACAAAGGGTCAAATGTTTTATCGGTAATAAGGTTCTGTATAATGAGTTCAATGTCGGTTGCACCATCAATGACACCTTGAGCAGCTAACCTGAATTGATCACCTGCTATAATAGCCAAGTTTTCAAATCCGGCAGCAAACTTGTTTACAGAAACCTCAGCTGACAGCAATCGTATTTCAACTTCCTTGATTGCTGATCCAGCAGCGTTATTAGCTACAGCCGTAATTTCAGTACTCTTAGCCAAGCCATTAAATACTTCTACCATACGAGCAGCCTGGCGTATACCGACTAACTGAGCAGCAAAATATAATTTCTGGTCTTTGTTTACTGTTAAAAATGCTTTGGAAACATCAGCAAGAATATCCTTGCCTGATCTTAATGAACCGTTTGCATTTTTCTGTGATATCCCTAATGCCTTTAACGCATCTTCAACCGGAGCGGTATCGTTAACAAGTTGTAATAATCCAACCTTTAAGGCATTAGCTGCTTCACTACCAGACCTAAAAATTTCAATAATTGGGGTTAGTAGTCCTGCACTTTGTTCAAATGAAAACCCCATGAGATTAGCAACAGGAGAAAGAGCTGCCATACCTATTGCCAATTCTTGAACATTAGTCGCATAGTTATTTGAAACTTCATTAAGTACATCAATCAAACGTGCTGCTTCACTGGCAGGAGCCTTGAAACCTTTCAGCGTTGATATCAATAATTCGCTTGATTGACTTGCTTCAAGCCCACCGGCAATAACCAAGTCCATTGAAACCTTAGTTAATGTTAACGCATCTTCAATATCAAAACCAGCCTGCTTGAAATTAGCTGTAGACAATAATATGTCTGAACTACTCGCCCCATACTGAGCAGATAAATCAAAGGCAGCGTTCTTAGCCTTTTCCAACGCTTCCGGATGCTCTCCTAAAACCTTTTGCAACTCAATCATCGACCCTTCAAAATCAGCCGATTTCTTAAAGGCAAAAGCAAGGCCACCAATAGCAAGAGCAGCCAATGCTGCGTCAAGCTTCAATATATTATCAGTAATACCTGCAAGCGGGGAAACTACATTTTCCAACCCGTCACCAAATGCAGAAATATTTGTACTGATGCCTTTGATAACTCCACTGACCTCGTCATCGCCAGCAAATACGATCTCGATTATTTTCTTTACACTATCGGCCATTGCTACTTACCGCCTGGTTTTGGTCTATTCTCGTAATGCTTTACCCAAAGTGCAATCTCAAGATCGGTTAGAAATCCATATGGAAATATGTCAGGTATTACCTCGTACAAGAATCTTTGCGGTCCACCAAAGCCCCCGGAGCATAAGTTAAGTGCATTTCTTACCCGCGAATCGTTCCAGAGGCGATCTATTCCCCCAGCATCATACCCATGCCGGTCAGTTGGATTATCTTGTTGCTCAATTTATACAGTATGATGGCATGTGCCTTTATCAACCGTACAACTTGCTCTTCGTCCATCTTTGGTTTTACCAGCCCTAATACTATGCATTCTTTACGATACACGTAATCATCGGGCGCGGTATCCTGGGAAATATTGAATGCTTCTTTTACCGCATCGACTTTCTCTTTGTTTTGATTTGACAGGATGCCTTCGACCAATGCTTCAAGTGATTTATTTGAAACCTGGGCTTCTTTAGCCCTGGCCATATCTACACCTTCCAGCGCCTTGACTGTAAACACCCAATCGCTTTCTTTTGAATCTTCGCCGAAGAAATCCTTCAGCTCTGGCACCGGCACATTTGCTGTCCGGTCTGTGATATTTGCTTGGTTGAATTTCACCAAATCGAATGACGATTCTGATTCTGGCATGTCTTCACCTATTCCCTGTTATAAGTACTCGGGCATTCCTGTTTGCCCGAGGATCAATCTGCTATGACAAGAACCCGGCACTACGCTCAGATGCCGCAACTGTGGTAGCTGACTGGTTCTGATCTGTAGTCGGGAACGTCCTGGCCATTCCGATTGTGCCCTGCGTAAGAATAAACGGACTCTTATTCCGATCAGGATGAAACTTCACGGTAATGATTTCGTCCTGCTCGTTTACCAACGCATCAGAAATTCCATCAGTAAGCAGGGCAGTAAATGCCCCGGCATTAAGCGAAGCTGCTGCACTGGCAATCGTCCCATTGTAGAACTGGGTACTTGTAACCGAATGGGATGTCTCAGCAGGCACAAAATCAACTGCCTTTGACAGCTCTGATAGCACAGGCGTATAATACTGGACATAGACATTCTTGTACGTCGGCCCAGTATGTACAGCAGGCAATGCACTTGTTAGCTTGATATGCGACTTCTGCTCAGCTGCACTGTCAGCAGTTGTACCGAACCCGATATTATGCTCCTCCCAAGACGGGAAATCAAAGCGTTCAGCATGCTGGCCGACAACCTGAAAGATCTGCGCAGCAGTTAGAACTGCCGGTGTCGCTGACGTAATCCTAATCTGCCCGATCTCAACTGAACTAACCGGGATAAGCGGTGGGCCACCAGCAGCGCCACGTGTCTCACTGAATGTTGTGCCTCCACCCTCAGCACCTGGCACAACCGCCTCCGTACCACCACAATCCATCGTGATGCTGATAACCTTTGCTTTACCAGGCCCTGTACCACGCGTAAAGGTATCGCTCGTAGCCGATACTTCATATAGTACACCTTTCACATAAGCTGTAAACCCAGCAATGGTGACCTCGTCGGTACTCGCATGTGGGCTAAGAACATTCCGACCGGCCACCATTCCATCCGGCCTAATGCTGGGCTCAAACCCGCTCTTGCCTGACCAGATAGTACCCAGGCTATAAATCTGATGATCACCACTATCGGTCATCTCAGCATAGGTAGTAAGCGTCTGGCCTGTCTCAATACTAACTTTCCCTCTGACTGAAGTTGCCATGGTTTAAATCTCCCTTATAGATTATTGTGTATCAATGTTCATCGGTTTCAACATCTCAGCGATCTCTTGTTCTGCATCTATCCTTGACTGACCCTCCGGAAACTCGGTCAGTGATAACTGTAATTTCTTCAGGCAATCGATGCCGTCTTTCAACAGGTACCCTGTCATATGCTTCCAACAAAACAGAAGCGATGTAGCATTCAAGTGAAAGGTAAACCGGCCACCCTTTGCATCCGGGTTAGCCTTGAATATATCGTACAGGCTCACGTATCTACGCGCGCCGGAAAGCATCATCTGTGGATTACCTGTAACCATACCCAGTTCACATTCAATAAACGCGATATCCAAATCATTTGGCAGCAGCATCTTTGCCTCTGCAAGCAACGATAACGCCCGGCCAATACCGCCTTTAATCTGCTTTGTATATAGGCGTATCAAACTATAGTAAGCAGCATACTGAAACCCGCCGACCTTATGCCGCGCAGCAATATACTTTTCACCTACATTCACAGCAGCATGCCATTTTTCCTCAAGGCCGTAGACCTGTAGCATGTAATAAAAGAGTTCATAGTCGTCAGGATCTTGCTGCAATGACTTTTCAAGCAATACTTTTGACCGCAGCGTCTTCTGCTTGGCACCCTCTTCGTCAAGATGCACGACCCCACCGTAATGGACTATACTTGCATCCTTGAAAAATACTGCACCATATTTCTCCATACCTTCGACGATTGGCATGTTATGCCATGCACGACGATACTTGACAAAGCCACGGCGCAAAGCCCTTGTGGAATTGACCTCATTGCCTTTATCTTCACCGGCATCTACCTTATTGAACGAAACCGAATTGTAGTTATCAGACAGCCTGCCAAGTGTTGATTTCAATCCATCAAGATCACCGACGATCTCATTATCACAATCCATTATCAGCATCCAGTCGCCAGTAGCGTATCCAATGGACTGATTGCGATGCAGTGAGAAGTCATTCTCCCATTCGTGGTGATAAACTTTTGCGCCGTACTGTTCAGCGATTTCAATACTATCGTCTACCGAACCGGTATCAACTATGACAATTTCATCCGCGATATCTTTCACTGAATCCAGACAACGCGCAAGATGCTCCTGGCCATCACGCATAATCATTACAACAGATAGCTTTACCGGATCTGGTTTATCTGATTTAAATATTTCTACCTTGTCAGGTTTGGCATTAAGCACTACATCAATCATTGCAATCTGATCCACCGTATTATAATTACGCACGATGTGATCACGATACACAATCGGTTTGTATGTTGGGTTCATTGCCTGATTAACAAACTGATATATGCTTGACCAGACCACGCCCTTCGGATAGATATCCTTTGCGCCGACGAAGTTGTGCACAAGCGGCTTCAATCCCATTGACATACCTTCCATAACAGCTTTGCATTGGCTTTCAAGCAACGAGCTACACATGATATGCGACATGCTACCCAGCCACTTCGGTACATCCTCTATCCGGCCATGATATCGCACCTGGCCAGGTTTAAAAATTCCTTGCTCAATCATCTGTGCCAGGTACAGCGGATAACGTGGATCTTGATACTCGCCGCCGATATGCAGCTGAAATTCCGGGTCTGATCTCACCAGTTCTGCAAAGGCATTGAACATTAACTGGGTGCCCTTCTTGAAATTCATACTACCAAGATATGCAATCCGCTTGGCAGGTCCGGCCTTATCTCTTACCATCGCAAAGCGTTCGGTATCGATCCCGTTTGGTATCGTATGTACCCGGTCAACATTCTGTGCTATAGTCGGAAATCTTCCCATGACCATTTCTCGTATATGGTCAGCTACAAATATCAAGTCTGTGATATATGCCCAGTTGATAAATTCAAGCTCGGGTATGAATGCCTCGTAACTGTGCAGCCGCAGTATTATCTGCTTCTGATATAGCAGATGGCCGTAGGCAGTTACATCGACGGCCATCTTGTTTGCCCATTCAATCCAAATCGTATCAGCCCATTTGATAGCTTCGAATATATGATCAAGGTTAGATGTTACACAGACCTTAACCTCGTATTTGCTTTTGAAATGATCAACGATTTCACCCAGATGACCATCAAGCCCAGGGGTGCATACAACAGCGATACGGCGCAGTTCTTTTTTAGGCTTAGTTACCTGCCTGGTTCGCTTTACACCTGTTGATTTCGCACGTGGCTTTGTTACAGCAGGCATTTTTGCACCCTTACTGTTCACTGACTTTCTTTTCCTGGTTGTTTTCTTTTCTTCCGACATAATTACTCCCTGTTGTAATTTGTCATATCCATTGATTCAGTGAGATATTTAATGCTGAACTTCAGTAGTACACCGCAAAACGGCTCACCGCCCTCGCCAATTATATAATCATATCCGTTCAAGATTACATCTGAAACAGTATCGCCGAGATTGGGGTCTTGATCGTCTGATACAGCCGGTGCGGCTGCTTCGCCTATAGATTCAATACCCGAATCAGTCAAACCTATTCTTAGTTCATCGGTACAACTCAATGCAGCACCGGGCGTTATAACAACCGCAGACGATACCCCTATTGTTGATGAAGTAATAATGTACCGCCCGGCATTAAATATAACTGTTACAGTAGCCTTATTTCCGCCAAGTACCTGAATCTGCGTTTGCATCTGGGCTGCAACTAAAGCACCGGTAATTGCCCCGGTCCAATTACAAGTAGCAGTTTCAGCTGCATCTCCATCGACAGAAATCTTGAATGCAACATCTAACACGCCAGACATATCTTCAAGCGGGCCGGTATCGCTCTTAGATATTCCTGGTGTTGCATTGGTCCGGCGATTCAATGCGGTCACGCCATCAGCTACAAGCTTTTCAGCTACGTCAATAAATGGGTCATCCCTGGTCAGCTCATGCATTTCAATAAACAACGCAATTTCACGTTCATCAGTATCGTATGATTTGCGCTCACTGATTGTGCCCGTTGCCCAGATATTAATCCCAGGCAGATCAATCCCACGCCATGGGGTCAGCATGGCACGTTGAATCTGCTGTTGAGTAAAGTTGTACCCATTGGCAATAGTGATGTTGCCCATACGGGCTTCAACCTCGTCTAATATCGCTGTTACAGCTGGTGTATCCGGCATGGTATACCTTTACCTATCTTTTCTACGAAAGCCTTGAGGATCGCACGTGGCTAATCGCATCAGGTATGTTTCAATCAATCCTCACCTATCAAATTCTGCAAGCTGCTTAATATGGTCGGTATCTGATCGGCAGCAGCTTCCCGCATACCTAATCTGGCCTTTAGCTCGACTTTCTTTTTCAGTACAAACATCGGTTGCCCAGTACCAAGAAATACGATCCAATTCTTTGCCTTGCTCTGTGCAATAAACCCGCCTTGTTCAAATACCTGCCGGGCATTCATTCGCATTACACCCGCAGCTGTTTGGTTTGCCGAAAGTGGAATGTTCAAATACGGCCCGCCTGGCACCCGGCGATATTTATCCTTTGCTTTGATTATTGTAGGAAACTCTTGTGCAAGTGTATACGGTACCGGATTACCACCGACAGATGATCGGCCAAAAGTAGACGCTTTCAGATCAGCTAATTTTGTTCCCGTTACACTAAACCCCAATGATCTACGCAATGTACCTGATCGGCTATTAATCTTCGATCCAAAACGACCCTTGACTTGTCTATCAGCAGCGATGACAGCCTTGCGAAATACCATCTTGGCGTCATCAAAGATATCTTCAGGCAGATCTTCAAGATACTGGCGCACTTCATCCAGATTGATAACATTGATATTGAAATCTTTAGCCATTATGGCAATCCTGTATGTAACGGATGCATGCTACTCCTAATCATCCTTTTCGTTTCCTTCAGCAAGGACAATTCCGGCCTTGTTACATTGCCGCCTTCATTGGATACGCTTTCTGCACCGATATGATCTTTACTCTGGTGCTCGTATGTAATCTGATAAAGCGCTGCCCTATTCAAATTGGACTCTTCTGCCACTGCACTTAGCCCGCCGGTATACACTACGACAACCTTGGAATGAATAACCGGCGTAAATAATCGAAGGCCGTATCCAGTGACTTCATATTGTTCATCTTCGATCCATGATTGGCTATTGCCTAACTGTGTAATGGTTACAGATGAAACAGCAGTGACAGGAATTCCCGGCAGATAAAGTTGACGCATACCAAACCGACCCGGATGCTTGGTTTCAGTCCGCTCTGCGTTATTCAACTTGCGGCCCAGGTATTGCTCGAAAGCATCAATCATGGAATCGTTGATAACTTCCAGCGCAGGATATTCAGCAATAGGCGTTTTGGTCAGCGCCCCTAACTTCGCCAGGTCTGCAAATGTTACCAATTCAAGTGCCATCATTAATCACCGCGTGTACGTTTCGGTGTCTGTTTTACCCGCAGGCCATAACCGCCTTTGACAACTACTTCCTCATGGGTTTCTTTCAACCCCTTGCGCGCCAGTGCTGCACGTGCGGTGCGCTTGTTTAGATAAGGGCTGCCATCGGACGACATTATAATATCCGGATCGTCAGGCGTTTCGACTTTATCCTCTGTTACAACTGTCTGTTCATCCGGTGCATCGGCAGTGTTTTCATCCGGCGCAGGATCACCCCTGATTTCTTGGGCTTTCGCTTCTATTGCATCGGCTTCAGTTTTGGCCTTGGCCTCTGCTTCTTCCTTTGCTTTAACTGCATCTGCTTCAACCTTTGCCTTTACGGCTACTTCATCTGCACGCGCTTCTGCTTCTGCATCGACAGCTTTCTTTTTCGCTTCTGCTTCAGCCCGATTCTTTTCTACTGCCTCATGCCCTGCCCTAACCTGCGCCGCTGCATCCTCGTATACGATATCAACATGTTCGTCTTTGGTTGCTAACCGAGCACAACGGATATCGCTGATGAACGCATTTGCAAGGCTGTCGGCCATATCATAGGTCTTCCCCTCAGAATAATCGTTAATCAGTATTCCGTTCTCACTACCTGATTGATCCTTTGTCATTGTAATCTTCATTGCATGCACCTCCCACATTCAATTTGGAACGATACGGGCAGGCTGGCAAAGCTACATCTGTTTGAACAGCCTGCCTATATCGGCACGATGATTTGCGCTATACTGCCTGCTCAGTCTATCCCTGATCGACCGTTCGTTTCTTCCCGCTGATATTGGCTACGCTAAATTCACAAGTACCGCCGATCACGACTTTAGTCCGTGAATACCTGCCGCGCGGATTGGGGCAATCAAGATTGGCCTCACCCGCTTCTGTCAATGTCTCACTGACATCATTGCCTGCGGTTGTATCGGCCTCGTCAATAAACCCGCTGCCAGATGCATCAGACCACTGCAACGTAGCAACAAACGAACTCGCCCAGATACCGCAGCTGATATGGAAAAGCGAACTGGGTGCAAGTGCATGATCAATTACATCTGTGAAGTAGGTATCCGCACTTCTGGATTGGGCATCCAGCCCATCTACAATTATCATATTACTTGTTGGGTCATTCTTCATTGTAAAGTCTCCTTGTTATGTGCATTGGTTTCGGCTTCTGCCATTGCTTCTGCTATCTTAACCTCTGCCTGTTCAAGCTGGGCGATAAACTCAGCACTGTTTGGGATGAACTTCATACCCAGATCTAAATGTGCATTCGTCAGCGACTCATTTTCGCTCAGCTGCTTTAGCACTGATCGCACCTGCCGCTCTATGATCCTACGTTGAACCCGGTTGAATTCAAACTCAGTTACGCCCAATACTTTCTCTGCCTGGTCATAACCAAGATCAGCCGATTCAACATCGCCCACTTTAAGCAGCTTGTTCTCATCGTCATTGAAAGCAATAAGCTGTCGCAATCCTGGCATCGCCTTCAATTGGGTAATGCTACCTGTCCCAGTTTTTGATAATATCAACATAAGCATCAGCCGTTCGCGTACTGTTAGTTCAAATTTCATTTTCACATCTCCTATAATGCGATCCTGAAGTTGTCCATGGGATAGCCCAGTCAGGAAGCCGGGCGTTTCAGGTCAAGGGCATGCAGCCGAGACCTTATCCCATGGTGTATAAATTAAATAGGCACAACAGATGCACCGGCACTAAGCGGCCGCCAGTACACATGGATAACAACTGTACCATCAGCCAGGTTAGTACCTGACTGAATAACTGTAATGTTATCAGTGTCAATAACAAACGTTGAAGGTGCACTTGCACCCTTTGCTATTGTTGCAGTAGTCCAGATATCACCATCTGACATAGGTGCATCACCGGCAGTAGCCGCAATCAGCAACACTGTACTATCTACGATTCCAACCGCGAAAGTATCAGCATTCGAAGTCAATGTCTCGGTAACTTCACCGAAAACCTTCACCTCAACAATACCCGTCACGGTAAAGACCGGATCAGTATTAGCTGCTCCATCCAGCTCGAAGGTAGTAGTAGCATAGTACCATCCGTCTTCCATCATACCCCGGCCATTAGCATCAAGAAGATCCGAATCACCGATAATATTGTCATAAACAAGCATCGAACCCGGATCAAGAATCGCGCCAGGTACATCGGAATACAACTCATTTCTAAGGATGTATCCCGTTGCAGTAGAAGTTAATTGGACTGCGTAGATTCCTGTATTGACATTACGAATGGTATTATCCACGATCAAAAGGTCTACATCGGCCTGGGTACTATAAATACCACCCAGATCATAGTCACCCCAAATCCGGTTGTTACGGATTATCGTGTTCGTGCTTACCCCACCGACATTATGAAACCAAGCATCACTATCGGTATCAAGATCATAGACACGATTGTCCTCAATAACGATGTCAGCCAAGCTCGTCGCAATATCAATGCCGATTACATGACCTGCTGCATTGCCCGTGAACAAGGAATTCCGCAAAACGAATCCACTGGCATCTACATCGATGGTAATGTTGTTGTCAGCCGATGTACTGTGGAAACGGATATTGTCTATAGTTACATCCTGGGCAGTTACATCAATTGAAGAAGTCGCATCCGACATAGTGATCATCGGTTGCTGCTCGCCAGTTCCGAGGCCGATAATCATTACGCCAGCTTCGTCCAATGTAATCTGGGCTGCTGCAAGCGCTTCTTCATAGTCAGGAGCAACGAATACAATATCGCCTTTATCGTCTACGGTAAGGTCGTAACCTTGAACAATTAAAGCTTTTGCAAGCGCCCAGCTTGTTCCGTTATCGCCAATATCACCGGTTGCATCATCAACATAGTAAACATTTCCAATACTGATACCGGTCATACGGAGACGAGCAAGAATACCATCAGACTGAAGCGCAAGAGCTTCAAGGCGTTCAAGCGCCGAACCGTCAACATCTCCTTCAACTGTAACACTTGAAAAGGGCGTATCTGCCGCAGCCTCATTTGTACCTATTGCTCCGAGAAGACTACCGGCAAGCGCCGCAGTGGTCGTTGTACCATCACTTCCGAGAATATCTAAAATCGACCGCGTGTCAGCAGGAGCAATCAAACCCCCAGGCGTTCCAGTCTCAAGATACTTGTTAACGAATTCAAGTCTCTCAAGGGCCGAACCGTCCCGATCTGTTTGGACATTAGTCGAAGCAAACGCAGTTGACGCTGCAACCTCATCTGTACCAATCGCACCCAAAACAGAACCTGCAACAGCCCCGGTTGTAGTCGTGCCATCTGTCCCGATAATATCAAGGATAGTTTGATTCGTACCGGGAGCGACTATAGTGGCCGGTGTACCATTTGCAAGAAGTTCTACAAGATAGCGCAACCCTTCTGCAAGAGAGACCGCATTGGCAGGTTTTGCTCCAGTAGGCCAAGACACAAATCCGTCGCCTTCCAACATATCCCAAATTGAAGCATCACCCATCTCCGAATCGGTCCCGATCTTACCGTGAATGCTACTGGTAACAGTATCGTCAATATCACCAATGCTTGCAGGTCCAGCTTCACCAACAACAACCGGCGCACATACAGAATCGGCCACGGCATCATCATCCCAACATACATTTTTTATGGACATCGAACCGGGATTAACAGACGTCGTAATCACATCAGTCAGCGCGACAAAATTCTGAATAGAACCAGTCGCTGCCGCTGTAAATTCAAGGGCGTGCTCTCCGTTGATTGTGTTGGTAATGGTTCCACCGGCAATCATTACTCGGAGATCGACAGCGTTAGACCAAACAGCCGAAATGGCATATTGACCATCCAGGTCGGGATTGGTCAATACGAAATCCTCATTGACACCAGCCCCCATTTCAATAAAGTAATTGGCCTGTCCGAACGTTCGCTGAACTGGACTGTGGATCTGCACACCATCAGCCAACGCCTCTAAATCAATCGCGGTCAAGAATTCAAAGGTAGCCATTGTCGGTTCAGGAAACACAGGTTCGACCATTGTGAAATTATCACATGCCGCCTCAATAGCTACACCTATGACAATGTCACTGATCCCGGCAAGAAACCGCCCACCATAGATCGTATTGTTAGCCGCGCCACAAGCCACAGTAGCATCGGTATCGGTAAATGTAAGCGTTGCTTGGTTCTGACCGCTTCTGTGGAAGATAAGGGTTAACCCCGCCTTATCCAGATCAAACCCATTCGCACCATCGTAGCTTTCAGCATGGGTATAGTCGATGTTAATAAGGTCACCGTTACTCGCGGTCGCCAGATTAATACATGCATCAATTGTCAGGCAGGCATCAGTCCAACTGGTACCTGCTGCCGTGCCACTGGCATTTGAATTAACATACCATTCAGAGCCCGATGTATTAAGGCCGAGCCCGGATTGAAATGTAGGCACATTTTTCACTGTCAAATCAATCGTATTGACATACAGTTTGAAAAACGGTTCAGCCAAAACGGTACTGGGCAAGACAAAAGCCAGAAGGACCATAAAGGCCAGTAGCACCGTTGCTGTGTTTTTAATTTGTTTCATTGGTTGTTTCTCCTTGTTTAAAAAATTTACGAAATATTCCTTGCTCAATTGCTGGCCATATCAACCTGGACTACGTCGTTGCAATTTTCATCGGCACAAATGCTTCCGGCAATGTTACATCGCCGCCGACCCGACTGGATATAAGAAATCCAACCTGGCGATATGTGGCATATACTTCAACCAACCGCTGGATGGTCATACCTTTCCGATCACGGATCTTGTATCCAGATCTGATATCACCGGCGACGATAGGATACGTACCGGCACCGATATCGGGCATACCTTCGGGGTTGGCAATCGGGCGACCAAGCAATTCGGCAGGTGCACCGGCTTGCGCACCGGCTTGCCAAATGTACCTACCCTCACCATCTTTCAACTTGCGGATCTCGGCTTCAGTGCCAGAATTAAACAGCCACGTTGCATTTCTCCTGTATGTTTTCTTCAGCCCATACAGTACATCAATAAGGGCATCGACGCCGTTGTTGCTTGCATTGGATAGGGCATCGGCAACACCTGAAGGTTTGTACAGTGCCTGGACATCGGTATTGGAAGCAATGCCGCGCGGGCTATCGTCACCGGCACCGACTGCGAATGCATCATCCTGGGCTTCACTGGTAGCGCGGCTGAAAGCATCATTAAGCTCTTGCTCAAGATTGGCTTCGGCATCATCCAGGGTATCGATGGCAACCAGCGTCAGCGCTGTAAGCGGATAGATAGTGATTACACGAGTACCAGCTGTAAGATCCTGCGGGCTGATTGCAAGTGCAGCACGCGGCCCCCATGCAACACTGGGTTTGCTTAGCGCACCCAGCTGCACGGTATCACGTCCGGTCGTACCTACCTGGGCAAGCGGTCTAATTTCGGCGACATTGTAGGCGTTCATGATGATCCCGCCTTCATAGTCCACCGGGACCAGGAACCCGCCTGTACCGTCACTGGCGCTTGTCAATGCACGAAGTTCATCCGGCTCAAGGGCAAAGGAGCTTTCAATGCCGTCCTTGACCTCAAGGCCACCACGTAGCATTTTATCAAATGCACGATGGCTTAATTGGTCCTCGGCACTTAGCTCACCTTCAGGCGTAAAGGTTGGGCGGTTCATTTTCACTTCCAGATCCTTGCACGCCTGCCGAAGCTCGGTCAGCTCCGTATTGGTTTTCTCCAATGCGGCCAGTGACTCGGCTGTAGCTTCACCATTGCGTTTTTCCATCTCTTCCATGACCTTGTCATTGCGCTCCTGGAAAGCCACAAATGTCTTGTTCAGATCTTCATTGAATTTTTTCAACTCTGCTTGTTCCATTGGTTTATCTCCTTGTTGCAGGTTTCTATTTAGTTGTTTAGTCGTCTGCTGATCCGGTAACGCTTTCACGCAGACCTTTCAGGTTGGTCAGTATCGTAGTCATACCTGACCGGTGCTCGGTACTGCCAACTGCGTCATTCAAACTCAGAAGTGCCTTGAGCCGGGCGGCTTCTGCCGGTTTAACACCACCGGAACGTAGTTCGTTACAAAGTGATTCCATTGTCATATTGCGTTTTTCCTGGTGAGCTGCCTGGATTGATTCTGACAGTTCGGCGAGTTTCTGGCGGCTTTCAAGGGGCATAAGTTGCCCGCGTGAAAGTGCCCGCAATTCATCGACGGTAAAGCTGGTTTTGCTTGCCATCGTCTCGACAGTTTCATCGGCTTTGCGTAGTTCATAATTGACAATGCTTCCAAGTTCTTTGTCAGCCATGACCTCATGGCGTTGTTCCCAAAAGTTCTCAATGAATTCATCCATGAACGATAAATATTGACGATGGAAATCTGCAATGGCTGTGTCTGCCATTGCAATAAGTTCTTGCTTGTCACCATCGCTCCACCAAATATCAGATAGTGTAATGGACAATGAATCCATTAGCAGCCATCTACGGCCCCATAGCTCTTCGGCCTTGACAGTATCGCCGAAATCAGTTGCACGTACCTGGGGGATTGGGATAACATTGTTGTCGGGCGGATCATCTTGCCTGATGTTAGGGTCGTCTGCATCACCATCTGATGTAACCGGATCATTATCAGGTTGGGCAAAATCCTCAGATCTATAATTGAGTATTTTTGCCTCCGGGTTACTGGGAAATGTTACCGGGCTAAACTCAAATAGCTTGGCCTCTGTAATGTCTGTAACTGCCCCATTGGGCTTGCTCTTTGTAATGTTGAAGCCGATTGACAGACTATCGATAAGCTCTTTATCAATTTTGATTCGCATCTGATCAGCTTCAGTTACACCCTCAGTTAATTGGCCACGAACAAATAGACCGATATCATCCTCACGCATTTCAAGCGGTTTGCCAATTGGTTCCTTGATTATATGCTGGTTAAGAATCTTGATTTCGTCAGAGCGTTCTGCCAAAGTCTTTGTGAAGGAGCCCTTGAGAAACCGGGTGCCTTTCGAATCAACTACACCCCATACCACCGCATGGCCTTCAAAGATCCCGTCGTCACCAACTGCCCTAATCTGCAATCCGTCCGGCACATAATACGCGCGCGTATCATACTTCTCTTCAGCATCCCTGGTCTGCAATCCGCTTGGTATATCAGTTGTGTTGTGAATTTTCATTTTGATTCCCCTTTTCTTATACGCTCATTATTAAATTCGTATTTCGAAAGTTTGACTGCACCGGCAGTTAATTCGGTCACCAGCAGGCATCTCCTGGTCAAGCGGGTAGCGTGGCCCTATCAGCGCACCAAACTTAGGACTATACCTTGCATTGATACCCACGGCAGGTTCTGCATTGCGCTCTACATGCTCGTCGCGGACTTCAAATCCTGAGTCTACCCACTTCTTATGCGTTGCCCCGGTTTCCCTTGCACCTACAAATTGGCCTATACTGCCTGCTGTACCGGTTATCGTTCTGCTAAGGCGCAATGCCCTGGCAGGCTCAAATATACCCGCATCAATAATAGCCTGCTGTAGCTGGTTTACAGTAAGCCCTTCGGCTATAGAGCTTTCAACCTGGACAATAACAGCATTGACCGTTGACGGTTCAATCAAGCTTAATTCAGTAAGGACAATGCGTTCATTCTCAAGATATTCTTCAATGGCATCTTTCAGTACATCAGTGGCCCTTGTATCAATAACCAATATTTGATCAGCAGCTTCTACTGCATACCCTCGTGTGATATTATTGTATACCGGTGTCCATTCTGCTTCCCATGTCTCACCGAGTACACCTTGCACATCGATTGTATGGACACGGCCCTGTTCATCGCTTGCGGTTTCTATAGCGATGTTAATCAATCGGCTTTGCTCGGCAAGTAGCTCTTCAATTGATACAGCCCAACGCTTTGACCAGTTCTCGCGATCTTCAACTTCCTGCTGTACATCGCGCTTGGCAAATGGGCTGGTATGTTCTATCTGCGGGATATCCCTATGTTGGGTTGGCAATAAGTCACTTCTTTCCCCGGTGATACTTTCAGCACTGGACGATCCTTTGCCACCGCCCGGAAATGATTCATCCCATTTTGCATATTCATCTATGCCGAACTTAAACACCTTGTTCAAAAGGCTAAATGGCACGCCCATATTAAATAGCAGTCGTGCAGTCTTTGCCCTTTCCAACAGCGCCCGACGAATGGCCGCAACATCTTCAAGGAAGTAGGTGATGTGCTCGCCTTTTTCAAGCTCATCACGGAAGGACAGGTTGAACATATCCTTTAGATCGTCCATCAGGGGTATGATTTTCTGAAACCAAAATATTAATTCACTTGTCTGATAGTTATTATACGTACTTGCCTCAGTGGCTCCTGCATACTGAATTGGTATGCCGAAGATTATAAATATTTCATCACGGTTGTTTATCCTGCTATTGCCGAAGTCTAATTCCTGCGGGGTAGCACTGATACGGGTGTACTTGGCTTCACCACCGACAACACCTAAACGCCGTGCATTTTTAGTCCCGGCCCAACGATCATTCATACTCTCTGCAAGATCCTCTGCTTCCTGCGGGTTACTAAAAGTGCGCTTGAAACTAAACACACCGCTGAGCACACCCATATTCTGCATGGCTGATTTATTCCATGCTTTCATATCGGTATCAACATCGACTGTAACAGCGGCAGCTTGTAATGGTCCGATACCGATCAACGGATTTGCAGGATCAATATATTTAAAATAAAGAATTTCTTCAGGGTCCCATTTTATCTTCGGGTCATTATCAAACGAATATCCTGCAATCCAATCTTGTATGTTGTTGGTTGTAACAGGGTGTATTCGATCTGGACTGATAGGCCAAAGCTCTATGGTTTCATTGCCAGACTTTACTTTCTGTGAAAGTGCATTACCACCAAGCTCAAGCCATGATATCCAAAGTTCAAAAAGCATCTTCCTGGATAGATGCGGATTTGGCATCTGCAACATCTTATCCAGATGATGTTCCGGCAATCGCTTTTCATCCTTATCAACTACACCCCACGGAACGCTTGCACCCGATTTCATCGTTAGCGTTACCGCCCTATACACCCACCCATTAGCCCTGTACCCTTCCTTGACCGCCTTTCTGATCGTCCAACTGTTGAAGACAGGTCGTTTCATCCGGGCAATAAAACTATCGCTGAACGCAAAATTGCGGGTCAAAAATCTGCCCGCTGCCCGGAAGGGATACGTTACCGCCGATGTAAACTTCATATCATTGCTCGTTGAATTTTATTCACCGCATATTTCAACCTGCCATATATCGCTTGTTTGGTTACACCTTCTTCACCCGCCAGTGTTTTCAACGTAACGCCATCAACATAATGCCTGCGCATAAGTTCCTTTGTTTTATCCTTTAATAATTGGAATTGGAAATTAAAGGAAATGACATCCTCACGGAATGCGTAGCGGGTATCCGGTATGTTGTATACTTCATTGGCAATTGTCAGATCGGTCAACGACAATCTCAGCGGCAGATCAATCATTACCTTGCCACCTGGCCCCAGCCTGCGGTATATCTTTTGGCCCTTTACGTAGTTGATCAGATGCCACCGGACATAACTGGTGATCCAATGTTTCAGCGACGCGCCCCGTTTGGGATTGTATGAATCACAGGCCCTAATCAACGCGTAGTACCCTTCTGATATCGCATCCTCACGATCCAAAAGATTCGCCGGGTAGCAATTGAGCGTAACTGTTCGCGCAAGGCGCATATGGCTAATAATTACCGCAGCACGTTTTCCATTTAATTCCGACATGGCTAATCTTCCAAACTGTATGTGACGGTCATCAGCGATCCCTCCTGTAACAGCAGGCAACAAAAAAGGGGCAACATGTAGACGGGATTGCTCCCGGTGTAGGCTCTACACGTGCCCCTAAATTTGCTGTCCTTCGGATAATTAGGCCGAAGTTAGCCTTGTTGAATTGGTACTTAAAAACAGATAGCTATCAAGCAACCGTTATGTTGTCGGTTGCGGGTTGTGTTCTACAGTGTCAATTGTTTTCCCTGTACTGCCCATAATATAAATCATGGCAGCGTCCTCGAAATCTATAGGGATGGAATAATTCCCACAGGGGTATTCTGTATTGCTGCTTAGGTTAAACTCAAGTGGATTGCCGTCTTTTTTAGATGCCCAAGTGGTGGTAATCCGGTCACATTCATGCAATTCTTCAATTCCAATTTCTTGCCTTACAATTTTCAAGAACATTAGCTTTCTCCTTTTCTGTCTGTCTATGTTATCTATCTGTCTGCCTAATAGCTATCTGTCTATTTTTAGTTCGATGCCTACTTGGTCGGCGCGCCGACATCATAGCATTCTAAAGCTACCCTAATAGTGGTCGGTGAGCCCTCGAACGATCAACTTTGCCGTTTTTGCCAAGTGGAAACATTCCCAACTCTTCATCATGATTGCAAGCGCCGACATGCTCAAAATGCCACGTCGGGCTTGCATTGAATTGCGCCCTGGGTTTGTAATCAAGTTCATGCAGCCATTCCTTGATAGGGTCAAAGGACTTGCCTACCTCAATAAATATGGCAGGTCTACTACGCTTGATTGTCTCAACCGCCCCATGCAGCACTGCCAACCCATAGCCCTCAGCATCAATCTTAATCAGCGTGACATCCTGTAGTTCGAACTTATCAAGCGGCTGCATGTTAATCTTGCCGGTCAGGTTCTTGCGGAACCGCCACATGCCCTCATTGCCGCCATCTGGCAGGATCATTTCACCATGACAAGGCCGGTCACCAATTGCAATACGATACATTGCAACCTTCGGGCTGATATCATTCAAGATCACATTGCGATATATCAGATCAAATGATTCAGCAACCGGCTCAAATGCATATACCTTGTCAACTGAACAATGCTTAGCGAAATACACCGTGTGGTTGCCCACAGACGCCCCCACATCGACGAAGGTACCACCGGCATAGGTATGGGCTATGTATTCAAGCATCTCCTGCTCATACCACCTGTAAGCAAGCCAGTGGCGCTGTATCCAGCCCTGATCGTCTGTGACTTCCATTGTGATGCCGTCGGGTAGCTGTGCGAGTTGTGTCATGATTAGTTATCCTTTCTTCCATTTTAAAATTTCACCAATAGCCTAACCGACTACAACACAAATCAGTATATATAATGTATCCATATCGCCCCTCACTCTAATCCAAACACCAATTCAATCCGGTCAATTTGTGCATCATATGTCAAGACCAACCTGCGGATATGCAGTACATCATTGACCTGCCTGCGTGCTATGAACTGGCCCTGGCCAACCTGCACCCCGCCGGATACACGGACAACAGGCAGGCTGAATTGCACAGTATCGCCAGGGCGAACAGGCATATCAACCAGGCGCTCGGATACGATAGTCGCCTTGTGCCTTGATGTAGGTGTATGGCCGAAATGCCTGACTACGGCTTGTGGGATGTCGGTTGTCATTTTATTACCAGTTATGGAACGTGTCTGCAATTAACGCCTTAGTATCCGGGTGCAGAATGAAGGTATCCTGATTCTTGTTATAATACTCTTGTGCTGTACCACCAAACTTACGGCTCATTCCACGCCAATCTGCAATCATATGATATACACATCTCATAGGCATCGGCAAAGGAATGATCTCGTCTTTCCGCGTAACAGACACCCAATAATTCCAGTGATGCCGGTTTCGTTTCTGATGCAGATTCCATCCCGTTTGAAAATTAGGATCTCCCTCATCAGATGTCTTGTATTCCTTTGAACGATTCTTTGCCTTAAAGAACTTAGCATATGGAATGAACTCAGACGGCCTGAATTTTGACAGGTCATGCGTTATTGCATGGATCGGCATTAACATTTTCAGGCACTCAATGCCGACATTCCATTTGTGTTCTACGATATACTTGAAATATTTCCAATACATAATTACACCCCTGGTATTATAGCCCTGCCAAGCGGTGAGGTAGCACCCACATGACCAAATGCACCTGAATCCCTGGCAGTAAATTCCCAATCATAATCGACCAACACTTCTTTAATCTTCTCAGCCACCTTGATTTGGTGCTGCACCATTTCAATCTTAGCACTAAGCCCTTCGATCTGCTTGTCACAAACATTGGCCATTATATTTGCGCCATCACCGCTGAAGGATATCCGCTTGCGTATTTTATCCCACTGAGTGATGCTCTTCATTGCCTGGTCGGCTTCAGCCGCAAGTTGCTTGTATGCCGATTCAGATTTGTTTCTGATTGAACTGATAATATCGATGGTATAGATGTCAGGTCCAAGCCGCTCAACTACCGCCATAAATATTTCACTGATCCGGCTGTAGGCTTCCTGCTTGATAGTTTCGTTCTCAGTCATGGTATTGACAAAGCCGATCTCATCATAATCCTTGCGCCGCTGCGGTATGCTCAAGACCTGATAGGCAATAGCAGCATCATTGAATTCGTCCTCATGACCTGGGCTGTGGTCAGGGTGCGTCTTCCTGGCACGGTCCCAGTACGCCTGTTTGATTTGATCGGCAGTGGCATCTTTGTCAATGCCGAGGGTGTCATATAGGGTTTGGGGCATATTCAATACACCTCATTTATCGTCAGCGTGCATTCATCAAACCCTTCCATCTCCTTCATAAATCGCGCAAACGTTTTTCTCGAATTAAGCACCGCCTGCTTACCATTACGAAATCCCAACCGGTCGCCAACTGCAATGCACCCCTCCAATTGATCCATGGTGTTAGCTGAGTGCAACCGGATCTTTGTGCGACCGGATACATTTTCGACCTGGAATGTCTCACCGAACTTTGACGATATCACCCGCTTGCATTTGTATTGCTGCGGCGGAATGGAAGATACGTATTGCCGATTCTCCAGGTATGCACGCTCAAGGGTCCAGCAGAATGCAACCTTGTTAATTCTGAGCATCCCGAATGTTCCATCTATATAGTCATGCTGCACCCTAAGTATTTCAAGTGAAGGTGTCATTTGCATTTCTGTACCTCCTGTAGTGTTATTCATCCAATGATTTACCGGCCATTAATTTAACAGTCGCCGCCCTAATTTCTTGTGCAAGCGCTTTGCGTTCCGGCATTACATACTCAGTTACAGCAGCAATCAAATCCTTTTCGGATATGCCCGAAGCATTCTCGTAATAGCTAATGTTAAGATCTACGGTTATTGATACGCCTATGCTTGGCATGATTGCCCCCTGTTACTTATGCCACAAAGATCTTGCCTTCACCTGTCAGTTTATTCATCGCCCCGCCCGCCGCATCCACCTGATCCTTGAATGTACCATTCGGCCAGATCTCATGTTCGTCCAGGAAATTCCTTACCCATGGCCCTTCAATCAATCGTACGTTGTGCGCTTCCACTTGCGTCTGGTACGGCTCCGCGCGAGTATCCTTGTCGCCGGTCACCTTATCGACCTCAACTGTATACCCTGGATTCTTTCGCTGCGTTGCTTGCGCGCTTTCTTTGCCACCACTGCCAGGCTCCTGCTCAACCCAAATCACAACTGAGTGGCCGTCAACTACTGCTGTCTGCTTTATACGCTTCTCACGTTCCGGTGCTTCCCACTGGCCATGCTCGACATGCTCAATGACAAATGATTCTTCAGGGTCATCTATTATGTGATCGTCTTCGTCTGTGATTTCTTCCTGCAATTTGTGCATCAGAACACCAGCTGTGAACTTGGCACCCGGCACAGACTTCAGCGAACCGGCTTTGTCCCAATACCGGATGGACTGCACTATCTGGCTGCGGTCAAATGATTTGACAAGTTCAAAGTCGTTTATATTAAACCCACCGCCTTCGCGCGGTACCGGCCGCTGTTGTATCTGGCCTGCAACTGCATAGCTACTATTTAAATCCTTTTCAAGTTTGTCCATCGCCTTAGCATTATACCGCTCCGGCCAAAGCAGCTCGCCGACTTCCTTGCGCGGGTCCGGCTTGCCTAACGATGTCACAATGCGATTCTCGCCCTCATAGCGGCCAGGCATACAAAGGTGCTCGTAGCCGGTTTCCTTCGCCAGAACGTGGCCTGATAGATCCTTGTCGTGTGATCTCTGCATGATTATGATAAACGCAACAGTATCAGGATTGTCACCCCTGGTACTCATTGATTCATCCCACCACAGCAAGGCTTCAACACGCTTGGTCAATGATTCAACCTCGCGGACATTGTGCGGATCGTCAACGCATATCACATCGCCACCCTCACCCGTACCGACACCGCGCACTGTTGTTGCAATCCGGTATCCCTGATGATCATTTTCAAATCGCTGCTTGGCATTCTGGTCACCGGTAAGCTGAAACCTATCTGACCAATACCGCTGATACCATGGCGATTGGATCAGATTGCGGCACTTCCTGCTATCGCGTATGGCAAGCGCATCGGCATATGAACTAAACAGATACCGCTTCTGCGGATGGTTATTCGGCCCCCACTCCCAACTGGGCCAGAAGGCGGCAACGGACAGCGACTTCATATGCCTGGGTGGTTCGTTGATTATCAGCCGTTTAATCTGGCCTTCTGATACTGCCTGTAGATGTTCGCACTTTGCGTCGATGTGCCAGCCGGGTACAAACTTATTTGCAGGCTCAAGCACATGCCACGCCTGCTCAACGTATTCCCGTAAATGCCGCTCGGCAAGCTCCTGGTCAACACCGCTGCGATTGATAGCAGACATGGCAAGCTGGTTATTATCGTACAGGGATTGAATGGCTGGGTCTATGGCTAGTTGGGTTGCTGGCATATCTGCTTTATCCAAATGCCCGAGCGACTGTTTTAATTTGAGCGTTTGCAATCTTAGGCGGGTTCTCACTTATCTTACGTGGCCCTGGCGGTATGGGTGGTGTAGGTGGTATCTTGGTCAGCGTGCCGAGATCTGAACCTTTGTGCCGCATCCACCATGCAATGGCCTCAAGTTCATCGGCAGTCCATTCACCATCGATCTCAACCTTTTCGTCGCCGTATTCCCAATCGAGGCATTGACTATACAGCCCCTTCCCGTCTATTGACCCGGCTAAAATCTCACGCGCTCGTTGTTCATCCATAAACACCTTCCGCATGCTTTTGCAATGTATCAATACCTTGCTTGTATTTATGCAGTGCATCCCACTCACCATTAGCCACGATTGACACCTCTGCATCGTCGTGCCTGACACAACCCCATTGCATCAAACCCAACACCTGATGGCAACCTGGGCACCTGGGACCAATTAACCACTGCTTGATTTGGCCTGCTGTCCTGGCAATCAAGTCGCTGGCGCAATCACAATTTGTAGATAGGATTTTGTACCTGGGCATCATACCGCCTTAGACAGAAACTTCTGAAACGCCTTGAGTAATTTGGTATCCATCGTACTAAGCAGTTCGGCAGACAGGGTCAATTCAATTGGTTGATCATCTAAGCCGCCGATCAATTTCTTTTCCACAAAATCACATTGCGACTTGCCGAGATGTTCACTGGCCTTTAACCGGTCCATCATCTTCGGCTTGATATCGACAACCGTCTCATTGGGGTGCTTGCCAATAATCACTTTCTGTATCTCGTTGCCGAGCATAACACGGGTCCAGAATTCTTGCCGCTCCTGCCTGGATGCAATGGCACCATTGATGGTCTGTACCTGAGATTCCCTTTGCTTAATGACATCCTGCACTTTAGGATCTTTTAGAAGCCCGGTTGCAGTTACACCCAACACCGGGTCGGTACCAGTGTACCCGGCAAGCCTGGCAGTCTCAGTACCATTGCCATCATACAGCAGCGCGAATCGTTTGCGCCGGATAGTCAGCTTATGCCCGTTGCCATTACCTGCTTGATCCCCATTACCATTAGGCTTAGCCTTATTACTGGGTTTACCGCGTTTGAATCTTGAACCTGATTTGCTGTTGGTATTGTTATTGGATTTGCTGTGACCATTGCGGGTGCGTTTGGTTGGCATGGATGGTACCTGTAAGGGGGTTGTACTGGTTGATATATTTGAGATGATTTTAGGATATTTTATACCGGATATAAAGGTTTATCTTGCCTTGATATGTTGATGTCAGAATGATTTGAACAGTATTGTTAATTAATATGGGTGGTTATGTGCATAAAACTATTTTGAAGTATTTTCATTATTTTGACCGATTTGCTTGACTTTCGGCATTTTGGGCTATATAATAGGTACAGATCATATGGAAACAAACCTAAACATAATAGGAGCCCAGACAATGCTAAGAACTGTAGAATTTATGGGAGTGAAAACGACAGTTGACACAATTGCAGATAGACGAAAATTAGTTGAACGTGCCGAGTGCGGGGAAATAAACCCCACCGGATTCTGGGCAAATATGAGAGCATCCTGGTATGCCATGACCGATAATGAAAAACAGCAAGAACTTTCAACCATACAAAAGGAAATGAAACAATGACCGGCCGCATGACAGTAGAAAAATCAAATGGGCACATAACATTTCATGGCTCATACGAATACTATCAGGATGCAAATGGCGATCTGTTTGTAGCGCCTATTTCCAACGTAATAGATTGTACAACCGGCTACAGAATAGGCCGATGGGAATGTTACGCACACCATAGAGAATATGTACTAAGCACACTTACACCATAACCCAAACATAATAGGGGCCCAGGCAATGAACGAAACATGGAACGAAATTAGCAACGATGCTCAGAAGAAAGTAGCATATCAATGGTTGCAATCAGAGGGGTATGACGATAATGGAAATGAATATGATTGCCCAGAAGATTTTTACAACGCTTCACGACGAATTAAACCAAAGCAAAACCCTGACGAACTTATGATCATTGCTGGTGAAACCGGGGCGCTTATCGGAGCTGGCTATATTCCCGATCCTTTGGCAAATAGCAAAGATATATTGTCCTAACCAAAAACACCGATGCCAAGCAGCCTATACCGCGGCGAAAGGTAATACCATGAAGAACATGCAGGATATCAACACGCGACTATGGGGAGAGCTGGAACAATGGTACATCAAGCAATGCCGAAATGAATACGAAGAATATCACCTCTATTACTTGCCCACCACAGCAGAGCATGACGGCGGCATCTCTATTTGTTCGGAACCCCCACCAAACCCGGAAATGAAACTTGCAGATCCTCACAAGATCAATGGCTACCATACCATAGACCAGAACTTTACCAGATTGCAAAGTGTATGTCGCAGACTGCCCATATTAGAATTGTAATATTCTTACCGCCCTGCCGGTGGCATTGTAACCGGTGAAAGGAGCAACAATGAAAGAATGGATTACATTAACAACTTGCGAGGCGGATATTGACGCGGGATACGCACAGGTAAACGAGACGGTTAAAAATGGACAAAACGATACGCTCAAATTGAAAGAAGCCCTTGACACCATAGAACACGAAAAGGGTGTTCCTGCCTATCGAATCGACCTCACAGAACATTGGATTGACGACGAGGGCGTAGAACGTTCCGACCTGTATGGGACCGCCGAGGAATATCTGATATAGAATTTAACCTACAATGCCGATGCCGGCAGGGCGGCTAAACCCGGCGAAAGGAAAAGACAATGGCAGATCAAATCCGACAGCAATTGAAAGACCGTTACTACAAAGATGCAGATGTCATTAGCGATCACGCTGACCATGCACGCCAGGCGTCGAACCAAGCCGAAGGGCATATGTTGGAATTCAAATGCCCTGTTGAAGATTTGCTCACGGCACAGAAAGAACTTGAAACAGCACTGACCATGGTCAAAGCATTGATTACATTTACCAAGGAGCGTTGCCCGCAATGATACTTATCAATGAACGGCTTCCCGAATATGGCCAGGTCATAATTGGATATTGCAAAGACGGAACATGGAGCATCTACGAATACAAAAAGACGCTTACATGGCATGGTTTCAAAGTTCTGTTTATAAATGTATTTAATCACTTTTTTGATGATGGCGAGCTTGTAGGATGGAACAGGATACCGACCAGAGACGAAACAATATAATGCCGGACCAACCGGCGAAAGGATTCAACATGCCAAATACAAATAGCAGCACAGTAGAATTAACCTATGATCCAAAAAATACAGGATCTATTAAAGCGGCAATCGTAAAAATAAAAGCCGATTATCTTACCGCGCGGGTTATGACCGTACTTGATGAATTTTACCAAGACAATACTTTAGGTGGCGGGGCAATGCTGTTTACTAAACAGGACATAGCCGACCTTGGAATCACTCAAATAACAGATGTCGGCGCGCCGACACAACACGAAAGGAGCCACCATGAAACAGAAACGCAGAGCAGATCACAGTTACATGGCACCGTACACCCAAGTAAATTTGGACCGGTACCATGCAGACAAACGATGGGCGCTGGCAACAGCAGAAGTAAACCGCTGCCGGTTTGATCTTGCAAATGAGATCGTACTGGACATCATGCGCGATCACGGATGCATTTAGAGGCCACCGGAAAGGACAGTATGATTGCAGAAAGCACCAACCGTTTTTGGCAGGCAATCGGCGCAGTTGTGCTTATGTGGTCTGTTATAGCTGCAACCGTTGCGGCAGTTTATTTTCTCTTCCACGCATAAGGAAAACAGTATGGAATTATCAGACCGACACAAGCGCATGATTCGTGAACATAAAGCGATTCAAGTTCTATCGGAATTGCGCGGTATCCCTGGCCGCACTGGAGCAATTAAAGCCTATCAAAAACAAGTAGCCAGACAGCGCAATGATATTGTTAAACAGAACCAAGCCCTGAATAAGTGGACTAACAAAACTTTCTTTGGTGCTTAACCATTTATCTTATAAGGAGGTGCGACTTGTTTATCTATGTATTGAATGACCCGGAATTTATTATCCCACCGAAGAGCAAAAAATACAATCCCGGCAGACCACATTGTTACCCCGATGATACGCGCTGGTTATGGGGTGCCATATACACCAATCAAGCCGACCGCACAAGCGAAAGATACGCGTTCCTGTTTAGCCCTGACGGAACAACCAAACACTGCTTTAGCAAAATAACCTTTAACCTTTTTGAACAATGTGAAACAAAAGTAATTGACAAACCCTGCCAAGCAATTTGGTCACCACCGACCCCGATGGAATTCTATGGCCGATCCGCAGCCGGTATCAATGCTTGCCGCGAACTGGGCGCTTGCTGTTGCCCATTTATAACCAAGGAGGAAATATGACCAAGCCGGTATATGAAGATTACGCAAAGCTCATTGCCCGCATCGCATGGCGGTTTGTTTGCTGCTACGGCTTTGAAATCGACGAGCTGATGTCAGAAGGGTACATTGTATTCTCACGCTGCGTAGATAACTGGCAGGCTAAACAAGGTTGCTTCAGCACCTACCTTTACGCCAATGTGCAGGGCAGATTCAAATACCTTCTGCGCAGCAAAGACCGCAAGCAACCGAGTCGTGAATATGTCGATGGTGTCACACCTGACAATTCACCCGGTCCTGAATGGCGTGTCGTTTTCAAACGCAGCTTGCAGGAATTATCTGCCGATGCCCAATTTTGCATCAAGGTGATTTGGGATACACCGGCGGAATTGTACGGGTGGATCATTGATGAAAAGACGCACCCGATGATTACGATTAAATTACTGAGCCGATATTTGAACAAGTCTATCGGTTGGCCTTACAGTAAGATCGGGAAATGCTTTGATGAAATCAGACAAGTGCTATAGGGGATGATATGAACTTCAGCCCGAATATTACCTGCCCTTATTGCGGTGAAAAATATCCTGTTGATATATCTGGCTTTGGTCGTTCTGGTTATAATGCGCGATTCAAAACATGCAGAAAGTGCGATCAGGATTTCACTGTTGAGCTATGGGTTCAGACTTGCAAAGAAGAAGAGACAGTATCAGACGGTGCAATGAGCGATATCAAAAGTCGAATACGCTCAACAAGAAAATATTTGAAACAGGAGCTTGCCGAAAAAGTGCAGTTATTGAATTTGCTCAGGGCGATAGCGCAACAAGATAGCGCAAGTGTATTAGCACTTATGGATGCCAAACCAATAGGATCTTGTTAATAATAGGAGGTACAATTATGAAATTTATTAAATGCAAAAATTGTGGCGCTGAGTTAACAAAAGACGAAGTATCTTGCGAAGATATTGCCGGTAGCGGCGAGCTGGATATCCAGATCCATTGCGATCATTGCAAATCATTTGGATTCACCTTTGCTAAAATAAATTGCTGGGTTGATCCTGACGGAAACGATATCGAATGAAATGCCCACGCCACCCTGATTACAATTTTCGGCCGCACCTTAAACGTTGCCCGATCTGCTGGGGCGAACAAGACCCTAAACCTGCATCAAGAAAGGAGGCTTACATGCCATTAGTTGACTGCACCATATGGACTAAAACCTGGGACCGGGTGCTTGACCTTGCTGCCGAAAACGAAAAAGACCCAGGGGCCATGCTTGATATAATCGTCAATGAATACTATAATAAACATGATCAGCCTGCACCGCCACCTGTGAAAAGGTCAAGGTTCAAAAGGGGAAGTTGAAATGCCAATCGTATCTTACTTTATGCCGGATAAAGCCCAGTGCAATACCGGCGACGTTGTAAAGCCGGGAAGCAAATACATATTTGTCCGCGAGCGCAATGCATATCCGCGCCCGGTAATCAGGCTGTCAATCAAAGACAACTGCGTGCGGTATCTGCTCGGCGACCGCAACCCTTTTGACCAGATGAAGGGTAGCCGCAAAAGGAGAACGCCAGATGGACGCCGCAGCTAAACATAGAACCAGGCAACTAAACAAAGTCCGCGCCGACCTGTCATTGGCCAAAGTTGCCCGCACACCTAAAGACGAAATCGGCAGACGCATCGAACAGGAAGACGGATACGCCATAGCCGCGCTGCTCGAACTAAACCAGTTGCACAATCAGCGCCCGTTCTTTACCAAGTTTGACATCCATGTACTGACTGATATGGCAGGGCAATATTCACGTAACACTTACCTATCAGGAAAACAAATCAATTTCATGCGAAGTAAAATCGTCAGATATACTCGGCATCTGAACGGGCATGCACTTGAGCCGCTACCTATCAAACAGCGCACTAAGCCGAATAACAAAGAATTCAAAGTAGCATCACTTGAAAGCGGCCAGATTATAATCCGCTTTCAATTCCCGCGCGGTGATCCACGATTTACCGAAACCGTCAACCTGATCAAAGATATACCGGGCAGGGAATTTGAACAGGCAATACCGGGATGGATCGTGCCGGTTGAAACCGATACCATTTTAAACTTGGTGAAATGGAATTTTAAACTTAGTGCTGAGCTTAAAAAACTGGCCAGCACAACACAGAAATCCCAATTAACAATCGGCACGGACATTATACTGTCCAATATACCGGCAGACCTCTACGATGCCATCACCGATGAATTGCAGATGCAGAATCCGAAGTGGGTTGAGAATGCCAAGATGGGCCGATACAATTATGACACGCCGAAAAAACTATTATTCTATACCGAAACCCATAACGGGCTGCGTATACCGAGGGGATACCTTTCAAACCTAATTGACCTGTGCAATAATTTTGACCTGAAATACAAAACAGATGATCAGCGCAACCAACCTGCAACCAGGAAATTTAGATTCAACGGAAAGCTCAGACCATTTCAACAGGAAGCCACCACCGACATACTGGCCCATGACTTCGGCACATTATGCAGCGCAACAGGGTCAGGCAAGACCGTAATGGCCCTGTATATCATAGCTGAACGCAAGGTGCCTACGCTGATCGTCGTACACACTAAAGAGCTGGCAATGCAGTGGACTGATCGTGCCAGCAAATTCCTTGGCATTAATCCATCCGATATAGGTATGATCGGTCAGGGGCAAATGCGCGTGGGTAAAAAGATCACTGTAGCAATGGTGCAGACCCTTTACAAATGCGCAGAAGAGGTTGCGCCCGATATAGGATTTCTTGTTGTTGACGAATCACACAGATGCCCTTCGCGCACCTTTGTTGAAGCGATATCAAAATTTGATTGCCAATATATGTTAGGGCTGACTGCTACGCCCTGGCGGAAAGACAAGCTATCCAGATTGATATTTCTGTACGTCGGTGACATCCGGCACGAGGTTGACCAGGACAAACTGCTTGACACCGGGAATATACTGCCTGTTGAAGCAGTAATTCGCAGTACAGAATTTTCAACCCGCTTTGATCCGGTAAGCGAATATGTCAAGATGCTTTCCGAACTGACCCAGGACGAAGAACGCAACCAGCTTATCGCATTGGATATAGCTGACCGGATTGCTGATAAATCAAATGGGATTTGCCTTGTATTGTCAGACCGGAAGGCGCACTGTGAAAATTTACAACTGTTACTTGACCAGCACGGTATCGAGCAAGTGGAAGTTTTGACCGGCGAGACCAAAAAGCGGCGGCGTGAAATAATTGTCAGCAAATTGAACAAAGGTCAGGTGCAAGTGCTGATCGCAACCGGGCAATTGATTGGCGAAGGTTTTGACTGCGAAGGATTATCAACGCTATTTCTCACAACGCCAATTAGTTTTGATGGGCGCGTTGTCCAATACCTTGGGCGTGTACTGAGGCCGATGCCAGGTAAGGACAAAGCTGTTGTATACGATTACATGGATGTGAACATTGATGTACTGCGCAGATCAGCCAGGGCGCGGCAGAAGATTTATGAACGTTACCAATAGGAGAGATGCAATGAGATTTAAACGTAAACAGAAAGAAGACAAAACTAATACAAAACATAAAACACCAAAGACCTTCGATATTATTATTATTACAAACAGAAACAAACAAACAGAAACAAAAACAGTCACAGCGCGTCTCGTAAAAGGTGAATTTGGCGTATATGATACCCGCAAAATAGACATTCGTTTTGCTCGTGATGAACGATGGGCAATCACACATATACCAACAGGCAACAAAGTCCAAGTTTATCGAACATTGGCAGAAGTAAATTCAATCTTAGAAAAAATTAAACATATCCATATCGAGAATTTAAAAGATGAAGCCGGAATTGCTGAACTTGGCAAGCTGATATTCTAATCAGGAAAGGGACCCGATGAGATTCAAACGCAAACCTGAACCCAAACCGGAAGATGATGGTTGGTTCATCCGGCCAACAGGTCAACCCAAACCAGACGACCCTGACTACGATGCCATGCGTGCAGACAAGCGCAGGATACCACCGCCGACTGCAAAGGAATATCGGGCGGCTGCATTCAGCATAGCAACTGCGATGGTCAAGTATTCAGGGTACCGCCCATGGATGGCAAATACTATTGGCCCTAATGGCGAACGGATTAATACAGAAGGGGAGGTGATATTATGACTTCTGAAGAATTAAAACGCCACAGAATAATCCAAAATACTTACCACGAATGGATAGATAAAACCTTATCACAAACAGGCGGCGAAGGAGACATATCACCAAACGCTGCATTTGTCGAAGGGGTCCAATTTGGGCTTTCGTTAGCTGTAAAAATATTCAACGGAGCAAAAGATGTTTGATGCCACCGCTTTCTGCCGTGATCATAACATCGAAACCGCACCACCTTACCACAAGCACGCGCGCAAAGGATGGGTGAATATCAAGTGCCCGATGGGCTGCGTAGGCAATCCCGGATTTCACCTGGGCTTTCATGTTGAAAAAGGTTTCGCGGTATGCTTCAGATGCGGAACGCATTGGATACCAAAGGTGATCAGCGCTGTCACCGGCCAGTGGATCTCGGTATCAATTGCAACTGCAAAGCGGTACACGTCCGGCGACCAGGCAGAACAATACACCCCGAGGGAATACCGCCGCCAGATTGAACCACCGATTGATACCGGCCCACTAAACATCAGGGCTAAAAATTATTTGACCGGCAGAAACTTTGACCCCGATGAAATATCTACTGTCTGGGGCGTCCAGGTGACCGGCACAGTAGGTGAGTACCGGAATAGGCTATACATACCTATCATACTTAATCGACGCGTTATCAGCTACACCACACGCGACATAACAGGATTAAAAGACGATGCAGACAAGTACCGGGCGTGCCATGATGAAGATGAAGTTTATCATCACAAATTTTCACTATACGGTATCGACCAAGCGCAGGGCGATACCTGCATGGTCGTCGAGGGATGCACCGATGCATGGCGGATCGGCCCAGGCGCAGTCGGTACGTTCGGCACCAAGTTTTTGATCCAGCAAGTGGCGTTGCTTGTGAAACGATTTAGCCGTATATTCATTTTCTATGACCCGGACCCGGCTGGCATCGCTGCCGGCGAACGCTTGTATAGCCAGTTGGATGTGCGCAATATAGACTGTGAAATATTACTTGACGATAGCGGTATTGACCCTGGCGACATGCCGGATGATGAGGTTAAACATTTACGGAAGGAGATTGGATTATGAATTACGAAGAACGAAAAGCAATGGCAGACCATTTATATAATAAGCCGCCAGGTGAAGATTTACCAGGACAGAAATTCAAAAGAGGCAGCAGAGTTAAAGTTGACGATGTAATGCCAGATTGGATGAGCCATTTTGAATGCGGGTTTGAAGGCATCATTGAACATACCTATGGCCAAAAATTTGGCGGTAGTCATAATAACGAATATTGCCTTACAGTTTTAGACAAAGAAGGATATCCTATAAATTCAATTTCATGGTATGATGAAGATCAGTTAACACTTATCAACGAAGATATTGAAGCGGGTATTAAAATCATTGAAATGTTTAAAGCGTTAAACCCTTAAAATCTTAGGTATATAATAATCCTTGATTTCATTACCTGGATATTATATAATCTTTTTACTTGGTGTTGCTTTGCCTGGGTGCCGGACCCAGCTTGGTTAAATCGGCGGTGGCTCATTTGATACCTTCCTGCCTGGAAGGGGCCACCGCCGAACATCAAAGCCTTTAAATCAAATGGAGGTTGCAATTATGGATATTAAATCCGTTATATCAATTATCAATTCTCTATCAGATCTTCAATCCAGCTACAAAGATTATTATACTGCCAGGTATTGTGCGCCGTTGTATGTTATCTACTTAGAAGAAGCGTATAGGCAAGGGTGTAACCCGTTTATTTCGCCTGATACCTCTGTCTTGTGCGCTAAACTAAAGACAGATCGTATAGGGGTAATATTTACACACGAACTTTTATATGATCACGAACTTATCAATAATATAAATCGACAGCGCGATAACCCACCCCTTATAAGAATCATGGGAGTTGAGGTTGTATCATGATGCGCCGACGAAAAGCGCCAGCCAAAGAACCGAATTCAGAAATTCCTGATAATACCCAAGCCGAAATCACATCAGAACAAAACCCTTTTGCTGATATCAATCCGATAATGCGGGTGACTACTGAACGCCTTTTTAAAGTTGGCAAAGATTATCACAACTGCGCCGGGCTGTATCTTTTCTATGTTCACTTGGTCGGTACCCAAGGTATGAAAAATATCTACGCTACAACCAAGTGGACCGCCAAAAGAATACACTGGTCTGTCAACAAGGTCAAACGTATAAAAGCCATCCTAACAGAGTTAGGTATGATCAAAACTATAATAAAGAATAGGCCCGATGGAACCTTAAAATACTTCATCAGGATATCGTTTATACCGGGTACAAAAAGGCAGCAACCAGTGGGCCAGAAAACAGACCTAACCAGTGGGCCAAAAAACGACCCTACCCCCATAGGGCCAAAAAACGACCCCCAATGCCTAGGACTGGATAACAAAGATAATGCCCTAGGACTGGATAAAGATAATATATATACCGACAACTCAGAAACAGAAGATAAAGAAAAGCCCAGTAAACCAAAACCTCCAGATGAATACATTGCATACACTGAATCCTTTTTAAACCTCCAAGCAAAAAACCATGGCCGGAAAGTTAAAATAACCAGCCCAATTATTTTGGCAGGTGCAAATGCCATTGATAAACTTGTGCGCTTGGACGGCTTTGATTACGCCAAGCAGATTAAGCCCGCGCTTGACTGGTCAATCGATAACGATTTCTGGAATGATAAAATCTTCTCACTTGCATCATTACGCAAACAGTCGAAGCAAAATGACAATACCAAATTTGTCAACGTATTGATTTCGTATGATGCCAGGAAACAAAGTAACGCGCCCAGCAACGGTTATGATCCTGCCAGCGCCCCACGGCTTGTCAAATCAATCGCGGCTGTATTTAACCGGCAAGATATCGGCAGTAGCAATTTGCGCGATGGCCTGCCAACCAATCAACGGGTTGAGGATCTGCTAAAAGAAATGGTTGCGTATCACAAGGCAATCAGGTTTCCGCGTGGCCCTGGATCAACTGCCGCGCGCGATAAGATCCAACGCAGCATCGGCACCTGCCCAAACCTAATCGATAAGTATTGCACCTGGGTTGAGCACGATGCCCAGTGGATCAAGCAGCCGGGCACGCTGGCGTTTGGTGTAACGAAAGTGTTTAAGCAATTTATGGACGGCATACGTGATGAATTTTATGGCGAAGATATACTGCCGAAGGAATGGTGAGAAGATGAAAGGAGAAATGATGCTTCCAGAAGACATAGGTTATATGACAGAGTTAGACAAGGAATATTCAAGAGACCTATACGAAATTGGCCTTGATAACAGCAAGGCTGCTTGCGGTCAATTTCAGGGATTTTTAGATAAATATCAATATTGGATTGATGATGAATCAAAGAAGCTGTCTGGAAATGATTGGGAACGAATGTGTTTCTTAGTGGCCGATTGCCGGAGTGAAAAGATTGTCCCCGAAGATATGCACAAACCAGCCATGTCCCTGATGATGCCTGAAAAAATATTCAAGGTCTCTATTACAGCTAATAGATTCAAGGTTTGTTGGGGTTGCGCGTATATCAGGTTGAAGGAAGAAGGTCTTATAGAATACTAAACCACTCAGTGAAAGGACAGTGCGAGACATAAGAAATGATGTTGCGGTGTAGCCAAGTGGCAAGGCACCGGCCTGTTAAGCCGGGCATCGTAGGTTCGAATCCTACCACCGCAGCCAAAAAAACGAAAGGAGAGGTAATGGACGGGAACTTAGCAATGGCACACGATCAGGTAGACTGCGGTGAACATGACGGCGAGCTATCGGCAAGAGCAAAAGCATACCGACGATATATTGCTGGTTTGAAATTGACAGAAAAAAGCGCATATGGTCGATGCGAATTTGTTTGCAAAGTTATGGTTGAAAAGTTCCCTGAACTTAATTTGATACGCGGTTACTATTGGGATGTCGAATGGGGAAAGCGCGAACATTGGTGGATAACAGATCTTGAAGAATCTATTATTGATCCAACAGCTATCCAATTTCCGTCAAAAGGAATAGGCCATTACGAACCATGGCTTGCATATAGCCGGGAACCAACTGGCAAATGCCCGCACTGCGGTGAATATTGTTACAACCATGAAACAGTCCATGATGAATGCAAAGAATCTTTCATGGAATATATGAACTCATAACAACCATACATGCCTGATACGCTAAAGAATACACGTGTACAATCGACGATCATAGGTTTAGCCACGGTGCCTACCTTTTGAGCCTGGTGCTGTTAAAACGTGAATAAGGGCGTTTAAACAAGGCAATTGATTCAATACGGAGAAGCACATGGAAGAATCAGAACGCCATGATTTAAAATTAGCCTATGACCTACTATACCACGGCGGTTTTGAACGCCATATAGCATTCATGGATGGCCTGCTGAAGTTAAAGGCCACGATGGAAAAGGAAAACATACCGCTCCCCGAAGAAGGCCCATTGGATGCTTACTGTATTGAGATGCTTGAGGCCAATGTTACACTGCCCAAAGTTGTTGATATGATTGAACGCAGATATATCGAAATGGCATTGCTTGAATTCCCTACTAAATTAAAGACTGCAAAATTCTTAGGTGTTGGCGATAGTACATTGCGTATAAAGATTAACAAACATGGGCTTGATGTCTAATGTAGATTCAGGAAATGAGATGGTCGATAAAATAAAATATGACAAACCAACCAAGCCGCCCGACCTTGACGCCGTGCAGGTTGGCGATTGGTATTGGTGCACCACGGAAGAAAAAGATTGGGACGATCAGGATGAAGAATACAACGCCAAATCAGTAACAAACCTGTATTGTGTTGAACATATCGGCAGCAACTACATAAAATTTGACCGATACGAGGATAGGTATTCAACCAGTTTCAGACTGCACTTTGACGATTTTGAACAGTGCTGCACCCGTGAAGATAATTGGAAAGATTACTTTGCACAAAAGATGGACGCAGTACGAAAACGGATTGAGCAGAAAACCCGGCAACTGATTACATTGGGCAGGGGTTTGCAAATCATACACGAGGACCGGCAGGACAACCCGGCCATGCTACCGTCAACTATTGTCAATGCACCATCAAAGTATAAGCAAGACCTGGTGACATTCAGAGATGATACCATGCCGCGTATCCAAGATGAAATCAAAGAACTTACGCAAGAGTTTTCCAACTGCGCGCGAAACATAACGCTGACAGATAGCTCAAAACTTGAACAGGTAAAGACCGCACTTAGCAAAGTCAACGACCGGATATTCACCATTGAACTGTATGCCGGTATTACTGAAATAGTTAAACATATCAAACAAGGGGAACCGGCAGGCGCTGAGGAACCGATCTGTATACGGCAGCAACTTTTGTTCATGGATGAAGAGTGCCTGATTGATTATGACAAAGGTGGTATGGATTTCCAAAGCTTGGAAGGGTTTGATAAATGGGTCGCCCAGGCACGTAATCGGAACAGGATTATACCAGAACAGAAATGCATCGTAGCATTCAGGGTGCGTCGGAACAAAAAGGATTACGGCCCGATTCAAAGTTTTGCTGACGTGTTTCACCAAATGGCAAAGAACCAGGCCAATTTTGAAACCTACCTACTGATACGCAATGGCGATAATCTATACCGGATAACGACGGCGATTGATTTTTCGCCGAGGCTTGTACCATTCAAAGATGAGATAGGGGAGAAGCAATTTACGGTTGTACATGATCATTTCGATTTCAAAAAGCATAAGGATATAATTGACTCAGTTGAAATAGTCGGACCGGATAGCGTTGACTTTGACGACCATGTAAAGAAACAAGATAGGTTGATCAAGAAGTACAACAGAATTTTCATACTGATCCAGGGCATCCTTGACCGCAGCCAAATCTTCAGCCCGCATCCGGGTATCAAATTAAACAGCCAGGAACACATGGACAAATATATCTACTGCAATCGCGATGAAGAACTGGGCTTGCCTAATAATACAATAAACTATACTGAGTACCAAACCCAATTGAACAAGACCATACGAAAAGGTCATTGGATTTATTCCGACTGGCGCAGAGGTTACAGGCATGAAGGTAAATACGATACAACCTATCAAAATTATTGTACCGGTCGTCCGGTAGTATGCCAGGTAACTCAGATCAAACGTGACCGGTCTGCTGTACGTATAGTATGGGAGCACGATGTATGGTCATGGCGATCTGAAACCGGTAAGATGAACTGCCATATGTGGATACCCATGAAAGAAGTATTCAACTTAACCAGCTACAACAAAGGCGATTATAAAATGTTCCTTTGTGACCGCGCGTTACAAGGACGGTATTTAGAATGGGCACCGCAACTACTTACCGCTGAGGATACCAAGCGGGTTAGGTCAAGATTCAAACGAGGGAATTAATTAAACCGACGAAAGGAGCAATCATGAATACAAATGCCGAAGATGAAAAACTTGTCAGAGAACTTGCCTTCATGTCTATGCACTCAACACGTGAAACTGAAAACCTGATGATACAACGGGTGCCGGGTGGATGGAATTACATATATAAAGACCAATTAACAATATTGGCTGTTGTATTTATAGCCATGCCAAAATCATTCATGGGTCAATTTTAAATTCAACAGGAGAAAGCATGAACCCAAAGGATAAAAAATTCCAGATACCGCCAGAAGTACTTGACGCATTCTTGAAAAAGAATAGGCACCTAAAACCTATAAACCGAACAGATTGGCTTCGGGAAGAAAAAATAGCCCTTACTGATTTTTGTGCCGGATGGCATGCATACAAAAGTATAAACCAGGATTAACGCATGACTATCATACGCAAGCGCGGCGTTGATACCCGCATTGAACGACAGATCATAACCGGGATGATAATGTCAACCGATTACCTTGAGGGCATCCAGCAGCTATACAAGCCCGGCGTGCTCAGGGCAAGTTACGTGCAGACCATAGCCCAATGGTGCCAGGAGTATTACGAAGCATACCGCATCGCGCCCGGTCGTGAAATCCAGGACGTGTTTATCGAAAAGAAAAAGGCAGGGATTGAACCTGACACAGCAGACTTCATCGAAGAATTCCTTGCCGAGCTAAGCACTGAATACGAAGACAGCGAAGTGACAAATGTTGAGCGCCTGCTTGAAAAGACTGAGATACATTTCAGGCTTTCAAGTTTAGAAAACGCCAGGCTTGAACTTACCAAGTGCATCACCGGTGGCCGGATCGAAGATGGCGAGGCAGTCATGGCTGACTTCCAGCGGATAACCAGATTCAAGACAGCCGGCGTTGATCCCTTTCTTGACATGCAGCGGATAGCAGCCGCACTTGACCAGCAAAGCGGCGACCGGCTATTCAAGCTATACGGCGCATTGGGTGATATGCTCGGCCCATTTGAACGTGGCTGGCTGTTCGCCTTTGTAGGTAGTCAAGGCAAGGGCAAGTCGTGGTGGTTGATGCTGGTAGCTATAGCAGCGTTATTTGCAGGATTACGTGTGCTGTTCATATCGCTTGAAATGAGCGAGAAGCAAATGATATACCGCTTCCAGCAATGGGCTACCGGATTGCCAAAACGATTGTATGCAGAGGGGATACTGTTGCCCGAATGGGATTGCGGGTTGAACCAGCGTGGGGAATGTACCGATGGCTGCGGTGTCACGTTGCTAAAGGCCGATGGCAGTGAGCAGTACAAACCTGACTTTACCCAAACGCCACCAGGATATCAAACCTGCACGCTATGCAAGGGGTCACAGCGTGATTGGAAATATGAACTTGCAACATGGGGGAAGATTATACATCGTGATCCGCTTACAATATCGGCATCGCTAAGCAAAGCCCAGGCGTTAATCAATGGTGGTGTGCTAAAGCCAAACCGGATTAGGATTGATCATTTTCCATCCGGCAAGTTTAGTATGCAGGAGCTTGAAACCTACATGAACAACTTGGAATACTATGATGGATTTGTACCCGATGTGCTAATCACCGACTACGCAGACAAGTTCAGCAACAAGACAAGTGAACGGCGCGATGGCCTAAATGACATATGGGAAGCACACAAAGCGATAGCCCAGGAAAGAAAGATACTTGTTGCAACTGCCAGCCAGAGCAATACTGCAAGGACCGGCAAGGATATTACACAAGGCGATTGGGCAGAAGATATCCGTAAACTGGGATTAGTAGATGCCGGGATATCAATCAACCAGACGCCGGTTGAAAAGCGCGAAGGGACATTCCGGTGCGGTATGCTAAAGCAACGCGATGATGATTTTGATATACTCGGTGAGGCGGTCGTATTGCAATCATTAAAGATTGGTCGGCCGTATTTAGATTCATATTATAAACGAGGGTAGCGTGCCATATTGTCTACTATGCAGGAAACTACGGAGCCCTGAATTTCTAATTGGCGATGAGGAATCAGGTATGACCGTCTGTGTCGTGTGCCTGCTGATGAAAGTGCAACGGCAAGTTGACCGGTTGGAAAAGGAATTGAAAACCATTAAGGAAAAACGGAGGTACAAAATGAGAACAGTATCAGTATGTAAAACGTTTACGTTTGCAGCGGCGCATCATCTGCCGCATCACGAAGGGCTTTGCGCCGGTTTGCATGGTCATAATTACCGGCGTGATTGCAGACCGTTCAGCCTGGTTGGCAAAAAAGATTCTGCAATCTCAGCTTTGGCAGGTGACGTTAAACCTTCAATTTCATAAGATAATATGGCCGTTGCGTCAAAAGGGTATCTGATCGGCCAAAAATAATCATCTGCATTTTGCGATTGGCGTATATAATATAAGACAAATAGGAAAACAGACAGTAATTCAATTCAATTCATTTTAAAAAGGAGAGATCAAATGGCAAAGGCAATTAAGCTGAACAAAAAAGATTTGACCAAGACCGTGCTGGAAGTGGTGGCAAAGGAACTGAACAAGATTCTGCTTGCCCTGAACCCGGAGAATGACCCGATCGTCACTGGCAAGGATACGACGGTTGCCAAGCTCAACGAGGAAATTGCCGATGTCGCCGGTAATCTGCTGACTACAAAGGACAAGCTGACCGGTAAGACCAGCGCCGTCATCGTAGCAATGGGCGTTACAATCCCGGAACCTGAAGGTGGCGAGGATGCCGATGGCGAAATCAATGGTGAGATTACCACCGAGCAACTTGAAACCGCAGTTGCCGATATTAATAAGGTGCTTGAACTTGACCCGGCGATCCCCAACGAAGATCCCGACCAGATGAAAGCGGACATCCTTGAAGTTGCCAATGACAATAAAGGTATCAAACCCAGCGACGATCTCACTGCCGAAACCCGTGACCTTATTACAGCGTTACAGGCTGAATTTGACAGTGTCCCCGGTGCCGAAGAAGCAGATCCGGATGCAACCGATGCCGACGCCGATGCTGCCGCAAAGGCCGCTGCTAAGCTTGAAGCCGATGCGAAGAAGAAGGCAGATGCCGCAGCGAAAAAAGCCGAAGCCGCAGCAAAGAAGAAAGCAGCTGCTGACAAGAAGAAAGCTGACGCCGGCGGCAAGGAAAAGAAAGTCACCCGGATCGACGCAGTAATTGACGCTATGAGAAATGGCGCAAGTACAGCGGATTCGATTATTGAAAAAGCTGACAGCATATGCGTTGAAAATGGAGCCGCGTCAAATCAAAGCGGCGTCAAACAATATGTCAGTATCATTTTAAAGGCTCTTGCTCTTACCGGTGCAATAACCATCGACGGGAAAGACATCAAAGTCAATTTCTGAATCGGATCTCTATGAACTATCTATCATTGTTTTCAGGTGTTGGAGGTGGAGATTCGGGCCTCCAACACCTGCTTGGCTGGACCTGTAAGGGGTATGTAGAATATGAGTCGTTTTGTCAGAAAGTCCTTGAGCAAAGAATCAAAGACGGTCTATTGGATGCCGCCCCTATCTTCGGAGATATCAAACAGTTCATTAAAGAAAGATACGCCGAAAGCTATAAAGGAATGGTTGACGCAATCTCAGCAGGATTCCCCTGTCAACCATTCTCAGTTGCAGGCAGACGACGCGGCGCAGATGATGAACGAAATATGTGGCCTGCCACTTTGCAAGTTATCCAGATCGTCAGACCAAGATTCGTATACCTGGAGAATGTGCCAGGGCTTCTTGCGTCAGGGTATTTCCAAGACATTCTTCTCGGACTATATGAATCGGGGTATGATGCGAAATGGCGTATGCTATCGGCTGAAGATGTCGGTGCACCACATAGGCGGCAAAGGTTCTGGATCGTCGCAATACCCTACGCCAGTTGAATATGATGCAACACCTGGGGAGCCAAATAATCACTATAAAGGATTAGGTCATATAGCAAAGCATAATTCTGGATTGTAGCCTACCGCAAGTACAGGGGGAATATTAGGAGGAAGCGGTTCAAGAGAAATGATACAAACGAAAGTTAAAAAAGGTGAAATGTCTGAACAAGAAGCTATAAATATGTTAGGTGTAAAATTATACCCTATATAAGGAAAACGCAAATGATAATTTCTGAAAAGGAAATGATCGGTCATTTAAAGCAAGCTAAAAAAGTCCTGCTTATAGAGCCGAAATATGACCGTAAATATATTCCGTTAGGTCTTGCAAAGATATCGTCATTTGTAAAAGGCAATGGTGCAGAAGTTACCTATAAAAGAGTATACGGTTCGGTTGGAAAAGAAGAAGATCTAATTTGCATTACTTCTTTATTCACCTACGATTCTCAAAAAGTTACCGATGTATTCAGGGATATTTATCATACACTATTTAAAACAAATGCAACTGTTATCGTCGGCGGCATCTACGCATCATTAATGCCGGATACCATTGCTAAAAATTATCCAAAGGTTAAAGTCTTCAAAGGGTATTCAAAAGTATTAGACAGAACTCCGCCTGATTATTCTATAGACTGGGGCATAGAAGAACCTTGGGATACTTTCTCTTATGTGTTTACAACAAGGGGTTGCCCTAACAAATGTGCTTATTGTGCAGTGTGGAGGATTGAGCCTAACATCTGGATAAATCCAAAATGGAAAGATCATATAACCGACAAGCCTAACGTTATGATCTCTGACAATAACCTTTCATCCCAACCGATAAAACATATCAGATCTGTATGCGATTACATGGTTCAAACAGACAAGCATGTTGTTTTCGATAATGGATTTGATTGTAAGCATATTACCGATGAACTTGCCGATATTCTTTCGGGCGTTAAGTATACTCGTTCAGGTATGCGTCTTGCCTTTGACCGAATTGAAGAAGATGGAATTTTTCAACAAGCAATTATGAAACTAATAAATGCCGGTGTTCCTAAAAATGCATTGATGGCCTACGTTTTATTTAACTTCCACGACCGGCCAAAGGATGCCGATTACAGAATGCGTGAATGTATAAAGTTGGATGTCAGGCCATATCCACAGCAGTATACTCCGCTGAACAAAACAGACAGGAAAACAAGATACATCGGAAAATACTGGACTAAGAATTTAGCAAAATCATTTAGGTTCTTTTGGTTAATGGCAGGCTACTATGTAAAAATGTCATTTGAAGAATTTGTAAATAGTGACGAAGGTAAAGAATATCAACTTACAAAAGAAGATTGGGAGTGTTGGAATGCATAGAACTATCTGCCCTACACCAAGATCCGCATTGCAAAGTGGCGGAAATATGTCAAGGGAAGCAGCAGACAATATAATAAAAAAGGGGCAAGAGGTTACATTAGCGGTTATAGTGTCAAAAGACTTGCCAGAGGGCCAGACAGGCCAACTCAATCCTGATTGGGTTGAATGGTTGATGGGCTGGCCGATATGTTGGTCTTCCCTTGAACCAATCGATGAATTACTATGGCTGGATTGGAGCGTTGATCCCGCTGACCTGAAAGCTATTCAATCAAAATGGGATACGCCATCAGTAGGTGATTTAAATCCAAGGGCGTTAGGTATCAAGAAACTGTATGATGGACCCGGCCAAGAACATTTGCAATCACAAGCGCTAAGAAAACAGTGGCCAACTCCAACTATAAATGAATGCTTTAGGTATGGCCATAATCAAGGCGGAGCAAAAGATAAAAAGTTTATTAATGATGTGCCTGACATTGGCCCTATCCCACGCATAACCGCCGATACAAAAAATAGAGTTGATAGGCTGAAAGCAATTGGCAATGGCCAAGTTTCATTATGCACTGCAACTGCATGGCAAATCTTAACTAACGATTTAACAGAAAGGAAAAACAATGGCAAAACGAACAAGGGGCAAAGCAGGTTCATCCGCGGCAACTGATGCAGCGCACAAAGGCCAGACCGAAATTACCAAGACAATTTTGCTTGATGCCCTGGCAAAAGTAAAACCGGCAATAGCGAATAAAGAAGTCGTTGAACAATCCACGTATTTCATTTTCGACGATACCCGCATCTGGACATACAACGACCAGCTTGCAATCAGCCATGAAATCAAAACGGGGATCACCGGCGCAGTACGTGAAGCAGAATTCTATGCCATGGTGAAAAAGATTGAAGGCGAGACCATTTGGCTTGAGCAACAACAGGGGCAAATCCTACTTGAGACTGAATCGGATTCGGTGTCGGTCAACATTGATCCTGATATCAAAGCGCAGGGGATTACCGTACCGGGTATCAATAGCAAACAGTGGCGATCATTGCCGGATAACTTTACCGATGCAGTTTTTGCTTGCCTGTTCTCAACAGCTAAATCACTTGACCGCCCGGCGCTGAATTGTATCTGGGTTGAAGGCGACTGCGTACTGTCAACCGATAGATATCGCGCGTCGCAGCACGCACTGAACACACCTGTAAAGCAGCCCTTTATGCTCCCGTATGTCGCTGCACGCGAACTTCGCCAGTACAATGCATACAAGGTATACTTAGACAAGCAATGGATACACTTTGTTAATCGTGAGCATACCTTCTTCTCCTGCCGCACAATCGAAGGTGAATACCCGGTTGCCGAAGCTACTGCAATATTTGACTGTGAGGGTGAACGGCTGCAACTCCCGGACAATCTTGCCGATGCAATTGACTTTGTCCAATCATTGCTGGTCGAAGACTTTGACGTTAATAAAGTTGTTACGCTGACGATAGAACCTGGGCTGATAACCTGCAACAGTAACAGCGTGATAGGCAAAGCAAACCGAAAGATCAAGGGCGAGAACGGGTACACTGGCAAGCCAATAAAGATTGAGGTCAATCCTACGTTTCTCAATGAGATCGTTGGCAAAATTGATACGGTTGTAATTGCCGACCGACTATTATTTGAAGGCGAAGGATTCAAGCACGCGTTGTGTTTGATCGAACAGGGGTAGATAAATGCCAAAATACAGTTACGATCATACTACTGCTAATGGGCAGAAACGTTTAATGGCTGAATCTATGGGGCTTGATAGTGAAACCTATATTACAAAACCTATACATATCAACGCATCGGAAGATCATGGATGTGACCCACTTGGAGACGACAAATTTAAAATGGTACCAAGTGGAGATATCGTAGACTATATTGAAATGAAAAAGCGATTAAAAAATATTGGCAAAGAATAGATAGTCTGGAATTAAAATGAAATTCAAAAGAAATCAAATCAAATACGATCAATTCCTTCAGTCCAAGGTTATCACCAATAGTGCATCTGGATTCGATGTGCCAGTCGAAGAGCTAAACCCAATGCTCTTCGACTGGCAAAAGGTGTTGACTAAGTGGGCATTATATAAAGGGCGCAGCGCCCTGTTTGAAGATTGCGGGCTGGGCAAAACCCCGCAACAACTTGAATGGGGCAATCAGATCTGGACTAAAACGCAAGGTGATGTGCTCATCCTTGCACCGCTGGCCGTATCAAGGCAGACGCAGCTTGAGGGTGAAAAGTTTGGCATCGGTGTCAACGTATGTAAAGATCAATCGGGCATGCAGCCAGGAATAAATATCACCAATTACGAACGGCTGCATCATTTTGAACAAGTAGATATTGCAGGTATAGTCCTCGATGAATGCTTTTCTCCTGATACACCTATAGATACTTTTAATATTGACAATTCTTTAATATGCAAGTATATTAAAGATGTTTCTATTGGAGATAAAATCTATAATGCAGAAGGGATTGACTATGTACATAGTATCTGTAAGAGATCCATTGACAGGGCGATTCAAGTCAGTATTGAAGGAAGGCGATTTACCTGTAGCGAAAATCATCCATTCTTTACCGTGCATGGATGGCGATTCGCAAAAGATTTACAAGCCGGTGATCATATCATGGCAACAGAGCAGGCAGTGCGCTTGGTGCGGGGTAATCTTTCGTCCCAAATATTTAGCAAACAAGATGGCAAGATTTTGCGGAAAATCTTGCTCAGCGAAATGGCGGATGAATACACCGGAACACAAAGCAAAAGTACATACTGCCGCAGCAGCTGCAAAGGGAGGAAAGACAAGATCGGCATGGTTGAAAAGTGGGCATCCAAGAGCGCTAAAACAATTAGAAAGAATAGCCAATCTAAATCCGATGTTGAATCCAAAGACAGTACAAAAAATGATAGAGACGAAAACAAAAAACAAAACACTTCGTCAATGGAAAGGCAAGAAAGGTGGCAACGGCAGAGGCCCAACACTTCAACAACAAATAATGATGGATTCTCTATCAGGAAATTGGTTAATGGAATATGCAATTTCATTAGGAAAAAGGCAACCTGGGTATCCTACATGCTACAAAGTAGATTTAGGAAATCCAGATCTGAAAATAGCAATAGAAGTAGACGGACCTGGACATACAACCAAAAAGAAACAATCAACGGACAGGAAGAAAGACGAAAAGCTAATGTCTTTAGGGTGGACAATGTTAAGATTCTGGAACAAGGACATCCTGAATTGGAAAAATACAGGGATGAAACCGGAGTCATCTATTTCTATGACATTGAAGCAAAACGGCATCCATCTTTCAGCATAAACGGCTTTCTTGTTCATAATTCCAGTATCGTCAAAAATTTCGCGGGAAAAATACGCAACCAAATCATAGACCAGTTTATTGATATCAGATACAAGCTGTGCTGCACTGCTACACCTGCACCAAACGACTACATGGAACTTGGCAACCATAGTGAATTCCTGGGCGTGATGACCCGGAGTGAAATGCTTGCCATGTTTTTCATTAATGATGCCGGTGATACAGGCCAGTGGCGATTAAAAGGTCACGTGAAAGATAATATCTTTTGGGCATGGTTAAGCTCATGGGCTGTGATGCTTTCAATGCCATCGGATCTCGGTTATGCGAATGAAGGCTTTGCACTTCCAGAAATAGAATACCACGAGCACGTTATCCCAACAAGCGTAAAGCCCAAGCACGGATTTCTCAGTGAAGAAGCAACCACCATGGATGAACGTCGCAAGGTCAGGCGCGATACTGTTCAAATCAGGGCGCAGAAAGCAGCCGATATCATCAATGCAACCAGGCAAAAGTTTGTAGTATGGTGCAACCTAAATCCCGAAAGCGAAACCCTGACCAGGCTTATCGACGGTGCTGTTGAAGTGGCAGGCAGGCATACCAATGAAGTAAAGTCCAAGCGGATGATCGGCTTTACACAAGGCAAGATACAGCGGATAGTTACCAAGCCAAAGATAGCAGGGCTCGGAATGAATTGGCAGGTATGTAGCAATGCCATCTTTGTTGGCCTTAGCGATAGTTGGGAGCAGTTCTACCAGGCGGTCAGAAGGATATGGCGCTATGGTCAGCAGAAGAAAGTGGACATCCATATCGTGATCGAAAGCAGGGAACGTGCAGTACTCAAGAACATAAAGCGCAAGGATGCACAAGCCAAAGAAATGATTGCCAATATGATCAGCCATACCAAAGAGCTGACCAAAAAAGAATTGACCAAGACGACAAGGGATACAACAGAATATAACCCGCAGATTGAAATGATTCTGCCTGACTTTCTGGAGGTATAATTGAAGATACTGGCACAAGAAATAAAGAAGCAATACGCAGCCTATCATGGCGACAACATAGAAGTAATCAAACCGATACCGGATAACTCAGTACATTATATTATGTTTAGCCCGCCGTTTGCTGAGCTGTTCACGTACTCAAATTCAGAACGCGACATGGGCAATAGCAAAGGTATGGTTGAGTTTATAACCCATATTGATTATCTGGTAAATGATCTATTCCGTATCTTAATGCCGGGACGCCTGCTTAGTTTTCATTGTATGGATCTGCTTGCAACTATTACCAAAGACGGATACATCGGGCTGAAAGATTTCCCCGGCATACTATTGAAGATATTTGAGCAGGCCGGATTCGTATATCATTCCAAAGTAACGATCTGGAAAGATCCATTGATACAGGCAGTCAGAACCAAAGTGCTGTCACTGGCGCATAAGCAGATATCAAAAGACAGTACACGTTGCGGTGTAGGATGTGCCGACTATATTGTTACTGTTGTGAAGTTGGGCAGCAATCCTGAACCGGTTGCACACGGTAGGGGCTTTGAACGATATATCGGTGATCGCCCTGAACCGAAAGCAGCAAAGACAGATATAGCCAGGGACAATAAATATAGCCATGAAGTATGGCAGCGATACGCCAGCCCGGTATGGATGGATATTAATCAGACCAATACGCTTAATCTCCAAGCTGCACGAGATCAAAACGACGAGAAACATATTTGCCCTCTGCAACTTGATACCATCGCCCGCTGCCTTGAACTATGGACTAACGAAGGCGACACGGTTGTTGACCCATTTAGTGGTCTGATGTCAGTCGGCTACCAAGCGCTGTTGATGAATCGGCGACCGGTTATGATTGAACTGAAAGAGTCATATTATAAACAAGGGTTAAAAAACCTACGCCGGGCAATCAAGCCAACAACTAAGAAATACTTTTGAGGATCAAACATGAATACTTGGGTTGTAACATACACCGGAAAGAAAGTTGACTTGCTGAATCTTAAACCAGAAGATGTCAGCCTGATAGAAGTCGCACACGCATTGAGCCAAAAGTGCCGGTTCAGCGGGCATACAGATCAGTTCTATTCAGTAGCACAGCATAGTGTATTGTTATCATGGAAAGTAGATGTTCAATATGCCATGTACGCACTGCTACATGACGTAGGTGAAACCTATCTGCCAGATATTCCTACCCCAATCAAATCCAGGATAACCGGTTTCCGGGCAATAGAGGAACGTAATTTCGAAACAATTGTATCGGTACTTGCACCCGATATGAAAAGATCGGGCTTAGTAAGAATAGCTGATCAACGTATGTGTCTTACCGAAGCTCGCGACCTAATATCTAATGCAGACATAACCGAATGGGAACTGTACCAAGAATATAAACCATACGAGACTACGATTACTCCATGGGATGCATTATCAGCAGAGGCATTCTTTCTAAACAGATACAAAACATTAATTGAATTGGGGGGTACTGATGTTCCAGCATTTGCACATTCATAATGAGTACAGCGTGCTTGACGGCTACGGCACCGCAGCGCAATACACCGAACGTGCAGCCGAAATGAAGCTAACGCACCTGGCGCTGACAAACCACGGAAACATAGACGGCGCAATTGGATGGCAGCAGGCTTGCCTTAAACAAGGACTACTCCCAATCCAGGGCTGCGAAGCATACGTTGTACCAGACGTCTCTCGTAAGTTCAAAGGTGAGCGCCGTGGCCATATTACTTTCCTGGTTGAAAACCTGCAAGGGTGGACTGAATTGTGCCGGGTGCTTACCGTAGCAAACCTGGAAGGATTCTACCATAAGCCGCGCATTGATTACGCCATGCTATGTGAGATGGATCTATCCGGGTTGATTATCCTTACCGGGTGCGCTGGATCTTTCCTTAGCCTACAAGGTGCTGATGAAGTATTTGACACGCTGTATCAGAAGGATGCACGGATATATCTTGAAATAATGCCGCACAATATACCGATACAGCTTGAACACCACAAGCTACTTGCCGACTATATATACCGGTATCCAGATGCCCCGCGCGTTGCAACTAATGATTGCCATTATGTAATCAGGTCCGAATGGCAGGCGCAGGAAACACTGCTTGCCATACAGACCGGCGCAAAATGGGATGATCCAAAGCGATGGTCATTTGGATTCCGTGGCCTGCACCTACGCAGTGAGCAGGAAATGTTCAAAGCATTTCAGCGCCAGGGTTGTTTCACTGACAGGGAAATTGAAGATGCCCTTGACACCGCAGGTGAAATTGCTGAACTGTGCGGTGAATTTAGAATACCTGAACGGGGTATAAACCTGCCTTCAATGGCAGATAATTCAGCAGTTGAGCTTGACCGGCTGTGCCGCATTGCATTAAAGGCAAAAGGGCTGGACAAAAACAAGGTGTACGTTGACAGGTATGAAACAGAATACACATTGATCAAAGAAAAGAAGTTCGAAGACTATTTTTTGATAGTACATGACCTGATACAGTATGCAGCAGAACAGGATATCATGTGTAGTATTCGTGGCAGCGTTGGAGGTTGCCTGATAGCGTATATCCTGGGCATACATAAACTTGACCCGATATTCTACGGGCTGTCATTCAGCCGGTTTTTAAATGCTGACCGTAACGATTGGCCGGATATAGATATGGATTTCGAGACTGAAAAGCGCCCTCAAATAGTTACCTACATTGAAAACAAATACGGCAAGTATAATACCTGCGGGATTACTACCGATAGCAGGCTGAAGGGCCGGGCTGTACTCAATGACGTAGGCAAGATGCACCGGGTGCCCCAGAATGAAATAGCAGCGGTAACAAAAGAAATTGATACAGGTCTGAAACGCGATGCAGTTAAAACCTGTATGGAAAATACGCGTGCCGGGAAAGAATTCTTTGCCGCCCATAAGGACGTCGCCTTGATGGCAATGAAACTTGAAGGCCAACTTCGGCAACATGGGCTTCACCCTGCCGCTGTAGTAATATCCGCAGATGATCTACGCGATGGTCAACGTGGCAATTTGAAGATACAGAAAAGTCGTGTTGTATCATGTTGGGATATGGAAGATGCAGAAACATCAGGATTGATGAAGCTGGATATACTTGGGTTGTCAACGCTGTCTGTACTGCATTATACCCGTGATCTGATTAATGAATCACAGAAAGAAAGCCCGTCGTTTTGGCGCACTACAAAAGGCGGCAAGTATCTGGTTGAAAAGAATGAAAATCTTGTCAAAGCATTTGGTCCAAAAGCCCATGAGAATGTTGACTTTGACTTTGATAAAATCCCATTTGACGATCCGAAAGTATACAAGGAAATAAGCGAGGGTAATACGTCAGGGCTATTCCAGATTACCGGTTGGGCTACGACCAATATGGCAAAGGAAATGATTATCAATGAGCTGAAGGATATTATTGCACTGATCGCACTTGTCAGACCAGGCATAGCAGACAGCGGTATGGCCAAGATGTATCTTGAACGATCAAGAAGCGATCCGGAACAAAGATTAGTATATACCGATCATTATATCCATGAAGAAGTGACAAAGGGTACCTATGGCATTCTACTTTACCAGGAACAAATTATGCAGATGATTTCAAAGGTAGCGGGCATGTCCGAAAGTGATGCCGACAAGGTGCGAAAGATCATCGCAAAGAAAAGAGACCTGGTGGAGCTTGAACAATACAAGGCCAAGTTCATTGCCGGTTGCCAACGCATGGAAACATTCAGTGCGCAACAGGCTGAAACGTTTTGGGCTACGCTTGACGACCTGGGCAAGTACTCATTTAATAAGGCACACAGTACAGGTTATGCAGTACTCGGATACTGGACTGCCTACTGCAAAGTAAATTATCCAGGTGAATTTCTTGCCGCATGCCTTACCTATGACAGCAAAGAAGATAAGCAACACTTCATACGTGATGCGTACCGGTACGGATATACAGTCCAATATCCAAAGATGAATATTTCAGATCCATTAAAATGGACAATCCATGATAAGACTTTGTACGCACCGTTCACTGAGATTATCAACGTCGGTGAAACCGAAGCTTTGAAAGCAGCAGGACATAACCAGAAGAGCAAAGGCAAGATGAAAGGTTTCTTCGATATGAAACCTGTTGTCAGTCAGCAAAGTACAATCGGGCAAGTGTTGAAGGAAGTCGGCGCGTTTGATCCCGATAGTACATTAGAACTTGAGAAAGCAAAGAAGCTAATGAAGTTTGTAATTGACCCTGATGCCAAACCTATACCGGAAGATAAGCAACCTGACACTGACCAATATCCCAAGTTGAAATCATTGTTGCTTGAACTTGACCCGGTATATGGTTCTGAAAAGTGGTTTGATATCCCGGATGAATTTATCAACGCGACTTCATTGCCATCAGGTACCGTAAAGAAGACTAAGCCAGACAGTAGTATTGTTGAAACCCTGAAAGACTGCTATGCCTGCCCACTTGGCAAACAAACAGAATTCGGCCCTGTATATCCATCCTTTGGCCAGTACAATATTATGATCCTGGGTGAAGCACCTGGGCCAGAAGAGGACAGCAACGGATATGGATTCTACGAACAAGCACCTGCCGGTGAACTGCTATGGGCGACAATGGCCAGGTACAAATTACCAGCGCGCAGTTATTGCCACGTGACCAACGTATGCAAATGCTATCCGCGTGATAAGGGCAAACCCGATTACAGTGAAATCGACCAATGCTACAATCTATGGTTACAGGCCGAGATTCAGCGTATACAGCCACGTATCATCCTTGCCCTTGGTAACACACCCCTTTACGCCCTGACAGGCAGCAAGGGCGGTATACAGGCTATATCAGGGCAGGTTAAATGGTATGAGCGTGCCGGTGCCTGGGTTGTATGGGCTGCACATCCGGCATCGGTGAAACGTGGCAATGATATTAAATATTTTGAACAAGGGATTGAGGCTTTCTACAATACACTTTTACGTGCATGGGAGAGGTAACATAAACCAAAGGGAGACAAATCATGAGGAACAGTACAGAAAAGATTCAATCGATGGCAAAGGTTTTAATATCGATAGCAATATTATTGATGGTAGTATTGATTTTCATACGTAGGCCAACTGAACTACAAAGTGAAGCAGAACAGCCTGCTGAATCAACCATGATAGCTGTCAATACAGACCGCATGAATTCAAAGATAGTGATTGAAGCACTTCCTAATGAACAAGTCAGAATATATCACCTGCGAACCGACCTCAGTGAGCAAGTCGTACAACGTATATTCTATATAAGGGGCGTGATCAGTAAATTCAGCCACCACTCACGTTACGATAAAGAAACCTACAGTCTAACAATTCACAAGGGCAAGGCGTTTGACTGGGGTGAAATACAACTGGCTGTGCTTGAGATCCTAATTGAATTCTTTACCCAGCCTAATATACCTGAAGAACAACCAACCACACCAAAGGAAGAACCTATTACTCAAAGCAAGGGAGGGCAAATAGATTGGATTTACAATTTTGTTGCATCTGTGATGCCGAGAGTGAACTGGTTAGGATAACGCCATCTATTAACTGCCAGATTGCACAACCGGATGAACTGATCTGCCAGGAATGTTGCGACATACAATTGTCCAATGGCAGATCATCGTGCAAGAAATGCGAGCTGCGAAATGAAAATTAACTATGGGATCAACAGGAAGAATGAAAAGGGAAAGACCGAACACGATAACGGGCATATAAAACTCAATGTTGGTTGGGGCAATGACAAAGACCATGCCGAAATAAGAGACGCTATACGCAAAAAGCATCCTGGCTGGATGATAACCGGGTACGCAATAGGCAAAAATGAAACCTGACCAAGTTAAGCAATTAGAAACAGCAGAGAAGATACCTTTTCCATGGGGCGATTTCAAGGGAACTATTCTGCAATTCGTACCGTCTAAGCTGTTGTTGTGGACAGCTACCGAATACAAAGGCAATGACACGATTGCTACAGCTTGCAATCTGGTTTGGCAATACCGGGAAGATACTGACTCCCATTACGAAGAATAGGGGGTTGAAATGAGCGAGGACAATGCAACAACAGAAAGAACCATTGATATTATAGAGAAGGAAATGGAAGACCTGCACTCAAAGAAAGAGTTAGCATATCTTGACTATAGAGACAATAGCGGAGGCGATGATTTTATACGGGAGAGATTGTGGGCTGGCTTCGAACACTACAGAAACCGATGGAATGAATTGGTAAAGGAACACTTGGCACTGCAAGCAAAAGAAGGAGGAGGGATGAGAAGTGCAATCTGAAATGAAATTCTACAGGACAAAGCACTTCATTGACCAGAGCCCTTTTGATGCCGATATGCTACAGCAGATAATACCGGCCGCATACGTAATCAAAAGCCGCCGACCGATGGGCTATACTGACTCGCTGCAAAAGGCCGCTGATGAAATCGGCAATAAGATTTATGGATACTACCGCAGCCGCAAGCATAAATATGTACTTGTGCTTGGCAAGAATGCCCGCAGCGATAAGTTCAATGTGTTAGTTACTATCTATCCGTTGAGTGCCCAGGGCTGGGTGACTAAAGCATTTCAGATTATACCCAGGCGTAAACGCCGGACGCTATCACAATACCTAAAATTTAATCACGCTGTGGTAATGACTGATCAGGATCAAAGCGAACACCCGAAAGATAAACAGCATGCACAACCGGCTAAACCAAGCAATGAATATAAACCAAATCATACAGTTCTATCCAGCCATGAATGGGGACTGGATATTGAACGAAAGGAATAACAATGTCGCTGTATATAGATTATAGACCACCTGATTTCAATGAAGTAATTGGCAATCAAGCTACAATTAAGTCCATGCAAACAATTTTAGCCCGAAAGAATAAGGACTATCCACATGCCATAATGCTTCATGGCCCATCAGGTACAGGCAAAACAACAGTGGGCCGAATTTGGGCTAAGCATTTAGGGTGCCCGCCTGAATTAGATAATGGTGACGACAATATGGATTTCTGTGAAATTGATGCCGCGCAGCAAACCGGGATTGATACTGCACGTGGCATCAGGACAGATATGAAATATAGTCCGTTGAATTCGTCAGCCAGAGTTTATCTTCTTGATGAATGCCATAAGATGTCACCTGCTTTTCAAAATGGTATGCTCAAGGCAACAGAAGATACGCCTAAGCATGTTTACTTTATACTCTGTACTACTGAACCTGATAAGATAATACCTACGCTACGGAAACGATGCATGTCGTTTGAACTACAGCATTCAACTGTTGCTGAACTAAACCTTTTAGCACATGAAGTGTTTGAGGGCGAGGGTGTCAGCGGTATAACTCCTGAAATACTCACCGCACTTGTTGACCTTGCCGCCGGTGCACCGCGCGATCTGCTAATGAATATGGACAAAATTATTGACCTTGATCCGGCAGAAATGATTGATACACTTGCTGGCATGGGAGTTAATGAACAACAGATAATAGATCTGTGCCGAGCATTAATCAAACAAGTGCCATGGAATCAGGTGGCAACTATATTGAAGGGTATCAAAGACGACCCTGAGCAGGTACGCCGTGCTGTGAATGGATACATGACCAGCGTACTACTTGGCAGCAATACCGTTGATGAACGAGCACTACTTGTCATGACCTGTTTTTCGGAGCCCAATTTCCATAATGGCAAGGCCGGATTAATCCGTGATTGTGCAATGGCATATACTTAATCGTAGCCGTTTTTAAATTTCAGTATATAATATAGGTTAAAGGAAATGAAATGGAATATATACTAACCGGCTCAAGGGTTTACGGCGGCTCAACAGATGATTCGGATCTGGATATTGTTATGAACTATAACGATGCACTTGATTTCAAACACGAGCTAACAAGCAACGGCATTACCATTAGTAAAACAATTGAGCAAGAAGAATATGGCGATCAGGGCGGTTTCTATTTTGACCTATTTGGGATTGAGATCAACATAATAATTGCAGAAAGTGAAACTGCTTTTGCCGCATGGCGATATGCAACGGGTGAAATGTTTTGTGAACAACCCATTGCAGATAGAGATCAACGTGTTAAACAATTCAACTTCTTTTATGACTTGTATATGGAAAAGAATAAATTAGAAGACGCAGAAGATGCATTTGAAAACATAACTGATGATCCAGATATTCCATTTTAACCAGGAGGTAAAAACTATGGCAGAAGTAGAATACAATTACGCAGAAGACTTGGCAATCGATCTTCATAAGCTTGAAGAAGAATGGCAAAAGCAACCACAACTGTGTGTCAAGTATTCAAATACCCTTGCCGATGCCATAAAGGCAAAGGACAAAATATGGGAAAGGCTCAAGGTCAGAAGATCCGAATTGATCAAATGGGCCAGTGCCAATCCCGGCGAGCTTGAAGGCGGCAAGGCGACCGGCCCTGTTGTTGAGGCATACTACCGCACTCACCAAGACCATCGAGATTTGAAAGATGATCTGGTGGAAGCTGAATATCAAGTCAATATTTTACAGGGTATCGCTAATTCTTTTGACTACCAAAGAAAAGCAGCAATAGAGGGCGAAGTAGCCCTTTGGATTGGCCAGTACTTTATCGGGCCAAAGGAACCGCGCACGGCTGAAAGCGGCAAGCGAATGATCGACATGAAGATTGCATCCATTGCCAACACGTCTGCGGATATCCGCAAATCATTAAACGAAGGCGCTGACCGCAAACCGAGACCGACCAGACAACGCAAGCGCGGATAGGGATACACGATGGAGTTGATTAAAATAATTGCCATTGCACTATTAGTAATTTTTGTTACTACTGCATTGGCACGTATAGTTTTAAAAATCTATTACCAAGAAAGGGAACGTTATGAACAAAGAAGAAATGAGGCAAAGGCTATTGAACCGCACACAGCAAAGTGCGATAAACACGGAAAAGAAAGGACTGGGCAAAAAGACCTTGCTTGATTTTTCAGCGGTAGGCGACCGGCCGATAGAACTTTACACGATGAAGGGCGGCGTCGGCATCAAGAATGTGATCGACCATCTGCCATATCAGATTACTCAGGATTGGGTTGCACAGATGCGGGAACCAAGCGGCGCACCGAATGGCCTTGAACCTGGATTGCTTGATTACAAGCTTGAATACTGTGTGCATAAAAAGCAAGGGGCCACAGAGGAAACAGTACTCTGTTTGAAAAATACGTTCTTCCGTAAGTGCCCCCAGTGCGAAGCACGGCAACTGCTTTTCGACATTGACGAGAATAAACGTACCGTCAACCAGGAAAAGATGCTTGACTTTCTGAGGCCCAGCTGGAGGAATACGTATAACATTTACGACTACGATGAACCCAGCAAGGATATCCAACTGTGGGACGATGTCAGCTACAAGCTCTATGAGGAGTTTTTGAAATTACGTATACAGACTGACCACGAAGGGCTGAAAGCATTTTCGGATTATGAGCTTGGCCAGACTGTAGTCTTTGAAGGCAAAGCAAAAACAATCGGTACCGGACGGCCCTTCTTTGAAGCTGCACAATTTAGCTTTGAACAGCGGGATCAACCGTGGGCATGGGAAACATATGAGGAAGTTTTTCCGCTGGATCTCATGTTGCAAATTCCTGAATACGATGAAGTGTATGAAATCTTCAAGTCGCTTGAAGCGCCACCTGAAAGCCAAGACGACCAACCGCCCGGCGGCAGACCTGATCGCGACCGGACAAGAACCCGCCAAGTAGATTCACAACCTGCACAGGATGCATGTATAGCCGGACATACGCTTGGCATCGACCACCAGGCATTTGACGATTGCGAAAAATGTTCCGAGACAGAGTTCCAAGAATGTGCATCACTTAGCAGTACACCAACCGGCAGGGGACATGCAGATAATCAGCCTGGTGAATCAGCAGGCGGACCCGGTGATGAACCTTGGAACAAACCGGGCGGCGGCGATCAGCCTGGACAAGATCCACCCGCGCCCTCTGGCCGGACAAGGGAAAGAACGCGCGGCGGTAATGCAAGTGCCGATAGCCAGCCTACTGGCAGCGAAGCATCCCAAACAACACGCACACGTACCAGGGGTACCACAACACCGCCGGTAACTGATGCAGATCAACCCAATACAGGGGCACGGCGAACACGAACACGAACGCGGGGATAATCAACATGGCAACAGAGCCAAGATACATAACAACCCGAGAAGCCTGCATCCTGGCAATGGATGCAGGCATAAAACCAATTACGCAGCCTACTATCAGTGGGTGGGCTGTCAAATTCGGTTTCGGCAGAAAGATCGGTGGCCGATGGCGTATTGACCGGCAAAAATTCATAGAATTTCTACACGGTGACGAGCAATGGAAAACAGAACCAGGAACAGAACCCGCAGACGAAGAGCAGAACCAACCGAGTCAGCAACGCCGGGACTGGTAGCGCAAGCCGAAGATCATGCTGCCCAGCCGGTAGTGCAGAAACCAGAATACGACGGCAACCTTGATATGATAACCTCGACTGGTTGCACCTTGCTTGACTTAATTATATCTGGTGAATTAATCAGAGGCGGTGGTATCCCTTCTGGTATACTTGTTGAAATATACGGCAAAAATTCTACAGGTAAAACAGTATTGCTTTGTGAAATTGCAGGCAATGTCCAACGCAAAAAAGGACAGGCAATGTTCAAAGATCCTGAATTCAGATTGAACAAAGCATTTTCTAAACGGTTTGGATTCGAGCCTGAATTAGCAGACTACAGCAATCCTAATACAGTACCGGAAGTTTTCAAACCCATACGAACCTGGAAACCAAAAAATCCAGATGTAGTCAATGGTATTTTTACAGACAGCCTTGCGGCATTAAGTACTGATCTTGAATTAAGCAAAGAAGAAGGCGACAAAATGGGTATGCGGCGAGCAAAAGAATTCAGCCAGGAATGCCGCAAGGTCTGTCGTATCATTGCTGATAAAAACTACCTCATGGTTTGTTCAAATCAAATGCGTGCTACAGGTAATAAGTTTGGACCTTCAGAAGCATCAACAGGTGGAAACGCCATACCTTACTATGCATCACTAAGGCTTGGCATTAGGATTGAAGAACACCTAACCCGTGAAATTGAATATGACACCGGAACCAGAACCAAGAAAACAAAGACCCAGGAATCTAAACCGGTAACAGGTACAATTGAAGGTGGCTATGGAATCAAAACAGAAGTATATGTTGCCAAGTCTTCTGTTGCAATACCTTATCGCAAAGCACCGGTTTATATAATATTTCAATATGGCATTGACGATATCCGTGGAAATTTAGTGTGGTATAAACAGACAACAAAATCTACCGGATATTTTGCCGGTGGCCGTGGACTTGAAGAGGCAATTCAAATAGTTGAAAAAAGGGGATTAGTAAAAGATTTACGAGAATCTGTAATAGATCTATGGGAAAGACTTGATCAGCTCATTACTCAAAAAGATCGTGAGCGACTACCTAAAGAAAGGTGGTAAGATGCCAAAGCCCAAACCCAAAGTGATTATTGTTAAGAAAACAGCCAGCGTATCATATGGCAGGACTGTAAACCTCAGCCCAAACACATTTGAATTTGACCGTTTCGATGCTGGTGTTGGCGTTGAATTCAGCCACGATATAGAGGGAACGAACTTGGACGTAGACACACGCGAAACCCTGGACGATCTAATGCAGGATGTATTTGAATTTGTCGAAGATGAAGTCAAAAGGGTTAGGAAATCATGAGCAAGTTCAAACGGAAAAGCCAGACGGCAGGGTATATTGATGCAGTAAAGAATCAACAGCCATTTGGACCTGAACAAAAACCGCCACTTACAATGTCGCTGGATGAACCACCGCCAATAAGGCGCCATGCTAACATACTGGCAATTGATGCCGGGTTTAGTGAATTTGGTTGGGCCATATTTAACAATCACGCACCTATCGATTGCGGCGTGATAATCAACAAGGATACAAAGAAGAAGGACGCATACGTATCAGATAAACGGGTGACGATGTCTTCGTATCTTGCCAGATCACTGAGAGAAATCTATACCGGTTTTGACTGCCGGGCAATGATCGGTGAACTACCTACAGGCGGTGCCAAAAGCTCAAGTGCAGCAATCCCAATGAATATGGCTACAGCAATAATAGGGGCAGTGGCAGGGCTTGTTGATATCCCTTGTGAATTCTGCCTACCAACTGATGTTAAAATTGCTACCTGCGGTATTCCAACTGCTACGAAAGATCAAATGATGGACAGGATCATACTTACCTTCGGCGGGCATTGCGATGAAAAAATAGTCAATGTCAAAAGGACAGAACGCAACCCAAAAGGGTTTAGACGAGACCGTGTATATCATTTCTGTTCACATACATTCGGCGCTAATTATTTTGAACATATAGCAGATGCATGCGGTGCATACCTGGCACTTGCAGATGGCAACCTGATTAAGATGTTGGGTTAAAGCACATGATGAAAGGTCACTTTGATTCAATACTTGAACTGCATACAAGAGAGATTATCCCTCACGTATATACCATGAAATCGCACAAGGCAATTCAGATGCCATTGTTTAGGATCAGGCTGGCAAATAAATTCCACATGGGATTTTTCTTCGAGCTACTTTCAGCCGGATTGTTCGGTGGCAAGCTAATTGATTCAGTAACAGAACTACCTGAAGATAGCCCGTATGATATTAAACCGGATGTTGAATCTGTAGATAAAATAATTGAATCAAAATGTATTGTAAATGGAAGTCATTTGAATCTGTACGATGATCAGATCGGCAAGTATAAAGTATATCAGACAATGAAACCGGATAAGCAAATCAGCTTTGCAATCTGGCGGCATTCTCTTAGGGCCACAGGCGTACACCGTGGAAGTATAGCCGAATTGCTTATGGCTATAACCGAACGGCTGCAAGCCGGGATTGTCCTGCCACTTTCAATAATGACCAAGCTGTGGGAAAACGATACCAAGATTTCAAGGAAATATGGCGAGCCCTGGTGTTGCGTCAGCGTTAAAAGTCCGGTGATAAACAATTTCATATTCAATCCCTGGGCAATGGTTGAGCGCCTTCATTTGAATCCCGAAGACTATCGTATAACAAGATACATATCACCGCAGAACTTTATCGTTGATAAAATATCTGTTAAGCAATTTCCATTAATTATAATCGAAGACCGGTATCCAGCAAAATGGATTGAATAACTTATCCGTGAGCAAGATAATGCTACGCCGTTTTAAAAAAGGAGACTACAATGCCAAACGGAAGATCTCATTTAGATTACGATATACATTTTGGACTGCATGACTACGCCAAGCATGACGGAACATCAGATTGTAAATATGGTTGTCGTTGTTGGGCAGGGCCGAGTAATTCAGGTGGTCCTGCTGGCATTGATCCATTAGGCAAATGCCCAAACAATGTGATAGGGGATATATCGCAACCTTTACAAGATTTGGATCAATCGCAAATCAAAGATGATTTCATCAATAGTAGAATAGCATCTTTGCTGAGAATCAAAACCGAATCAATCAAATACCAATTGATTATATCAGAGGCGAAAGAAAGTTCGAATGAGCAATTGGCTTCTGCCTTGAGGAATGAACGGCAAGCCACAGTCCGTTTGAGTCGACAGGTTACAAGAATAAAAAGTGCAATCGACAATCTTGTTAATGATATAAATAAATCATAGCCGTTTTGCATTTTGCGTATATAATATAAGATAAAGGGTATGGGCAGTGGCGGAATTGGCAAGCATCGAGAAAGATAATATCTTACTACCGGCTTGCCATTGGCGAAAGTACTTGCATGAAATCCGAATCGCAGGTTTGAATCCTGCCTGCCCATGCTTTAAAAAAAGGAACAGAACAACAATATACCGTTTTGAAAAAAGGAAAACATTATGCCTACAGATACTGAAAGATTAGATTTTCTACAGATGCTCACTGACCGTACTGCATATAGTGGAGCTGTTGTATGCAGAGAATCCACAACAGGGCGTGGATGGCGTCTCCATGAATCTACACACCCTGAAGCATGTTCATCAGTAAGAGAAGCTATTGACAGAATGATTACCAAAAAAGGTTTGATCAATGCTTGAATACATCCATGCTGTAAACTGGCAGAGCTGGAAAGATATCTATGCTGAGTTGCATCCGGGTGTAAATGTGTTCATCGGTCCGAGCGATGCCGGAAAATCTTCCCTTGCCATCCGCGCCCCGCTTTGGGTGATCCGCAACCAGCCGCAGGGCGACCAGCTATTCCGGTCATGGTCAACTGAGATCAAAAGCCGCACCGGCAAGACCGCATACAAGGGCGAGACATCTGTTGAACTTGGATTATCAGATAGCGTTGATCCGGTAAAGCGGTACAAGATTGACAACGGAATAAATGCATATTCAATCGGCAGCAAAGTGTTCGACACGCCAGGCAAGACCGTCCCGGATGCGGTATCATCGTTGCTTAATATTCAACCGATCTGCATACATGACCAGGGCGATGGCCCATTCCTATTCAGCATGTCCGATCCGGATAAGGCCAGGTACATAAATGAGCTGGTCAACCTGGATATCATTGCCCGCACCCAGTCAAATATAGCAAGCCAATTAGCCAGTGAAACCGCAGCGATCAAAACGTCCGAGGCAGTTGTCAAAGATAAGACTGAGCAATTAGCCGATTATGATTGGGTTGACCAGGCAGATACAGAATTACAGGTACTTGAATCCCTCAGTGCCAAACTGGAAACCGACAAAGATACTGAGCAGTATATCATCCAGGTCTTAAACAATGTTGATCGTATAGCTGGTGAAATCGCTGTGGTATCGCGTATAACAGGCGCAGGGGATAAACTAAGGGAACTTATAGCCCTGGATGCCAAAGTAGCTGAGGATCGCACACTACAGGCCGAGATTAGCAGATTAATAGCATTAGCAGAATCAATACAGGCAGAATTGAATCAAGGCAACCAAATCCTATCTGCCAGGGCCGAACTTGACAGGCTGCAAATACTGCTGGATCAGTACAATACCAACGCGGATAAGGAGCTTGAATTGACCAATCTGCTAAACGATATTGAACGGGTGCAAGGTGAGATGCAAACAGCGGCAGCAATATACAAAAAGGCACATGAAGACTTTGAACGGGAAATGCCAATCACCTGCCCGCTATGCGACCAAGAAACCAATCGACGATGAGAACCATTACAATCAATTATAATTCAAGTGGATTTTTAGAGATTCGCCATAGTGACAACGCTACTGAAAAAAGAATCTTAGCCATTTTGAAAAGAGCCATTGGAAAGCAAAAGAAAAAAGCAAGTGGGTTCAAACCGGCAAAAGTCTTGGCGATGAAACGTACACGTGGTGAACTTGCCGGACGATTAATGGGCAGGGCATTGATTGAAATGGTAAATCTGATGTATCAAAATAATACCGCCAAGCATTTTATTACCGGGTTGTATGACGCAATCAAAAAGGAATATAAAAAAAGGATACAGGCAAATGATACGCAGGATTAAACAGCTGCTTAGGAATCCGATCAGGCAATGGCTTGGTATAGACAATAACGCAAATACCATTGAACTCAACCGCATGCTATTAGCCGCAGAACATTCACGCATAATAGAATTGTTCCGTCTGTATATGAAAATGAATCGGAAAAAGTAGTACCGGAGGAAACTTGAAACGTACACGCAGAAATAAAGCTGCAAGAAAACCCGATGCTATCCTATCATCCGATTGGCACATCCGTCCTGATGTACCAAAGGCACGAACAGATGATTTCTGGGCTGCGGCAAAAGGCAAGATCCAATTCATACTTGACCTGGGCAACAAGCACGGGTGCCCGATCCTACTTGCCGGTGATCTCGGCCATCGTCCCGGCGTCCGCAATTGGCCGTTCTGGTTACTGCACTGGGCAGTTGCAACATTATATAGTGCAAACATCATTGCAATTCCCGGCCAGCATGATTTACCCAATCACCAAATTGACCTTATAGATGAATCAGGCATGGGGATAATCTCACAAGCCGGCGCAATTGACGTAGCATTGACACCGAGGCTGGTCAACAATACGTTCGGCCTGTTCCCTTTCTACTTCGGAAATGAAATCGATGAGATAGAATACGATCTCACTGGTGGCCCAAACGTAGCCATGTCACACCAAATGACAATTGAGGATCGTAAACTTTGGCCTGATCAGAAAGCACCGACGACCGGCCATGACCTGCTGAAGAAATTCCCGCAATATAATTTAATACTCACCGGTGATAACCATAACGCGTTCACCGCCGAGTACGAGGGACGGCTACTTGTTAATCCGGGATCGCTATGCCGGACGGCGGCTGATCAAATGCAGCACCGGCCACGCGTATACCTATGGTATGCCGATACAAATACTATTGAAGTGGTATACCTGCCAATAGAGCAAGACGTGCTTAGTCGTGAGCACATCGACCGGGCCAAGCATCAGGATGAACGATTCGGTGCATACGTGCGGCAAAACAAAAAGACAGAGCAGCAAGGCGAACTGTCATTGTCGTTTGAGGCAAATATGGAAATGTATTTCTCAGGAACGCGAGTACGCAAACCGGTGAAAGCAAAAGTGATTAAGGCAATGGTATGAGCAAACAGAAAAGAAAGAGGACCAAGAATGATAGAACGATATGGAATTACACGTTTAGAGAAAGTTGGTAAAACTCCACGATGGTCATTTGACATTATCAAGGATGGTGATTGGGTAAAGTGGGAAGATGTTGCTTATCTTATTGAAAATCCAAACCGCCATGCTGACGAATGTAATTGCGAACACAATATCGAGACTACAAAGCATGTTCAAGTTCAAGGGTCGGATTATTGGTGGATCTGTCCTGCCCACGGATACAAAAGAAAGTGAACTAAACCGCCAAATTAAATAACTTGCGGGCGGGAATCGGCCCAGCGTACTATCCGGTAGAGCTGATCCCTCCGACGGTGCACGTAGCCCGCCCGCAAGTTGAAAGGGGAAATCAAATGGACGAAAATGAGAAATATAAGCAGCGTTTCATGGCACGAATAATTGAAAAGATAGACGATGGCAACACCCCACAGGATACACTGGACGATATTGCCAAGTCTGAATATGAAGGGCAGCTTGACACCGACGCGGGACACATAGACGACAGGTCTGACCCAGAAGGTGACGCCGATGAATGCCTAAGCTACTGGGATGATGGAGAGGGATAGGAAAGCCAGATGTCAAGGAAAGGGGAAATCAAACGAACAAGACTATAGGCAACCTGAAAATAATGGTTGATCGTCGTTACTTTGCCATTACAAGAGAAAAGAAGAATCGTAGCGGTAATATGGTAAAGACAACCATAGATCTTGATGCTGATGAAATTTTCGATTTAGTGCATGCTGTTTCTGAAATCCAAAGAGAGCTTACTAAAACAGGAGGCAAAACATAATGGGCGAAATAGCAGAAAAACTACTGAAGATGAAAACGCAAGTCGAGCAGGCACAATCTAAACAGGATCGGCTTGAAGGCCAACGCGATACGCTAATGGCTGAACTGTCAACCAAGCATGACGTAAAGACTATCGCCAGTGCGGAAAAGAAACTGGCAGCACTGACTACCAGCATTGACCAGGAACAAAAAACGCTGGAAGATGGGCTTGCCAAGCTACAAACTGATTACACATGGGAAGGCGAAAATGAATCTGGCAGAGTGCAGAACCAAGATTGAACGAGCACGTGGCACGCTGGCAAGTATCCACCGGGATATCAAACGGGAATCTGATCTGATCACCGAACTGCAAGTTGAAGTTGACCACACCCGCGCGGCACAGCAGATCATCCAGATAGTTGCCGAATCTACACAAGGGCAACTTGAATACCGCGTAAGCGAACTTGTGACATTGTCAATGGAGTACGTGTTCGACGATCCATACACGATTTCACTAAAGTTTGTACCCAAGCGCGGCAAGACCGATTGCACGCTGAACTTTATGCGCGATGGTAAGGTTGCCAGCCCAAAAGACCAAAGCGGCTATGGGGCAATGAACATCGCCGGGCATGGGGCTCGGCTTTCTTGCATGTCATTAGCTGATCCGCCACCCCGTCCTGTACTGTTTCTTGATGAACCATTTCCAAATCTAAAGGGCACTGAGGCAAACCGGCGCGCCATCCAGATGATTAAACGAACAAGCAAGGAACTTGGGCTGCAAATTATAATGGTCAGCGACGAGCGGGCAGCGTTAGAGGATATCGAAGATGGCGCTGATCGTATATTCCATACCAGCATCGTAAATGGGCAATCACAATTAACAGTTAGAGATATGTGACAGGGGAATAATCCCCAAACCAAAGAAAGGGAGAAGCACAATGAAGAAACTATTTTTCGCAGTATTGGTACTGGCAATCGTGATGTGTTTATCGTTAACCGCAGGAGCAACAGATCCGCCCGGTATAACGCCTGAAGAGGTAGCGGCATTTCACTTCGAGGACGAAGACAAGGATGAAACAGTAGCGGCTAATCCCGTTGACCAGGCGCGCCTGGACGCACAGAGGGCAGCGCGGGAAAGGTTGGAAGCTGACAGACGACGGATATCAGGTGCCATCGACACAATCAATCGCAGCATATCGGGGATCGTTGGTGGGTCTTCAACGGACGGTTCGCATATTAACAGCCTTTACAACGGGTTCATTAATTTTATGTTCGGTGTAGTCTCCTACATCTTCCAACCTTACGGCCCGATGTACGGATACCAGCAGAACTATATGTAAGGATGAAATGACAAACCTTACGCCCAAAGCGTGGGGTTTGAACAGGAGATGCAAATGGACTTGTCAGTTAATTTACCTACAGATACAATACTGCTGATCATCTGGTTACATTTCGTCGCTGACTTCGTACTGCAAACGCAATGGATGGCAACGAATAAAAGCAGGAACCTACGTGCTTTGATAGCGCACTGCATTGTATAACGGATTACCCATGGTATTGATCGGTCCCACCTTCGCGCTAATTAATGCCGCATTGCATTTCACAGTTGACAGCATCACATCCAGGGCCACAAGCTGGCTGTGGAAATGGGAGCATGAACGAGCATTCTTTGCTATGATAGGGCTTGACCAAGCGATACATCTGACCTGCCTTGCAGTAACATACCAGTTTATGTACAAGGGATTAGCACAATGAAATTTGCATTGATAGGCGACGGGCGGCAAGCACGATATCACCGTGCAGCCATTAAACATATCGGCGGTGAGATTCTGTATTCTATAGACCCACGATATGGCATAAACGGTAACGCGAACAAGCTACCGGACTACATTGTAATATGCAGCCCAACACATCTGCATCGGGAACAAACCAAACAGGCACTCGCCAGGGGATGCAAGGTTATAGTCGAAAAGCCTGCTGTGATGCCCTGGGAGCCACTGATTGACAACGATGATATCAGCGTGGTGTTTCAGCACTTGTATATTGAGCAGCTACCAACCAAAGCCGAAGTCGTAGAAGTTAGCTTTGTACGTGATGATGATTACTTTGCCAGTTGGAAAGGTGACCCGATGAAGACTGGTGGACTGTTCTATAACTTGTTCATCCACTACATCTATCTGGCAAAGATACTCGGTGCTGAATTTAGAGGCGAGATCAGATCAGAAGGGATACAATTTCGCAATATACATTCACTCGAAAGCCGAATGGAATTCGGTGCCAATATTGATCTACTTGCTATTAATACCCAATCACTATACAACAAAATGTACAGGTCAATCATTAATGGTAATGGGATTAAGCCCAGTCAGCTATACTATTTGCATTACCTGCTGACTGCCAACTCGCAACTGCATGGCTTCGGTCGCGATGCAATGAACAAGGGCATACGGATCAGCCCGGAGGAAATATGATACACCCACTTAGCATTGTCGATGATGGTGCAGAGATAGGCGAAGGAACAAACATCTGGCACTTTTGCCACATAACTGACACTGCTATAATCGGGAAAAATTGCACAATAGGCCAGGGATGCTATATCGCTGGAATTATATTTGAGGGTTGCAAGATACAAAATAATGTATCTGTCTTCGAAGAAGTAACATTGCATAGCAACGTATTTATCGGTCCACACACTACGTTCACAAATGTCAAACGGCCGCGTGCATACAAAATTGGCCGTCGAAAATTCACAGCTGTTGGAGGACGCGCATCAATTGGGGCGGGATGCGTCATACTACCCGGCATCACAATCGGCCACCATGCGCTGATCGGTGCCGGTTCAGTCGTGACAAAAAATGTACCGGCATATGCAATCGTATATGGCAATCCGGCAAGGATAAAAGGGGATACACGCAATGAGTAAAGTACTGATACTATCACCGCACGTTGACGATGGCGAGCTTGGATGCGGTGCAACTATTGCCAAGTTGATTGATCAGGGCGATGAGGTTGTCTATGTTGCACTATCTGAAGTAGGCAATGAAAAACTAAGAACAGAATGCCACGATGCAACGCATATTCTTGGAATAAGGCATACGAAAATTCACAGCTTTCCTGTGCGCAATTTTCCATCGTGTCGCCAACGTATCCTGGATCTTTTCGTTAGTCTAAAAAGGACATACAGCATTGCCCAATCTGATCTCGTATTCATGCCAAGCTCAACTGACATTCACCAGGATCATCAGGTTGTCTATCAGGAAGGGCGGCGCGCATTCAAGCACTGTTCAATATTGGGATATGATCTACCATGGAATGAATTTGAATCCCGTGCTAATTGTTATTATCATGTTTCAGGCGAGCATATGCGACGCAAGTTAACCGCCCTTGCCAAGTACAAATCGCAAGCAGACAAACCGTATTTGGAACCTGCGTCTATATGGAATCGCGCCATGGCGCGTGGGTTGCAAGTTGAGGTAGAATTTGCTGAAGCATTCGAGGTAATAAGATGGATAATCAAATAATTTTCATAGGTGGCACTGGTAGATGTGGTACGAACATACTCAAGGATATATTTGCCCGGCATAGCAGGGTTGCAACGCTCCCATTTGAATCCAGGTTCTTTATTGACCCGGATGGCCTTGTCGATTTCTATTCAAGCTATAGTGCAAGCTGGTCGCCGTTTATGGCAAACACAAGGATTAAACGATTGTGGCAATTACTACATGACGTATCAAATCCAGGCAGCAAAAGGTATCCCGACTGGAAATTGGATAAGTATTTTCCGAACTTTGATTTTCATACCGGTTCTCTGCTTAACCGGCTATCAAGTTTTTCGTACCGCGCAAAGTTACCAGATAGACAAGAGTCCAGTATAGTGCATCACGGAAACCCTAAAACCAAAGAATACCTTGCAAGTATCATAGGCGATTACATCCGAGAGCTTATTGGTGATTTCCTGCGGGCACATAACGCAAATATCTATGTCGATGACAACACATGGAATACGCTGCATGCCCGTCAGCTTTTGGACTTTGTGCCCAGTGCAAAGATCATTCACATTTGCCGACACCCGATGGATGTGGTTGCATCCATGATCGGGCAAAGATGGACGCCGGATGACCCTGCGCAAGTGGCCCTGTACTATAAGTCAATTATGAAACGCTGGACGGGCAATGTAGCTTGGACAATACCACTTTCTTCTTATTGTAGAATACAATTTGAAAAGTTGATAAGTAATCCACAATCAAATATGCAATATATATGTGAAAAGATAGGCATCCCATACGAGCCTGCCATGATTGACTTGGATCTATCACAACACAACATCGGCCGGTGGAAGCAGGACTTCACAGCAGATGAAGCATTGATCATAAGTGAAATTCTTGGATCTATGATATCAGACCTGGGATATACGCTGGAATGAAATTAAAGTTACTTGTCTGGTATTATATAGTAATGTTCATGGTGATAACAGCCATCGCCCTTATTCGCGTTGTAATCGACTGGTTTCAAAACATAGGTACTGGATAGGGGTAGTATATGATCGTCGCTTGTATACGTGTATCCTTTAGCGCATCAGGTACTAATCAGACTGTTCTACCCGGTCTACTCCTGCACCAACAACAATGTCTGTTTTATCCAGTATCTTCTGTGCTGCTGATTCCATAAAACCAGGACGACCACGATTGTCAATTTCTAATGTATATCCATCTGCGGTTTTTGTATATTTCAGATGGGCATCAGATTTCATATCGACAGTGATTATCTTATCGTCCTCTTCTTTCACGGTGCCCATATTGTCAGTTATAATTGTAGGTGTAGGCTTAGTCAACTCTTTGACCCGAGCGCATCCAAAGCACAAGGCAACAATAACCAGCAGTATTAAGAATCGTTTCATGATAATGCCTCTATCTGATCATTCAGCCAGTCCACAAGTAGCACTCGATCTGTACTATAGATAGGCAAGGCTGAAGCAATCAAGTCCATGTAACTCTCGGCAACGGTTAGCATGCCAGGATACATACGCAGCATCTTGTTTACCTCTTTGATAAACAACACATAAGATACCGGGTTCTGCGCAAAGTTTCTGAGATGGGTCAGAATCTCTATGGCCTGATCTCGTGTATACTGCCCTGTAGCTATTGCCCCGGCATTAGCAATAATCAATCCGTTGCCGACATCTTCCAGCCGTACCCCGAGCCTGGCCGCCGCCTCACACAGCAATGATCGCTCTTCCAGGTTGTCGCATACAGATGGAGCACCCTGAAGCATTGCGCAACCATAGACCATAAACAATACCAATACTGCACCGATATATTTCGTCATTTGATTACATCCCCTTTCGCATTTGTAGTAGGAAATAGTGGCGACTTCTTCAGGTAAGCGGCCATGGCAACAACTGCACTAACACCACACACCTTGACTAAGCTACCCAGTCCGTCGCCGATATTGAACGTTGCCGGTTCAGCAAGCATCACACCTACAGATGTAGACGCACCGCCGAGGGCTGCACTTACCAACCCCTTAGCCCAATTGATTAGCCTATTCTTTGTTTTCTCTTTCATGATAAATCTCTCCTTGTTTCTGTAATCCGAAAGTGACATAAACTCACGTTCGATTTCTTCCATTGATGACGGGTCGAGCCACATTACTTCATATCATTCTTCTATCTTCTCATACAGCCTATCAAGTTCCTTCTGAATCCGCTCACGGTCTTTAATGGAATATTCTATGTCTTTACCCTGAGATGCCATGATTGCTGTGAGCTTATCAACATTCTCGGAAATTTTTGTAGTGTTGTTCGTTGTCTCAGTTGCCTTTGCCACGAGCGTCTCCATCTGCTGCTCGATCAGCTTGACGTGGGTATCCAGCTTGGTGTTTTCAACTTTAGCGGCGTTAGCTACCTCTTGGGCCTTAGCGACATCGCTTCTCAAATACGAGACCCCCACCATGATAACAGCCGTCAAGAGTATCGCCAATCCTTCCGTAAAATGTTTCCTGGCGAAACTGTGGCTATCTTCTTTTCGGTTATTCATTCAGAATACCTCCAGGTCAGATTATTGCTCATCGTCTTCTTGGTCGTCTTCTTCCTCAATATCCTTCACGTGCTGCATGTGGGTTTTCATCACTTCCCGCTTCGCGCAGTCGGCATCATCATCGAATTCCAGTTGTATTTTCACCCTGCCGTTTCCGGTCACCTTGTCTTTATAGACTGAGTATCCTATAACCTCCGCGCCCTCGACCTCAGGAATCTGTGGGGTTCCGTTGACATAATCCACCATGAAAACAGCCTTGCATTTCTTGGCATCTACGTAAGGAGGCCCGAATAAAATAAGAAGCCATACCAACCAGAAAACCCACAGGAACAAACGTGTATTGTCACAAAGACAGTCTAACGTTTTTCTCATGCCGCTTCCTCCATTAAGTAATCATCTGCTTGAAAATATGTATTAAAGCTGTATAGCCCGCCTGTCCCTTTGTTTATCTCAGCATCCCAAGCAGTATTAACCCTCGGCTGCACCACAAAGTTTTCAACCGTATTGCTCGTATCCACGCTGATAATTCCATGCCGAGTGTTATCCACGATCCCTGCGTCACTTATCGTTTGCTCAGTCCCAATGAGCGCCCCTGCATAATACAGTCTCACAAACAAATCAGAGCCGGACCTGTAGGCTATTACCCGCAAGGTGGCTCCTGCACTATAGGTGGCTATGACGTTTATTAGGCTTGTTCTGGAAGATGCTACGTATTTGTTAAGCTCTGCCTGTCCGGTGGCTCTGTTGTAAATCGCTTCAACGTAATTGGCAGGGGAAGATTCAGAATCAAGGTGGGTAATGATTCCTGCAAAGCCGTCGTTGATTGTGGGTATTGTCAGGTTTGCGTCAAATAGTCCTTCGTCGATTCCTATATCGTCAGAGGCTATCATCTCATTTAGGGTAACAGGCTCTATGATTAAATCTTTGGTTTCATAATTCCCTGCTCCTGTCATTGAAGAGAATAGTGACATGACATTGTTTGCTGCCGTGGCTGTTGCGTAAAAAGGCCCTATGGTTGCCCATGTTGCTGTGGTTGTTTTGCTTATAAGAGAAAGAAAACTGATTGGCCCAGCGACGGACAACCGCAACTGAACGCCAACGCTTGCTGTTGTTCCGTCCTTAATCTTGGCTGACATTTTGTATGTCTGACCAGCGGTGAAAAGGTTGCCCTTATTAGAAACCCATTGAGTATTTGCGACATAATCCACTTCGTAGTGGTCAGTATCAAATGCCAATGTACAATCTAATAGGCTCCAATCGCCAGTGTTATCCGCAGATGCATCATCGTCCAGTATAGCAGCCTCAAGCCCCGGCGTGTTCCGTGCCTTATTGCCCTGAATATCCCAAGTATCCGCAGCGACTATATCCCACGCAGTTACACCAGGATTGCTTATTGATCCCACCACATCGGGATGGTGCGTGTCTCGTAGGCTGTCACCGTTCGTGCCGGTGAACTCGTCGAGAAAGTTGGGCTGGAACATTGTTGCTGGGTTTAGGGGGGATTCGGGGATTAGGATGTTGTCGAAGGTGGTCTTTAGTGTCGCCGTGTGCATATTAAACTGAGCGTATAGGGGCGACGTGTTGTTGTTGGCATCTGGCCATGCTAAGGTCCAAGTTGTATAAATACCATCTCTAATTAAAATCCGAATCCCATAAAGAAAATCCCCAACAATATCACCCGCTTTGAATGGGACCCCACTTGAATTAAACCCACCTAAAATAAAAGCAAGGCTATATGTTTGTGTTCGTACAATATCGGCGATTAAATCATCTGGGGCTGCGCTACCAAAGGTATAGATCCCATTTGCGTGTCTTCTGATAAAGAATGTTGGATTCGATACCAGCGTGCTGCTATCATCAAGCCCAACCTTTGAATTAAGCACACCATTGCCACCGTGCTTTAATATGAGTGCCTTACCAAGCGACTTCACAAC
>SDBT01000228.1_pt1 | contig 81885 bp, 143 predicted proteins | sample 2277101 | NCBI WGS metagenome assembly SDBT01 (sample SAMN10404973, study PRJNA504765) | marine sediment metagenome | isolation source: marine sediment core GS10_PC15, 103 cmbsf | place: Arctic Ocean: Southern Knipovich Ridge | collected 2010
TCCTCTTGCCGTCGCTCTATCTCCCGCTGCACGTACCATGCAGCCTTCCCCAAGTCCTCCATAGGGGCCTGTTTGTGATCCACTCTCCAGAGGTACTTAATAGCAGCGCCGATGTTAAAACAAAAGTGCTCTATGACATCGATGCACTCAATTCCTTTTGGATGCCAGTTGTAGTGATCAGGATGATCTACCGTAGACATTTTACCTACTCCCCAGACCTTATCTCTATCATCACATCCTCTCCTCTAAACATCCATTTCCTCGCCGCCTCTATCGTCACCTTCCCGAACCCCGGCAGATCCCCCGGCTTCATCTCAGACAGATACTTCATTGCCCAGGCAATCGAACCACAGTGCTCTATCAATTGCAATCCCTTCTTGGGCCCTATCTCCGGACACGACGCGAACGCACCTACCGCCATCGCCTCGTAGGAATTGTGACCACTGATAAGTGGCCTCGAAACCACTCTCGGAAGGAGCATCTTCTCCTTCCCGTCCAGCATCCCTCTCAATTTCGCCAATCGCATGTTCAGCCAAGACACGATGCAATCGTCCCTGGACAACTGTGTGTAATACCCTCCGTGCGCTTGCCAGGAGTCAATAGCACCTATCACAGCGTTGTACCGAACGTTAGTATCCTGACCGTCGATAATTGCCATGCCACCCTTGTCGCGCCGGAGCTCTCCGATGAAGAGTAATCGTGGTCTCTCGCAATATCTTAACATCTTATCCAGGATATAATTGAGCTTCCCTACACTGCTGGCGAGGTCGCGTCCGGTCTTCCTCTGAACGAGCTCTCCCGCTGCACAATGTCTCTTTAGAGCCAATTGGTGTGGAAGGGCGCTCGTTGCCCATTCCAGCTTCGGTGTCGTCAGAGGGCTGAGAAGTAGATCGGCACCAGTCCATTCCTCTAGCCCTACTGTAAGTGAAGAGTGCTTAATGACAGATTGCGGTAATCGTGTGCCCTTACGGGCTTCTGAAGGTGTTAGGAAGATAGGCAAGGGTATCCTCTTATGTAAACACTATTTGGCATTGACCTCTGGCCACTGGTGCCACTCCTGGCCGTCGAGGAAGTGGCCGGCGCGTTTCTTGCCGACGCGGTGAAAGATGTTGTCGTCAACGATTCTGAGGTTGCGGCCTTCTACGCAATCACAATCGTCTGGCAGAGTTAGATATGGGTTGTCTTCCCATTGCGAGCGTGGAAACCACGCGCCCCAACTTTTGAAGAAATAGGCAATTCCATGCTCTTGGCAGAAGTCCCATGTTGCCCTATGCCAATCTGGATGTGACGGCCTAGCCCCCGGCCCCGTTTCTCCCCCCGATATGATTTGGTCTACGAACTCCCACCCTGTCCAGTCAATGGGGCCAAGGGCAGATTCGTAGCTGACGAATTTGATAGCAGCGGGGATGGCCTCGAAAGCGGCACGGCGCTCATCAGCAGTAGCCTGGTTCTCTACAGTGATGCCCAGCCAAACATTGGGCAGAAGCCCTGGTGACTCTACCTGAACGAAGTGTTTAACTAAGCGCAGCATACGTTGCGGGCGTTTCGTTAAGATCAAGAAAATATGTTGCTGGACTTTCGCCATATCCCACCAGAGGTACCATATAAAGAAGTCTGGCACAGACTCGTGGAAGAGGTCACTCATTGAGCAAACAAGGACCGTCCTGGGCTTTCTCCAATGCAAGGGCTGCGCTAGAGCCTTGGAGTCCAAGCGGATTTCTCCCGTCCACCTATAGCTGCCATCCTCGCGTTGCTCTGTCAGCCCTGCATATCGAGGATGGAGTGAGAGCCTGGTGCCTGCCATCCTTGCAGCCCAGCAGTTGTAGCAACCTGCCGAGATGGGCTCACAGCCACCAATTGGATTCCATGACTCCGGGATAGTGCCCGGTCGTGCGACCCATTCAATCCTCGTTGTCATCATTACTCTCCCTATCGAGCCACTCCACAAACCGTTGCTTCGCGATGTTCAACGACTGTAGCACAGCGCCTGCGGGCGCGGTCGTGCGAGACTCGTAAATTGTCTCTCCAGCAACTACTCGGATAGCAATTTCGCAGTGGTAGAACTTATTCTCTTCAGTACCCACAACAGACTCCTTCATTGATCTCTACCCCCACGGGCACATGAGCCAGGTCTACATTCCTTGGCAGTCGATTGCCTGGGATCGACTACCCTCTCCTGCCCAGGCCAGAGCTGTAGCGTGGTGCGCTAGACCTTGTCCCACCACGCCTTGACGTCATCGTACCCAACCGCGAGGAACTTCAGGTCCTCTGCCAGACGAGGAGGCGGTGGCATCTTACCGTCGTGCTTCTCCTTGAGCTTCTGCACCTCTTCCACCCATGCATCATGGAACTCCCCGTAGCCACTGGGAAGTGTCGGCTCGCCCGAAGGGGCAGTGGACGGCGTCTCACCTTCGGTGCCTATCTCTTCACTCGCTGCCGCTTGCGCTTCTGCCCTACTCGAGAATATCTTCTCGAGAACAGGCCGAGTAAGCCGCTGGCCGCTACCCATCAGTGCATCTCTCCTGGGGTCCCACACGAAGGTCACACGACTCCAGATAGGAGCCTTCCATGGACTATGGAGGATCTGCAGGCACTTGTGTAGCTTCTCGGAAGTCGTATCGTACTTCCCGTTAGCTACACCAGAGCCTATCGGCTGCCACTTACTGGCATCTGTCTCTCCAAGGGCGCTCCAAAGCTCCTTCCTTCTCTTCCAGAGGATACTATCCGCAAAACCGATGTCCTTGTTTCCAATCATATCCAATTGAAAACTATCAGTCCAGAGAATCTCGTCCTCTGCCCTCATGAGCTCCGAGAGCGAGAAGCCAGGGTTATCGTAACCCCAGGCATCTGCCATGGCCGCAACCGCTGCTGGCAAGCTGATCATGTGGAGTTCATGCCGACTCTTATGAGCCGCTTTGCTCAGTCCCCTGAAAGCTGCCTCTCTCCACACCGTGGGGCTGTTGAAGACTTCTTCGATGGATCTGTCTCCACGCCAGTTCAACACAGAGTCCGCCTTCGCCTGCCACATCCAGGTAGTAGACGGACCCTTGTCGTCACCGGTCTCATCGTAAGCAATCTTTGCCTTGGCCTTGCTCTCGAAGTAGTACCAGAACATCCCTGCCTTCGTCTCACGAATTTCTTTCCAGTCGTACTCCTCCTGCGGGAACTCTATCCCGGTGTAGATGGAGAAGTACACGTTTCCTAGCCATCGTGCGATGAGGGACATGGGCCCAAAGCCTACACCTATCGGTGCTTCGATCTGTTCTTCTGTTAGAAAGTCTGGAATTGGCATTTCTGTTTCGTCTCCTTCATTAGTTTTTTGTCGTACCTATCTTTGTTTGCAGTTGCAATGCATGATGCTCACTCACTGGGTTCCGTTTCCTCACCCCCTTCTCTCCACCTCATTGCCTAGCTTATCGACGTAGTAAGCTTGACGGTTCAATATCACAAAGATACCACGCATGACGAATGTAAACATCTTCGCTAGGATATACTTGTCGAACTTGGACATTGTTAGAACTCCTTCGTCAGATAGTTCTTTTCTTTCTTGGCAAGGGCAATATACGAAGATTCTTTTTGAATGCCCAGATATACAACCCAGGTTTCAAAAACTCACCACGACGCCCCCACGATAATCGCCATACTAAATGTTTCATCTTTGCTGATGCCATCGTTCCTCCTTTGCCCTATTCATCTTTGCCCCTTCTCAACTTGGGAGAACTGTGGGCTAGTCTTTCACCTAGCCAGTGGCTTGGAGTGCTACTCCTAGTCCCATGGACACCACTTTTCTTATAGATACCGCATTACACCTCATTTCTTGTGTCAGGGTGCTTTTTGGTATCGCCTATCCCCAGCTTATCTGTAGGTTGGCATCCGCTCAGGACTTCTGCGTGTCATAAGCGCCACGCCGCCGCAGTCATTTTATTCCTTCCGCTCTAGGGATAGCCATTGCTTATCCTGTCCAGCCATGATCGTATCACCGTTAAGTTCTTGCTTTTGCCCAATCCTCGGTCTTGCTGGAATCGCCCCATGCGCCAACGGCAATCAACTGCGCTCTGATCTCATTGACAACCTTAATAGCACGTCGAGGGTCTTCAGTATGTACTCGCCATACCAGCACGGGCGTTCGGTCGCCGTGTTTCTCATAAGACCTATAACTGTAAAAGTAGAAGCCTAAGTCGCTTATTCGAAAGTGTCTTGCGGGGCGAAGAGTCTCTGCATTGCCATCCCCATTCATCCGGACTTCAATGCCTCGCACTACGTCGGGCGGGTTAGGATTCAGGGGTAACTCCGCTATTTTCACACTATACTCTACTAGGGCAAGTTGATCGCGGTACTGGTTTGCCTTCTTCTTGTCATCGAATACTGCCCATACCTGATAGTCACTGTAATCACCGCTTGATACAGCTAACAGCTCTTTTGCTACCCTGCAGTCTAAGATGGGGGTAATTCTAACAATATCCTCCTTTGAAAAGCCAGGCGATTCTGCAAGGAAGAGAGCTACAGCCTCTTCAGCAGTACTGCATCCAACGTATCCACGGATATCTGGCTCATCAGAGCCACGATTCCACAGGGTTAGTCCCCATCCAACGATGTCCTGTTCGTCCGCTACATACTGTAAGATGTATCCCATATCTCTTTCCTCCACCCCTTATAGACAGCCATCTACCTGGGGATGGCTGTCATATTGTCTGCCCAAGCCAGAAGCGGTAGCCTACACTACTAGGCTATGCCTTGATGTCGTCCGCAACAGCGGACACTTCCCAGTTGGGCTCCCCAACGACGCGAACTGGCCCTTTATAGAAGAGTCCATCCACCAAGTTCGAGGGGAGGCGATCGACGACGAGTTTATAACCGAAGTCTCTCGCAATATCTTCTAGAGAACAGCAGGCATGAACAGCAGTATTGTCGAGTTCAATCACTGCTTCCCCTGTGATCTCTATCTTGAATCTTCTTTTGCTCATTCTACTCCTTCCGCTTCCTCACCTCGCACACTCTCTCGTGACTGTTTCTTCCCTTTCCACTTGGTTCACCCCCACGTAGGTGGGGAAAACACAATCTGGCTCAACCTCCCAGGCCACCGTGTCGGTTCACCCCCATGCGAGTGGGGAAAAACGACCCTCATTTATTCCTCTTAATCTATCCCATACTTCTCTCTCAAGGACTTTAGGAGCTTCCGTTCTCTCTTTTCTCCCTTCTCTAACCTCTCCTTCTCTGCGAGAGCCTTTGCCGCTATCAACTTCTCCTCGAGCTTGGCATACTGTGACTCGTCCAGCAGGAAGTCGACACTGAAGTCAAACGCGCCATCGTCGTGCCCGCCGTAGCTCCACCGGTCTTCCCACGAGATTTCTACCCACCTGCCGTTCTCGCTGATCGTCCAATCCATCGAATCCATGCTTATAGGGTAGCCATATCCTCTGTGATACTTCGTCCACACATTAGCGTATCTCTTTGCTGCTGCAGTTACAGTATCGTGCAGCTTGTCCTCAATTTCAGAGAGTTGCGCCTTTGCAGTAGCGTAGGCCCATACCAGCTCCTCTGTCGTATCATAAGCTGTCTTAGTCTCTTCCGTCATAGTGTTTTCTCCTAACGCCCTGCTACCGCTGCCATTATCCATCTATGTCCTCGTCCCAGTCCCAACTTCTCCAAGTCGAACCCTCGACACTTACGCGGAATTGAAAATAGTCTTTCCGAACTCTCTCGAAATATGACTTGCTAGAATTGAGGGCAAGCCCAAGCAGCATCCTCATGAGGAATCGGAACATCCTCCACAGTATCATACGGTCCGCTGGCTTCACTTCTATCTCCTTAGTATCTCGCTATTGCCGCCTCGTCTACACTCTTCACAATATGTAATGCATCTCTCGACGATATTCCAGGCTTCTTGCTGATGCATTTTACTCCTCCATGGTGAGGCGCCAATTATCAATTGGTACGAGCGCCTTGAGTCCTGCTGTGTACAACGCCTGATATAACCCACGAGCCAGCACAAGCCCTAGTGTCAGGAACGACAGATTAGCTAGCCAAAACACGTGGTCTCTAGTGACAGCAGGTGGGTTGCCTAGCAAGTCCATGATAGCCAACTCGTCTAAGGGTTCCGTGAACTGTAACGAGATTTGCTTACTCTCAGGGTTAAATGGTGGGCACGGGCGCTCCATTCTCTGTCGCCAGATATTGCCGCCGGGGTCATAGTTGCTATTGTTGGGGCCGACCCAGATGTATGGTTCTGCGCCTTCAAAGGCCCAGCGGGTTGGGTCACATATTCTGCCATCGTCACACTGAATCCAGCCGTGTCGGGCAAATGGCAGCCCCCTGTCGAACATACAGGTGCAACAGGGCCAAGCCAGTGACCATACTGGGCCCTGCCCGCTATAAGGCCATGCTCCACCATAGCATAGGCAATGCTATGACAATTGCCTTCCCAGTTCTCGATGGGGACCCCTATACCCTCCGCTACGTTATTGATGTTCACTGTGCCCTCCTAATGTTTCGCTACCACTGTGTCACTTACAGACTTCGACCCAGCGTTCATCATTAGATGCCCTGGTCTGTTGCTATCACCGCGTCGCCCACTGCGCGTTTCGAGTGCTTCTCTTCATAGAACTGCCTTGTGGGTTTCAGAGGATCGATGACAATCGCTGTTGTGCCGCGATCTCTCTCTGTTATGCAACTCTCCAGTAGCTCTTGCCCGATCTCCATGGCCTCTTCCCAAGAGTCCACGAAGACGCAGTAAGCTGGCGGTCTGAGCCAGATCGTAGTTGCAAACCGCTTATGTGGTAATTCAGGCATATTAGCCATAACATTCCTCCTTTCTTCTATTATCAGTGCTCCGCTACCACCGCTTCATCCACTGACTTTACAATGTGCAGCGCATCCCTCCACCACTTCGGGAAGAGATACCTTCGCTTTCCCCAGAGCTGCCCGAGAGCACTGTCGAGCAAATAACACGTCGAGTAGTCTTTTACATGCCTCGTACTCCGGCCACAAGCTTGAACAATAGCTGCTACTGTTGTCCAACTGTACCACTCTTGGTCAACAGACAGCCTATGCTTAATCTGTGGGTCAGCCAAGCTTGGGAATGGACAATTGCTTACTGGTAACCACTTGCTATCACGGCCCGCAAACAGGTTACCGCTCTTAGTACGGATACACCAGACCCTTCCTTTATAGTAGCGTTCTTTCCTATGATGGGGCAATACCATCCCACGTATCTGGTAGCGAGCAGTCCCTACCATCCAATCATTCTCTCGTGGGTGAGACAGGGTTGGTCTATACCCTAACTTATAGACTAGTTCCATTACATTCCACTTAAGTCTCTCAGAGACAGTATAGTAGTACCACTGGCCTTCAGTTTTATGTCCATCCCCAGCTGTCATAGCGTCAAAAAGTATTGCTAAAGAGCCTTTGTCTAAGCGAAGGATCTCTTCAGCTAAATATTTGTTGTAAGCCCCTTTTCCTCCAAAGTGTTCACAGGCCCTAAAAAATACTTGGCTAGGGAAGGTGAAATCCGATTTTGATTGACGGAAGGGAATTTGCATCCTTTCAAGCAAGGACTTTATTTGTTGAGCTCCCCCCGATCTAGCTTTTTGTGAGACTATTACTCTCCACTCTTCATCTCTGTCATTTCTTACGCGATGCAGGATGGATCCTTCTGAAACAAACCATCCCAGAAACTCTAACCAGTCTGTAAATTGATAATACATAGGGAATTGTAGTGACTGTGGCGTATCCTGAAAGAACAGGTTACCGTTTGGGCATAGGAGGTTTCGTATAGTATCGAGGCTGATGACCTTCTTAAGCTGTCCCCAATTCTGGATAAAGCTACTAGAGCGATAATCAAAGACAAACATCTGTGAGAGTTTGTGGTAACTCAGTGGGTGATCACTTGGAAGACTCCACAAATCAGCTAAATGGCTTGGTTGAAATGCACAGATTGTACTATCGTTAAAGAATCTAGTAACATCCATTTCTTTAGGTGGTATTTCACCGTTCCATGTTACTGTTTGTGGCAATCTAAAGTTTCTTTTACCGTGATGTACAGCGTCAGCAACAAGTTCACTTACTTCGCGTTTCTCAAACGACCCCCATTTACCTCGATGCTTTACAGAGGAAAGTAGATCATGATTAGGTGTAGCTGAGAAGTCATATCCCCCTGCCTTGAAGTCCCATACTTGACCATCATAGTTCTGAATATAGATATCTTCAACACTGTCAATCACTAGCTCGCCATTATTCCATCCGAATACTTTTTGCCCAATACGAGCATTATCTATTGATATTGGCCCGTCTGGGCCAAGGAACGTTATATCAGAGGTAAAACACTTAGCGACGACCTGGAAGCGACAAAGATCATCTTTCAGATCGAGTCCCAACCCTACTGATGGTGAGATTAACACTCTTGGCTCCGACGTCCTCGTGAACCTCGCTATTGCCTCGTCTCTCGTCAACCCTCTCTCCCGAGAGGACGCTCTCTTGTGAGTCAGGAACCGCTGTGGATACTTCGTATACTTCAGAATCTCACCTCTTATTTTGAATGACGATGTGTGCACGACGCCCTTCTCATTGGGATGCCTCTCTAGAATCTCATCTATTGCTGCTGCCAACCGAGCATATCCAATACTCCCCGTCTTATAGTTCAACTTCAGCACCGGGATAAAGTTATACGGCCTTCTCTCCTTCGGGAAGTTACTATCCATCTCGTGCCACCCTGTCGTCCTCGCATCTAACCCTAACAGCTTCGTCATCACACGGGAGGACAGAAACGTTGCGCTCATCATCAGGACTCTCGGACTGTGTGAAGTAACAAGTGGTCGCACGAACTCGTCCACGAGGAACGGTTTCAGTACATACCCTGCATACGTCTGGGCCAGGAACCACTTCCCAGGCTCAATGTCCCGCAGCGTCCGGAGGCGTTTCGTCATGGCCTTATATTTGAGGAGCTGTCTCATATCGTGGACATTGACATTGCCATTCGACCTCGAATCACCACTCACCTTTGCTGTGATAGCAACGTATTCCCCTGACACCACAGGATATATTCTCTCTGCCCAGTTCTTAGCATCTATAGGCTCTTTCAGGGAGGGCAAGTTGATACCAATGGCTCCCAGCGACTTCTCTGGCAGCAGCACGCTGACGAAGCTCATGATGGCATTCTCCAGCAGATGCCCTTCATCTATGACGAGAAGATTCCTGTTACCACAGACCAGGCCGTCAGTGTAATTCACCTCTGCCAAGAAAAAAGCCCGATTAGTCACAACCGAGGTAGCCCTAGCTGCCGCTGCCTTGGCCTGATAATACTCGCATATCTGGTGCTTGTCCTCACATTTGTAATCGGGGAGAGAACACAACCCCTCACTGACAGATAAGTCCGACTGCACTGCACATTGGAAATTGTTGCGCCCTCTCATATCCTGAAAAAACGAGAAATCCCGGAGTATCTGGTTCTGCAGGGCCTTTGTCTGGACAGTGTACAGAGTAGAAAAGCCAGGGTGGGATTCCTCCAGGAGCTTGCCGAGGGCGACTGCGATCAGGCTCTTACCACAGCCCACGGGTCCGTCCATAAAGACTACGCTCTTGCCAGATCTGAACTGATCTCTTATAGCAAGTATCGCCTCTGCCTGATTGGGCAGATAATCTTCGAACTTTGCATTCAGGCCATACTCGACTGGTCTCTTGAGCTCCGTCACAGTGCTCTCCTACTGGTTACTAATTGCGTTCGCTTTGCGCCGCTGTCCGTGAAATCCTCTACAACGCTCGCAGCAGCCGTCGCTACCATCCTGAGTACAGCGCGGCTTAAGTCTCTGGTGCAGACGGGGTTTTGCCCGCGCTCATATCCATCCTCTGGTATCTGGTAATCTTCATCCCAGATGATTGACCCGCTGCCTGCATCTGAGACGCCAATGTGGACAGTGGGAACATCTAAGCCATGAAGTAGTCTTCTCGAAGGTGCATTGTCTAGGCAATCTATTATTAAGTCACAGTCATCCAAATAGCTAGGGACGTGATAGGCCGTTAGAGTTTTGGTGTTATAAGACGCAAAACAGCCCTTCCCCGCTGCCAACTCCGATGCAATAATAGCTTTGTATGCCCCGACGTGGTGCTCCAAGAAAGCTGACGTGCCGATGTTCTCTTGCTCTACTCTGTCATCATCCCAGAGAAGTAGCTCCCATTCTGGGCGAGCGAGATAGAGACTTAGCCACGAACCAATTGCGCCAATACCAATGATGGCTATCATGCTTGGTTGTATAACGCAGTTGGATTCAGACACTTTGTGCAAAAGTAAACTGCCACCGCGCAACAATCATGTAACCAATATCCTTCACCGTCGGGGTCGTTTTGATGAAGATTACATACGAACTGTTGCTCGTCTATTGGCTCAAGCGATGGATCCTCGAATGCAACAAATCCGACTCGCGAGATGCCAGAACAGTGCACACATAGTGTTGTCTCAGGGAAAGATGTTTGCCATGAACGTCCTAACCCTTCTTTGCCGATAGTAACCTCGAACATTGTTTCTCCTTTCAATATGTCCTTCCTAGCCTTCTATGTTCCGACATTACGGACACGATAGCTGATAAATTATGACGCCTATCAGTTCCCTCTTATAAGCGATGATAGCCCGAGATCCCCTATCTCCGAGTCACTGTATCAAACAAGTCCATATTCTTTCACCGCCTCAATGATACAATTCAAGCAAACCCCCGTCGAGTTATGACCACCTTCGTTCTCAGCCATCACCACGTACGGGCAGGTCCAGAACTTTCTCGAGTAAGTGCTCCCGTCGTAAGGTCGCTTGAACTCTTTACTTCTGGGCGAGTGACAGTGCCTGCATGGTTGCTCGCCCCCCTGCACCTCGCAGTTAGTAATCAGTGTCCATGGGCCTATATCTTCCCACAAGCAGCCTTCTGGAAACTCTTTAGCTGTCTCTTCCATTTCGCTCTCCCTGTGCTTTCGTCCACATCTTATAAGCGATGATAGCCCGAGGTCCCCTATCCCCCGCCAACCTCACTGCATCCTTCACAGCAGAGAACTTAAAGAACTCTGCCAGACATACTCGCTTCCAGAACGGATCCGTTAGGTTGAGAATGTCCGTCGAGACATCCTCCAGTGTCTCCACTGCTCTGTCTGTATCCCCATGCTCTACGTACACCTCGAGCATCTTCGCATTATGTTTCATCCCCTCTATCACTTGCTCGTAACAGGTGAACTCGAAGTGACGGCGAGACCACTCCTTCAGGAGAGCAATGATAGGTGGCAGCAGCGAGCTATCCACATCGCCGCTTACCTCCAGCACTAATCTGTGAATCGCTCCCCTAACAAACGCAGAGACATTACTGTAGGGAGATTGCCCTCTCTCTACGCATTCCAGTATGGCTTTTAGCAACTCCGGCGGAGCCTTCGTCGCGATGGTGACACTACGACCGCTGTTGGGATTCTGTGAGGGAGGCATCTCTGTGAGGGATTTCGTCATTCAGGAGCCCCCAAGGGTGTTATGTAAGGTAAGTGAGTATTGGTATGTCGTGTGGCGTTCTTGTTCGTCGTTGGGAGAATCATACCACATAATGGTGGAAATGTCAAGTCGGCGAAAGAGTTGACGTAAGAAGGGATGGGAAGGGGTGTCATTGGGTAAGTCCTTCATACTATGGTGTGGCCCTAGCCGTGAATGGGTGAGGTAGCGTCACCACTTGACATAATGAGTACCGCGCTGTAGCGATCGCTAAACAGGCTTATGGACTATCAAGACCACTTCAAAATCTATTTTGTTTTCAGGATACTTGCTCTCATAAAGGCGTCTGAAAAAACTGGCCTTCTTCTTAGTATAATCTGGCCTAATCTCAGGCATCAAGGACTTCTGCGTAGCGGGCGATGTCAGCCATGCCCTGACGTATTCCAGTGAATCAAAGCCAATGGCTTCTAGGAGCTCAAGGGTTTGGGAGGGAAGGTCAATTATGACCTTGTTCTTGACAAATGACTTTACGACAACCGCCATTACGCCGCCTGGCTTTAGGGCTTTCAGACACTCACAGTACACATCCCTGCAGGCTGACCAATAAGTGTCGCCTTGCTCATTACTGATTTGCCCAGGTGAGCCACCTTGATTGTTAGCACTCCACGCCCACTTTTTCAGGTCTGGCCTGCCGCTATCAAAGACACCACCCTTTGTATCTTTGCGCTGGGCTTTCTCGTATGGAGGGCTAGTGCAGATTGCATCCACTACCTCTTTATGTGAGCCTTCGGGGAGGTTGCCCATGTTAGCAGGGTCATGTGAATATCCGTCGATATGTCTGTTAGGGCTTAGCCGACCGTAGCCATCTGGCGCGACCTGGGCATACGGTTCTTCTGTGCGGTGTCGCTTTGCTAGATCAACGTAGGGAGGAGACGTAATGCAGGCATCCAAAACTTCTTGGCGATCCCCCTCTGGCATACCACCAAGCTGCCCCTCAGACATATCCCCATACACATTCCGTGCATAACCCCTGCCCTTGATACTAGCAGTGAGGTCGTCAGGAGAGGGCTTCTGTCCACTGGGGAAGTAGGGAGGAGAGGTTATAATACTCTGTACTATCTCATCCAGTTCCCCCTCTTTCATGGCTCCGATTTGGCCTGGGGACGAGCCATATTGCTCACACTCTAGCTTCCCGCCCGCCTTAGCACGAGCGGATTTGCCACCTTCTTGGTCAAACATAGCTGCTGTCTGCCTACTCACGGGGGATTCCGAATATGGTGGGCTACAAACAATTGAAGAAACTACTTCTCTGATAATGGTACTGAAGTTGTGTGAATCCCCTTGCAGAATTACAGGCATTGGCTTACCCATCTTCTCCCACTGTTCCCTGTGAAGCTCAAAGTTCTGCTCAGCAAGATCGACAAACTTCTGTTCCAGCTCGACGAGGATGCATGGGCAACCAAATGACGCAGCTACCAGGCCCGTCGACCCGATCCCTCCGAACGGATCCGCAACTAAGTTCTCTTCCCTCAGCCAGCCCTCTTCGAACAGATGCTGAAATATCCGCACCGTGAGGCCCCACGCCATCTTGGCAGGGTGACTAAAGGCATCATCTACGATCTTACCTTTTAAACTTGAATTGTAAGCCTCATACCAGTCCAATTCTCTCACCTTAGTCATTACCTCCTTTCCGCTTCTCCTCTGTTAAGTGCAGCGTTCATAAAAGTGTTTCCTGCAACGGTGGCAGTACCATTTACCAGGCAAGATACCCGGCACTGACAGTAGCTTAGATTTAAGCCACCAGTAGTATTCTACCTCTACCAAGCGACCCACTGGTAGAAGCTCGGTGTGGAAGTCATGAAAACCTAGCCAGCAAAGCAGTTTATCCGTCATGTCACTTTGACTCCATTATCTCCCTCAGCGTCGCAGCAACCAGTGATCGAGCTCATTTCTTTCTCCCTGTAGTCCTCTCTGGCTTATTCTCCTGTTGAATGACCTTCACTGTTGCGGTCCCAATACGCACGAAATCGCTCCCGAGGAGACGCCTGGCGAGAGCGGGCCAAGCATCGAGGCTCTCTCCATACCGCTGCTCAACCCAGTGAGGCATACGATCCACTACGATAGCTCCGCAGACAATAACGCCAGTCCGGTTGTCATACTCTCCTTCCGCCCATCCGGGGAAAGCGACAACCTCTAAACACAACTCCGTGCCGAAGGGAATTGACCAGTCGCTCGTCGCAACGCCGTAATGCACGAGGTCAACAACGTCAGGAAAACCTGCAGGGGTCTGTCCCCAATGGGCAGAGGCATGTTTTCTCCCGAGGTATCCGTCACCGAGGCCGTAGTAAAATACCCTGATGGTCTCTACATCTGCGCTTGCAGAATTAGGCATCAGGAGCGCGAGGGCAACGATTATCACCGTGACTAACCTAGCTCGTACTGTCAGGGGCTCAGTCATCTCTTAAGGTAATGGCGCCCGCAGCACTCACAGTACCAGGAGTCTAGCGGATATTGGTGTCCAACAAACATGCAAATGGCTCGTGCAAGAATTGTCAGTATCGGATAGTACCATCGTTGTGTAATGTCCATTGTCTCCTCTCACTTTGACTTCGCTATCTCTCTCGGCGTCGCCACCAACGTCTAGGCTTGTGTGGAGGGAGGCGGTGATAAACGCAGCAACCGTCGTGACATACACTGACAGAACTCTGCACTCTTCGCTTGCAGAGAGGACAGGTAATTCTTATCCGCTGAATACGTTTGGGCCGCTCCCCGAACCAGGCCCCCCAGTGATCCGGATTGTCCTCGTGCGGATTTTTTTCTTCTTTCCAGATTCTATTGCCTGTACCAGGGCACAACTTACTCATCTTATCTCGATTCCGTTATCTCTCTCAGCGCCGCTTCATACTGACCAATCACCTCCACATCCTCCGCCGTGAAGAACAACGCCGATGCCGTCGCCCACTCTCTCTTCCTCTCAATAAAAGCATGGAAGTCCAGAACCAGCTGCATCACTGCCTTCCTCTTCCCAGTCCTAAGATACGGCAGTATCGCTCGCAGGAGTACTGCTGCGTCCTCGTTCCACCCCTGCCACTGCCCTCGTGTGAGCTTACCATCGAACAACTCTTTGAGCAGCCTCAGCACTGTCATGTCCGTCGCTCTCACCCTCACATAGATGCCAGCGGATTCGATGATAGAGACGTCCCCTCGTGACGTCTCTATCACAGGAGGGAACTTCTCGTCACGAGGCTGATTCACGTAGATTCTGATGGTGCCGCCTCTCTCGAGGTAGCCAGCGAGGTAGGCAGCAGTGGTATCGTCCATGTGACACTCCGCCGCCAATGAATTGGCGCGGCTTCTCAGGCTACGCACGGGCTGTTGCCCCACGTTGACGCAGGGCGGCGCGTAGAGACTTGATAGCTTCGCGTGACACAGTATAGGCTCGGTTGGGGCAAGCATCATCCCCTCGATATGGGGCTAGAGTGGCCTCGACGAACTCGCAAGCTTCCCTCAGCCTTTCTAGTTCGTTGCGTGCTTCGCTGTGGAGTTCGTTTGCATCGCTAAAGGTGGCAGCCAGTACATCCCGCTTAGCCTCAAGCTCCTCTATACGGGCGGCGGCGTAGAGGCTGGCGGGGTTGTCGGACCGGCGCAGGATGTCTGTGATTTGCTCGTTCATTGCAGAGTACATATCCATGATTCGTTCTCCTTTCGGGGGGGGGATTGTCAAATCGCTATTGGTAGTTCTTCCTTACGTGATCTTCTTTATCTTCTCGTTTCGCCTCGTCAGCCAGCAACCCCAACAGTATTTCTGTTTCGGGAAAATGAGTCGCTTACATTCCTTCGTGGCGCATTTCACTATTGTTCTCTTGACCACTGTTCTCTCACTTTCGCCGCAATAGCCGTGTCAGCTTTTCTAATAGGCCCGCCTGCTTTTCCACCTGCCCTGCCAGCAATTCGTCAAGTTCGTCCCGCAGTTTGTTCAGCGCCTTGCCGGTCGGATTGTTGCGCAACTCTCTCCTTATCTCTTTCTCCAACGTCTCGACGCGCCTCTGGCTCTCGTCCACCTTACCTCCCTAATAATTCCTTCAGCTTATCGAGCCCGTCCGCATCGCCCTCCACCACCGCAATGGCAGCCGCGGTCAGTGCTTCCAGCCTGTCCTGGCAACAGGGCGGGGCCGTGAGCAGCAGCGCGGCGTTCTGCTCCTCCAGTTCCTCGATGCGTCTCTGGATTTCCTCGCCAGCGCGGACACCGACATCGGTGCGACCGTTGCGGACCGCCTCAAGCAGTTGTCTTACTGAGTAATTTTGGTACTTGCTCATCCCTCTACCTCCCCTCCCAAACGGCTTCTATCACTTTCAGACAGTCGCCAGAAATCCCAGCTTGTCGGCTTACCATTTTCTACTCGCCGCCCGTCAGACAGCCTGTAGCCCTCTTCGGGGGAAGCATATCCTACAACGATAGCTACACCGTCTTGGACACGAAGGAGTTCGGCCTGCACCGCTTGGCCTGACAAGCCGTACAATTCCAAAGTAATGTTCATCGGAGTCTCCTTTCAGGAATTTGTCAAATCTATGCCGTGTCGTGTATGCTATGTCGCCAATCGCAGGCGACGCAGCGCATCACGCCGAGCTCTATGGTCACCGCTGCCCCGCAATCTGGACAACGCCTGGTCGCCTGCTGCCGCAGCCGCAGATGCGATTCCCTGCGACGGGATTGCCTCACTGCCCTATTCGCGAGTGTACACTGCGGTAGACCTTGCATCTACTATCCTCCTGACCTCTCTACTCAATCTCTTTCAGCTCATCAGCGTGCTTCTCCACAGCCACCTGTAGCTGCTCTGCTATAGATACAGCCCTGCACTTCGGACAGGGTCGGAGCACCTGACTGGGACGGCGAAGGCCAAGCATTGACTCCAGTACTAAATCCCAGGGAGCAATAACACCGTTGCCCTGGCAATAATCACATACCTCTGTCTCTGACATCTCTATGATTAGTTTCACGATAGGCCTCCCCCTAATCCTCTGTGTCACCTACTTGTGCTCTGAGCATCCTTCGCTGCAGCAGCAGCAACCATTGCCACGTAATGCTCGATAGCAGATCCCTCTTCGACTACAGACCGCTTGCCTTCTTCTATGGCCTCTCTGAGAGCGCTTACAATAGACCCCTGTATCTCTCCAGAGTCTATTGCCCTCAAGACCTTACACTCTAGCCCTCTAACTCTTTCATCGCGTTCCTGGAAGAGATCAGGTATCTCCTCGATGGAGAGGTCTGGCGTTTCTGCAGCCTGCAAGTAGAGTTGCAAAGCACTGCCCTCTCCGTTTCCCGAGAGATTCCCCAGGGCAACACTGTACGGAGGTTCTTGCCCTAGCAGGAGCCTCATCACTTCTATCTGGAAATCTTCTACGACTCTCTGCCTGTCCCATGCCGGGAGACGTTCATCTAACTGTGCATTGATCAGCTCATAACCCTGGCCTTCATAGTAGTGAACCCAGTATTGTTTCCTCTCCTTTGCTTCACGGGCAGATTTAACTCTCTCAATAGCAACTATGTTAGGTTCCACTCCTGCCTGGGACATGTCCCGAAGCCACGCTCGCCTAAAACTGCCCTCTCTAGGCCAATTTGTGAGGTGCTGACAGAGTTGCTTCGAAAGCTTCTTGGAGGTGCGACCTACATACCGTATGTGCTTGGGGTCCTCCAGCAGGTAGCGTGGATCGACCAGTCTATAAACTCGATGATAACGCATCAGTTATACTCCATGCTGACCACCTTGCTACGAACCCCAACAGATTCCCCAGACCCCATCTTCATCTTGATATATCCCCTCAAAGTAGACATGATGGACATCAACGCCTCCAAACCACTCTGAGTTTCCACGTGTCCTTCGTTCTGTCTCTTCAACTGCGGCAAGTAGCTCCTCAGCCGTGAAGCTTTCATCGTTTGGGGCCTTATGCTCGACTATATCTCCACTCTCGCCACGCAAGCGGATATGTGGCCCTTGAAAGACCACCAGGTCAAGCTCTTCTTTAGTTAAGTCACGGAAGTCCTGCTTCTCCTCCTCGAAGACATGAGCACAAAGCTGAACGTCCATGGTCTCTACCCCAGGCCCGGCTGGCTCCGTTAGCTTAATTCTAAGCCTTCCTGATAGGCTATTGAAGAACTCCAAGTTGGAACTGTTTAGATTTGTCATCGTTACCTCCCTCTGCTCCTCTTTCTAAGAAAGGCAAGAGCCCGTTGTCTACTGGTTGGCAGCCTTCCTGTCGAGGGCGGGCAGTCTCTCAATAGATAACGGGCTCTTGCAAGCCAACAAAAAAACTACCCTTGCCCCCGACGTTTATTATTGTAGCACAAAAGGAAGGATTTGTCAAGTCGTGCTTAAAAGGGTTTTGAGCATCCTTATGTACCCGCAGGGTTTCATTAACTACGGGTCAAGTAAACGGGAATTTAGTAAACGGGGCGTATTAAGAGATCTCTTATTATAGCCCCGTTTACCGAATATCCCACCTTTCGTTTACTTTATTCGTCCCCCACGGGTACATCCAACCCCCCTTTTCACACGACTTTGCACCATTCTATACCAGTTCGCCTTCCTTCACCTCACTCTACGCTGGCGCACTGTGTTTAGTGCCCAAACGCGCCTCTAGCACCAATTTCAGAGCCTCTTGTACAGATTTTCCCTCTTCACGGTGGATCTCGTACAAGCCTATCATTGCCCTTGCCGCGATTTTGCAATCGTCCTGTAATGCAACCTTGGCTTCTTCATCGGTCTCTGGAATGCTCTTCCATTTATCCATCTTTGTGTTGTCTGCTCCCTTCATTTTTGATAGACGTATAGATGAGACTCTCTACGTAGTTACTTACGCCATCACTCACCTACTCTCGTTTCAAGTGCAAGAGACTCAATATTTCTGGCGAATTTACCTGTCCCATCCGGCGCCACGTAGGCCATTGCACTCATAGTCCATCCAGCCTCAATGAACCGTTCTATCGCAGTGTCAGAGTAGCCCTTGCTCCTTAGCCAGATAGTCAACTCGTCGCTCGATACGAACACGGGCGAGATCGGGGAGCCATCGGACACTGTTTCCCAGACCTGCCAGCCATCGCCAGCAGGTGGGTCATATCCTTCCCAGTTCTCGCTTAGCTCTCTGATCTCGTCGCTGAACCAGATGTCTCCTTCACCCTTGCAGAGATAGCAAAGGCCGTAGACCTCTAATCGTCTGGCTCGTGTCTCCACGCAGATGCCTCTGTTGATAGCATCGTGGCCAAAGTGGCCACGACTCCAGGCATTGATAGCTACTGCTGTCACTTCTGGCTGTGGATCGATCTTCTGCCAGCCATTGTCCTTAGTCCAACGGTGAGTGAAGTCATAGAGACGGCCCGCTTCAATCAGGGCCTTCACCTCATCCTGTGTTATGTTGTGACACCACCTGGTGTCATTCCCGCCGAGGTCGTACCAGTCATCACTGATCTTCTTCGTCTCAGGATTATACCCAGAGCTATCACATGCCTTACACTCCTGGGCACAGTACGGACTGACATAGCCCTTCCATGGCATGCTCAATGGCCAGGCGAAGTCGAGTGGTACTCGCTTAATTTCCCTTCCCATTACAAACTCCTTTCTGTTTTTATTGACTTGCTGTGATATGGGATGCAACTTGCAGTAACATTGCAGCGTATTCATCTATCCCATTGCTCGCTCGCTCGTACCCAAACGCTCGCTTCAGGTTACTCCCTGGCCCTGCAAAGGGAGGAATCTCTCGCCAGCGAAAGTGTACGACGGTAAGGTCACCGATAATCGTCCTCACCCTTGCCCTCGCGAGGATGCCGGAGGGGTCTTTGAAGTCAGGCAAGGGTAAGCAGAGGTCGGGCTGCAGTGAGATGACGTCGTCGTTCACTTCGATGTCGGCACTGGTCCACGTCAGAGGATAGAAATGAGTGAGTGCTCTCTCTGCGAATCTCGCAGGGGTGAATGTGACGACGTCCAGTTCGAGTAGGAGCTGATACGCGACGGTGGACGGCAACGGTTCGATTCCCGCCAGGGTGTAGAGACGGTCAATTGACCTCATCTGCTTCGTACGATTGAGAGTGCCAGGATGCTCCCTCCGCTGCGCCATCGCTGTGTTGTAGAAGACGGCGCCAGAGCGAGAGAGGTCTCGGAGGTAGGACCGGACGTTAGGTTCTAAGGTAAGCTCAAATGTCTGTGACCTCACACTATCCCTCTGCGCCAATGAGCTTTATTGCTTCATCGAGACACTCCAAACAGACCTGCGCTGTAGCGCTCTCGTAGTCTGGCTCCTCTCTGAGTTGTACTGTCACGTCACAATCCTGTCCACACTCGTCACACTCGTTCCTCGTCCAACCGCGATTGCCAACGATCTCTTCTATCGCATCCTCCGTCGCAGCGACTCTCAGCAGCTCGTAATGCTCCTTGTGTGTTAACCTCATACCAAAGCATGCTCGATCTGTGAGCCTATACTGCCTCTTGTACCAATCTGCTACAGAGTTAATGAGTGATGCTTTTGTAATGATTTTCATCTTACCTTACTCCTCTCTTGTGATTTCATGGCAAGGTCTGGTAGATCAGTATCTCGTCACCGCTTGCTGTCACATCATAGCAAGCATCATTTTTGTACACGTATCTGCTGAACTCAACGTCAGGCGTTCTCTTGATAGTTGCTACGCAAGCTGCCCTGTCGATAGGCTCTGCCACTCGTTGTACCAGACCACATCCCAGTAAGCTTATGATGATCGCCAGGGTGAGCACCGTGACTAGGAAGACCATCAAGCCGCGTTCGATGTTACTCATTGTCTTAACCTCCGAAAAGTTATTTTCCGTCCTGATTGGACTACAACCCCTTAAGGAGGGACAGGGCGGACTCGAACCGCCAACAATCTCGGGTCACAGCCGAGTAAGTTACCGATTACTTTCACTGTCCCTCACTACAGTCCTCACTGGTTAGCCTCTGATTACTTGAGAGTAGATCTCGTCCTCTCGCCAATTCAGTAAGCGAGCAGCCTCTTGCTCTATCTGAACGCGGCGGTCACCGGAGTAGATCTTGGCACTCTGCGTCATGGCGTTAACGAGGCCGAAGAGGGACCCATAGTAGTCCGGCTCCGATATCATCACTCCCACCATCGCTGCTGCAAACGTCTGCGAGAGACTGCGACGCTTGACGATCCGCTCGATGACGGCCTCGATGTCAGACACTGCCTCTGACACAGACGCCGCGATCTTATCCAGCAGGTCGTCCGCTGACTCGAGGGAGTCACTGATAGCGACGGCGAGGTTCTCAGACACCTGCTCTGGCTCGAAGCGACCTCGATGCACCTTCTTGAAAAGCTCCTGTCCCTTCCCCCACGCCATTAAGCCGTTGGCACACACCATGCGCCATACCAGAGCGTGGCAGATGACGCTTCTAACCCCTACCTCAGAGTTGCCTATCCTGATGCCACCCTCTAAGCCGCCCAGGTCGGGGCGGCTGACACGGGGGAAGGTAACGTCGATCCAGAGGGATTGGTCATCGAGGTAGTGGCGACGGATAGCGTGAGAAGTGCCCTTGTCCTGAAGACCGGCGAGGACAGAGGAGAGGGCTGCGATCAGGTGCTTATTGTCATACGCTGTAAAGTCGTCGGAGAGGACGGCTCTGATGTACCGGCCTTTGCCTCTAATGAGGGCACCCTCTCGTTTATCCTTGAGGTAGTAGTTGAGTATCTGGTACCGGAGGTGAGTAGGGGTATGCGAGATGAGGGTGCCACCCTTGTAGGGAATTGCTCTCTGGCAGAGCTGCCGGAGGGCATGATCCGTGAGGGATAGGTGACCCCTACCGCCCTTGCGATGGAGACGGCCTTGGGGGTCCATCTGGAGATGGTACAGACTGGTAGAGACGTCCCACTTCCCGACGTCGTCTTTCGCGATTGCTTCTTGTACTGTACTGATGTCTAGCATTATTATCTCCTTTGTATTGTTTTGTCTCGCTTGTGTTTCCTAGCTCGCTCTTTGCTTCCCTCTCAGATTATACCATGCCTTGCTGGAAAAATCAAGCAAGGAGAGGACTCGACATGGTAGGTATGAGATCACCTACCATGTCGAGTCCTCTAACTAAGCCTCCGCGGTCAATTGAAACTTGATATGGATGCCAGGCGCCTCCCTCCCACACCTTGCACAGTTCAGAGTCGCCGACGCCTCATAAACGTCAGAGGCACGCTGCACTGTCATCCGGAGTATGAAGTGATCGTACCCACAAGCGCAGCAATGTACGGCGATACCTGTCGTGATCGTTGGTTCAGTTGCCTCTATGGACATTGTTATTCCCTCGTTGATTCCAGGTAGGCGTTTAACATTCTTACGCTGTATCTCCTATTGCCGCCAGGGGTTCGGAACGGCACAAGCTTACCACCTCTCTCTATCTTTGCCAACGTGAATTCGCTAATCCGCATGTACTCGGCTGCTTCCTTTGCCTTCATCAGGGGCTCTGGCTTTTCTCTCTTGCTGAGGATTCCCACTCTTTCTCACCTCCTCTCTGTAAACGATGCTGTATCATCTCCCGTTCAGTCAGCGGAACTTCTCTGGTTGCCAGAGAGCAAGTATCAAACGGCGACATGTGGCAGTTTTGTCACCACAGTACGGCCCACGGGCAGCGAACCAGTCTTGAACATCTTGGGCAATGTCACAGGCCCTGTCGCCGAATATAGGACTGTAGCGCTTTACAGTCTCGTCTCGTGCTCTGCTTGGCACATCTTCTGGATTGACCCAGAGCTGTATAGCACTGAGTATAGCATAAGTGATAGCTTCTCTGACTATCTCTGGTGCTGGAAACTTCATCCCTTCCCACCTCCTCTCTCGACCTAGTATTTTCCCTTTCAATTTTACTCTTCCTTTCCTACAGATGTTACATCAGGTTGCCTCAGAGCCACTCTTTCATGCTCTTCACCTGCTCTCGTAGGCGATGCGCACCGTACTCTTTCATGAAGACATCAAGCCCCATGCCACTAACATTGAGCAACGCTCTAGCAACATTGTAAGTGGACGCCACACCATTGCTGCTCCTCCTCCAACTCGAGACCGCCACTATTAGCTCTAGCTCCCTGACGTAAATGGCAGGCAGCTCTCCGGTGTAGCGAGAGACCTCTTTACTGTCTTGCGTCAGAATGATTGTTGCTTCCACGTTGTCTCCTCTCACTGTATTCTTGTCACAGGGATATACTCTCGTTCTAGCCTCAGTGTTTCCATCAGCCAGTCAAAGGCTTCCTCCTCTGTCAGTCCTGACGCCACAATGGAGGACGGTGGATACGGTGCGAGCGGGTCTGCTCCATTGATGTAATTCGCCAAGGCGTCTTCGAGATCAATATCCCAGATGATAACTGTGCCATCATCTGGGATAACCTCTAGGACAAAGCGACTGTGATTGACTCTGTACATTGAGTTCACACGATATCTCCTGCGAGGTCTCCTGTATCATCGAAGTCCCAGACAGAGCTACCACGTAATAGCCTGCCGCTTGCGATAGTAGCAGCGAGCTCTCGGTATATCTGTTCTAGCTCGGCGTCTGTCTCGCCCAGCTCGTCTTCCTCTCCCAGAAGAAGCGGGAGGTCGCCTTCCTCCAACGAGATGTCTCTAGGATATATTCTCATCTGATTCCTCTCTGTCTATATTGAAGTACCTTGTCATCGTCTGTAGCAGGTGATCATAGTTGCCAGACGTCGCCTCCTGCAGCACCTTGTTGATTCTCCCTCTGGACCATCCTGCTTCTCTGGCAACATGATGGGCTCTGCCGAGGATGACAAAGGCGTTTCCGTCCTCACCCACGAGGCTAAGTGTAGGTTTCTTCACCTTATTCTCTTCTAAGCCAGAGGCATTGCAGTAGTCTGGTTTGATACGATCCTCGTACTGGAACAGATCGTAGTCGGCCAGGACGCCCAATACCTTAGTTGCCTCCTCTAGTGACGAAACTGGGACATAGAACGGCTCGCCGGGGACTTGTGGAATATGCCATACTTTCAAATCGCCCTCAGTTGGTGACTCCATCATCGTCCTTTACCTCCCCTTTCTCATATTTTCGACCTCGGCATCGTCAGCAGCACGATGGTCAGTCCATGCTGAACTGGAGGAACAGTATCCTCCAGCTTCGCCTTACCTCGTGCTGGTGACCTCCTTGCCAGTTGTACTCACTGCAGCTATGGGGCGATTGGTCTTCTTGTCCCACATGACGATTGTCCCACCATGCCAGTACCAGATATTTTCATCGGTCTCACCAATCTTCCTCCTCTTTTTTCCTTTCTTGCCAAGTAGCCTACTGAGTAGATTCACTGCTATCCTCCTTCCCTTTCTATAGTAGCTCTGATGCTCTGAGCATCTCTTCTGCTGCTTCTACGAGCGCATTCGGTCTATCAACTAGCACACCCGCCGCGAGGACGACAGCAGCGAGTGTGTAAGGATCGACGCCTGGCATCTTGCCCTTGAGGTAGTCGATGAAGTGAGGTCGCGGGTCGCACAAGGAGCTCTTTCTCACCTCATAGCTGCCTTGAGAGCCAGGCATACAGATGCCGAGCATCACGAAGCTCTCCTCCGCCTCCTGCCATGTCCCTACACCGGTGACGAGCTCGTATAGGGGAACAGGGACGGTGATTTCGCCTGTCTCTGACTCGACACAGAGCAGTTGATGTGGCGCAGGGCGATGGAAAGCGGTAATGTGAAACTGGTAGCGTACGCTATCACCAGGTTGCAGGTTATAGTGGCGTGCTTGTAGTGTTGCCATTGACTGTTTCACAGATATTCTCCTCTCAGTATACTTTCACTTTACAATATTCCACTGCGCAGCGTTGTAGTTGGGCAGTGCACGAACGGCTCTTGGTTCCTCAAACTGTATCAAACCGAATCTGACAAACTTGAGTCTGCGTCAATCTACAGATGAGAGACTCATTGTTTCTCACCTCCTATCATAGTGTATCCTGCGTCCTGTAGCAGTTGCACTGCCTCCTTGTAACTGACATTATCTACCTCCAACGTGATGTGGCGAGTCTGTACAGGCAGTGATGCCATACAATCACCTGCCTCCCAGATCGGACACCACACGGCGTAGCGGCCTCTATTCTCTTCCGCAGCTAGCTCTGTGCGGGCTCTCCCGCACTCTCCTTTGCACCAGCGAGCTGCACGCATGCAGCATGCGCCAGATAAGTGAAAGATTTCACTGGCGTTAGTCACCGCTGACTTCATCACTACCCTCCCTTCCTTCCAGTGCTAGACCTAGTGCTCGACGCGCCTTCGCTCGAACCCACTCAGTGCTAAAGGTCTTATACTCCGAGTCAATGATGACCTCTAACACTCGCGCCATCCTTCTCTCTCGCTCTATCGTAGTAGATAACACTGTGACCGCCTCGTGGATACAGGGGTCGACATCCGTATCGACCTCCACGACGCGCTCTAGGTACTCCAGCGCCTCAATTGGATTCATCTTGTTCCTTCTCTCTGTATAAGCTGTACCCCCTCTCGTTTCTCCACGAGGGTATAGCTGGACTCTGGGCCATGTGGGCAATTCTCTGCGACGATCTGGAACTGAAGCCAGTCCTTGTTCAGGAAAATCTCCTCAGCCTCAGCCTGTGTTAGATCAATCATCTTGTCACAACCTGTGCTGCTGCACTCGCAGTAATAGCTTGCTCTGTGCTCGTTACACACTGTTCATCACCTCCTCTCTTATTCTCTCTCTCGAAGATCGGCAGGGGTAGGGAGTGCCTCCCAACCTTTACTCTTGCAACTAGTGTCTCCTTATCCAGTGGCCTCGCGTCGTGTACGACACCTATTCTGTGCAGAGGTGAAGTGTAGCCGTGCAGCTCCGCTGCGGCTAGCATGGACTGGCCCTTCTCACAGAGGATAGTGGGAATCCTATCCATTCGTTGCCCTCCCTTCAGACGGATGTATTTTTGGGTAGGCGTAACCACGTCCTGCACAGGCAGCGCAGGTCTCATATCCGTATCTACGACCCTTCTCGTCTCGGATGACGAGTCTGCCCTTCCCTTTGCAGGTAGAGCAGGGTATAGGTCTGACTTTGTAAGGTTTCTCGTTGGGCACTATTATCACCTCCTTCCCGAACATGGTAGATTGAGCTTGGGAATCTCCCAGACGCAGAGAGGCCCGAGACTCAGTATCTCTGCTTCGGAGAAGTATCCCCACTCCTCCTCAAGCCCCTGTACGAACCCAAACCATATCTGGTCACCCTCATGGACAGCGCCGTCAATTACACTATCCTGTGTATACGCCTTCTCTGTGCCAAGCCAGTACCAGCCAGAGTATGACTCCCAGCCCTTGAGGACTTTGCGGCTGTCGATGTAGAGATTGCCGTCTCGCGACTCGAAGTTAGCCATTGCCACTACTTCCTTTCATCCTCACTACCTGCTCTGTGATCCAGTCATACGTGTTCATCCAGAGGATGTTGCCGCTCGCGATAAACAGTGCACCGCCACCGAAGCTGTCGATCCTCGGCTTAGAGCAGGTATCTGCCCAGGAGAATGCAACGTGGTCGTTTGGCCTGAAACTGGCGAGGAAGTCCTGGAGCATCTCCGCGAGGACGTCCAGGCCGCTGCCGCCGGTGTCGTCGTGAATCCAAAGTGAGCGAGAACCGTCAGGTTCATCATCGAAAATGGCGCTGGCATAGAGGGGATAGTCCTCTGTCTCACAGTCTTGCTCTATCCGTTTGTTGAACCAGAGTTCCTCTTCTGGCGTGATGTTCTCTATTGTAAAGCTGTACTGCGTGTAGTAGTTAGCCACTGTCGCTACCTCCCTCTATATCTATAGATGTTGCTGCCAGCAGCTTTCCAAAGTCAGCCGGTGACATACCTTCAAACCGCTTAATCTGTGCCAGGAAATCCGCAAAGGTCGCAGAATCACGTTGTCGTTCAATGTAGCGTAAGCACAGTTCTAGTTGTGTAGCAGCAGTCCAACTGCATTGCTCAGCATACTCCTCCATGAGTCTGTGTGGGTCCATCGTCATTCACCTCCCTCGCGTTCATCTAATTCGTCTTCATCCCAGAACCCTGTGAAGAACTCTCCGTCGCTTCCCAGAGCAATGCACTCTCGTTCAATCTGAGCACGATCTGTAATTTCTGTAATAGATTCTAGGCTTAGGCCTCCCAGGTCTGGGCCTTGCGTGATATTGTATTGTATCCCCTCTAGGTTGTACTGGCCTGAGTAGCTGGGATACTCTTGTTCGCTCAACACTGTGATAACGTACTTATGCTTGTAAATCTTATGCTGCGTCATTGTTGTTACCTCTCTTCACTTTCTCTACTGTCCAGGTCTCTGGCTCCAGACTGCGCGAGAACTCGAACCTGTCCTCTATGGTGTAGCCCTTGCCCTCACATATCCTCTGCTTTGCCTCTTCGGGGCTATTAGCTTCTACCTCTACGGACTGTACCCAGACCTCTCTGACATGTACGATGTACTTAGGCACTGTCATTCACCTCCCTGCATAATACTCTCTGATGCTTCCCAGGCTCTCGCGGCGAAGATACGGAAGGCATCCACGTCTGCTTTCGCCAGTGCCAGCGTCGCCTCCACAGTCTTTGGCATCCCATGCTCTATGTACCAAGAGGACAGGGCGCCAGCTGCTCGAACGAATCGCTCCTGTCCCCACCCTTGCATGAGCTCAGCTCATGTTCTTATTGCCATTGTTGTCTCTCACCTCCTTCCTCACGAGGGCTACGAACAGTGCATAGTGATCTCTGTTCATAACCTTATAGTGCCAGAGGAACTCATATCCTCTAGCTCGCACCTTTCTAAGATCGAGTCTGCCTCCACTGAACATAACACCAAAGCTCTCTATCTGCTTCACCTTGAGCACCGGCGCTTGCTCTAAGATGTCTTCCAACAGAGGACACTTGCTCTCATCAACATCCGTGATGTCGAGGAGGACGAGAGAGGGATGACCCAGGCCAGTCTCATCTCGCCACTCGTACTTTGCTGTCATTATGTACCCTCCTTCCACTGAGGCTCGGCCTCCTGAATGATGCGGCCATCCTCTCGCCACATCTCCAGGAACCTCGCCGACCGGGCCTATTGAGTTGCCGCTCGATCTCGGCAGCAGCCTCCTCTGCATCGTCGGCTGTTACTGAGCAGATACGAGCTGCTGCCTTGCCCTTACTGTTCAATAGTATCGCCGCAAATCTAGGCATTGGATTGTTCCTCTCTGATTGTAATGTATGTGATTGCCTCGTGTATCACCAGCTCTGACTTATATGTCGGCCCTGTGATGAAGTAGTCCAGAAGGTCATGCTCGTAGTTCGTAATGACGTAGCCGTGGACTATCTTCTCCTCACCTCGCCAGTGCCGAAACTCGTAGAGCCAGACAGCATTGATCTCTGTCATATCGAGCACACACTGCCTGACATGGCATGGCAACTGCCAGTTCTTTAGGTCAAATGCTCGTAGGTGACCTGACTGCCAGACTCGACCGTTACACTCTGTCTCGGCATACGGTCGGATGTGACTGCTGAGTTGCACGTGGCCGATGACGTTGCCGGTACTGACGCAATCGACCTGGCGATCAAAGGTCTTATGCCCACTTTCGAAGAGCTGGTGGTTGCCATCCCTCCAGATAGTTTCTCTGAATCGCATTATCCTTTACTCCTTTCTTTTATAGACATCCTTGCCACGCGTGTCCTCTGCGTGGGATTGGGCTGGTACTCTGGCACCTTCTCCAAGAACTCGACGACGTAGTGCTTGCCGTCTCTCATCTCATCTCTCATCCCCACCATGTAGCCAGGAGGGATGGGACGAGGGACAGGGATAATGAACTCCCTCCACCAATCCTTATCCTGCATCCTGCTTCTCCTCGAGATCAATCTCCTGTAGCATCTGGAGGACAGCCCCTGCATCCAGATTGCTACTGATGTACCCGCAGCCGCAGACGAGAGTTGCGGGGCAGCTTTTGCAGGATACACCGCGATTCTCGGTTACCATGCAGAGACCGCAGCTGGCACCCCTTGGGTAGCTGTCCTTGTCGCCGCTCACTATCTGCTCCCACTTCCTGATCGATGCCTCCTTTCCCACTGTCCAATCTATGCTATTGCCTACCTTCTCTCTTGCGTCACTGTATGTGAATGGCACTGTTACTACCTCCTCTCTCTTCGGTGTTATGTATCTGATCCCTGCGATTGTCTATCTTCACTATGACCTTGCCTGAAAGTGTCTCCCAGTGATGTTCACAGACAGGACACCTATAGTAATGCCTTCTCTCGAAGAACACTTTCCAGTAAGGCCAGATGCCTCTACGTCCGCATTTAGGGCAGTCCATTGCGCCTCCTTCTGTGCTACCTTCATTAGCCCCAGGCAGGACTTGAACCTGCAACCTGCTCCTTACAAGGGAGTTGCACTGCCGATTGTGCTTCTGGGGCAACTACGCTACAGTTGGTAGAGACAACCACAGGACCGGCACGTTATTTCCATGATGACCGTGTCCCAGATCAGCCAATTCACTCTGTCCTCACTGCAGCGAGGGCACCCTTCACCCTCTGCTACAGTCTCTACCTTCATCGCGAGGAAAGAGACGGGGCCATCGTTTTCGTCAGGCCAAACGCCTGGCTCACAGAGGGCAATAGCGATAGATTCATTATCTGCCCTCACGCCCTCCCAGCTGGCATAGGGTGTCATTAGGTACACGTCAAATCTCTTCATTGCCACTGTTCCTCCTTAGACTAATTACTGTTGGGGCGTCTGGCCCCACAATGCAAACGAGGTCTGCTCGGCCCAGTACGCCTTTGTCCACGAGGGTCTCTATCAGTCGTCCCAGAGTGCATGCGGCATTGTCTGCCTGGTCCAGAGCTATCTCTGCCACACCGTCGCTGTATGATTGCGTAGACGCCGCAACGTAGTCCGCCACAGATTCCCTGTGTTGCTTGACTCCCCAACCTTTTACTGTCACACTTGCCATTTTAGCTCCCTCCCTTTTCCTTCTCAATGATCCAGAGAAGAAAGAGGCAGAAGCTGAGTAACACTGCTCCTTCTAAAGCTGTCATTTTCTACCTCCTTCCGAGACTATGTACCCCTGTGACACTACCAGTCCATCATCCTCTCAGTGGCGCTCTCCGCAGCGTCTGACACAATGACCCCTCGTTCTCTCCTCTCTCTATGTTGAGTTTCAGCTTATCCGCCTTGCATCACTTGGCAAATGGCTATGTGGTGCTGTTATACGATTGTCACAACACCTACAAGCATACTCGGTGATAGTTTCCTGAACTGGAGATCTCAGGTAGGACGACGTATATTCAATCTCGTATGAATCTACCTGCTTAAAATCAGTTGCCTCCTTGCAGTGTTCACAATAGTAAGTCATCTGGTTCATCTCCTTTCTGTTGCAGTGATGTATTACCAGTCCATCGCTCTCTCGACCGTGCTCTCTGCAGCGTCTGACGCCACGACACCCCTCTCGTACCAGTCATAATACGGTGTGTCTATTAGGTCATCAGGTGATAACCCTACGCTGCGAGCGAGCTCGTAGCTTACATCCTTCATCCAGCTGTCGAAGGATACAATTTCACCTTCGACGCTGACCTCAACGACTTCCTCTCTGACCTTGAGCATCTGGCCGATGCCCGTTCCTAATCCTATACCAAACTCGCCAAAGTGCAAGTCGCAGAGATTGGCCCAGACATCCCTGACGGTACGGGCATCGAAGTGGGCATCGGCCCCGCAGATATCGCACAGGGGCAGCTTCTGCACGTAGGTTACGTTAGTCATTCTCTCTCGCCTCCTCTCTCTATTATCGTCTAGCATCCTCCGCTCGCCGCTGGCACTCACGGCCTGGACTCCGTGAGGGACAGCAGCCAACGGATGACGGAGGTTGGTCGGGATAGCAGTGTCATGGGCTGCTATCCTCGTCAGTAATCGTGATAGGAACCTGTCTCCTACGCACAGATGGTAACCATGCCCATCCCTGCCATCTGCATCTTCATCTCCTCATCCAGGAATGGCATGATAGAGTTGGGTGTCCGTAGACTCCAGGCAAATAGCAGCTTGCCTAGCCCCATTGTCATGAGCGCGATGCCTTGATCGCCGATGTCTGCACCCATCTCGAGGTAGCTATGCTCCTTGCCATTCAGCCAGTTAGGATGCTCTGTCTTCACTAACTCAAGGAAGGTATCCCTATCAGGCTCATTGGCTGTAGCAACCTTGAAGAACACCAGGTCTGCGGTATGGCCTTCGGGCTGGTGCTCTCCTGGGCTCTCTGGCGCGTCGATGCACACACCGCACTGGCAAGCACCTCGAACACAGTGTGCTCGAACGTATTCTGCTAGATTCATTGTTCTCACCTCCTCTCGGGCAACAAGGGATGGTCGGGGCAAGAGTGTTGCAGGCCCTTGCCCTCGCCAGTAATCAGAAATACTTAGGACGTGGATCCTCCGCTTCCTGTTTCTCAATTTCAGCAACCTTGCGCTCGACCTCTTCCTCAGCTTCCTTTATCGTGGCACCACTGCCACTGCAAAACCACACATAGTCCCTTGCGTGCCAAAGACCTTCTGTGTCCTGCCACGTAGTCATCTGCATTTCCTCTCACCTCCTCTCGAGCAACGAGGTTAGTCAGACCAGAAGTGTTGCGGGCTTCTGATCTCGTCAGTAATCAGGCTCTCTTCTGGAACTCGCCACACGTGAGTTCACACCATCCAACATGAGGGTAGAGAGCATCATGGAGAACACGTGGGAACCACCTCACCAGCGCTAATCTGGGAGGGTACCTCACGCAATGGCCGTAGCCAGAGTCTATCATGCGATAGTGCTTGCAGTCTTCACATCTCTGCTCTGTTATCTTACTCACGATGCTCACCCCCTTTCAATTGCACTGGCGGCTTTGGCATATTCGCGGGTATCCAGCGCCCCTCGCCACCCTCTGCCTTGTGGAGAAAGTGGCCATCGGTGATTAGCGCAAGGCTGTTCGCTGTCCTACGCACCTTGACGAAATGCCACTCTGGAGGTCTATCTCTAGTCTCACCCCATTGTCTAAAACACCACCCGTAGAACCAGTAATACCCCGGCTCTGTAGGCCAGTCCTTCGTCCAGTCCTCATCCACGTGATATGAGTAGGCACTCAACTCCACCTCGTCGCTCAGGAGATCCGTCACATAACCACTGCCAACGAGGTGGTTGCACATGCGAACTGCTTGCTGAGAGAGTAACTCGTTAGTCGCTGGCCCCTCAATTTCAAAGCTCAAGTGTATAGTCTTGGATATTGTCTGTCACCTCCTTCCTTTCATTCCTTCCTACTCTTACGAAAGTATACCTCTCTGGCTATAGGGAATCCCCTGACTGATCCTGTCATGCATTCCCTCCCTGAACTGTCGCATGATCTCTCTGCCAGTACAAGGCCACCAGCAAGTCAGCCCGTGCTTGAACTCAGCATCCAGATTGGCCTTGACGATCTTGATCTGCCTAACGTACTGGCCTACGGTGACCCACTTGCCTACGCCTGAGACGTAGATAGCTCGTGGGGGCAGTGTTGCATCAGTCATAGCTGAGTCTCCTCTCTGTTCAATGACAGTCTCTCCCTTGCAGATGTCGTGTCTGGTCTCTTGTCATCGAGGCACACAATAGGCTGCCCTGCCTGTAACCACTCCATCATATACTCCTGATAGTGAGGGGCCTTTGCGAGATTGAGTAACAGTTGTATCCTCGCCCTATCTTCCGACTCTGCGATACAGCCAACAGTGCAGCTACCCTTGCTCATCCTGCGGTAGTCATCTCGCCAGGCCAGGAATGACGCGGGGAGCACTTCACTCAGTGGCACGTGTTGACTGAGGCGGCAATCATAAGTGACCTCGGTTGCAATTCTCCCCAGGCGGTCCAGGACATCTCCTGGCTGCGTATCCCAGCGAGTCCTTCCCATCACCCTGCGAGCAAGCTTAACCTTCTCGTTCAGCTTGTAGAGGGAACCTGCTTCGATGCTCACGTGGAAGGCATACCAGGAGTCCTTATCTGCATCTGCCTGCCATGTGAAGCTGATCCCTTCGTAGCAACTGGCGCAGGGATTGGCGGGGAACACGAGTATCTCTGCGTGGAGAAACTCGCGACTGTCGTCCAGACAACGCCCCCTGAAGTACAGATTCTTCTTTGCCATTACGTTCTCACCTCCTCTCTAGATTGTGTTCTCACTTTAGATTACCTCTTTTCGCCGCAGCGATAGCGGCGTTCGCCTGGTCAAGTGCGTACCGGGGCGGCCTGACGCAATCAGTCATCAGGTCATCGGTGACGGCCTTGGCGAGGTACTTAGCTGCCAGATTCAAAGCACTGAATAGCATAGCATTGACCTCCCGCAAACGGTCGCGCTCGGAGGCGATTGCGGCACGGGCCGGCTGTGTGGTGTAGTAATCAATCTCGTATTCACCTTGCCTGGCATCTTCTACGAGGGTGACTAGCTCCTCCAGTGCCTCCAGTAGCGTCGGTGGGCCTGGTGGCGTATGCTTCGATTCGTTTGATTCTTGAAAGTCCTCAATTATACAGTCTGTTACTCCTGGCGGTAAATTGCTCGGCCGTCTCATTTGTTTCCTCCTAGAATATTTTTGTTGCCCACCTCCGTCGAGGCGCACGGCGGGCGGGGCGTGCGCACCTGTACAAACCTTGCGATGTGCGCTCTCAAGAATGCCTGCTGCCCACCTGGCTCCACACTTATCACAGTAGTAGATTATCATTGTCTTACCTCCTGTTCCATGTATGATGTGTCGGTGTGGGCAAATGTGCCAGGGCGATACACTAGGGCCTGCTTGCTACCGTGTATGACCTTTGCGCCTTCGGGCAGTACCTTGGCGTGACGGTCGCAAACGGGATACCAGAAAGTATCTTCTTCGGTGTACTGTGTCCCATCCTTGTCGTACCTGGTTAGGTAGCTGGTATGTCTGACAACGTGCTTGGCCCTTGCCTTACACTTGGCGTCGCCTTCACAAATGACATAGTTCTTGGGTTCAAACAGCGTGGGCATTTGCATTAGTTGGCCTCCTTGAGAGCGGCGGTGACCTGACAAAGGCAGTCGTTTACCAGTCCCCAATCGGTGGCCTTTGCCTTGCTGATAAACTCAGTTAGCAGGCTGTCAATGGCTGGCTCAACTAGCTTGCAAGCCTCCAGCAGTGCAGGCAGCGCACGGACAGCCTCAATGCGCGCCGATATGGACGCATGTTCGCTCATCCAGGGCGTGGCTTCGTGAATGACCCTATCCCTGGAAGCCAAAACGTGTACTAAGTGGTCACGTTCGGCAGCGGTTTCAGGCACGGCAGCGATGAGTGCAGCGTTAGCTTGGCCTTCAGGATCGGGAATGGTGGTGAGATAGCCAGCCTCCTCGCTTGTGTCAGGGGCGTAGGTAAAAACGGTACAAACTACCTTTTGCCCATTAAGTGCAGTGATCTCTGACATGTTGTGACCATAACGCCCGCCGTCGTTGCGCCACGGGCCTGGCGTATGCTTCGTCAGCGGACAAGCAGCGTCACGACATTCGAGCGTTAGGTTGTCCTCATGTAGGCAACAACCGTCCTCAATGTCTTGATGCTTACAATTCTCGTCCATGCTTCTCCTTTCTGCCCGCTTAACGGCGGGCGGGGCTACTTTGGCATCTCGACTAACTGTATCCCTGGCATCTCGGCCAACCGTTGCACCACCAGCTCAGCCGACGCCGCGCCATACTCGGCCCACTGGTCATCGGTTGGGTCAAATGAATTGACGATGGCGCTACGGGCCTTGATGAACCTGGCCTCCGCTTTTTCTAGCTCAGTCATGGTATCATCTCTCCTTTCGTTAACCATCTTCTTCACCTCCCTTTCCCTTCTCAGACAGCGCAGCGCAGTACCTTCCCTGCCCTTCTGGGCACCCACTTCCTCCTTTATTGGACATGTGGGGTAGGTCATTCTTGCAGCCCGGCCAGACCATTTACAGCCGTTGCTGCCTGTATCAATGTAACCCGGCAGCCTGGCTATGGCTGGGTTCCCCCATGCAAGTCTTGTCAGTGTCAGTACTTTTCCTATCCCTGCCCTTCTGGGCACAGGGCACCTACCGATAGGATGCCCTGTACTCAGGAGGTCAACAATGGCAACAGAGTTATGAGCGTCCTCGTGCATCCTCTTGCCGTTTAAGAAACGCTTCAATCATTGCCTGATACTTCTGTGCCAGGCACGTGTGATACTCGAGCGCTACGTCGTATCCCTGCTCCTCTGCCTCGAGTGCCAGGTCACGGTGAACATTGAGCTTTATCCACAGGCGATCAATCAGGTCACTCATACTGCGCCTCCTCTAATACTTTACTGCTGTCCCAAACTTGCTCAGTTTGGAAACGAGCGATAGTAGCCCGTTCCTCTCCACGAAGGAGAGGAGAGCGTCTGTCTGCGTATCACCTAACCTTCCTTTACTGCCATTGACCTTATAGGTGAAAGAGACCTCCCCTGTCAGTACACCATCGTGCATGTACTGAACCTGGACGTCGATGACCTTGGCCTGTGTCCTTAACCTTCGAAGTATTGGCTGCAGGGGAGGCTTAACTGTGCTTGCCCTTGTCATGTATCTCCTTTACTAGATCTACTGCGTGTAAGCGATCTCGTACTCTCCAGGCTTAATGCAGGTCACTTGCATGAGGACTGTGCCGACAGCATCCTCATAGATACCAAAGTCTGTATTGAGCTCCTGGGTATCTTCATTGAAAGCCCACTCTACAGTATAGCCTATCTCACCTGGCTCCATCTCATAAATCTTGCGCCTCTGCGACGCTTGCGACACGCCTTTAACTGAAGCTATCCTTAACCTTCATTCTTTGTTCACCTCCCTTCACTGTTTGCCTGTTGCTGTCACCAACTATCTACCACGGGGACGATTTCCTTGCCCTGCAAGAGGGCGATGGCGACACACTCATCGCTGCAGGTGACATGCCTGCACCTGGGGCACTGGTACTCGGTAACTGGAAAGCTGTCGTAGATTTGTTCCCTATATAACCGATGTGAGTCACCGCGCTCGTCCAATAGGAGGCGGCAGCGAGTTTCTGCTTCGCGGCGCTCGATCAGGTAGCCAATCTCCTCATTACACTTTGGGCACCTTACCATCTGTGTTACCTCCCTCCTTATCTCTGCTGGCTATATCCAGAATACTATCTCTTGTCTCGTGTATAGCAGCGATGTACCCCGACGTGAAGGCAGTTGCATGGCTTATATCGCTGAGTGCAATTGACACTGTGCGAAGCGACTCCTCTGTGGGATGTTCCAAGGCATCCTTTAGAGCCGTAAAGAGAGTATCTATGTCCTGGCTCATCATTGCCTCACGGTATCCGTATGGGTAGTCAATGTCCGCTCCACACCCTGGGCACTTCACCATCTGTATCACCTCCTTTCACTGAATCTATCCTCTGCTCACTCCTACAGAACATAGGAGTGCGACACGAAAACGTAGGTCCTTGCCTGTAGCCAGCCATCGAGTCCTTCTGCACCTTCAATGCTCCGTTCCAGGTAGGGGTTGCCATAGTGCTCCTTCCCTCTGTGCCAGGACTCATCCGCTTCGAGCTCGTCCAGGAGTTCCTGGTCCCAACTCTTCAACTCGGGCTTCTCCTTGTGAAGGACGAGCCTAGCGCGAGTGATAGAAGTTCTCTGGCGCAACTCCGTGACAGGCACAGCGTTTGCAATACACTTCCGCCAGAGCTTCAGATAACTCTCTGGCGAGGTACGGCGCCCCCTCAGTGTAAGGCTACCACCCTCTGTGTAGCCAGCTCGGGAGCAGATCTCTCGGACGATCTGATAGGGAGCCCCTGCTACTATGAGACTCCAGCTGCGAGAGCGACGATTAGTGTCTGCCTCGTAGCAGTTGCTGCTGCCCTGCTCCACGAATGCGTAGAGCTTGTTGTCCCAATCGTCGAGGGGCAGTTCCGGGTCCTTCACGAACACAATGCGCTGATACTCGATTTCGTACGACATCTGTTTCACCTCCTCCTTTCCACTACCGCAGCCTCAGTAATAGCACGGACGTTATTCTCGTCAATAGCGCCCCTCTGGAAGAGGGTCTCTACTAGCTGCGAGAACGCTGCTGCTGTGCAACGGGTGATCATCTCTATGTTGTTGCCCTCCGCCGCGATGGCGCCACGCACTAGCCAATCAGCTGACACGTCTCTGTTACCCCAAGGAAGTTCTTCCTCGATCTTCTTCACATTGTTTCACCTCCTCTCATAGCTAGGTGCACGTCAGTCTACAGCTCCAGCGCGAGGAGCATGTCCAGTACCTCCTGTGGCGTTGCACCACCCAGGCAGTCACATATACTCAGTGAGGGACAGTCAACACAATCGACCTTGCGATTGTCCTTCACAAAGCAGAAGCCACATCTTGCGTGAAAGCCATAACTGTAATCGCCTTCCCTTAGTTGCTCCCACTTTAAGAGGAATGCTTCCAGTCCGACCTTCCAGTCAGTGCTGCGATCTACCATGTTAAAAGCATCCCTCGCTGTGAACCTATCTCTTACCATCCTGTTTCACCTCCCTTCCTTCGAGATACCGCGATAGTCATCGGTGCTTCCGGTTTCTCCTTCGACTGACCTTCGCCATCAGCCGTCTTGTCCTCGAGATAGTCCGATTCTTCCTCGTCCAGCCCACTCCTCTCTTCTTCAGGCTGTGAGCTGGGGCTGCCTTATCAGGATTCCTGACGAGGTATGTTGGCTCATATCCTTCCTTGAGCCTCGCCTTCAAGCGTTGCCAGAATGTCACTTATACCACCTCCTCCCTCTATTCTGACATCCTACACTGGGCGATAGACATTCAGCCCCAGTTTCACGTCCCCGATGGACTGGTTGCCTCTGGAACTGGCAATCACGCGGGACTTGCCGCTCTTGCTGAGAGTGCCCTGCCTGTCGAGGTCAATCTCGATGATGAGTTTCTTGCCCTCGACTCTTGCGGTGTAGCCCTCACCTTGGATCTTATCCACTTATTTCACCTCCCTTCTCCTATCATTGCAGCCAATACTTCACTGCTCTCATCTACTCACGAGAGTGCTTACTGTCAACTCTCCTCATGAGTAGACCGAGAGAAGTCAAGCGAGGGTCGGACTCTCGATCTCTGCCGTTAAGCGAACGCGCCTATCAGCCAGACAGTCCTCCATTATGAAGTCGCCGTCCCGAAGGGCGCCCGCTATCTGCTTCGCACAGCGGAGGTTAACGCCTCTGCTGTCCTTGATCCAGCGCACAGCATTGATGAACTCATCAGAATCTATTTGACAGAGGATGTTCCTCGCGGTCGCCCAGGGGATGTAAATGTCAACATCACACATCTGTATCACCTCCTCTCTTGTCTGTCATACCACGTGACCAGTCCAGGATACATTCGTGAATCTCGTAGACAGCGATGCAGATGGTATTATCCTCATGCGCTGCCGCTATCTCTTTAATGAGACCCTTCAAGCCCACGATGCGCATGGGAGTCTCATCTCCGGGCTGGTCGTAATTACTGTAGTCCATAATGAGGAACTCGAACACTAGCTTCTCCTTTCTCTTACATTATTGTACCTCAAACCACCTTCGCTTCAGCGTGGCATGGTCGTCGGGCCAGAGCTCTGCTTGCCCCTGCCCCTGCGACCCCCTCCACGCTGCGAGCTTGGCAGTCTCACTCCGTGTCAGTGCCTGTCCTTCCACCAATCTCCTACCCGCCATCAGCACCCAGCGAGGGACATTCCTCAGAGGATGATCCAAGGCAGGCGATGTGGGTGTCCAGGGCTGGCCGTCTGGTCGCATCAGGGGGTAATTACCCTTGCTCATAGTGGTACCCTCGTAGCCCAGATGTCTGCCACGGTGAATCTCCTGGCGAACGCCAGTGCCCTGCGATAGTGGGCCTGAACGGCAGCTCTGGCTCGCGCTCTTGCCATCCGCTCCTTCCGAAGGCAGCACTTCTTGTACTTCCTGCCGCTGCCACACGGACAGAGGTCGTTACGACCTACTCTCGCCATCGTTCTTATCCCCTCAGGATATCCGCACACGCTGCCTGCGCACTGTCAATCAGCGCCAGTGTATCCTCCCAGTACTCATAGAACTCCGCCGTCTGACCTACTGCACATACCTGTCCCTGTGCAAATGCATCAGGGTTACTGAGCTTGCTCTGTAGCCAGCGAGCCCTGTCTTCCAGGTCGGGCTGGGACGCCTGACGGAGTTGCAGGCATCTGACCTGTTGCTCGAGGGACATGTCCTTGAAAGCTTGGAACAGCGAGTTACTCATCTGTCTTTACCTCCTCTCTACGTCAACTGATCTCTGACAATAAAAAGCCCCACGTATCCAGCGCAGTGACTGGGCATGGGGCTTTTCGCAAAAGCGCCAAAAGCGGCTCGTTTCCCGCGAGCACGGAGGCGTTGTTGGAGCAGACGCGCTGCCTGCTTATTCAGTTTGATGGTGGGACTGCTAGGGCTGAAGAGCTTTATTGATTCGTTTAAGTAACGAGATACTGCCCTTCACCTTGCCCTGAAAATCCTCACTGGCGAAGAACTGGGCCATGCCAGCTAGACTTTCTGAGAGAGCAATCAATTTCTCTGTAGAGATTTGGTAAACGTTATCACGTTCTGCCCAGTAGCTGTCAAGGTAGCGCCCGATAGCGATCTTGCGGCAGCCCAACCGTCGCTCGGAAGCCCAGACAATCTTGTCGCCACTGGTTGCGATGTATCCGAACGGTGTTTCAGTTCCAGTGCCCCATCGCTTTGCCAGCTCCTCCATTACCTGGTACAGCTCTTTCAATAGTTCCGTTCTGTCCTTCATCTTGCCTCCTCTTTCTCCCCACAACTGCATGAGGCCCGCGCTGGCGGGGTTACCACCTGATTCCCGGTGGCCCAGTTATCAGTAGAGTAATACTACCCTACTCAGCACAGGAGCGCAAGTTGACGACCTCCGCTCCTGTACTTAGGAGGTTAGTACTCCACCGGGTCACATCCCGGCGGGGCTGTTTGTGTGGGCTATCCCCCATTGAGATAGTGGACGCGTGCGGCTGCGCTTTCCCGCGTGTGGTGGTCGCTGTCTGAGTGCCACTTGCCGTCTGGCGAGTAGAAGCCCACGGTCCACAGGTGCGGGTTTGTTTCGGTCTGGATGTAAACGTACATTCATTCCCTCCTTTCTGATGATTTGGGTGTGACCCAGCGGGGCTGCCTAGCTGGACTAACGCAGCCTTCCACTTTCTGCCTGCTCTCTGTATGGAGAGCGGGGCACTGACAAGTTGCCAATGGCCAGCCGCCGGGCTAGTGGCGTCAGGTCTCCGTCGAGCATTTTTATCAGCTCGTCCCAGTTCCCATCGTGGTACAGCTCAAAGACAATATCACACTCAGCAGCTGCCTGTTTCCTGTACTTCAGGTTGCGGCGACCACTCTTGTGGTAGCGCCGTCTCTCATGCTCAGCAAAAAGCTCGTCCTGGTGAATCTCGCCAGGTGACTTAATGCGAGGAGGTGTAACGTCCTGAGCAAAAGCCCCTACACTGTCGCGGGCAATCTGGTAAGTTCTGCCGTCAACGAGGAGGCTGTCACCTACCTTACAGCCTAGCTTAACAGCGGCTTCTCCCATCATACGTGGCGGGTCAGGCAGCCTAAGGCGCTGGCCTGTTTCCAGGTGCTGATACACTGAGTAGGATATAGCGTTGATGCAACCTAGCCCCCCACCACTGTCAAAATAGCCCAACGCGCTCATCTGTTCTTACCTCCGTTTCCCTCGTTGTGTGCTCACCTCTCGGTGACCAGTCGTTGCCTGGGCAGTCGTCGGACGGACAAGGGCAATTAGCAATGTCGTCATACTCTCGCCCACACTCTGAACACTGGCCCGCGCTGTCCACGCAAGCGGGCGGCTGGACGGGGGTGGGCGCGGTGTGCCCTGCCCACTTACAGGCAGGGCACCAAACCAGGTCGTGATCGGGCGTGTAGGGTATAGGGTGCATTGGCTGAAGTAATTGCCCACACTCAGGGCAATTGGCCCCGCTGGCGGTGGGCGCGAGGTGGGCGGGTGGCTGGGCGGGGGCGAGAAACTCCACCCCCGCTGCCTTGAGCTTGTTGGCCTCATCGTTGGCGCGCACCATCTGGTCGACCTCGGCGGCTTGACGGCTGGGTGGGGCAGGCGCGTCCAGCGATTCCCGCAGCCACTTGATAGCCAGCTTCACATCATAGGGGAATGTGGCGTTCTGTGACAGTGCCGCAATCGCGCCTTTGACAAATACCATCTGCTGCTCAGTGAGCTTTGTGCCAGGTACACTGGCATTTACCATAGACTGCTCCACACGCAGCATTAACACAGTTTGATGTACGTCGTTCTCTCGGTCTGGCGTGGGGCGACAGCTAAAACACAGCCGGTCTAGCAGGCTGCTTGCTGCTCCACATCGCTTGCAATTACCTATTGATAAGCGATCCCAGTCTATCATAACTCTCCCTTCAGCTTGCCTCTCGGCGGCTAGCCAGTGTACACCATACACCACTCATCGAAATCACGGATGAGCGGCCAGACAGTGTTGACCCCATAGCGATATTGGCTGAACTCATCCTCTAGCTTGCGAACCCGCGACTGTCCGAAGTTCTCGCAAATCTGCTGGCGTTGTAGCTGGCCCTTATGCATAGCGACGTGTTGCCTGACCTTCGCCCGATCTCTGCGCTCGTTCATTGCTCTCGCCTCCCAAAAGTCTTTGTTTCGTGCAATGATACTAGATGTGGATAGTCAGCCAGCACTTCGGATGGCACCGGTTGGCCTTCGGCTATGGCTGCTCGGACTGTAAGCTCATGGTATGATATTCGCAAGAGCTTATCTGCCTCTCGTGGGAGCTCATAGCCTGCTCTTTCGCCTAGGGTAATTCGTGTGGCAATTGTCTCTATGCCGACCGTCGGAGGGAAACCTTTGGCTCCAGCATCATTCCATGCCTCAATTGATTGGCAGCGCTTGTTTTGGATGTATGTCGCCCATGCATCTCGTGTCATCTCCCAAGGCTGTGTGGGGCTTTTCTTGTACCTAGAACATCCCTCCACCACCGGGCGGTCAGGATCGTCCAGCTCCCAGCTTCGGTTGATCATACAATCCTCTTGTATACACTGCTTACAGTCTGGTATACCCCATGCTCTCTGCACAATCTCAGTGAACTCATTGGTAATACTTTGCATTGCTCTCACCTCCATTAGTTCTATTGTCGTGCCATATCGTTCTACTACAGATACATCGCCTCTGGCTCAAAACCATGCGGGACGCACACCAGACAGTCACCATCGCTGTTTGCAAAATAACCGCCTACCAGCGACTCATCTCGCACCAGGCGGTCGTAGCCCAGTCGCTGCGCCAGATTCTCAAATGCAGCGTTGGGCCATCTGTGAACTGTGCTACCTGCATGCTCGAAGGTGTTGCAGCAGCGTCCATTAGCGCAGGTCATGGTCCAGGTATAGAAGTGATACGTCTTCTGCTTGCGGGGCATCTGTTCTCACCTCCTCTCTCTTTCAATGCGCCCTTCTCTTACGGCACATACTTACCACCGCAGCTTTGGCATTCCACCGTCGTGTCAAGCTCAATCCAGACGAGCTCGTCCTGCCTTCTCTCATCACAATCAGGGCAAGCGTCCTTTAGATCAACCAGCTCTATGCTCTCAAGGAAGAACACTCCGCCAGGGAAGTTCACTCTCTCGCCAGCGTCCAGCGCTGCGGAGACTTCCTCTATCACAGAGATTGCCTGTTCTTCTGTACTTCCGAGCTGCTCCAGAACAATGGTGCGACCAGGCGTATCGGTGGTTAGCCCGTGGATGTGTGCTAGGAACAATATGCTCTCTGCCTCTGACAATTGTCTCACGATGTATCACCTCCTCTCCTAATGCTGTGCTGAGCGTTACTAAACCTCTGCCTCTGCCTCCGCCAGCTCCACATTATATCTGTACACACTACCTACGTAGTGCCCCTGGCGAGATCCTTCCCAGTTCCAGCGCACCTCACGGTCTACTGCGTATGCGATCTCGATGCCATGAATCTTAGCAGAGGGAGTAGCCGCTTCTATGTTGGGAGCATGTATCTCGAACTCAGCGATGATTGGAGAATCCTTCCAGGGGGTGTCAGGGAGTTGTATCTTGTATTGTGCTTTCATACTGTATCACCTCCTCTCTTGCTGTCAATTGCTGTCGCTTGTCCTTCCTATCTGACGAACAACTGCGGATAACGCTCTGCCACTTGTTTACCTTCCTCATAGAGCAACCCCCGTTTGAACAGCCGTCCATCATCTACCCGCCGCACTAGGACAAGGTTTTCTCCCAGATGAGCGAGCCCCTTGAGCCAGCCGATTACTTCCAGCTCCCTACGCTGCTCGCCGGCCTCGCTCTGGAAGATAACGCCAGAGCTGCTGATACATAGGCCAATGCAACCGTCAATCTGGGCCAGGTCGCTCTTTTGGATTGTTGCCACTTCTACCAGCGGCACCTGCTTAATCAGGTCTGCCATGATGTTCTCACCTTCTCTCTCCTCACATTCACATCCTATGTGAGCCATGCGGGGAATTGAGCCCCAGAAGCCGCCTGGCATTTCTGCCCACGCGCCTGCGTCTCATCGTTTCGCGGCCACGGCCCATGATGGGCAGGGAGCAATGTCACTCGATGCTCCCTGCCCCGATCAGCACCTTCTATCTTATTCTGCGTTCTTCTTCCATATCTCCACGAAGCTCATCAGGTTGCGAGAGCATTTTGCCAGGGTCCTTGCTGCTTCCTCTACCTTCTCTGCCCAGTCCAGTGGGTGGTCTGGATCATACACGTCTGCAATTCGCCAGCAAACATCAGAGAAGTTGTTACCAACAGGGTGACCGTACAGGGATTCTGCGAACCCTCGCATGACGTCGACTGCCGTCTGTTGCCTGACGGACAGTACTAAGTCTTTTTTCTGTAAACACTGTGACATTCTGCTCACCTCCTCTCAATTATCAATTGCGACGAGCGCTCATGTCCAGGAAGCACTCGCCATCTGCCATGGCAATCACGCCACCTGCATCTCTGCTTCGATCAATCGCCCATGCAATCGGGCCATGTCCGCCAGTTCCTCGATCTCATTCACATTGAGGTCGCCTCCTCGGTCAGTATAGGCAATTGCATCATTGATGCCTGCACCAAGCGATTGAATGAGATAATGTAAATCCCATTCGTCCAGAACTATTGCTATTTGCTTTCGCTGCTCTGTCACTGTCTATCACCTCCTCCCAATTACCACCTGCGGCCAGACTACAGCCCAAGTATCTCCGCCAAGTACGCCTGGGCGTACTTGAACTCGCTGTATTCACTCAGCCGCTCTCCCACCGGCTCTACTGACCTATAAACGCACCAGAGTGCAGTATCTCCGTCATAGTATAGCATTACGCCAGCGGCCGGGTCTGTCAGGTCTAGATTTGAACTCTTCAGAATGCTCTCTAGGTCCATGCCCACGATGATCACCCCCTCTCAATTGTTAATTACGGCCAGACAATCATCCTGACCCCATGCCAGAGGACCACTATCCCCTCGCCCTAGCTATCTATCCCCAGTCGCTTCAGCTTCCTCATCGCCTCCTTTTCTTCCGTCACTGAGCCAAGCTCAACGATAATCCCTATATCAAGCATCTGCTCAGCATAGAGGGCGTACCGCCTGACTGGATCGAAAAGTCCATGCTCTGTCGGCTCCAGCCTAACGGCTATAGATATAGCCTTCTCTCTTGCTGTCATTACTGATCACCTCCTCTCTGTCGGCCAGGCTATCATCCTGACCTCGCGCCAGAAGCCAAGTAACCTCTCGCGCCAGCCCAGGATAAACCGCCAGTACCTGCCGCGCCAGTATCTGCCCCCCCCCATCCCCACCCAATAGTATGACAGATGTTCATACCATTAGTCATACCCCCGGTCATACCTTTCGTCATACCTTTCGTCATACCTTTTGTCATACCATTAGTCATACTCTCCGTCATACCCCTGGCCATACCACGCTCGCCTTGACACGCAACTGGGAAAGAAAAAGCATGGGGATTTGACCAATCCCCATGCTTTCTTACTGGGATAGCACTCAGTACTTACTCGCTGACTATGGTTACCTCCCCTTCCGGCCTAACTTCAAGAAACGCAACCTTGTGTTTCTTGCAATCAGCCCTGAAACTTGCGCCGTCGTTTACGATCTCGAGGTAATTGCACATCGCACGTCCGGAAGGAAACTCAAGAATCTTCCCGTCCTTCCGGTGCCACACCTTGGTACCATTGCCACCACCTTCACCGGTGCGCTGGCCGTAGCTGTGATACGTGTCCCGATTAACCTGCTGCTCGTTGGTGAAGTAAATCCTGATGGCATCTTTCTTTCCAATGAGCTCGCGCAGTATCGGATTTGCCACAATCGCCTCGTCAATCGCATCGAATAGCGGGGCGAACACGGCCTCGAGCTTCTCTTTTTCCGCCTTTGCAGCCCGGTCCCTTTTGAGCGCACGAGCCTGAGAATTGACCGTTTTCAGATCATCGGTGTTTAGAGCAGATAGCTGCTCAAGTAATGCTTGCAAGTCTATCTTGTTTGCCATTGTATTGTACCTCCTATTGTTTTGTTAAGGTGCTATCCCATAGAGCTCGCTCGCTCTATCCTTTGTCCATTGCAAAGTAAGCAATGGACAAAAGGCAAAGCGTAATTGTGCTTACTTGTTTGCAATTGTAATGTACTTACGTTTTGCGTCCAGGATTGGGTTCAATCGTGATTTGATAGTACAATCCCAGAACATTTGTAACCTTGTATTTATAGCTCTTGTACTGACCCTGCTTCCATTCTTGCGCGATGTAGTCAATTCTATACTTGCGATTGTGACTATTTATGGGTAAACCTTTTGGCCACCACGCATTTATACCTACTATATCTTCGACCAGATAGCTCAATCGCCTTGTCGTTGAAAAGCTGTTATCCACCTTCATTTGTGCGACGGCCTTGTCTAACAGCATTTCCCGTGTGAGGTTTATCATTGTATATCACCCCCTTTCATGTGAATGTGCTATTTGCCCATCGCCTTACATCTAGGCCGTTCTGGGATATAAGTGTTGCCTGTATCCGTCCGGGGCAATCAGGATTGCTCTACTGTTAACCTTGTTGATTATAGCCACGGCTTGCGTTTCTGCTTCGTCGGAACTATCTGCCCATATAGACATCCATTGCTGGGTACGACATAGGAGCAAGTAGTACTTCCGTGGGTCATTGCTCGGGATTGTCATTGTGTATCACCACCTTTCCTTGTAATGTGCTATAACTATCCCTTGTGGCTTTATCCTGTGCCTTCTCGTTCTACCTGTTCAATTTCAACCTTATTATACCACGTCCTGGGGGATAGTGAGTAAACATAACACGTCTATTTCCTAACAAATGACTACGCGAAGGGAAGTCGAGGGAAACAGCTTGAAACGATGTGAGATGTATACGAAACAGATAGGCAGTTTACCATCAACCTAGTACAATACTTCACATAATCTTCCATGACTACGCGCAATTCTTCGCGTAGTCATGGAAAAGACCGCGTTGGATTTCCTACTCGTTCTACACTCCTCCTCTCACTTTCACACCATTTGCCCTAGACCGACTGGTCGGTCGAAAAATGACCGATGGTCACTTACTGACCGTTGGTCATTCTTGCGTTTTCAATGGATTTCTATGAGATGTGCTAACCAATGGTCAGTGATTGACCAACGGTCACTTGTTGACCCTTAGTCATTGACTGACCATTAGTCACATTCTGACCGCTAGTCACACGCTGTTTCCCCCCTTGTACTAACAGAAGGTTCATGGACTGACGTTATGTCAACTGTAGGGAAGAGGTCCGCCATAACCTCATACAATTTTTCATCTGCCAATTTTCCCATCCCCCATTCTTGGTTCTGGAAGGTTCTCGTAGCACGTCAGGGGGTGGGCTGAGAGTTGTTGCAGAGAATTGCTCTGCAATTCTCCATCTTGGGAATCTGATGTGCCCAGGAGGGTATACTAGATTCCTGGGGCAGAGAGAGGAGAGACCTGCCCAGATGTGGAGCAGAGGCCCCTTGACATGGGGAGGCGTCTGTGGTATAATGGGGGCAGGTTGAACAAGTTCTAACCAAATTTAATTCTTGTTTAACACCCTTACTCAACCATTTTGTTCAACCAGTTAACAAAGCAGGAGTACAGAGCTACACTGTAGTATGAAGGACTTACCCTACTGACGTCTTTGTTCAACCAGATAACAGTATTAACATCAAGATTATTAAGACTACAGGAATAGTTACATGGGTGATTGGGTTCCTATCGGTGCCAGGATAGAGCCTTCTGTCAAGGATTGGATAGCCGAGTTCGCATTGGAGCGTAGGATAACAATGTCGGAGGTCGTGCGGAGGGCAGTAGTGGAGTATCTATCTAACCATTCGGAGTCGCACGACGAGGTACTGGCAGCAGAGACTATAAAGAGGAAGCGGGGGGAAGACATCAGGCTGCTCGTGCCCAAGGACAGGTTTGACTCTTTCCTCTTCCCTTGCAGAGTGAAGGACTTCGTGTATAAGGTAATATCGCAGTGGAAAGAGAAGGGGTTTTTAACGAGTGACAGGTATGACTACCTGGTGCAACTGGTTAAAATCGAGATAGCTGTTATCGAGGGGAATCCTCTAGAGGGACTTCTTACAGAGATGTTGGAAGAGGTGATAGAGGGGTTGCTCGAGGAACAAGCGAGGGAGGAACTGGTGGATAATGTATAGGATATATGTGCTGAAAGATCCAAGGATAGAAGGAGTGGAAGCTATCAGATACGTGGGCGCTACTGGGATGAGTCTATCTGGCAGATTCAAGTTTCATCTCATGGATGCTAACCGCGATCATGGGACAACCCCACGATGGAAGTGGCTGAGACAGCTAAACGAAGAAGGTGTTATACCAGAGATAGAGGAAGTGGAAAGGTTATGGAGCAGCAATTCACGCGAGGCTGCTGACAGAGAGAACTTCTGGATGGACCATTACGAGGCACGAGGTTGCGATTTGCTGAATGTCAACAGAGGTGGAGGAGGTCTCTCGCGTGGCGACGGCAGAGGCGGCCCGTCCGCATGGGCTATCTGTCACTTCGAAAAGATACCAGATAAGGTCATAGCTGAACACGAGGGTGTATGCGTTAGCACTGTCGCAAACTGGAGAAGAGAGCAGGGCTTCATGTCCTACAGTGAGAACAAAAAACTCTTCTCGTCTCTATGCCCAGAGGTAACACTGGTAGCAACTACCTGGGATGAAATCGTAAGGGAAAAGATTCAGTTGGAAGTCAGAGAAATTCCAGGATGTTCTATCTATAAGGGATGGATAGATAGACTGAAGGAAAGTATAAGCCAGACACGAGGCGTCAAGCTAGTGCAAGATGAGGGCCTCGAGGAAGCGATAGCTTCGTACTGCCGCTCACGACTTAGAACCTTGAAAACTGACATGTTGCTGACTGGACATGACGCAATCATGGAGCTATTTGAATTGTGGAGTGAGATACAGGATGAACGGAAGATGTGTAGTGAAGGTATTACACTGGACGACCTCGATATGTGGATTGGTAAAGTGGTGATGCATAAACGCTCTATTAACTCAGACGTCTTTCAATATGACCACGTAATGTACGTGCACGACCGCTATGCCGAGAGGCTCCGAGAGGAGCGAAGGGGTTATGAAAGAGATCAGCAGATAGTTGTGTAACCCCCCCCTACTTGACATATCACCCATTCTTATGGTATAATACAAGGTAGCCCAACACTATGCCAGACAACTATCACTTACAAACTTGCACGGACGGGTTCGTAGATGACAGTTGGTTCATCCGTCCGCCAGCGCCTGGTATATACACAGGTGGCCCGCACACAGTGTACACTCACACAACGTACACTCCACCTCACTACTCCGAGGATTACATCCCCGACTTCCGATGCGAAAGGTGTGTCCATTACGAGGGTGGGATCAAATGTACCCTCAACTTCTTCATCTACGCGAGCGGCGTTGACATGAGCGGTTGCTGGGGGTTTGAAGAAGGCAAGGTTTGTAGACACTGTGGCAGAAGAACATAGGTGAAATATGAAGGCGTTTAAATGTAACAGATGTAAACGATTTGTTCAGGGTTTTTCCAGGCCTGGCATGGTCGTTTTTGAGAGAAAGCAGCGTTTCGCAGTCAGCTTAAAGTGGACAGGTGCTGACCACCTTGATAAACTGGATGTCTGTGATAATTGCCAGGCCATCCTTCTTCGCTTGGTAGCAGACAAGCTCGCAACTGATGGGAGCTAGCGCTCTGGAAGAATGGGTCTGCTGTCACTGTGGCAAGAGAACATAACAAAGTTACTATTGGCTAAAGACTTCTGTAGCAAAGCTATGAACATCTATGACAGACATTAACGCAATGTACCTCAATGGCAGATGCCTGCGGTGACACGAGGGAGCTGCTGGTTCGAGTCCAGCCATTGCGCTAGTTAAGATGCCATAAAACTGGAATGAAGGGTTTCGAGCCCCGTGGCATCTGAAGTAATCATTAGTTGCGGCAAGAGGACGTAATGGAGTAACAACAGGAGACCTCCATGATCCCAATCTATCGTGACCACGAAGGCTATGAAGTGTATGCAGCGAGCGATCCGGACAGCATGGACAGAGTGGCCGTTCTGAAAGACGGCAAACGACTCGATGCAGAGAGCATATCGGTTATCTCCCAGCGCATAGATGGCAGCATCCTGCGATCTCTCGCTTTCATAGACAGCGAGGGAAAGCTGTATCACTCATTGTCAGACGAGAGCGAGTTTGACCTCCGAGAGTTCATTGTATCCCTTCCAGGAGACTTCCATGGCTAAGCACAAGGACACTGACGAAAGTAAAGGCACCAATATCTGCGGCTTCCGGAAGAAGGATGGTGGCATGTGCTCCTACCCCGCTGGCACTGGCACTGAACACAAGGGCAGCGGCCCTTGCTATCGTCACGACTTCGAACGGAGGGAGAGGAGCATAGGCGACGCGAGGATCCTCACCATCGTAGCACGGAATCCCGAACTCGCCGAGCGAGCACAAGTATACCTGAACTCCGATAGAGAGCTCCTGAACGCTCGCCGTGAGCTCGCCGTCCTCAAAGCCCGCTTCGAGACGATGCATCTCAATCAGAGCGATGACGCAGATGTCCCCAAGCTATGTCAACTCGCGAATACAATCTCCCTCATGACGAGGAGAATCCAGGATATAGAGATCGCCCGCAAGCACTACATCCACATCGATGTCCTTACCCGCTTCACGGCAGACTTCTCCCGCATCGGCCAGGAGTTCTTCCCAGACGTCAGTATCAGGGAGCAGTTCCTCGACGCACTAGAGTCCAGTATCAAGGACACAATCCCTCGCTCCAACGCGAGGGGTATCGCCGCGAGGTTAATGACAAAGGACGCGGGGAACGTAGTCGTCGATGTCACGGACTATGAGGTGGCAGATGGTGCGGTCAAAGAGGAAGAGGTAGGGGAAGAAATAGAGGAAGAAAAGGAGAAGAAAGATGTCAGCAGAGCAGCAAACTAAAGTCCTAGCAGATTACATCATGGCAGAGATTCCCGGTGCACCCTCGGGCAGTGATGGAGGAGCAGGAGATTGCGCAGTTCGCCTACTCACCGAGTATCGCGATGCTCTCCACCGCATCATGCTCGAGCTCGGTGTGCCAGGGCCTGATTATCCTATGCCGGTCGTCAACGCTTATACGATTGCCGCCGACGCACTGAGTGCAGCAGAGGATCAGGAAGGATGATCACAGTCAAGTACCCAAGCCTAGAGAGCTGGCACTGGGAAGACGATCCTGGATTTGCCTTCCGTATGCCAGCGATCTCACTCGATACCATCGTGGAAAACTATAAAGTGGTAGATGTGGGAAGAGAAGAAGGAATAGAAGAGGAGAAGGGAGAATGATCACAGTGAAATACCCTGACGGCAGAACCGAACGTCGCACCTTTGCCATCATCAGCAGCAAGGGAGGGAAGAGGTAATGACCTTTGAGAAAGCCCTAAACTTGCCCGTCAATGAACCAATTCTATTGATCGATGGAAAGTTAGGTCTGGTAATTCGCTGGGCTCCTCCTGATGAAATAGGAATACAGGTGCCCGGCGAAGAAGACATACGATGGCTTAATGTCTCAGATGTGTCTACCGCAGGTTATAATGCATTGATAGAAAGAGAGAAGCTGGATGATTACTGTGAGGTACCCTGACGGCAGAACAGAGAAGCGGACTTTCGCCCTCGTCAGCGGCGAGAACCCCATCGGAAGCGCACGCCCTATCCCAGACAACGCTGTCCTAGAGCTCCTAGACGGCTGCATCACGATTACCGCAGGGAAGGACGACGCTCGCACTACCATCATCTGGCCCTGGGACAGAATCACAGAGGTCGATCTCGGTCCCAAGGTGTCAGAGACGGTGATATTGAGGGAGGGCGATCAGAAAGGAGATTTCATCAATGTGCCCGCACAATGACTTCGAAATCATCTACTACGAGGACGGAGTCATGCTCCGTCGCTGTAAGCACTGTCGCCAGGTCGAGCTTCACTTAGAATGGGTTTGGGCTAACATCGATGCAGTGAAAGCTGCACTTGACTTCTGCCAGAGGGAGAGCAAATAGCCATCATGGACACCTTCGTGGATTCCAGAGAAGCAGCCCTCGACCTCTCCAAACGCCTCCGGAGGAGCATGTTCCCGCAGGAGAACACGAGCGCCCAGGACCTCTCCTTCAAACAGCGATATGAGAAAGTGTTCGGCTGGAGCATGCCGGGGTATCAGGACGAGGTGCTGCCATTCCTGGAAGACGACTCTCTGGAGGAATTCATGCTGCTAGCAAGCCCAGGTCACGCAAAGCCGCTAGATGAGAACTCACTCGTTCTCATGGACGACGGCTCACGTAAGTTGCTTAAAGACGTCGCGGTGGGCGATAGGGTTATTACACATACTGGCCTACCGAAACCCGTTACTGCGGTACACGAGCAGGGCGAGCTTCCTACGCTCCGTATTCAGACATTTAGCGGGCGAGAGATTTTCTCTGCGTCAGACCACCCGTTTCTTACAACAGAGGGATGGGTACATGCTGCTAGACTAAAAGAGGGCATGTCGCTTGCCGTGAGTCAACAGCAATTGACTGTGCCAAGCGAATCAGACATAACTCTCGAAGCAAGCAGGTTGATGGGGTATCTCATCGGAGATGGTTCTATCAGTAGTGGAAACTGTTCAGTTACTAACTCAGACGAGGAGATTATTGAGGATATTCAGTATTGTGCTCACTCCCTTGGATTTGGCTGTAACAAGCGCAAGTATCCTCTTTGGAGCGGCGAACCGTCAAAGTCGTTTGTGCTACGCTTGGTTAGCGGAGTTAGGCCCTGGTTGCGTAGGCCCAGCATAGATATGCAGGGGCGCACCTCTCATACCAAGCGGGTACCACATATTATCTTTACAGCTGACGCCGACGTGGTACGCAACTTCATTGCTGCGTACTTTGACTGTGATGGAACTCTCAACAAGAAGGGTAAAGCCCGTAGTGATGTCTGTGTCTCTTTCTCAAGTGTGAGCAGGGAGCTTTTACTGGATGTCCTTCATCTCCTTGCAAGGTTGGGAATATCTGGTAGGATACGTAGACATGAGGGGAAATATTGTTACAAAGGCATAACAAAGATCAAGGTCTATTATGTTCTCGCTATGACATCTCAGGACGAAGTGTCAAAGTTTCTAAATAAGATTCCAGTCAGGCACTCGGAAAAAGTGAGGCGTATTAAGGAATGGAAGCAGGCAGGGTGGTACAGGAAGACCTTTGATGGTCCATATCTACCAGATGTAATTACTAGCATACGAGAAGCAGATAGTCGTCGCTGTCGCTGCCTTACAGTTGAGAATGACGCATCATTTGTTGCAAATGACTTTGTCGTTCGCAACAGCACCATCGCCTGCTTCCTGGCAGCGGACATGCTCGGCCGCAATCCCAACGAGCGTATCATGGTCGTCTCCCACACAGAGACGTATTCCGCTCAGCTTCTCCAGTTCATTGAGGATATCATGAGAGAGTCTGCTTATAAGGAGATGTACGGGGATCTCATCCCCCCTCGCAGCGAGGCAGCGAAGTGGACGTCCACTCAGAAGTTCATCAGAAGATCAGAGTGGAAGTCCCCTCATCCCTCACTGCTGGCACTAGGAGTGGGAAGCTCAACTATCGGGTACAGGGCTACCACTATTTTGGCTGATGATTTGGTTACTCAGCAAAACTCGCTAAGCCCAACCATGAGGACCCACCTCGCCAACTGGTACTTTGGCTCCCTCACGAAGAGGCTCGACCGACCTGGTGGCCGCATCATCATCATCGGCGCCCGATTCTACACCCAGGATCTCTACGGGGAGCTGCTCAATCTCTACCCTCATAAGGTCTTCAGCGCAACGCCAGAAGTGCCGCTCTGGCCAGAGAGGTTCTCCTCAAAGATGCTGGAGAAAGAACGCGCTACTAATTACATTCAGTTCAGTGCCCAGTACGAGCAGAAGCCTATCGACCTAGAATCAGGCTTCCTCAGAGAGTCCGACCTCCACTATTATCTGGAAGCACCGCCACGTCTCCATATTTTCATCGCCTGCGACCTCTCCCACAGACCCCGCTCCCGCACGAGGAGAAAAAGCACCTCCGACCCCTTCGCGATGTCAGTTGCAGGCTATGATCCCCTGAACAAAATTGCCTACCTTCTCGATTTCATCGAGACGGACGCTTCCAACGCACAGCAGAAGTCCCTCATTAAAACGCAGGCTGCTCACTGGAACCCTACCCTCATCACTATCGAGTCCGACGCTGCACAGGACATCTTCGTGCAGCAGATGATAGAGGAGACGAATCTGCCTATTCAAGGCAAGACTACGGGGGGTGTTCCTAAAGCAATCCGCTACGCAGGGATGGCTGTGCACTTCAGAAACAAGAAGGTCCTCGTAAAGGGCATCATGGGCATGGATGGGAGGATGAGTCCTCACCAATCTATGAACAAGTTCATCGAAGGATGGCGAGGGTTTGGCTCACCTAGTGCACCTGACCACTGCCTCGACGCCGCAGAGCTCAATCTGAGGGCGATCTTTAGGATAGGTGGCGTGCCCGCGACGGGTACCGTGGCGCAGATGGAGACGCTACCCCTCAGTGCCAGGCACGCTCTCTTTCAGAGACAACGCGTGACGACACCCATTTTTCAGAGGAGGCTGTAAATGACGTTGAAAGTCCTATTGTGACACTGTCTTGTAGTGAACGAATGTTGAAAGGAGGTGTATACTTACTATGAGAACCCTGTTTCGTATTTTGGACAGCCTATTCTATCGAAATGACGAATGGCTACCAAAGCCCCTTGCAGCCTTGCGTAGCTTTGCTTGGCGGCAGATCTGTGGCCCTAGTCCGTTGACTGTGAACCCGACTATAGAAAGGAGTTAGTTGTGCTACAAATATGTGAGTGGCAGACGATTCTTTGGTGAGGAGGAAAGATTATAGAGATGAATGCTAGAAAAGCTCTGAACTACCTCAAGGACAGTGTCATTGAAGCATCTTGTCTGGATCCCGAGGCGTGGGAAGCTATCAAGTCTTTGGAAAGGCAAGCAATAGCAATGAACGACCTACTAACGATGGCTAAGGTGGCACGTCACTTCCTCAGCCAACCTGAAGTCTGGCGTATGAGAAGTTCGGGACAGATACATTATGACTTTGGTATAGCTATAGCTCAAGCAGAAGGCGATATAGGATCGGAGAGTGAAGAATGAGTTACATCAAGGACTACCTCCAGAATGCCTTCCAGGAATTCCTGTCCCAGGATGATATACAGTCGTACCTGCATGGCCTATTCCAGGATTTCCTATCCCGAGACGACGTCATAGAACGCTTCTCCAACAGCCTCTATCGCACCCTCAGTGAGAAGGTCCTCCATTCCATCTCGAGGGGATTCGACATTCACGTCAAAGATATGCTCAGACCTAAGATAGGGCCTAAAGAAGAGTACACTGTGTTCGAGAGCACACACCCTGCTACGCTCTGGTTCCTCATCGATCTATCCGCTGCACGAGAGGGGGATCTCTTCGACGTCAAGCTTTACATAAAACTCAGCGGTGGCGAGTTCTATCTCCACGCTCATCACGAGCTAGAGAACCAGATGCAGTTCCCGATGGCTACGCTATCCGCGCAGTTTGCTCCGGCTTGTCGTCTGACAGTTACTCAGTCGAGAGGGCTGAGTAAGGATGTGAGATATGAAGTATTCGGTAGATACGAGGGAAAGTAGTGAGGTAAACTATGCCAGAACTTAACGCATCCTTCTTAACCCGACAGACTGCTCCCGCTCTCCTCGCCGCTGCTGCCACTGTCCCCCACGCCGCAGAGTCCCTCGACTCTGCTACCGATTCCCCCTGGCACAAGTGGGGCGACGACGGCTCCATCATCACGGAGGCACAGCGGCTCTCTGCTATAGAAGCAGCGGAGAAACTCTTCTACTCCTCTCCTCTCGCTCATCACATTATCGAGCAGTACACGGACTTCGTCGTAGGGGAGGGTGGCTTCGAGCTAACGAGTAGCAACAGGGACGCAAGAGAGATTCTGTACGACTTCTGGCACTCCCCCGTGAGCGCTATCCCTCGCAACCTCTACTCTCAAGTACAAGAGTACTTCGTCTACGGCGAACTCTGCTACCTCAAGAAGGATCACCCTGACGGCTTCGTATCCCTAACCTTTGTACCACCAAAGGAAATAGATACCGTAACAGAGAAAGAAGGAGTCCCAGGACGCCCTGCGACGGTGATACTAAGCAACGAAGAGGAATACGATATAGTTGACTGGGATCCCATTCAGGACGCCCTCGTCGGCGACTGCTTCTACTTCCGAATGCAGCACCTGGGAAGCGACGTCAGGGGATACTCTCGACTTCTCCCCCTCGTCGACTTCCTCCGCGCCTGGGAATCCTTTACCTACAACTACCTCGGTAAGAGAGCTAACTGGGATGCTATCTGGTGGGAGGTTACCCTGGCGGGGTATACGGAGGATCAGATAAATAAGTGGCTACAGGCCAATCGCTCACCACCTGCTGCTGGCTCTCAATTCGCTCACAACGAACTCGTGACGTATAACTTAGTTCAGCCAGACTTTAGAGCCAGCGGCGTGGAGAGCGATGGCTCCTGGTACCTCGACTTCCTCAAGGAGACGAGTGGGCTCGGCAGCGGAGGGCGGGGTCGCAACCGCGTCCGAGACGTAGGCGAGGTGCTGGACCCCGTCACGAGGGGTCTCTCTACGAGGCAGTGGGAGGTCCGGACGTGCTACGCGTACATCGGCCAGTACGTCCTGCAGCAAGCGCAGGTGAAGGGGGAGTTGCCAGAGGATACCTACGATGTCATCTGTCAAGCACCGCGGTTAGGCGTGAGGGACTTCCAGAGGAGCGCAGGAGCACTCCTGCGATTCGTCGATGCTCTGGAGAAAGCAGAGGACAGGGAGTGGCTGCCGAAGACCGCTGCACTGGAGATCTTCCAGGACATGCTCTCTCGATTAGGAATGGTAGAGAAGACGAAGCTGTTGAGGATCGATGAGGAAGAGGAGGTAGAGAACGAGTTCGGCGATGAGTTCGAGGATAAGCCCAAGGATAAGGAGGAAGCAGATGGCAAGATATAGAAAGAAGCCTATCGTAATTGAAGCAGAGCAGTGGTTTCCAGGAATTAAAGTGGAAGGGGTTGAGCATCCACCTCTGCCTGGCACATCTCAAGGTGAAGAGTGCCTGCGTGCGCACGGTCCCTGTGGCCTGGTTCACACTCTGGAGGGCAAGATGATCGTAATGCCAGGAGACTGGGTCATTACTGGAATAGCAGGAGAGCGCTATCCTTGTAAGGATGATATATTTCGTCAGACCTACGAGCTGGTCGAGGAGGAAGGGGTATGAGAGACTTCAGTGCAGCAGAGATAAGAGTATTCTTAGCAGGGAACCTACCTTGCTACGACGCTGAGGGCAGTGATGATTTCATCTATCTCGTCAGGGCAGAAGATATAGAGCGTGTAGCGATTGAGCTGTACCGCTATCTGAAGGGAGCGGAGGCCGATGCCAAGATCAGAGACACTCTTCATGTTCCCGTGGCAGGGTGTGAGTATGAAGTGAATAGAGGGATGCTACTACGCAAGAATGGATTGCAGCACATCTCACAGATGTATCCAACGAGCTCGGGAGCACGGACGAGCCCACGGGGGATCGACAGAGAGAAAAGGGACAGAGATGAACAAGGCTATCTTGTCAATAAACGGAGAGCCCCTGGCTAGGATTCTCTTGGACGGCCAGCAACGTTCTATGTTTGCGCAGGCTGGTGGCTACCAGGTAGCAGTGAGAGTGAACGGTGATATCGCAGTGGATGTCACTCACATGAGCCTGGTGCCATGCATAATTTGTGGACAGAAGATGATGGAGGTCAAGCCAGGCTGCTTCGCGTGCCCAGGGTTCTATGGTTCCCCTATGCATTTCTGTGACCCTGTCATTCTCAGCCACGGAGACCCTGATAAGAAAGAAGAAGGAAAAAGGGTGGCACGTGAGCGGCTGAAGGAGTACTGCGGATGTACACTAGAGGAATATCTCGCTGCGAGAGGGCAATTGACTGAATCGCCTTTACAGAAGTAACGATTAGGAGCCACTTATGCCTTGGAAGACACGAGAGGAAATACCTGACAGACTGAAGAACGCCATCGAGCCGCCACCTCTCTCTATAGAGCAAGCAAACGCTATTGCAGAGATGGCAGAGGCTCTGGAACGAGAGGGAAAGGTAGATTCCCCTTGGGCTGTTGCCATTGCCCATTTCAAGAAGTACTATGTGAAGTCATCTGACGGCAACAGTTGGGTCAAGCGAGAGAAGGCGCAATCGGAGGCAGAGACCATCGGTCGCAAGGGTGGGCCCGAAGCGGCAGGGTCTGGCGGATGCCTGGCGGGACCTACCAAGGTACCACTGTTGGATGGTAGGGTTTTGACAATGGAAAGCCTTGCCAGACAATATCCCGATGGTGGAATCTGGGTGTACTCATGCAAGGCTGATGGCAAGATTGTGCCAGGCTATGTAGAAAAAGCCCTCTCGACTCAGTACGGCTCTATGTTGGAAATAGGACTGGATGGGGGAAAAAGTGTAATCTGTACCCCCGATCATCTCTTTCTACTTAGGTCTGGCAGATATCAAGCCGCTTCTGAGTTATACCTGGGGGATTCTATCATGCCATTGTATAGGAGGCTAAATCCTGCTGGCAAGCTTGTAGGCTATGAGCAAGTTCTGGATAATAAGTCGGGTAGATGGAAACATACGCATAGCATCGTTAGGGACGCGCTCTTGGGTGGGTATCAGAAGGGAATGCATACCCATCACAAAGATTATGACAAGCTAAATAATGATCCGTCAAACTTAGTGTCAATGAAAAGAGAGGAACACTTTAAGCTACACGCATCCCTTGCCTCTGAGCTTTGGCACTCACTCAAGTATGAGAAATTCAGGAAAGAGCACTCAGCTCGTCACAGCAGATTGATGAGCAAGCGCTGGAAAAACCCGGCCTTCGCAGCAAAAATGTCAGTTCACATAAGGAAACTTAATACCAATCCAACCCCCGCGATGCAAGGCCAGCAAATAAAATGGGCTGAAAAGGGGCGTGAGTGGCTGCGAGCTCACCCTGAAGTAGCCTCTAGGACATCCTCCGAGTATATGAATAGAGAGGATTATAAAACTTGCGATCTTTGTGGTCGGACTTTTGCGAAGAATGCTTCTTATGCTGCTCATCGGGGGCACTGTTTACGGCAGCGAGAACAGGAGCGGATTGCAGTAAATCATGAGGTTGTCTATATAAGACCAGTTGGGCAACAGCAAGGTTATGATTTACAGGTCAAGGATTACAATAACTTTGCTTTAGACGCTGGCGCCTTCGTTCATAATTCTTGTAAGTGTCCTGAGTGCGGAGCAGCAATGGCGCGGATGCCAAAAGGGGAGGAGACAGCGAGTGAGAGTGAGGCTATCCCTACGCTTACTCTTTCCTTGCCCGCAGTGCAACGTCTCATGAACGGCGAGCTCTCTCACATCGTTCACATGGGTGACTTAGAGGCAGCTACTCTTGCCCCCGTCGTCATCGTACACGAGAATAAAGTGTACGCAAAGGTGATATTGTCACGACCTGTGTGCATCGGTGCAGACATCTACTCCTACAATGTGAAGATACTGGAGGTGTATGATCCTCCACTTGAGATGAGCGCCAAGGCAGAAGATGTTTGTACCGACGCGAGAGACTCTTTCCTCTGGGCAGAGAACCGTGTTGATCTCACTGAGGCCCAGCACAGTCGCTCCAGGTGCATGCAGTGCAATGAGTCACCTGTCATAGTAGTTCACTGGGCCGACGGTCGTGGCAAAGCCTGGTTCTGCCTGGGGCACTTCAGAGACTGGATTGCAGAGGGAGACAAGGAAATAGTCAGGGCATGGCATGTTGTGTCCGGGGAGGTCCCTGAGAAGTTCGGTGAAGGGGAGGGTGAGCAGGTCAAGAAGCTACAAGATGGACTAAAACAAGATGAGATTCTTAAGAGAGTAGAGAAGCTAGAGAATGCCCGGACAGAATAGCACGAACGTCTACCACTACAAATGTTACAACTGCCTCGTAGAGTTTATCTCTGAGAATGCGCTATACTGTCCGTTTTGTGGCTCCGCACTGCGGCAGCAGGGATTGGCGCAGTATATGCCGAGAGACCACGTAACGGCAGGCTGGAACTGCATTGCGTTCAGGAGTACAGAGGCGGGATTCATCGTGAAAGACGTCGTCGTAGCAGGGAGCTATGGAGGGAAGCTATGATCGAGATAGAGATCTACGAGGGCGATACAGCGAACTGGGAATTCTCTTTGAAGCGAGGTGGGACCTCTGTCGACCTGGCAAACGCGACGGCGGTACTCACCGTCCCCTTTCTGGACATCACTGCAGAGGAGATGGCAGTCGATGGCGCAGCGGATACCGCTACCTATTCTCCTGACACCGCTGATACTCAGGATAGGGAATGTTACCGAGTTGACGCCTTTATCACAGTAACGTCTGTCGGAGGGGCAATCGAGACATTCCCATGCGTCATCACAGTTAAGCCAAAGGGCTTGTGGGAGAGGATCAGCCCTACTATGAGTACATCGACTAGCACAAGTACTAGCACGTCTACTACGACTACGCTGTAGAGGAAACTATGTCCTCCAACTTGCGGACTGGCGAATTGACAAAGATGATGAACCTGGTCGTTAAAGCCGACCTCGACCTCTGTGAGGCTGATGTCCGGTTCCTTCTGTTCTGCCGAAGAATTGGCTTCGGTAAATTGACAGGGGTGCTTATCAAGAGCGGTATTGTTGTCATGGCTGATACAGTTCGGCACGATGTTAGGTTCGACGTCGAAAGCGTGGACTTGACATAGGAAGAATTCTGTGGTATAATAGTACCAAGTTAACTTAAAATCTCATAGCAACGTCCCGAGTTCGGCCAACGAAAAGGGCAATCTTCCCAGATTGCCCTTTTTTTGTTGTCTCGAGAGATTGCTTATGACAAGTTCTTTGGCAGGAGGCGATTATGACAATTACAAAGACTATCGGTGGTAAGGAATATCCTGCTTCAGACTTTCTCGTCGCAGAGGATAAGGATAAGACCACGACGTGGCATCTTCAAGTGAAGCGGAATGGCAAGCCCGACCATAATCTGATGGGGGGTGCCTACGCAGCGCTGTTGTCGCCAGGTGGATATCGCGGCAATAAGTATGCAGGCCCAGGCAAGGGAGAGGCAATTGTCAAGCTGAAGGCTCTCTATAAGGCAGAGGGCATGCCCTGGCCTGGCGCCGCGAAGGAAGGCGCTGTCACTCGTATTCCCAACCTCATCGAATCCGCCCGCCTGCTCGAAGCAGTGGAGGGGTCTGAAGGACTGGAGTGGGAGATCGAGTGCATTGCGGCAGGGCGTTCCAAGAATAGGAAGGACTATACGCCCGCTGTCCTGCAAGCAGCCCTCTGTCTCTTCGAAGGTCTGACATCCTACGCCAATCACCCTTCTAAGCAAGAGATGAAGGAAGGACTGGAACGAGACATCACGAAGATGGCAGGGTGGGTCACGAACGCAAGGTGGGACCCGAGTGGCGGCAAAGGTAACAGTGGCGCCATCGTCGGTATCTATCACGCACTCAAGGCTGGCCCCATCGCAGCGCCTCTCAAAGAGGCATGGGAGCGCGGAAAGCCAGACCTTGTCCAGTTCAGTATACTGGGCGAGGGCAAGCAGAGGATAGCGAAGGACGCTAACGGAAGTTTATTCTATCATGTAGAAGCAATCGACAGTCTCTTTTCCCTAGACGCTGTCGCGAGTGGTGCGGCAGGAGGTCGCGTGAGATCGTTGATTGCTTCTGTAAAAGAGGAGGTAGAGGAATTGGAAAAGACAATTAAGGATTTAACGAGAGAGGAGCTCATGGAGCTCAGGCCGGATCTGTTCGAAGGTGAAGTGACAGTGGTTACAGAGGAAGCGCCTGTCGTGGAGGAAACTCCCATCGTCGAGGCAGAGACGGTCGAGATAACGCCCAACGTGGAGGAGGTCGTCGTCGAACCAACCGAGGCTGAACCTGCTCCTCTGAGGGAAGTGCAAGAGGTAACGAACGAGGTCAAGGCCCTCCGGGAGGAGATGGTGAAGATCGTTGCGGCCAACCGTCGGCAGTTCCTGGATAAGTACATCGGTGACGCAGAGCTGCCCGCTCAGGTGAGGGTGCAGATCCGGAAGAGGTACGAGGGGATGGCCTTCGTCGAGGCAGACGTCATCGCGGACATCGCTGAGAATGTCAAGATCTGGTCAGAGGTTCTCAGAGAGCCGCCCAAGATCAGGTCTCTCCGGGCAGGCCCTGCCGAGGCAGACAAGTTGCTCGACGCCGTACAGGGTATGCTCGATGGTAAAGATGTCAATGACGTCCCACGTTTCCACAGCGTGAAGGAAGCATTCTGCAGGGTCACAGGTGAGGATTTCACCATCGGTAGGTCAGAGTTTGCAGACAAGGTCATCAGTGAATCTGTCAACTATGCTTCCTGGATGGCACCGAATCTGCGAGAGGGTGCGCTGCGGGAAGCCATCTCCTGGACGAGCGTGCTGGGGGTCTCCATGTTCAGACAATTGATCAAGGAGTACCGGATTCCCATCTACGACGAGTGGAAGCTCATCGTCAGTGAGATCAGTGACCTGAAGGATATGAAGCAGCAGCTCCGGGAGCGCACGGGCTACTACGGGGTGCTGCCGACTGTTCTCAAGGGTGGCACTTACCAGTCGCTGTCCTCCCCTGGTGAAGTGGAAGCTAACTTCACACCCGTTAAGAAAGGTGGGCTGGAGAGCTGGGACTGGGAAGACGCACTCAACGACGACCTCAGTGCGCTGAAGAAGATCCCCAAGAAACTAGCGCTCACCGCCAAGGTCACGCTCTACAGGTACATTTTCAACTTCCTGCGAGACGGCGCAACCACGGCCGTAACCTACGGTGCTCTGGCAAACTTGTTCTCCTCTGCACACGCGAATATTGCCACGGGCACAGCACTGGGCACTGCTGGCCTCACAGCAGCAGTCCTGGCAATGAGGTCTCAGACGGCACTCTCATCCACTGTGACGTTCCTGGCTGTGCGCCCGAAGTACCTCGTGATACCACACGACCTGGAGGCACTGGCAGACCATCTCTATAACAGCCAGAACCGTGTTCCAGCCACTATCGAAGGCCCCAACAATATCGTCATCAATAACGTTCACAAGGGGAAGTACCAGCCCATCATCGTGGATCACTTCACGGCTGGCACCCGCTGGTTCATGGTTGCTGACACGAACTTGGTTCCAACCATCGAGGTTGGCTTCCTCGGTGGTAGGGAAGAGCCGGAGTTGTTCTCCCTAGCGGAGAATACTGGGTCTGCCTTCAGCGCCGACAAGGTCGTCTGGAAGATCCGTCATGTCTACGGCGCAGGTGTCCTGGATCACAGGGGACTGTATACGGCAATCGCCTAGAAGGCCAAGTGACGGTAACTGAGATTGGCTCAGAGATGACTCTGAGACAGACTATCAACTATGTAATGTAGAGGAAAGGGGTTTGCCCAGAATGTCAATGGCAACCTGGACTACGTTGAGCTACTCCTTTCTCTTACATTGTAAATGAAACTGATAAGGAGGTTTCACAATGGCTTACATTGATGTTCACGACCAGCCTGGCCCGCATCGAGATTTCTTCGACCTGCCTGCCGTCATCGTCGCCAACTTCGGTGACGAGTACCCCATCTGGCACGCGCCCTTCAAGGCTAAGATTCGCTTCGTAGGATTCGTCATAGGAGAGGGTGGCCTGACCGGTGGTGGCGGTGTTAACTATACTCAGGTGCAGACTATAGACAAGGGTACTGATGGCACTGGTGCTACCGTTCTGGAGACTAAGAGCTTTAACGCTGCGGCGAGCGAGTTCGAGAACTATCTCGTCTACGAACCAGCAACCTATGACGACGTCGCCAGTGGCACTGTACTCTCAATCCTATATGTAGCGCAGGCCGCTGGCGAGGACATGCCGAGGATCCATGGCTACGTTGAGTACGAGGGTCGTTAATCTGCTTCCGAGGAGGGAACTTAAATGGCTACGTTAGAGGACCTCACTGGCTGGCAGCAGGACGAGTTTTTCATCGCCGAGCAAGGCAGTGAAGAGGGAGATCAGACGTTTAATATCTTCCGAGCGTCATTCGACTGCATCGTGAAGAGGGTTGTCGCGTACTGGGACGACGACGTCGTTGGGCAAGCAGCTGACACTTTCAACCTTAACCTGCTCGACATGGGCGCTACTGGGACCCCGACAGAGTTTGCTAACAAGGATTATGGTGCGGGCGTTACAGATACAGCTCACGTTGACTTCACACTGTGGGTTGGGCAGCGATTGCTCGAGGTAGACGAGGTGCTCGCGATAGAGAGGGAGGAGATAGGTCTCGGTGCAGGCTCTCCTGCACTCTTTGGCTATGTTGAGTATCAATCTATCTGGCGTGATAATACTTCTACGAGTACCTCGACGACGTCATCGACGTCAACGACGACGAGTACTTCGACCAGTACAAGTACGTCAACCTCGACGAGTACCTCTACGAGTACGAGTACTACTACGTCAACCTCGACATCTACGAGCACCAGTACAACGACATCGACATCGACGTCTACGTCGACTTCGACAAGTACTAGCACTACGACCTCAACTTCTACAAGTACCAGTACTACAACTAGTACTACGACTAGTACTTCGACCTCTACTAGTACCACCACGACGACATCTACTTCAACCAGTACATCGACAACTACGACGACATCTACTTCGACCTCTACTAGTACCAGTACTACGACTACGACGAGTACATCGACGAGTACCTCGACCACTACTACGTCAACCTCGACTTCAACTACTACGTCTACGTCTACCAGTACGAGTACTACCACGACCAGTAGCTCTACGTCCACGACTCAGACGATGGCTCCGGGTCCTGACTAAGGAGGTAAAGGGGTAGGATGAGTTTCCTCATCCTGCCCCTTTGACTAAAGGATAATAGCCTATGTCATCGACGAGTCTTCAGAGCTATATCGATGAACTCAAGAGACTGGTGCCACAGGTAGAGGATGAACTCCCGGTCGGCTCCATCGAGGAACGATTGGGCGACGCTGTACAATTCTACTCAAGAATCGCGCCCAGGACGAACGGTGTCAAGGACTATAGTGGAGACGATAGCACCTACGAGTTTGCCTTGCCCTCTGATTGGGACGAGCAGTTCTCCAGAGTGAGAAGTATCGAGTACCCACAGGGGTATCAGGACCCAGAATACCTCGGTACGGACCAGTGGTTCATCTACGATACTCCGTCAGGCCAGGTGCTCCGGCTGAGGACTACGCCATCGAGTGGCGAGACAGCACGTGTCTGTTACACGAGGATGCACAATGTCAGCAGTCAGCAAGATACTGTGCCAGAGAAAGATAAGCGAGCCCTCTGTTACCTCGCGGCGTCACTCATTGCAAGGAACCTCGAGTCCAAGTATGCCTCTCACACGGAGCCAATGTTAGAAGCGGACGTCATCAACTATCGAACGAAGCAGAGGCAGTATGCGGACGTTGCGGATCACTTTGAGACGTTGTTCAAGGGTCACTTTGGAATGAGGCTGAGGGACCTTTCGCCTGCTGCTGGCAGTTGGGGGCCTATTGATTTCCCGTTCACGGACCGGCAGGGAATTACACCTCCGTGAGTGAGTAGGTAAATGAGAACAGGGTAATGCCCAACTGGCAAGATGCGAGTGACGAGCTTAAGGCTCTTTTAGAAGCAAATGGCGCGGAGAACGTCTTCGACTATCCCGTTAACTTCAAGACACCAGAGGAGTTTAAGGAGCTAGCGACGGGTTGGGACGATGACTCCAATCTTCCCCTCCTCCACGCTTGGTTCCTCGAGCGGAAGGGCATCAGGGACGAGCGAGGGGGCATCGGTGCCAGAGTGGGTCTGACGAAGGCGCTCAGGCGTGACTCTTACATTATAGAGGGCTTCTACGGGTATGGCAGAGGCGGCAAGACGTATTATGATTGGCAAGAGTTGGTAGAGGCGATCATGGACGCGCTGCTCGATAGTGTGAGTCTAGGCGACCTGCTCGAAGCAGCCAGTGCAACGGAAATTGATTACAGGGAACTAGGTGACTACCTCTGTCACTATGTGAGGATAACGGCACCTGTAGCACGGAGGTTAAGTCCGACGTACACGTAGGAAGGTAGAGGGTCAGAGGGAATGGGTTGAGGGGACAGTCAGAGCCAGCCTGGAAGGATGGTTAGTGATCCTATGAGCAACAGTGTGATTATCAAGACAAAGTTAGAGCATCCCCCTCCGGAGCTCGTCTACTGCTGGCGAGAGCCCTACGAGAGGTTCCCCGTCAGGGAGGATGGCACAGTAGAGGGACTCTCGATAGACCATCCTCGCTTTGTTATTCTTCAGTATGAGTGGAAGCTGGAGGTCACAGAGGTAGTAGAAGAGAAGCCACAGCCAGTTATAGAGGTTAAAAAGGAAGTTCCTCAGCTAGTCGAGGCTGCTGAGGAAAAGGAGGCTTAATCATGGGTGACGGCGCACCGAGTGTTCTCACAATTGTAAACCTAGGCACAGAGGGGTCCTATGGAGGCGGCGCGAGCAGCCCCATCGTAGTGCCCATCACAGGGGGTAGCGCTACTGGCCTCTATGAACCCATTCTGGATCAGGGTAAACGTGGCATTGCCGCGAGGGATTTTGGTTCCTACAAAGGTCCAGTACGTGCAGAGGCATCGTTAGAGGGTGATGCTTACAACGCCGTCATTGACATCCTCGCGGCGAGCATAATTGGGGCTGGCGGGAGCTTGAGCTCCTCGCCGAGCTCGCTCGGGATGATCCTCTCGGGCGGGTCAGGGTCCGCCAAAGCTGTCGGCCTCGGCGTCACGGATCTAACTATCCGATTCAACCGTGCGGAGGGAGCACTGACCTACTCTGCCAGTATGATAGGACAGAAGGTCACATCGGAAGCAGCGCTCTCGGTCGCTCACGACGTCGGTAAGCCCCTGATGGGTTGGAACTGCACGATCACCATGGGGGACGTAGTCGGGTGCCTGATAGAGGGTGAGTGGTCCCTCTCTCGCGAGTGGGCGCTTCTCTACTGCGGGACTGCTACTCCAGGCGGTATAGGCGAGGAGTATCCCTCTAACATCTACGCGGGACCTCTGGAGGTCACAGCCCGGTTCACAGTTGATTTCGTTGGGCAGGCCGACCTCGACGTTGCTATCGATAAGACACAGGGAGCAGTGACCACGGTATTCGAGGACGAAGATGACGCCAATACACTGACGATAGCAGCTCCCTTGATGGACTACGCAGATGGCCCGTTCGAGCTCGACCACAGTGGGACCTTCGTGACACTGGTTTACTCTTGTAGAGCTCTCTACAAGACGGCAGACAGTTCAGGCCCCATAACAATTACATAATACGTTAGCTGACATCGACGAACACTTCCTATGCCAGCTAGCTCCTTTCTCCTTTCTTCGACTCAGAGCCGATGTATCACATCGGCTCTGAGTTAGGCCAAGACCTGCCACTTAACTGCTACTACAACTAGGAGCTACACTATGACACTCAATCTGATAGAATCACAAGCGCCGCCTGACCTCATCCATCGAAACGAGCTCGTCTCCCTTGCGCAGCGAGAGGGACTTGTCCTAACCTCTCGCACTGTCCGTTACTGGGCGTCGATGGGATGGATACCTCAGCCCTGGCGGGTGGAGGGCCAGGGCTTCCGGGCGTTCTATCCGAAATCCCTCCTGAAGCGATTGCGAGTGCTCGCGGCGCTCCGGCCCAAGCGATTGCAGGAGCTCAAGGAGAACCTCAGCGAGGTAGAGACAGTGCAGTTTGGGGAAGAGACGTTCGATGTCCTCCCCGCTGTCGCACGGTGGGAGAGAGAGAACACAAGGTGCTCCCTAAGGATGCTCGCGGACGGCAGTGGGATGCTCCTCATTCAGAAGAAGGGCGCCCCGGAAGGGAGCCACGATGTCAGGTAGCGACAGCGCTTCAGAGCGGAGGCACGATTACACTGCCCTCACAGCGCTCGTGAGAGAGACGCTCGATTCGCTCCGAGCTAGAGACGGTGACGTTGCCCTCAACGCAGAGCGGCTCAAGACTGTAGTGGATACCACTCGGGAGATAAAGGAGCAATTGACACGCATGAACGGACGTGTCAGGCAGAACGAGAAAGATCTCGTAGCGATTAATGCTAATCCGCCACTGACGAGGGAGCACTGTGATGAACAACGAGAGGGATTAGAGGAGAGGATGAGAACACTCGAAGGAAAGACGCCTGCTGTCGTTCAGAGTATCGCCATTAGCTTCACGACGGGAGGCGCCCTGGCAGTGTTCTATTACTTGCTTAGTCAGCTACCATAGTAGTGCATTGGAAAGGAGAACATAATGAGTTGGAAAGAGTATAAGGAGAAACTAGGTGTCAAGCACAACTTTGCCCAGTTCGGCTGCGAGGACTTCTGGGTTGTCCTCAGAAGGTTAGACTCTTACCCCTATGGGGAGGCGAAGGAGAGTAGAGCAACTCCTGTGAACGTCGAGGAGCTTACGAAGAACCCTGCTGAGGCAGAGAAGGTCCGGAAGGAGATTGAGGATCAACTCGTTGACTGTATCCTCGACTGGCATATCCCCGACCCGACGATTCAGGAGAGAGAGGACGTCAGCGACGAGGACAAGGCGAAGTCAATGCCTCTTTCTATGAAGGATGACTTGACCTCTCTGGACAAGCTCCCTTCTGAATTCATCGCCTCTATGTTCATCTGGCTCCGGGAGGACAGCGATCTCGCGAAGATGGTCCCAAAAGGGACCGGGACGCCATCTGGTCAGCGTTGATGGGAACGGGGATGAGCGTCCCTGCATGGGTGGGCGAGATACAGATCATGGAGAGGACGGGGTGGACAGAGAGGGAGTTGCATGAGGATGTCTCTCTCGCGACCATTCAGAGGATGAACTATCTGGGGGAGATAAGAGCGAAGGCAGAGAAGGAGAGGGAGCGAAGGGGAAAGACAACAATGACCCCTGGTGTAGTCAAAGAGATTGACTTTCACGTCTGAACTGTGGAGTACATCCTATGCCTAGGGTGCCTATTGCCATTACAACAGGCGAGTTCCGCTTCGGAGGAGCCAGTGCTTTCCGACTGGTCATCCAGATGGGACCCGTCTGGGACAGAATGGCAACGGAATTTGCAGATGTTGCTACAGACATCCTCCGGGACGAGATGGAGGAGATTGCCCGTGAAATGGGTAAGGAGATGTTGCAGCATATTCGTAGGTTTGCTCTCCCCCACAGTTATACAGAGCGACTGGCGGATATACAGAAGACGTGGAGGTATTGGATTACGCCGAGGGGCCCCGGCGGCAGAGGAGCTGGCGTATATGGCCCACAGTGGTACGTGACTGTGGGCCTGCACCGACCGGCCTCTGTCTCTGCCAACATAGGTCGTCCTGTTACAGAGTACGCACATGCTATTGAGTTAGGTGCAAAGCCTCGCTATCCGTTGGGGAAACTTGCGAGAGAGAGGATCAAGTCCTGGGCTGCAAGGAAGGGGCTGACGAAGACGCAGGCACATCGCATTGCGAGGTCGATCTATCAGAAGGGAACACGTCCTCATCCTTACTTCGCGCCTGCTGCCCGTGCCACTGCGAGCGCTGCTATGGGCTGGCTCGAAGAGGGTGGGACGAACTGGCGAGATAAAGTCGAAGCGCACTTTGCGGGCTGAGGACGAATAGGATGAGTAGGGCTGACTGATGGCTATTCCGTTGGAAATGGGCATAACGATAACGTCGCAGGGACTGCAGGCGTTCAATACTATCCAGGCTGGCATGGCAGCACTCGGTGGTCAGATGCAGAAGTTAGCCACAGTGCCTTTTGGTGAAGGTATGGGACTCGGTGGGTTGGCGGCAGATCTCTTCGAGAAAGCTCCGGGTCTTGCACAGAACCTGGGTCGCGCCATGTCCGCTATGGCAACGATGAGTCAGACTGCTGGTGCAACCACGGTGCAAAACCTGGAGGCAACCGCAAACGCCTTTGACAAAGTGCGTATAAGCCTACTCAGTATCACCCCCGAGTACAATAAAGCGATACTGCAGGAAAAGAGTTACAGTGACGCGGTGGCTAGTACAGATGTCAGCACTCAGGGGGCCATTGCTCGCTTGGAGGGTTACAGGGATGCGCTCCTCTCCAGTGCAGAAGGGCTTAGGCAGACATCTGCAGAAGCCGCTAAGCTCGCTGCGCAAGAACAGGCTACACTGATGGTCACTGGGCAAACTATGTCTGCAATGGACGCCATGGCAGCGAGCGGGGATCTCACATCGCAGGCACTAGCGAAGCTCGCCAATTCAGTGGCACGTGTCAAGACAGAGTTACTTAAGAAGACTGAGGCGTATGCTAGACTGGCACCGCTCGGCGCTTCCGAGAAGGCAATGATAGATGAACTTTCTGGTGCCGAACTGCGCAACATCAGTATATTACAAGCGTGGATAGAAACTCTTCGGTCGAAGGAGGCAGCGACGCTCGCGAATGAGCAAGCCGCTGCCCGTCTCGCTGCGCAACAGGAAGCAGCGGCGGCGCAGCAGAAGACATTTCAACTCGCCATGGGGGGGGTCGTCTCTGCCATGGGTACGATGACAGAGAGAGGCACCCTCACGTCACAAGCAGTGATGCAGCTCGCGAACTCCCTCGAGCGTTCTAAGATGGAGATGCTGGCGAACACTGCGGCAGGCCAGCAGATGATACTCACCGGGGCGTCTCTCGATGCGACGATAGGCGCATTGACAGGGAGGGAAGCTGTATATATTAAGACTCTGGAGCAGGCAGAGAAGGCCCTTCGGGTAAAGGCCAATGCACTGAAGGAGACGGAGGCGGCGCTTAGGCAACAGCAGGAAGCAACGGCACGTAGTACTGATAGTATGATGGTCATGTCTTCCATCACGCAGGGTGTGATGATGGGAATGGGTGCTCTCCAGGGCAGTGTCATGAGCGTTGGCTTCGGTCTCATCTTCCTGAGATATGCCATTGCGCCCATCGTTCTCGCGGTCGCCGCTCTCACAGCAGCGCTAGGAGGAATCATCAAGATAGTGAAGGGAGTAGTGAGGTCCATCACCTCTCTCAACGACACCCTCGGCGAATTCACTTTCAAGATGCAGCAGTCTGGCACCGTTGTTGCATCCACTGCTCAAATGTGGGACCTAGCCATCGGTTGGGCCGAGAAGGCGGCACGTCCCATCGACGAAGTAACTGAGGCTCTCAGCGCCCTCGCTGACGCAAAGCTCTTGAGAGAGGATATCATCGGTGCAATGTTCGAGTACGCAACTAAGAAGGGTCTCCCTCTCGCTACTGTCGTTGGGATGCTCGATGAGGCCATCGGTGGCTTGGAGAGGGCGGATCCGGAGGCGCTGAAAAAGCTAGGTGTAGCTTGGGAGGACATCGCAGATACGAGCAAGAGGAGCGCGGTAATCACGGCTGCTGCAAGTGCTATGATGAAGCAGTCTGAAGGTGCAGTGGAAGACTGGGCAGCCACTATAGAGGGAGGAATGGATCGCATCAGGGCAGCATGGCTGGGGGTGCAGGACGTCTTCGCGGAGCCTATCGCGGAGAAGATACTCACGCCGTTCGTGGAGCTTCTGTCCAAAGCTGCTACGAACATACGTGCGATGGCACAGGAGGTATGGAAGTCTGATGCTGTCCAGGCAGAGTGGAATCGCACTCTGAAGCTAGGTAGAGACGTGATGGCATGGCTCACACAGGCGTACAAAGATAACGAGGAGCTCATCAGGTTCTTCCTGGAGAAGGCACTCATAGGTGTTCTCACGATCTTCAGAGGACTCCTCTGGCTAGGAAAGAATCTCACGAAGAGCATCCTGATGCTGGCGCAGGCGTTTGGGTTCCTCTACCGATTAACTAAGCCTATCAGGGACGCACTTGGTGGAATAAGTCAGAAGCTCAAGGAGCTCGGCTTTGGTCCTGTCCTCGCTGCCGTAAAGGAGTTCGCAATAGATTTCCCAGGTGGTATCCTGGGCGGCCTCCTACTGGCAGGACTCATCCTATCAGGCAGCGCCGCATTGGCAATTCCATTATTGCTCGGCGCTCTCGCGAGTCGGATTCTTCTCAAACTTCTGAATCTGGACAAAGAGACAGAGGAGAAATGGAAGAGCGTCTTTGACTGGATGTTCGTGCTAGGACTAATCGGTGCATTCTTTGGGCCGCTAGGCATGGCAATTGGTGCAGGGCTAGGCTTCCTAATTGGCTTACAGATGAATTTCGAGGACGAGTGGTGGGGGAAATGGGCGGGTGTCTTTAGCACCACTGCTATAGGAGCCCTCGCTGGTGCAAAATTCTTTGGCCCTGTGGGAGCACTGATTGGTGGTTTCTTGGGCTTCGTAGTTGGACTCTTCCTGAACTTTGAATCAGAGATATATGGTATCTTCTGGGACATTGGGGCTACTGTAGATAAACTTGCAGTGGCAATACTTACGCCCATCCTGGCAATAGAGGATATCTTGGACAAGTTCTTCATGGGGAAGTTCCCGGAGACGATGGAAGAGAGCCTGCGAAGCCATCTCGAAAGCGCTAAGAGCAGTATTGAAGATTATGAAGACTGGGTGGCCGCTAAGAAGCCACCTCTGCCCAGTTTCAAAGCATGGATCCCTGATTTCGATGAATGGCTAAGGGAGAACTGGCAGCTCGAGGGTGGTGCAGGAGGTGTAGGTGGAGGCGTCGTGGCTGCCGGTGTGGCGGCTGTGCCATCTGTTGCGCCCACTGCAACAGGCAGGGGTGCTGGAGTCTTCGATCCTATCGCGATACAGGAGACATGGAGTGGCATCATGGAGGAGCTACAGGAGGGACTTGAAGTACCTGTCTCCCAAGGCGCTTCTCCTGAGAGATGGGCATTGTCCAATGGTGCGTCCACTGAGAGGTGGGCTCTTCCGAAGAGTGTGTCACAACCCCAGGTCATCATCAACGTCACGGGGAATACCATTCTCAACGAAGACGATGCGAGAAGATTAGCGGATAAGATCAACAGGGCAACGATGGGTAACCTCACTAATAGGTTTGGGATGCAGTTGGGAAGAGTGGGGTGAGCTACCTGAGTCCAAAGAACTCAAAGAATTTAGGCTTCCGGTTTCAGTGAGATTGCATCCTTTGAGGGATGTCTTACATTCTCTCCACCGGCGTGAATTCCCGCGGCTCCCGCGGTACCGAAAAGCTCAATGTTGATTGCTGCATTCTCGTCACGGTCAAGGACAGCTCCACATTCAGAACAAACCCACTGGCGATCAGAGAGTGTCAATAGCTCATGAATGTATCCACAATGGTGACAACGCTTAGACGAAGGGAAGAAACGGTCAATCTGGTTAAGTCGGCAGCCATACCAATCGCCTTTGTAGGAAAGCTGACGGATGAACTCGCCCCATCCCGCATCGGCGATGGACTTGGCGAGACGGTGGTTGCGCATCATATTCTTCACAGCCAGGCTCTCAGCATAGATGGTTTGGTTCTCATCAACCAGCCTACGGGACAGCTTGTGAAGAAAGTCACTGCGTTGATTTGCCACTTTTTCATGCTGCTTGGCAAGGGCAAGGCGTGCTTTCTCCTTGCCCTTGGACCCCTTTCTGCAACGGGAAAACTGACGCTGCAAATGCCTCAATCGCTTCTCAGATTTTCGAAGGTATCGAGGTGCTTTTACTCGTTCTCCCTTGGATGTGACGATGAAGTCCTTGAGCCCCAAATCAATGCCGATTACTCCTCCCTTATATTCTGGGTCAGGGATTTCAGCCTCGCAGAGAATAGAGGCGAAATACTTATCAGTCCTGGTTTGCATAATGGTAATGGATTTCATTTCCCCTTCGATGGAACGGTGTACAGTCATCCTGACAAGGCCAGAGACTTTAGGAAGGCATAGCTTACCATCTTCTATACGGAAGTTCTGGGGAGCGCGAAATGACCGTTTGGCCTCCTTACCCTTGAACTTTGGGAACTTAGCGCGTTTTGCAAAGAAGTTTCTGTAGGCCATATCGAGGTCGCGCAAGGACTGTTGAAGAGATTGTGAGTTGACTTCGTTAAGCCAAATATATTCCGGGTTGCGCTTTAGCGCGGTTAACATCAGGGATGTATCGTAGTAGTTCAGGCCCTTCTTGCCATCACCGTCTTTGTTTACTATGTAGTAGTCGATGCGTTGGCGCAGGAAGTGGTTGTAGACAAAATGGCAGCAACCGAAGTGTTTAGCAAATGTTTCTCGTTGCTCTTTATTAGGGTAAAGTCGGAACTTGTAAGTGTGTATAATCTTCATGGTGCTTACATTGTACACTATTCTGTGTAACTTGTCAAGTCGATTGCCAAAACAACTAAGAAACCCTTATGTCCTAAAGCTAAGTTTCTAGGTCCTACAGGCTCTCTATGAGGAAAGAGGAGTATCGATGTCAGTTCTAGTCTACATCGGCGGCGTGGACAGATCCGCCTGGTTCGACAAACGTACCATCACCATCGAGGACAACTTCGGCGCACGAGGTAAGACCGCTCGCGCTACCATCACTGTGGACACGACCGCAGGGGTACACCCCAGTCGCCCCCTCGCAGGCCAGGTCTTTCGCATCGTCATCGACGGCACGGAGGAGTTCGAGGGCCCCACTGTTACAGTGGCAGATCTCTTGTTCAACCCCGATGTATACGAGGCGGTAGTCTCTGCCATAGACTACATCCTATGGCTGGACAGAAAGTTAGTTCTGGAGAAGGTAGCCCGCCCTTCGGAGTTAGCTGGAGATCGCATCAAGTTCTTCCTCGCCAAGTTTTGCACTGACTTCACAGAGGGCGTGATCAACGATGGCGACACTGTCCCCTCCCAGTCCTATGACTACGTCGAGATGTCAGCCATCATGGACGAGCTCGCCGAGGCCAGTGACTACACTTGGTGGGTGGATTCCGACAAACAGTTGCACTTCGTGCCCGAAGTGACGGAAGTCGCTCCCATCGCTGCCATTAACCTCGACACCGAGGTCAACATCGGTGACGCCGAGGTCGTGGAAGATTGGTCTGACCTCCACAACGTGCTCATCCTCAAGGGTTTCAAATTATACAGTGAGGAGTACTACTCCCATACCAAGAAAGCGGACGGGGTGCAGACATTCCTCAGTCTCCCTTACGAGCCGTGGTCCGTGGCGTCGACCCAGGTGAGAGTGACCAACGCTGAAGGTGTAACCACTAGCCGTACGGTCGTGGAGGACGAGAGCGTCACGGAGGGAGAGACTGACTTCGTCGGTGAGGTGGGCAAGGTCTACCTCTGCCTATCTAACTGGGGCGTTCGATTCGGACAAATAGACCCTCCGGGGGAAGACGACATCGTCTACGTCGACTACGCCTACACTCTCCAGGACCAAGTAGTGATCGAGGAAGACTCTGCCTCCATCACGGAGATGGCGACGCGGACAGGCACTGACGGTAGATTCGAGAAGATGATCTCGTCCCCGAACTTGCGTGTCGCCAGCGTCAGCGACGTCCAGTACTATGCCCAGATGGTCCTCGCGAGAGGAGCATGGCCTGTGGTCAGAGGTTCCTTCTACACCTATCTCTCTGGTTGGAAGTCAGGGCAGACCTTTACGGTGATAAGTGCGGATAGGGACATCGACGACGTTCAAAATCCAGGCAGCCCCGTCCGGGTTTGGGTCCAAGGTGTGACAAAGAGCATCGCAGTGTTGGCAGACGGTGAGTCCGTACGATTGCGCACTGTGGTCGAGTTCTCCAACAAACCCTTCACAGCGCAGATGTCTATGGAGGAGTTCCTCAAGGCGCTGATCGATAGGCAGGATCGTAGTCAACCGGTGGGAGACGTGGTACTGACGAGTACGAGCACGAGCACAACTAGCACGAGTACGACTACATCTACCGGCACCAGCACTTCCACCACGACGACGCTGGCAAGCAGAGCCATCCTCCTGGAACCCGCTACGCCCGATTACACTACGAGCACCAGTACAACTACAGTGACTCTGACTAGCACGAGTACGACCACCACATCAACGTCGATGACAGGGACGTCCACTTCTACTTCTACGACGACTACCCTCGCTCCCGCCTGGACCAACCCCGTCGCCGTCCACTCCAAGTGTGGCGAGAGCGGCGGCCCCGCCAGTGCCCTCATAGATGGTGACACTGGCACTTATTGGTCCCACAACGTGGACGAGTTCCACTGGATCATCCTCGACATGGGAGTGTCCAGGACGGTAGAGAAGATAAGGTTGTACGTCTATAATCTGGGCGCATCCCAGTGGTATAGCGTGGACGTGTGGGTGAGTGATGATCCTACATCCTGGCCGGGGCCTGCCGCAGAATGGGCGGTAGACCTCACGGATGGCGTCTACGGAGCAGCGTGGGTAGAGGATACCCTGTACAATGCGCAGAAGGGGAGGTACATCCGCCTGCGACAAATCGCGACGCTGGCAGGGAGTGGGTACATCCTCGGAGCGGAGTTCGAAGCATACCTGACGGGCTGATATTATGAGAGGGATCGAGATAACGAAGCTCCAGGAATTGGAGACACTAGATGGCGACGAGGTAGCTGTCGTCGTGATAGACCCCCTTGCTACCCCTATCAACCAGAAGCTCCTCGTTAGAAAGCTCCTGACGCGAGCGCAAGTCATGTTCACGGTGCCAGGGACACTGAGTGTAGACACAGACGTGGCGCCGTGGTTCGAGTGTAGCCTTCCTGACGGTATAGAGATACTGGACTGTAGCGCCATCGTGAAGACGGCGCCGACGGGTACTGCCGTTCTGTTTGAGGTACATCTCAGTACAGACAGCGGTGGCACCTGGAACGAAGCCGTGGGGAACAATATCAATGCAGGGGATAGAGTAGACGCTGATGTAGCATCGATCAGCATCAGCTTGATGGATCAGGGGGACCTACTCAGGCTGGATATAACACAGGTGGGGTCAACAGTGGCAGGTGCGGACATTACCGTGAGTGTGTGGGTGAGACCGAGGTGAGGCAGTAATGGCAGACTGGACGATTGAAACCGTAGATGAGGGTGGAGAGGTTGGTCAGTACTCCTCTGTTGTATTGGATAGTAATGGTTATCCACATATTAGCTACCAAGATCGGGGCAACCTTGACTTAAAATATGCTTATCAGGATGCTAGTGGTTGGCACATCGAGACGGTAGATAGTGATGGATCTATTGGTACGTATGCTACCTCACTGGCTTTGGATAGTGGCGACTATCCACATATTAGTTACTATGATGGCACAAACATTGATCTAAAGTATGCTTACAAAGATGGTTCTGGTTGGCATACCGAAACCGTAGATAGTGGCGGCAATGTAGGTGCGTATTCTTCCCTTGTTTTGGACAGTAACGAATATCCTCACATTAGCTATTATGCCTCAACCAACCTTGATCTCAAGTATGCCTATTGGGATGGAGCCGCTTGGCAAATCGAAACAGCGGATAGCGTAGGGAGCGTTGGTTCTTATTCATCTTTGGCTCTGGACAGTGGTAACTATCCTCACATTAGCTACTACGATACGGTTAATGATGACCTCAAGTACACTTATAAAGATGGCGGTGGCTGGCACGCTGAGATTGTAGATAGCACAGGAAACGTGGGTCAGCAGACATCCATTGCCTTGGATGCAAGTGAGCATCCCCATATTAGTTACTTTGACGATACCGATGACAATCTCAAATATACTTACTGGAATGGAGCCGCTTGGAATACAGAAACCGTAGATAGTGATGGCCGCGTTGGCTACTGGACATCGCTGGCACTAGATGGTGATGGCTATCCACACATCAGCTATGGTGACTATTCCCCCAATTTCGACTTGAAGTATGCCTATCAGGATGTTTCGGGTTGGCATATTGAGACGGTGGATAGTGATGGGTCTGTTGGCTACTGGGGTACATCCTTGGTATTAGATGGCAATGGCTATCCTTACATTACTTACTATGATGATTGGCCTAATGGAAACTTAAAGTACTCCTACCAAGACGCCACTGGCTGGCACATCACGACAGTAGATACAGGGGCAGGGGGGGATGTTGGCGAGGAGAATTCCATTGCTGTGGATGCAAATGGTTATCCGCACATTGCCTACTATGACTACACTAATGAAAATCTGAAATATGCGTACAAAGACGAGGACGGCTGGAACTTTGAGGTTGTGGATAGTGCAGGAGATACTGGCTGGTTTCCATCTATTGTCCTGGATGGAGATGGTTATCCGCATATTGCCTACACCGATAACGATGACGACAACTTAAAATATGCTTACAAAGACGCTGGCGGTTGGACAATTGAAGTGGCAGACGCCAGTTTCGGCTGGCTGCCTTCAATTGCGCTGAACAGCAGCGGCTATCCCTGTATTAGCTATGAGACAGGTGACCTCTATCCGGACTTGAAATATGCCTACAAGGACGGCGACGGCTGGCACACTGAAGTTGTTGATAGCGCGGGCGGGGTGGGTAGCGATTTTACCTCGCTGGCCCTGGATAGTAGTGATTACCCGCACATTGCGTATGTCAACAACACTACAGGCTATTTGAGGTATGCTTATCAGGACGGCGACGGCTGGCATCTTGAATCAGCGGCAACCACTGGAGACTCTGGTGGGCCATCGTTGGCCTTGGATAGCAATGATTATCCACATATTAGTCATTCTGAATTTGACAACGATGACTTGAGGTATGCGTACAAAGACGGGGACGGTTGGCATCTTGAAACAGCAAGTACCGATTACGCCTTTGACTCATCCATTGCTCTGGACAATAATGATTATCCGCACATCAGTTACCTTGAGTTCGACAACTACATTCTGAAGTATGCCTACAAAGACGCTAGTGGCTGGCACACTGAAACGGTAGATGATGATGGTGATGTTGGTACCAACACCTCCTTAGTGTTGTATGCGAACCAATACCCGCACATTAGCTACTTTGACTGGGGCAACGAAGATCTGAAGTATGCCTACGTAGCAGCAGTCGTAGCAGGCGCCCTCGTAATCTACGACAGCAACAGTACCGCCCGCTTTGGCATGGGGCGACTGACGAAGGATGGTCTCACTGGCTGGCAATCATCCCTAATCGGCACGCCGCCTCCCGATAGAACTCGTGGGGGAAACTGTGACCTCTGGATTGACCAACCCAATATCTACGCTGCGTGGGTAGCACTGGGAGCATATAATACCCCTACCAGGATCTACTTTGCCAAGTCGTCAGACAATGGCGAGACCTGGTCGACACCAGCCCTGCTTGCGGACGCTGAAGCAGCGAGCATGATAACTCGTGTACGTTACATTAGATTCGAGGGCTATACCGCTGGTGCTACTAGAAAACTGTTCATTCATTATGCTGTGTATCATGCAGGCTTCGGTCCTCCTGCATGGTATGTTTACGTCTTATCCTCTGACGACGAGGGAGTTTCCTGGACTAATCGCACTGTTACTCCAACGCGTTGGGGAGTAGGAGGTGACATCGAGATCGACAGCGGGGACAATCTACAAATCTGCTTCAGGTACAATGCCTATGCGAATCGCTACTACCACACACGTTCAGCAGACGATGGATCGAATTGGACTGCGAGAGTCCAAATCTATAGAGGGGAAGGTGGTGCGAGTCAACACCGCTACTCAGACCTCGGCATCGACGCAGTAGACGACCTCCACCTCATAGGTGAGGTTCATGCTCCTTCCGCCCTGGGGGGATGGAGAGTCTGTCACTGGGTCTCAACTGACAGTGGCGACACGTGGTCGCCCGTCACTCCTACCTTACAGATGATCGAGGACCGCGAGACGAAGCAGGACTGTGGTATTAGATTCTACGTCGAGGGCGATGACTTCCTTGCTTTCTGGCTAGATTCACTGGATAACTTGCGCTATCATGTTTCATCCGATAAAGGAGTTAGCTGGCCAGCGAGTGTTGCAATCCTTTCACCGAATTACATCGACGGTGAGTACGTTGGAGCGCACGTGGGCGGCGTCAGTAGTGGCATAACCCTCTACACTTATCGAGATGAGGACACAGGAGCGGCGAGGAGCTTAACTCGCACTGCAGCCGATCCGTGGGTCGATGCCAGCATTCCAACAGGGGCCACAGAGCAACTCTCGTGTCGCGTAGGAGAATATGTTTCCTGGGCTGTAGCTGTAGCCCGCACCTACTTCTTCCTAGCGTAGTAAGCAACGGGCAGCGACGAGGAAAGGAGACGACAAGCGACCTCAGCCCTCCCGCTATTCCCCTCCTTGCCCTCACTTGACAAATTCCTTACTCTGTGCTACACTTAGGCCAGTTAGCACAAAGGTGGCAGGTAGAGAGAGGAGATTAGAAGAATGAAACGAATAGCGGTGGTTCTCGATTTCTACGCGTATGATCCAGCATATAGCCTCTGCTCCGTGGCACAAAATCAAATTCTCATGCTCTTGCGTGCAGGTTACTCCCCCCGCGTCCTCGTAGACGAGCACTTTCCAGACCCAGAGAAGGAGCCTGAAAAGGTCCCGTACCCCTGGAACTCAGTAGAATTATTTAGATTGCCTTCTATTCCCCGCAGCAACTTTGTGGAGCTACACGATGGCTGGCGAAGCGATCTCGAGAAGATGACAATGGCAATGCGAGAGGGGTTGAAGGACATAGATGTTGCTCTGACACACGATTTGATATATCAACCTGCTCAGCTGCTCTATCAATTAAGCGCAAGAAAGATTGCAGAGGAGCGCAATGGCTCCTTATTTTTCCTTAACCTTACTCACAGTGCTACGACCCCTGCCCTCATCAGCACCACGAACGAGTATCTCCAGAACGTCAAGCGAAAATTCCCCTTTTCCTATCTGTGTTACCCAAACGAAGCCAGTAAGCCCAGACTTGCTAAGAACTTCGGCTACGAGGAGAACGAGATTAAATTCACTCCCCACGCTACAGACTTCTGCGAGTTCATGGGGTTTCAGGACATCACGAAGAGACTCGTTGACGAGAAGGATATGCTCAGTGCAGATGTAATAATGGTATATCCCGCTCGATTGGACAGGGGAAAACAATTGCAGTTCAATATTTTAGTGATGGCAGAGCTGAAGAAGTTAGGTCGCAGTGTCAGATTTATCGCGCAAGATTTTCACAGTTCGTCGAGAGACGCAAAAGATGACAAGTTCAGATACAGAGAGGAGCTCAAGAAACTCGCTGCTGAATCTGGTCTAGGCGAGATGGAAGTAACATTCACATCAGAGTTTGACGAGAGCCTTCACGTGCGCTGCTCTCGGCAGATGGTGCGTGATCTGATGCTGCTCGCGAATGTGTTTATCTTACCCTCAGTCAGCGAGACATATTCTCTGGTAGCACAGGAGTCTGCTCTCTGCTCCAACTTTCTGATACTGAATTATGACTTTTTTCCCCTCAGAAGTCTCTACCAAGAGGAAGCCTGCTACTTCAAATTTTCCAGCAATTTGGATAATATGACTGGCATGGACGGGGAAACCAAGACCTCATATTCGCCATCCCGCCAGGCGTACTGCAGAGACATTGCGCTGAGAATCATCTACGAGCTGGAGAACAACAGAGTTCTGAAGCTCAAGACGCGCTTACGGAAGACAAGGAACCTCGATTTTGTCTTTCGCCGCTACTGGGAGCCTCTATTCTATGCACAGAGTGGGTAGAAAGGGTTGCGAGCCCATTAGCCTGGAATAGAATTTCTTCTTCCGGTCGAGGTACACCGTAGAGTCTTTATAAAGATACTGCAGTACACGATTTACATGCCCTCTCCTACTGTACGAGAAAGAAACCGCTTCTGTGATATCACGTGTGTACATAGGAGTTTCAGGTAAACAGCATCTGTGCATCAGAAACTGCTGGAGGCTCTCCAGAAACTCTCGCTTGCCACTCACAGAGAAAGCTATGGATCCATTCTGCTGTATAGAGAAGCTGCCGTCACCGTCTATGAAGCCACGACAGTAATGCCGCATCAGTTCCAGCGAGAGACTAGGGAATTTAAGCTCGTAGGTTTTGCGTGGCACGATTCCATGAGAAATCAGAGCTTCAACGAGCCTCCTGCGACCGATGGCAAGCCGTACAGATCCATATGTCTTTCCCGTCGCTGCCAGGGTTTGTTCCCTGAACAAAAGAGGGTGGGCGCTGTCAAGAGTACGTTTCAACTTCTCGACGTGTCCTACATCTTTTACAGCTAACTCTAACGCAAACATGTACTTTCCAAAGTCAGTGCAAACGGTCCCATCTGCTGCAATGAAGCCAAGCCAGTAAGCTTTCTCTTCACAGTCAATTTCATCGAAGTAGTGATCATTGCACTCGTATATGCTCTTAATATCTGACATGTGACGTATTTCTATCTCGTGTCGCTTCAGAGCTTTCTTGATTACATGTCGTGGTATCCCTATGAATCTGCTCATGGGTCTAGCGTCAAAACCTAGCCTATACAATTCAACAATCCTTGCCTCCTGGCGTAGGTTTCTGTTCTTATTAGCTTGTACCCGTGCCCCATGACCATGCTTACATTTCGTATATTCATGCGTGTTAGAGTTCCATGTGGGAGTTATCATTGCGCCACACCCACATACACAGCGCCGAGGTTCCAAATCAGGATGCACTCTTGACATAACACTTTCCCTTCAAAATATCAAAGCCCCCATCCACCAGGTAGCATCGTGACAAGCGGTGCAACCCTCGTGGTGAATGGAGGCAAGGATAATAAGGTGGTGTTCGATTGAGGATTGCTTGCCGCTTGTCATAGGGAAGTGTATCACACAATGATGGAAATGTCAAGGAGGAATATACTCATGTGCCTACCAACTTGGTCACTTATTGTCTCTTTCGCTGCCGGCCTTGCTACTATGCTTATCTTCTGGCTCTACCTCGCGAAGGTTACCCTGAGCCATCGCCCCTGGCAGGGGGAAGCAGATATCAGTCGCGACAACTGGGACCCCTGCGACGATCTCGACAGCTGCGACGAGCCCGACGAGCCCTG
>SDBT01000229.1_pt1 | contig 81855 bp, 82 predicted proteins | sample 2277101 | NCBI WGS metagenome assembly SDBT01 (sample SAMN10404973, study PRJNA504765) | marine sediment metagenome | isolation source: marine sediment core GS10_PC15, 103 cmbsf | place: Arctic Ocean: Southern Knipovich Ridge | collected 2010
ATAAGATCATATCCAACTGTGCTTTTGTCTGTTCTATTAATGGTATAATTGAAATATTAAAAACTTTTTCAATATTTTGATATGGGATAAACAGAATGAATAATTTATAAATATTTTATAAAGGTCCTTCTTGTTCAGCTTTTATCTCAGCACGAGATCTATCACTAAATGCCTCTATAAGATCATAATCAAATGCTAATTCGATATTTTTGCTCCAAGAATAACAACTATTTAGTCTATCTGGATAATGATTAAATTTTTCAAAATATTGATTTCTTGTATAATAATCGAATACTTTATTAAAACCCTCTAAACCATAAAATTCATCATCATCCCAATGTGTTCTAATCATTGATTTAAAACTACCGGGAATAGACTTAATATCTAATAAGCGATGATAAATACCAATAAATGCAGAAAATATTCTTGTTAAAATATTACTATTATCAACTTGTTTATCACTATCAAGATAAAGTTTATTGATATTCTTCGTGATCAAAATTCCTTTTTTACGTTCCTGGTCAGTATATTCAAATTTTTTATTTTCAACTATTTTTATAATCCTAGCTGCTAATGAATCAATTGGTGCTCTGTCTTGATATCCAACAACCTTAATGTATCTAGTTCCCCAAAAAGTAAGTATAGGAGTTACATTTGATGTGATTTGAACTAAATCAGTGAAATCTGCTTTTCTTATAGCTGTTTCTAATTTCATATTACCTTCCTTTTATTTATTGCTTCTAAATTTAGTATATATGCCTAATGCACTGCTTGCTATCCCAGAAATTATTATGAGGTTTTGAGGTCCTCCTAATAACACACTAGCTACACCTATTGTCATAATGCCTAATGCAAGCATATTTTCTGTTGTTTTTTCGCCATCTTGATCTATGGCATCATATTTATAACCCATAATAAATTTATCTACTTTTTTTGCAGTAGAGGCTACACTAGCTTTAAAAGCTTCATCCAATATGGCTTTTTTTACAATCTCTTTAGCATTTATTCTTAAAATCTTTCCTTTTTCATCTATTAATTTAATTATTGGTGTTCCTAATTCTATAATTGGATCTTTTTTTCGAAAATCAATTTTACCAGAAATTACTTCCTCTTCAAATGGTTCTCCATTAGCCTTTGGAGCTAATTTCCAAGGGTTTCCTTTAACAATTTTATCAATTTCCTCAGTAATATCAAATTTTAGCTTTGATCCTTTAATTGTTACCCAGATAATTTCTTTAGAAGTTAATAAATTAGGGCCAATATAAGATTTTGGAGTAATGATTATAGGAGAAACTATTGAAGGACTTTTCCACAAATGAATTTTAGCTATTTCTAAAGTTTTTCTTGCCCAAGTAAAACAATTATGATATTTATCATCTAAACCTATAGCTCCATTACCTCTTAAAGCCATTGGAATTCTTTGAGTTTTTGATTTATGTTTTTCTTGTTCAATATTTGAAATCATTTTTTCGACAAGATGCTTTGGTCTTATCCAAGTTACACTTTTAGAAAAAATTGCTTTAGAATCATAATGATAATCTTCTGTAAAATTAATTTTTCCAATATCAAGACCGTCTTTTGCAAGTCCAACTTTACTAATTATATGCTTATTATTTTCAACTTTTTCAATAATAATAGAAGCATGGCCTCCCCATGTGAATGGATCATGTTTTTTAACTTTACCATTATCTACTAATGTGACAGCCCAATGATCTGTATCAATGTATGAGGAACTATCTAATTTACTTTTATAAATATGATCAAAAGTAACATTGTTATTTGCATCAACAAATGCTTGTAAAGATTTTATACGTGCTATAGCTTTATCAATGGATGAGTTTGATGGAAGACCTATTGGTGCTATATAAATATTTCTATTCGGACAAATTAGCTTTGATTTCAATTTATTTCCATGTCTTATAAGATGAACTTTTTTATCTTCAAAATCCCAGGTTTTTAAATCAATTTCTCTATGACTGTCTACAACTTGGGTTGTAGTTTTTGGAAAATAAGCAAATGGATTTAAATAACTCAATAAATTACAAATTGACATAAATATTCCTTAAATTAATTTTAAATATTATTTATTGTTAGTTTTATCCATGCCAAGCCACTTTAAAACAAATGGAATGATCTTTGAAAAAGAGTATTCAACAGATTGATCTTTTAATTTTTCAGTAGATTTTTCAACTTTTTCAAAAGAATAATCTGCTACTATACCTACTACAACTTCAGAGCCTTTACATCCTGAAGCTTTGCAAGCTGTACTTACTAGAACTTTAGTAGCAGTTTTTGTTGCCAAACATGTTACTTCTATAGATTTATCTAAAGAACCTTTAACTGTTTTTTTAATTTCTTCTGAACCCCAATTAACTTTAGTTTCTTTTTCCCTTACAAATACTGACATATAAATCTCCTTTGTTATTTTTTTAAAAATTTAATCATTTATAAATTTTGACAAAGCTTTTACTAAAAAATAATAATAATTACAAGAATTTTTTGTTATTAAATTTAATTAAAATAATTTATTTTATATTTAAAGATTTTTTTTATTAATTTAAATTAAATTTTATTCAGACAATTATAATGTAAATTTTTTCAAAAAGGATAATTGCAAAGACATTTACAAAAATAGCATTTGAATTATAAAATTTATTTTTTGGATTATTACGGATTGAGAAATGTTTTTTATAAATTATTAAAAATTATTTTTAGAATAATTATTTTGGCATTAAATCTTTTGTTTAGTAGATGATTTTAAGAATCTATTGGCTTAGTCAATTCCAAGATATGTAACAACAAAAAAAAGTAACCTTAACTCTGAATGAAGAGCGAATTAAAGAGGATGAAGATAAAGGGTTTGATTTTTGGAGATTCTTTGAATATAAATTTTTTAATTTATTTTTTTTATATAGTTTTTAATGCCACAATTTTACCCCACTAGCGTACAAATCAAGGCAATTCTCTACAGCTTTTTCTAAAAACTTTATTTTTCTTGGCAACAAAAACAACAACTACAACTTACTAATCTGTCTGTCTTACATATTCATAAACATTTGGAAGTTGGATGGAGCTTCTATTCATCTGGAAGAAGCCAAAGGGGTACTTTAAGACCTTTAAAACCAGATCTGTAAAATAGACATGAAGAAAATGTTATGGGAGGTTTATTAATTTTTTTTATATACTCTTTTTTAGTATAATAATTAAAAATATTCCTAAAATCATTTCCACTAGGGAACCAATTTAGTCTTATATCTTCATTCCAATTCCAACGAGTTAAAGAATATCTACGAAAAATAAAAAGACCATCATAAAAGTAAAAACTTCTTAAAAAACAAAATAACCTAGTCAAAATGTTGCATTTTTTTAATCGGCTGTCATTATCAGCATAAATCTGATCTATTTTTTTTGCTATAAGAGAACCTATCTTTCTTTCTTCTTGGGTATATTTAAAGTTGTTTCTTTGAGCTAATTCGATTATTCGCGCTGAGAGCATATCAATATGCGCTGATTTATGACGAAGAAATGATCCGATCGATACTGGGATTGTTATATAACGACTGCCAAAAAAAGAAATATTTTCCTGAACATTACTTAAAATCTTTAAGAAATTTGTCTCTAGAGTATAATATTGTAGAATTTGAGTAAAATCTGATGTTCTAGAATGAAAAATATCATCAGAATATATAGAAAAAGTTTTATCCGGTTTCGGCATAGACAAAGTGGCAGGAGTCTCACTCGTTATAGCGTCTTTGCTGCTTGCAGGGCTTTCCCCGTGTCCCCAGTTAATGACTGCTGGTTTTCCTTGTATTACTGTTGTTATAATTTTTTTCCATTGTTAACTGTTATATGAAATTCATCCTTTATGGATTATGCGAATGCATAGTAAAACAAGAAATTAATAAATAACAAGCAATTTATAAATTAAAATAATGTATAGATTTTTTTTAACTATTTTTATAACCATCCTTAGAATTGCAGTTGTCTTTTTAAATAAAAGGTTTTTACAAAAAACAAAAAAAGAGGAACTTGCTAAAGATGCAGTTCTTGTAGACATATCTAAGGAATACATAGAAGCAAAAAGCTTAGACTAAGCTGAAATAAGTTTTGTGAAAAGTCTTTAGGTTTGGTAGCTAATAACTTCCCTTTGATAATGATTGGATAACCTGACACATAATCTGATTTGGAGCATTCTACAATATCCCATTTTTTTATTACAAAGCTTGCATTTGATTTATTTATAAAAAACATGAATGAATATTTTATTTCTGATATCATACTTATATGAGCTTATTATTAAATGTTAAAAATTTATCTAAATTATTCGGGTCTAAAGTTTTATTTAAAAACATGTCTTTTTCAGTTTTTAAGCATGATAGAATCGGTCTCATTGGACCAAATGGTTCAGGTAAATCTACTTTATTGAAGATACTAGCTAATATGGATATATGTGATGAGGGGGAAGTATCAATTAAACGTTCCTTAAAAATAGCTTATGTTCCTCAAAATATATCTTATGAGAATAAATCAGTAAAAGAAGTTTTAGTAGATTCTTTAAAAGATGAAAAATTAAAAGAGGATGATAAAAATCTTTTAATTGAGAAATGCTTAAATAAATTTGGTTTTAATGACTCTGCAATAAATGCATCTACTCTATCAGGTGGATGGCAAAAAAAATTATCAATAGCGGAGGCAGTTATCTTATCTCCCGATTTACTTCTGTTGGATGAGCCTACTAATTATTTGGATTTAGAATCCCTTTTATGGCTTGAGAGATATTTACAAAAAAAGGTTTGTAATTTTATTTTAGTTTCTCACGATAGATATTTTTTACAAAATGTTTGTAATAAAATTATTGAGATTTCAAATGTATATCCCAATAATATCTTTAAGTCTGACGGATCTTATTTAGAGTTTTTAAAGAAAAAAGAAGATTTTTTACAAGGCCAAATTAAGCAAGAGAAATCCTTAAATTCCAAAGCAAGAAGAGAGGGAGAATGGTTAAAACAAGGTGCAAAAGCAAGAACTACAAAATCTAAATCTAGAATAGATAAAGCTCAAGAAATATTTGAAGAATTAGCCAATTTAAAAACAAGAAATCAAACGAAAAAAGTTAAGATAGATTTTAATTCTACCAATAGGGAAACTAAAAAATTAATCACGCTAAAATCTGTTTCTAAAAGTTTTAATGGAAAATATCTTTTTAAAAATTTAAGTTTTAGTCTTGCTTCTAAAACTAGAATTGGTCTTATAGGCCCAAATGGATGCGGGAAGACAACTCTTCTAAAATTATTAACTGAAGAGATTGCTCCGGATAGCGGAACTATAAAAAAAGCTGATAATTTAAAAATTGTATATTTCGAGCAACATAAAATGAAGTTAGATGATAATTTAACTTTAAAAGAAGCTCTTTGTCCAAATAATGAATATGTTACATTTAAAAACAAGAAAATTCATGTAAATTCCTGGTGTCAAAGATTTTTGTTTTCTAAAGATGCATTAAATTTTAAAATTAAAACCTTATCAGGAGGAGAAAGAGCAAGAATAGCTATTGCCCATCTTTTGCTTGAACCTTCAGATGTAATGCTTTTAGATGAACCCACAAATGATTTGGATATACAAACATTAGATGTTTTAGAAGAGAGCCTTCTAGATTTTGAGGGATCTATAATACTTATAACTCACGATAGATTTTTAATTGATAGAGTTTGTAATTCGATAATTTCACTAGGAAATAAAGATCAAATTTCAGTTTTTTCTGATTATGCTCAATTTGAAGCTTCTAAAAAAAATGTTATAAATTCTAAAGATGAAAAACCAAAGCAAAAAAAAGTAGGCTCTAATATTCCAAAACTCACATTTTCTGAAAAAAAAGAATATAAAGGGATAGAAGGCAACATTAATAATTTAGAGCAAGAAATATCAAATTTAAATAATTTATTGAATCAAGAGGATGTTATAGCAAATAAAGAACATCTCGAATCTGTTTGCAGAGAACTATCAGTTCTGCAATTAGAGGTAGAAAAACTTTATTTAAGATGGAATGAGTTGGATAATAAAGCTTAAATTTACTTATAAATTCATAAAAAAAAAATATCAAATTTATTTTTAATTTAGATTAATGTATAAAAAAAATATAATTACAAAAAAACATAAGTAAATAAATATGAAAGAATTATTAGAGCTTTTTAAAAAAAACAAAGCATGGGTTAAAGAAAGACTTGAAGTTGATAAAAATTATTTTAAAAATTTATCTAAGGAACAAATTCCAAAATTTCTGTGGATTGGCTGTTCTGATGCTAGAGTTCCAGCCAATCAAATAGTAGCTCTAGAGCCTGGAGAACTTTTTGTTCATAGAAATGTGGCTAATCTTTTTCCCAATACAGATATAAATTCGCTCTCTGTTTTAGAGTATGCTGTAGATATTTTAAAGATAGAGCATGTGATAGTTTGTGGACATTTTGGATGTTCTGGTGTGAAAGCTGCAATGGAAGATCATCATTTAGGATTGGTAGATAATTGGCTTAGAAATATAAGAGATATCTATTCAAAAAATCAAATAGAATTAGATAATATTGAAGATATTAACAAAAGATATGATCGATTAGTAGAACTAAATGTTTTTCAGCAAGTGATGAACATTTGCCATACAACTATAGTTCAAGCTGTATGGCAAAAAAAACAAAAACTTTCTATTCATGGCTGGGTATATGATATTAAAAGCGGTTTATTAAAAGATTTAAACTGTTGTTATTCCAACTCAAAGCAAATAGATGAAATATATAAAATAAATTTAAAAAAATAAATTATAAGCTAGCAATAATGCCCAATATACCAATTAGCATTAAGTAAAAAGCTACTATAAAGTTTAATACCTCTGGAAATATTAATATTAATACACCAGCTGCAAGTGTAATGATTGGTCCTATTAATTTGTGTAACATTTTTCCTCCTTTAAAATTTAAGGCTTTAATTTCCACATAACTCAAAATATATTTTTTGAATAGAAAATATTTGTTATTATATAGATATTATCGAAAAAGATTTGCTATAATAAAAGTAACTAATAAAAATATTTACCTATGATTAGATTAGAAAACATTTCAAAATCTTACGCTGATAGAGTTTTATTTGATGATATCTCTTTTACAGTACATAAAAACGAAAAGATAGCATTAGTTGGAAGAAATGGAAGTGGAAAAACTACTCTTTTTAGATTAATTACCAAACAAGAAACATCTGATACAGGAAATATTATTTTTCCTAAAGATTACTCTATAGGATATTTGGATCAGCATTTAAAATTTACAAAAGATACTATTTTGGAAGAAGCAATATTAAGTCTTCCTATAGAAGAAAAAGATCATATATACAAAGTTGAAAAGGTTCTTTTTGGACTGGGTTTTCAAAAAGAAGATCTAAATAGATCCCCTAGTGAATTTTCTGGAGGGTATCAACTAAGGCTTCATTTATCTAAAGTTTTAATAAAAGAGCACAATCTTTTGCTTTTAGATGAACCAACTAACTATTTGGATATAATATCTATTAACTGGTTTAAAAGATTTTTAAAATCTTATAAAGGCGAATTTATTATTATCTCTCATGATAGAGATTTTTTAGATAGTGTTTGCAATAGTTCAATAGCTCTTCACAGAAACGAAATAATTAAAACATCAGGTGATACTAAAAAGTTATTTGAGTTAATTTTAGAAAAAGAAACTCTATATGAAAAAACAAAGGCTAATCTTGATAAAAAAAGAGAGCATTTACAAAAGTTTATCACAAGATTTAAAGCAAAAGCATCAAAGGCTGCTCAAGCAAAATCTAAACAAAAATCTTTAGATAAATTATCTCCTTTAGAAGAGCTGACTCATTTGGGAAATTTAAACTTTAATTTTCATTATGATCCAATTCAATCAAAAAAAATGGTAGATTTAAAAGATCTTTATTTTTCATATGAAGATAAAAAAAATCTTATTCATGATCTTTCATTTACAATTGAAAATAAGCAAAGAGTTGCAATAATTGGGAAAAATGGTTTTGGAAAATCTACTATTTTAAAACTTCTAGCAAAAGAGCTAAAACCAAATAAAGGCGATGTGATTTTCAATGATAAAGTATCAATTGGATATTTTGGTCAAACTAATATTAACAGATTACATAGCGACATGACTATTGAAGATGAGATTTTATCATCAAATTCAAACCTTTCAATTGGTCAAATAAGATCAATTGCAGCTTTAATGATGTTTACAAAAGATAATGCTTTAAAAAAAATAAAAGTGTTATCAGGTGGAGAGAAAAGTAGAGTTTTAATAGGAAAAATAATTGCTAAGCCTTGCAACTTATTAATATTAGATGAACCGACAAATCATTTAGATATGGAGTCAATTGAAGCGCTATTAGATGCTATTGAAAATTTTAAAGGCGCATGCATAATAGTAACTCATTCTGAATATATATTATCTAAACTTAAGTTAGATAAAATTATCATTTGTGAAAAAGATAAACAAAAATATTTTTTGGGTTCTTATTTAGATTTTTTAAGTAATGTTGGATTTGAAGAAGAATTTTTTACAAAAAAAAATAAAAAAAATACAGAAAGTAAAAATACTAAATTAAAGAAACATGAAATTGTAACTCAAAGAACAAATGACTTAAAAATTTTAAAAACTAAAATGGATAAAATTGAAAAAGAAATTATTAATTTAGAAAAAAAAATAGATATTGAAAATCAAAAGTTGATAGAAGCGTCTAACAAAGAAGATGTTTCAAGTATTTCAAAACTTGCAAAAAGCATGTCTGATAATAACAATAGATTAGATCTTTTATTTGATGAATTAGAAGAATTAAATATTTCTTATGAAAATAAAAAGGTCTTTTATAAAAACAAATTAGATTCTCTATAAAACAAAAAGTTTTTTGTTTGTAAAAAATATCTTTTATTACTTACTCTTAATTTTTTTAATTTATCAAATAGAAAAAATTATGATTGAAGAAGATAAAATATTTAACTTTATTGAAAGCACAAAACAAAGAGCTACATCATTTTCTGAGATAGAAAATATCTTAAAAAAAGCAAAAGAGTCATCTGCAAATTTCAAAGCATCTTCAGAGTATGTTCAAGGCCTGAGTATTGAAGATGCCGCTACTTTATTGAATATTGATTCTAATAACAAAGATTTTATGGAAATGCTTTTTAAAACAGCATTTGAAATCAAAAACATGATTTATGGAAATAGGATAGTATTATTTGCTCCATTATATGTATCAAATTATTGTAGATGTTCTTGTAAATACTGTGGATATAGAGTAGAAAACAAAGAACTTAAAAGAAAAATACTTACAGATGAAGAGGTAGAAAATGAAGTTATAGCTCTTCAAAAACAAGGTCATAAAAGACTTTTAATGTTAATGGGAGATCATCCCAAATATACTATAGATGATTTTATAAAAGCTGTTTTAATTGCAAAAGATGTTAAAAGCTCACCTTTTGGGGACATTAGAAGAATAAATGTAGAAATACCAGAACTTGAAATTGAAGATTTTAAAAAGTTAAAACAAACAAATGTAATTGGAACGTACGCCTTATTTCAAGAAACGTATCATAGAAAAACTTACAAAGAGATGCATCCATATGGCCCAAAATCTAACTATGATCATAGGTTATATACAATGGATAGAGCTCTTCAAGCAGGGGTAGATGATGTCGGTATTGGAGTTTTATATGGTTTATATGACTATAAATTTGAAACTCTAGCAATGCTAACTCATGCAAAGCATTTAGATAAGACATATAAGATAGGACCTCATACAATTTCAGTTCCTAGACTTCAAAAAGCTCAAAATTCTTTAATTAATGAAGATCATCCATATAAGGTAAGTGATTCAGATTTCAAAAAGTTAGTAGCAATAATTAGACTCTCTGTACCTTATACAGGTATGATATTATCTACTAGAGAAGCTCCACAAATTAGAAGAGAGTTATATAAACTTGGAATTTCTCAGATATCAGCAGGTTCTAAAACAGAGCCAGGAGGGTATAGTGAACAGTTAGATAATGCTTCTCAATTTGATATTTCTGATAATAGACCTACCAAAGATGTTATTTATGAGCTTTTAGAAATGGGATATTTACCTTCTTGGTGTACTGCTTGTTATAGACTTAATAGAACAGGAAAAGCATTTATGGAAATTGCAAAAAAAGGTGAGATTCACAACTGTTGTCAACCAAATGCTCTTTTATCTTTTTACGAGTATTTAATAGATTATGGAAATGAAAAAATAAAGAATTTGGGATTTAATATAGTAGAAAAAGAAATAACACTTTTAAAAAATGAGAAGAAAAAAAACTTTTTAAAAAATTCACTTGAAAGAATAAATAATGGAAAAAGAGATCTTTTTGTCTAGAGATGATTTAATATATTTTTTACAACAAAAAGATTCAAAAGATCTTTTTTTTAAAGCTAATGAATATACTAAAAAATTAAAAAAAGATTTCGTTCATTTTAGAGGAATCATTGAATTTTCAAATATCTGTCAAAAAAATTGCTTATATTGCGCTCTTAGAAAAGATCAAAAGATAAATAGATATACAATGACAAAAGAAGAAATACTTTCTTGCGCAATGTTTGCTTGGAAAAAAGGTTATGGATCAATAGTGCTTCAATCAGCAGAATTAACTATACCTTCTAGAATATCTTTTTTAATGGATCTAATAAAAGAAATAAAAGAAAAAACAAATTTAGGTATTACTCTTAGCTTAGGGGAGTTGGATGAAGATGTATTATTAGATTTTTTTAAAAGAGGAGCACATAGATATCTACTTAGAATAGAAAGTTCAAATAAAAAAATATATGAGAAAATTCACCCTAAAGATCATAAATTTGAAAATAGATTAAATTGTCTTTTAAATCTAAAAAAAATAGGATATCAAGTAGGCACAGGAGTTATGATTGGTCTTCCTTTTCAAACTATTCAAGATTTAGCCGATGATTTAATTTTTTTTAAAAAAATGGATATTGATATGTTAGGTATGGGGCCATATGTTGAAAATAAAAATACGCCATTAAAAGAAAAGGCTATTTTAAAAAACCCATTTGATCTATCTATAAAAATGATTGCTCTAGCAAGGCTTTTTTTAAAAGATATAAATATAGCAGCTACAACAGCGCTTCAAGTGTTCAAATTAAACGGAAGAGAAATAGCGCTTAAAGCTGGAGCTAACATATTAATGCCGATTATTACTCCTACAGATAAAAGAAAAGATTATTTGATTTATCCTGATAAACCATGCGTAAATGAATCAAAAGAAGAGTGCCAAATATGTTTAGAAAAAAGAATGAAATCTATAAACAAAAAAATTGCATATGATGAATATGGAGATTCTGCTCACTATTTTAAAAGGATAAAAAAATGATAGATAGAATAAATATTGGTATTTTTGGACTTATGAATGCTGGAAAATCAACACTCATGAATCTATTAACTGATCAAAATACATCAATTGTAGATAATAAAAGAGGCACTACTACTGATATAAAAATATCTCTTTTAGAACTACATTTTTTAGGTCCCATTAAACTTTTTGATACAGCAGGAATTGATGAGAAAAATAATTTAGGAGATAAAAAAAAACAAAAAACAATAGCTTCTTTAAAAGAAGTAGATCTTATACTTCTTGTAATAGATCCATCTAATATATCAAAAGAGATAGAAGAAATAATTCATTTATCAAAAGAATATAAAAAACAAGTTTTGATTATTTATAATTATTTTTCAAATAAGAAAGATAACAAAATTTCTTTTGAAAATATTAACTTTTTAAAAGTCGATCTAAAAAATAAAAATGCAAAAGAGATAGTTTTAAATTTCCTGGAAAATAATTATAAAAAAAAAGAAAAAAAATTAGATATCTTTCCTTCTCTTAAAAAAGAAGATATTGTTTTTTTAAATATTCCAATGGACGCGGAGACTCCAGAAAAAAGATTACTCAGACCTCAATCTTTTATACAAGAACATTTACTTAGAAGATATGTGTCTACCTTTTGTTATAGAATGGATTTAATAAAGGCAAGAGATGATGATAAAATAGAAAAAGAAAGATTTATAAATTCAATAAACCTACTTAAGAAAAATAATAATTTAAAACTACTAATTACAGATTCTCAAGCAATAGACATAATTCATAAATGGACTATAGATGAAAATAAAAATGAAATTATACCTATTACAACTTTTTCTGTGATTATGGCATATACTCAATCTATGGGTAATTTAAATAAATTTATTGAAGGAATAGAAGCTTTAAAAAATCTTAAAAAAAATGATAGAATTTTAATTGCAGAAGCTTGTAATCATAATAGAATAAAAGAAGATATAGGAATCTATCAAATTCCTAAAAAAATAAATGATCATTTTAAAGATGGTTTTATAAAAATAGATCATGCATTTGGAAGGGAATTTTCAAGCTTTGATTTAAATCAATATAAGTTGATTATACACTGTGGTGGATGTATGATAGATAAACAAAAAATGCAAAGTAGATTATTTGATTTAAATAAATCAAATGTATCTATTACTAACTATGGCTTAGTCCTATCATATTTTAACTCAAAGAATGCATTTAATAGAGTGATAAAACCTTTTATGAAAGTTTAAAAATATGTTTATTAAAAAAAATGAAATTATCCAAACTAGATCTGAAGAGATTGTAAATACAATAACTCACGCTATTGGATCTATTTTAAGCATAGTAGCCCTTTGTTTTTTATTATATAAAGCAATTAAACATGGAAGTGCAAGACATATAGTATCCTGCTCTATATTTGGAGGGTCTTTATTTTTTTTATATTTGATGTCTACTATATATCATTTAATTAAGCATCCAATTGCAAAAAAGGTTTTTAGAAGATTTGATCATATAGGAATTTATTTACTAATCGCTGGAACTTATATGCCACTCGTTCTTATCTCTTTGAGGGGGTATATCGGTTGGACTATTTTTTATATTGAAACTTCACTTTGTTTTATAGGGGTTAGTTTTAAAGCAATCTTTGGTCCAAAACTAGAAATAATATCATCTATTTTTTATGTATTTATGGGCGGTGTAGCTATTTTTTTTATAAAGCCCATTTTTTCAAGCCTTTCAAAGGGTGTGCTATTTTGGATATGTTTAGGAGGTGTTTTTTACGCATTTGGAATTTTTTTTTTTATGAGTGATAAAAAGTATCATTATTTTCACTCTATTTGGCATGTCTTTGTATTGTTTGGAAGCCTGTGTCATTTTTATATGGTGTATGCATACATTCTTCCAGGGGTAAGTTAAAAAAAACATTTTAATAGATTTTATTTTTTTTATTTTTTAAAATCCTCTACAAAAAATCATAATATGAGGATATCTTTATGACACAAACTACATTTAACGCTGCAAAACCATATGCTATAGCATCATTAGCTACAGGTGCTATTGGGCTAGGTGTTGCACTAACAACAAGCGTTTTAGCTTTGAAAATAATAGGAATAGCAGCTGCTATTATTGGTTCTGTTGCTTTACTTGGAACCGTAATATGTGGATTTGTAAATATGGGAAATCCTGTTAAATTTAAAGAAGAACTTCCAAAATTTGTTGGTGCAATGGTGGTAAGTACAGCAGCTGAGATTATTAAAAATATAGCTCTTGAACTTATTAGCTCACTCTTAGACCAAGCGCTTGGAAGACAAAGCGTAAGAGTAGCCCGTATATAATTAAGTTAAAATAATTAGATAAGTAATTTATACTTATCTAATTATTCTCTAGAAAATCTTTTTCTATCAACTTCAGATAGGTGTTTTTTTCTAAGTCTTAAATGTTTTGGAGTAATTTCCACATACTCATCATCTTCAATGTAATTAATCGCTTCTTCTAGTGTGAATGTTTTAGACGGCGTTAATATAATACTCTCATCTTTTCCAGAAGCTCTAACATTTGATAGCTGTTTAGCTTTGGTAACGTTTACAACTAAATCGTTATCTCTTGAGTTTTGTCCAACTACCATTCCTTCATAAACTTCATCATTTGGTTTTACGAATAAAGAAGTTCTTTTTTGAAGATTGAAAATTGCATAGCCATTAGAGGAGCCTCTGCACATTGAAATTAAAACTCCAAATTTTCTTTGAGGAATAAATCCTTTATGAGGTGCATAATGATCGAATATTGATGTCATTATAATAAGTCCTTTTGTCATTGTAAGAAGCTCATTTTGAAGCCCCATAATTCCTCTAGTTGGAATTAGAAAGTCCATTCTTGTAGTTCCATGATCATCTGTATTTAAAGATTGCATTTCACCTTTTCTTTTTCCGAGCTCTTCAATAATAGATCCAGAAAATTCTTGAGGAACTTCAATATGACAAGACTCTATTGGTTCACATTTAATATTATCTATTTCTTTAATAATTACTTGAGGTTTAGATACAGTAAGCTCAAAATTTTCTCTTCTCATAGCTTCTAATAAAACAGATAAATGAAGCTCTCCTCTTCCAGATACAGTAATTTTATCAATTATTCCTTCTTTGACTTTAATTAGAAGAGTTGGATTGGCTTTCTTCTCTTTCATTAAACGTTCTCTAATTTTACTCATTGTTAGATTCTTTCCATCTTTTCCTGAAAATGGAGAAGAATTTACCATGATATCGATAGAGAGAGTTGGCTCTTGGATAATAATAGTTGGCATAGTCTCTTCATTCTGTTCATTACAAACAGTATCGCCAATCGTTACACTTTCTAAACCTGAAACTGTTACAATATCGCCAACGGATGCTTCTACAAGTTCTACTTTTTTAAGGCCAAGATGACCTTCAATTCTAGTTACTTTAAAAGATTTGATATCATTTTGAATATTTATTCTATTAACTGTATCACCTTTTTTTATAGATCCATTAATAATCCTTCCACATCCTTGTCTTCCAACATAATCATCATATTCAATTGTTGCAACTTGCATTAAAAAGGGTTTGTTAACATCTCCAACAGGAGCAGGGGCTTTATCTACAATCAATTTAAAAAGAGGTTGTAGATCTTTTTTTTCATCATCTTCTTTTTCAATTGCATATCCATTAATACCAGAAGCCATACAATATGCAAAATCTAACTGCTCATCATTTGCATTAAGCTCAACAAATAAATCAAATACTTCATTGAGTACTCTATCAACATCAGCGCCGGGTCTATCAATTTTATTTAAAATAACAATTGGTTTAAGACCCATTTTTAAGGATTTTGATAAAACAAATCTTGTCTGTGGCATAGGCCCTTCTTTAGCATCAACTAATAGAAGTACGCAATTAACCATTCCAAGCACTCTTTCTACTTCTCCTGAAAAGTCGGCATGTCCAGGAGTATCAATAATATTAATTTTATAATCTTTATAAAAAATAGAGGTGTGTTTAGCAAATATAGTAATTCCTCTTTCTTTTTCCTGATCATAGCTATCCATTACGCGCTCGGGTATCTTTTCATGTTTGTGAAATACTTGTGATTGTTTTAAGAAACTATCAAGTAGAGTTGTTTTTCCATGGTCAATATGGGCAATAATTGCTATATTTCTTATTTTTTCTTTTTTAAACACTATTTATCCTTAAGATCTTATGAAGATCTGTTTTTAAAAGTTAATCTTTTATTTAAATATTTAATAATAGAATATTGAAATTATATTTTATTATATCACGTTCGTAAATAATTATAAACTTTTGTTTACCTAAATGAAAATCTATTTTTTTGATATAATCCTAATATAAATAAAATATTTTAAAAAATATGTACGATCTAATAGTTATAGGAGCTGGTCCTTCAGGTATATTTGCATCTATTTTTTTTAAGAAAAATAATAAAAGTGCAAAGGTTTTAATTTTAGAAAAAACAGATATTGTTTTACATAAAGTTAAAATTTCTGGAGGAGGTAGATGTAACGTTACAAATATAGAAAATGATCCTAAAATATTAGTAAAAAATTATCCGAGAGGATATAAAGAATTACTTTCCTGCTTTTATAAGTTTAATACAAAAGATACTATTAATTTTTTTGAAAATAAAAATATTAAGTTAAAATCACAAGTAGATGGAAGGGTTTTTCCTCAAAGTAATAATTCAATGAGCATTGTAAATGCTCTTTTAGATGAAATAGATAAATTAAATATAGAAATTAAAAAAAATCAAAGTGTTGTAAATATAAAAAAAGAAAATGATTTATTTGAAATTAATACAAATAATGAAAAGTTTTTAGCTAAAAATTTATTAATTGCTACCGGCTCATCTAAAATGGGATATGAATTTGCAAAAATTTTTGACCATACAATAATAGAGCCTATTCCATCTCTGTTTACATTTAATTGTAAAAACTTTTTGCTAAAGGATTTGAGTGGCGTTGCAATTAAGGATGCAATGGTTAAAATAGTAGATAGCAAGTTTTATCAACTAGGAGATTTATTAATTACTCACTTTGGATTTTCTGGGCCTTGTATTTTAAAACTATCAGCTTTTGCAGCGAGATATATTTTTGAAAAAAAATATATATTTAAAATATCTATTAATTGGCTAGGAGAATTAAATTTTGAAAATATTTTAAATAAACTAATAGAGTTTAAAAAGAAAAACCCCAATCAGAAACTTTTACAAAATAATATATTTAATCTTCCTAAAAATTTATCAAAACATTTTTTAAAAAGTTTGAAAATAATAGATAAAAAACTTATTGAAATTTCTAAAAAAGATCTTATTAATTTATCAAATAAATTAACAAATGACATATATCAAATAAATACTAAAAGTCTAAATAAACAAGAGTTTGTAACTTGTGGTGGAATTAAACTTAATGAAGTTGATTTCAAAACAATGCAAAGTAAAAAAACAAAAAATTTATATTTTGCAGGGGAAGTATTAGATATTGATGGGATTACAGGGGGATTTAACTTTCAAAATGCTTTTACAACTGGATATATTGCAGGAACATCTATGAAAACAAATGATAATAATCAAAATACATGATAGGATCTGTTTTATTTTTTTAACACAGGAGATAAAACATGAAAAAAATATCAAAATTCATTCTTTTATTTATTCCATTATTTTCAACACTTTTTGCTAAGGAGACAATTATGACACAAAAAAATCCAATAGTATGTTTAGAAACAACTCAAGGAACAATTGAAATTGAACTAAAACCTTCAGTTGCTCCAAAAGCTTGTGAGAATTTTATATCACTTGTAAACAAACATTATTATGATGGAATTATTTTTCACAGAATTATAAAAGATTTTATGATTCAGTGTGGAGATCCAACAGGTACTGGAAGAGGAGGAAACTCTATTTGGGGGAAACCTTTTCAGGATGAAGTTAGAGCAGATATAGCATTTAGCAAAAAAGGAATTTTAGCTATGGCAAATTCTGGACCTAATACAAATGGTTCTCAGTTTTTTATAACAACAGCTATGACTCCATGGTTAAATATGAGACATACTATTTTTGGAGAGGTTGTAAAAGGCTATGATATCGTGCAAAAAATTGAAAAAGAACAAACAGATGAAGGGGATAAGCCAGTAGATCAACAAAAAATTATTAAAGCATACGTTAAAGAAAAAAAATAATTTTTAATTTTCAAATATTTAAAATAATAGGGTCTTTTCAGACCCTATTATTTTTTTTGGTTTTCTAGTTCTAGTGCCTCTAAAAAATTAGCAATTAGATTTTTAGGTGTAAAAAGCATAGCATTATCACTTTTTAGAAAAGTTTGAATATTTAAAAGATATTCAAAGTATTTTTCTTTCGGCATAGTTTTTAAATATGTATATAGCTCGCTATAACTTTTAAAATCTCTTTTATCTATAAAACAATTCTTTGGGATATAATCTTGAATATTATCAGCTCCTAAATAAATAGGAATACATCCATAAGCTAGAGAGTCGAATATTTTCTCTGAAATATAACCTTTGATATTTGTAGTATTTTCATAACAAAGTGAAAATTTATAATTTGCTAAAATAGACTTATCTTTAACCGCTCCTTTGTATGTTTTGAAATCTTTTTTATTCCATCCTCTTCCAAAAAAATCTAAATCTTTAGATGCAAAATCTTCGAAAAAATTTATGGATTTTAGTCTTTCTGTGTAATTTTCATATTTATAAGTTGATGTATGGTTTCCAATAATTGTACATAGTAATTTTTTCTTTTCATAATCAATATTGGAATGAATAAATGGTTGCATGCTTGGGTAGTGAAATTTAAAAAACTTTTTATTATCAACAAGTGTATCTACTGTAGTATAAACTTTTGAAAAGTATTTATGTATTTTATGATCATAATTTTTTTCAACTGCAGTTGGAGGTTCCCATGTAAATAAGATAAGTTTTTTTCTGTTTAATCTTTTTATTCTTTTTAATTTTTTATCATGAATATCAAAAACAACTATGTATTTACAGTTTTTTAAATTTTTAAAGGATCTAGTCTCTTTTACTTTGTAACCATAACTTTCTATTATATGTGCTAAATTATAAAACCCGTCATTATTTTCATTGAATAACCTTTTAAAATTGCCAGCAAAAAAATAGACTGTATCTTCTTTATTTTTATTTAAAGAAAAGAAAAATATAGAAAATAAGAAACTAAGTATTGAAATAGATAAGATAATATTTTTTTTCATGTGATTTTTAACTCTTTTATTTAAAGGTTTTAAATGATTTTTTTATTCTTTTCAAAATATTTCTATTTTTACTTTCAAAAAAATAAATTTTAAGTATTATCCAATTAAAGGAATCCTGTTTATTTATGAAAAGAAACTTTATTTATATATTTTTTTTATTCTTAATTTTTTCTAAAGTTTTTACATATGAAAATGAAGATAATAAAAATTTAGAAGATAAAAAAAACACGGTACTTATAGATCATTTAAAAGCGATTGTAATAAATGATAAATATGAAAAAAAAAATAATGTTTCGAACATTGTTTATTCAAATGTATTGGTACCAAAACAAGACGAGCTAACAAATCAATTAAGTAAATATTTAAATCAAAAAGTTACAATCAATCTTTTAAAAGAAATTAAAAGTGTAATCACTGAGCATTATAGAAATAATAATTATCCCTTAGTTGGTGTGAAAATGCCAGCTGGTCAAAATATAACGAATGGAGAAGTTTATTTTGTTATTAGTTTAGCAAAACTTGGAAATGTAAATATTGAAAATAATAAATATTTTTCAACAAGTTATATGTTAGATCAAATTTCTTTAAATAAAGGTGAGGTAATTGACACTAATTTAATTTTAAAAGATTTAGAGTGGTTTAACGACAATCCTTTTAGAAATGTTAATGTTGTCTATTCTCCATCTGATAAACTATCAGAGACTGATATTACTTTTCATGTGGAAGATATCACTCCATATAGAGTCTATGCTGGATATGAAAATACAGGAAATGCTGTAGCTGGGGAATCTAGATTTTTTGCTGGGTTAAATTTAGGGAATGTTTTTAAATTAGATCAACAATTAAATTTTCAATTTACAACTGCTAAAGACCCTCAAAAATGGCTTGGGGTATCAGGAACATATATAATTCCATTTCCATGGCATCATTTAATCAAAGTTTTAGGTAGTTACTCTAGAGTTCAGCCTGGTGTTGAAGAATTTCAAAATTTAAAAGGTACCGGATATTACATTGGAGCTAGATATGAAATTCAATTAAAACCATACAAAAAATATTCTCATGATTTTATTTTTGGTTATGATTTTAAAACTACAAATAACTTTTTAACATACGCAGATAATTTAATTTTTAATAATGATATTGATGTGTCTGAGTTTTTATTAAAATATCAAGGAATTCTAGATGATAGTTTAGGCTCTACTTCATTTGAATTATATTTATATCTAAGTCCAGGAAATATGACTTCTGATAACAATAAAAAAAGTTATGCCTTAGAAAGAGCTGGTGCAAAACCCAACTATGCTTATTTAGTATTAGATATAGAGCGAATCACAAGATTGTTTTTCAAAATGTCGTTAGTTACTAACTTTTTAGGACAAGTATCTTCTGGCAAACTTCTTTTATCAGAGCAATTATCATTAGGTGGATATATAACAATTAGAGGTTATATGGAAAATGAAATTGCTGGAGATAAAGGAATTTTATTTAAAAATGAACTTCGGCTGCCACCTATAAAATTTGGTAGAAACAGATTAGAAAATGAAATTCAATTTTTAGGATTTTTAGATTATGGAGTGGCTGAAGATGTCGATAAATCATTGCTTGATAAAAAATCACAAAGTTTATTATCAACAGGTCCTGGTTTAAGATATAGAATAGGTAGTAATTTAACATTTAGATTAGACTATGGATTTCAATTAAAAACTGTTCATGGAAGATTTTTTGGTAAAAATAGAGATGGTAGATGGCATATTAATGTAACGGGGGCATATTAAATATGAAAAAATTAATATTTATTTATTTATTTTTAATATTTGTAAATGTTTATGCAGCTCCGAAAAGTCCAAATATTATTTCAGGAGATGTCTTAATTAAAGACAATCTTTTAATTAAGCAAAATTCTTTAAAAGCAATTATAGATTGGGATAGTTTCTCTCTCTTAGAAAATGAAACAATCAATTTTAATCAAATATCTAAAAATGCATCAATTTTAAATAGAGTAACATCTTCTGATCCATCAAATATATTTGGTAAAATTAATGCTAATGGAGCCATTTATCTAGTAAATAAAAACGGGATTGTTTTTTCAAAAAACAGCTCTATCAACGTATCTAAATTTATAGCTACAACGCTAGATATTGATAACACTGAATTTTTAAATAATAAGATATTTAATTTATCTAGTGATAATAATTCATCAATAATGAATTCAGGGAAAATTTTTGCTGATAGGGAAGTAATACTCTTATCAAATAAAGTAATTAATAAAGGTAAAATTTCATCTAATAACTTAGTAATGTTAATTGGAGCTAATGATGTAATACTAAATCAAGAAGGTGATAAAAGCTTTGTAAAATTAAGTAAAGATTCAATTGGGAGTATTGAAAATTTAGGAACAATAAAATCTTTAAATACTAATCTAATAGCATCGGATGTAGATATATATTCTTTAGCTATAAACCAGGAAGGTATTATAGATACTACAGACTTTGAAATAAAAGATGGAGAAATCATCTTAACTGCAAATAGCGGTAATTTATTTTTAAGCGGTGAAATTAAATCAAATAACATAGATGTTTATGCAGATAATATAGAAATAAAAAATAGCTTAATTGATATTTCAAATAGTGAAAATGGACATATATCAATTGGAAAAAATAATGAAGAGACATTATCTAAGAGCGTTTACATAGATCCTAACTCAAAAATTATAGCGGATTCATACAGCGAAAATATCAACAAAGTAATTATTTTATCGGAAGATAAAACTGATTTTAATGGAGAAATATTTGCAAGAGGACTTGGAGAAATAGGTGATGGTGGATTTATAGAAATATCATCTAAAAATAAATTAATTGCTAAAGGTAAAATTCATACAAATTCTATAAATGGAAAAAAAGGAAAAGTTTTATTTGATCCGGGATCAGTACATATTCAAAAAGGCGATGACTATGATTTAGGATATAGTGCATTTAATGATAGATATATAAATGAGCTTTTAAAAACATCAAATGTAGAAATTTCTACTTTAAATAGTAACTTAGAAGACACTCAAACAATTACTATAGATGGTGATGTTAATATTTCATGGAAAGAAGCTACTACCTTATCATTTTTATCAAATAAAGATATTATTTTTAAAAGTGGAAGTATTATTGAAAATATCTATGAAGAAAATTTTTTAGCAATAGATATTAAAACAAACAAACAAAGTGGTAATTATAAAGGAGTTGTTTTAGAAAAAGGAGCTACTCTTTTAACAAAGGGTGGAAATATAAAAATTGAAGCTATCGGTGGTAATATCGAAAATTCAAATATTGGACTACATCTTCAAGGAAGAATTGAATCAACCAATGAAGATTTACCTGCGGGAAATATTGATATAATTGGAAATGTTGGAAGAGCTGAGAATAATAACTTTGGAATTTTTTTAGATTCGGGAAGTATAATTTCTAAAAATGGAAATGTTAATATTTTAGCTATATCAGAAGCTACACAAGAATCAAATCATGGGATATATTTAGCTAACTTAGCTAAGATTCATTTAGATAATTCTAATTTAAATATTGAAGGTATTGGATCTGGCACCAATTCATCTGGAGTATATATTTCTAAAGCTCAAATTAAAGGGATTAATGATTCTAATATTAAAATTTCAGGACAAGAAGCAGGCTCTTATAGTTTATATTTAACAACTGATGCTTATATTTTATCAGATTCAAAAATAGAATTAGTTGGTAATTCTATTTTTACTAGTGCTCAAATAGAATCTAAACAAGATATATTTGCACAAATTGGAAAAAATTCTAAAGGTAAACTTGTTTTGAAAAAAACAATTTATGGGAATTTAGTAATAAATGGGGGAGCATTTGAAAATATATTTAATATTGATTGTTCACAAAAATGCTTTATTGATGGAATAAGTGATAATAATACAATAATGGCAAGAGATATTAATAATCAATTTGTGTTTGATGGTTTAAATAGCGGATCGATAAATAAGGAAATTATATTTTCTAATATTTCAAACTTTATGGGTTCTAGATTTAATGATGATAAATTTATTTTTTTAGAAAATGGAAAAATAAATGGATTTATCGATGGAGTTTATGGATCTAATACCATCAAAGGTTCGGATAAAAATAATGTATTTATTATAAGTTCTTTAAATGAAGGGAAAATTTTAGATACAGCAAATTTTAAAAACATACAAAATTTATCAGGTGGTAATAAAAATGATACCTTTATTTTTGAAAACTTTGCAAAACTTACAGGTGTTATAAATGGAAATGGGGGATTAAATTCCATAGATTATTCTAAAAATACATCTCCTTTAGTTATTGACTTACATAAGATTATGAATATATCTCAAATTGTTGGTGGCGATAGTGAAAATACACTGCTCGGCCCTGAATCTGAAAACATCTGGAAGATAACAAATGAAGATGAAGGATATGTTAATAATATTAAGTTTTATCATATAGATAAGCTTGTGGGGTCAGATTTAAATGATAAATTTTATATATTAGAAGATGGCTCTTTAACAGGATATATTGATGGCAATAAAGGATATAATTATCTTTTTGCATCAGATATAAATAATACTTGGTACATCACAAAGGAAAATGAAGGCTATATAGATGATGTTATTTATTTTAAGAATATAAATAATTTATTTGGGAATCAAAAAACAGATTTTTTTACATTTATAGAAAATGGAAAAATATCTGGAATAATTGATGGCAATTCATCAAATGGTAATATAATCGATTATTCTTCTTATATTAATGAAGTAGTTTTAGATTTAAATAAAGTAAGTAACATCCAAAACATAATTGGAAATGATTCTACAACGCTTTTTGCAAAAGACATAAATAACGTTTTTAATATTTCTTCAATTGGAGGGGGGACACTAAATAATGATATTTTATTTTCATCTATTAAAAATATTATAGGTGGATCAAAAGATGATACATTCATAATTGAAAAAACAGGAATGATAGATGGTTTTTTTGATGGGAAGGAAGGAGTTAACACAATTGCATATAAATCAGATGATGATACTAACTGGAATATAAATTCATTAAATAGTGGACTTATAAATGATCTTATAACTTTTAAAAATATTCAGAATTTGCAAGGTTCAGATGGTAGTGATAAGTTTGTTTTTACAAATGACGGCATGATTAGTGGTAAAATTGATGGAAGAGGTGTTAATAATATTTTAGATTTTTCACTTAGAAATAGCGCAGCTACAATTGAACTTAATAAAATTGACAATGTATCTAAAATAATTGGGTCCAATTATTTAGATGTTTTAGTTGGAAAAGACAAAAATAATATTTGGGATATTTCTGGAATAAATAGCGGAAAAATTGGAGAGGTAGAATTCATAAATATAGAGAATTTAAAAGGTGGATCCTATAGTGATATATTTAAATTTAATGATCTATCTAAAATGTCAGGTATTATCGATGGTGGAAATGATTTAAATTTTATGAATCTTTTAGATTATTCAAATTGTCAAAGCAAAGTTGAAGCTAACATATTAACAAATAGTGCTAGTAATACTGGTTCAATTAATAATATTCAAGCAGTTGTATTACCTGATAGGAACAGAAATATAATATCAAAAGATATAAATTATATTGAAATCCCTCTAAATTCATTGGATATCTCATACAATAAATTAGATGATCCAATTTTAAATGAGCTTATATTTAATAATTTCGATGTAAGCAATCCACTTTTAGATTTAGATTTAGCTTCAACAAAACTATCTATTTATATTTCTCAAAGTGATAATAAAACATTAGTATATAGAACATCTTCCTCATACATTATCACAAAAGACCAAGTTAAAACAAAATTTGCAAAAGCAAGCTTATCTCCATATGTTGCTGGAATTATTGTAGCAGATGATGGCACTAGAATGAAAAACAACTTAAATGTAACTATAAAAAATAGATCTATTCCTTCTAGGGGTTCTCTAAATAAAGTAGATACTGTTTACGACACAGATGAAAGCGGTATGGATTTAGATGGTTATACAATTGTAAAATCAAAAGAAAAAGATAGATTAATTAAAAATAAACCAAGGTCATTGAGATATAGACCAAAAAAGGTTAAAAAATAAAGGAGATAGAAATGCAAAAATGGATTTGTACAGTTTGTGGATATATATATGATCCAAAGGAAAATAATAACGTATTATTTGAAAATTTATCTGCAGATTGGCTTTGTCCTGAATGTGGTGTTGGAAAAGATCAATTTGAAAAGACAAATTAAATGAAAGCTAAAAAAATTAAAGAAAATATATATTGGGTTGGTGTAATCGATTGGGATATGAGAGAGTTTCATGGTTATAAAACCCAAAAAGGATCTACTTACAATGCTTATCTAATAATAGATGAAAAAATTGTTTTAGTAGATACAGTAAGAAATTATCTTTGCTCAGAAATGATAGATAGAATTAAATCTATCATTGATCCATCTAAGATAGATTATGTTATTTCTAATCACTCTGAGATGGATCACTCCGGATCATTGCCCGAGATAATGAATCTTGCTAAAAATGCAACTTTAGTTTGTTCTACAAATGGTGAGAAAAATTTAAGAAGGCATTTTGATTTAGATGCCTGGAAATTAAAAGTTGTTAAAACTCATGATGAAATAAATATTGGAAAAAGAAATTTACAGTTTGTTTTAATGCAAATGGTTCATTGGCCAGATTCTATGGCTACATATATAAAAGAAGATAAGCTTTTACTGTCAAATGATGCATTTGGACAACATATTGCATCTTATGAAAGATTTGAAGAAGAAATTGGCTTTGATATAGTTTTACATGAAGCTAAAAAGTATTATGCTAATATTTTACTTGCATATAATAAACAAACGCAAAAAGCAATTAACGAGATAGAAACCTTAGATATTGAAATGATAGCTCCCTCCCATGGCCTTATTTGGCAAAAACATGCAAAAGATATAATCAAGGCTTATGATTATTTTTCAAAAGATAAATATAGAGAAAAAGCAGTAATTATTTATGATACTATGTGGGGATCTACAAAAAAAATGGCTTTAGCTATATATAAAGCTTTTGATGAAATGGATATACATGTAGAGTTAAAAAATCTAAAAACTTCTCATATTTCAGATATAATGACATCTGTTATCGATGCAAAATACATATGTGTTGGAGTTCCTACATTAAATAATACTATGCTTCCTACTATGGCCTCTTTTATGAATTATATAACAGGCCTTGCACCGCAAAACAGAAAAGCTATTGTATTTGGTTCTCATGGATGGGGAGGGCAAGGCGCTAAAGAAGTAGAAGCCCAGCTTAAAAAAAATGGGTTTGAGATTCTAGATTTTATTACAAATGAATATGTTCCAGATGAAAATAAACTATCTAGTATAACTAAAAAAGTAAAAGATATTTTATCTTAGCCTATAGGTTATCTTTAAATCTTCTAAGCTAAAGTCTTCTTTAGAAGAGTATTTTGTTAATTTTTTATCAGTTTTTGGATCAATATTATCTTCTATTTCAATTAATTGAGTGTTGGGACAAATATTTCCAAAGTATAATTTTAGTATATCCTTTGCATTTTCCAATTCGTCATCAGAAATGGTATCTTCTTTTTTCATAGATACTTTAAATTTATAGAAATTATTTGATGAAGCTCTATCTCTAATCATATACAAAGTTATTTGTATTCCTAAATAATTTAATTGTGCAATTGCTACGGTGTTTGTTAGATGTTTTTCTTGAAGAATTTTTTTGAATTTTAAATTATTTTTTAAAACTTCTAATCCTTCTATTCCGGTACCTGTTATATCTTCCCATGGTGAAGTTGATCTAGAACTTGGTGGACTTAATGCTGTCATAATATAAATATCCTTATTAATGTTGTTTATTATTTTTATGAAAAAAAAGAAATTGTAAGGTAAATATAATTTTAAAAGCAATTAAAAAAAAACTTGTAAGTATTAATGTTAATTAATTTAAAGTTAGTGTGATTACATGAGTTTTAGAAAAGGTGTTATTGGTATTTAATTATAATTATTGATATACTTTCACTTAAAATATACTTTGAAATATGAATTCAATAGCATCAATAAAAGATCTTTCTAGAGGCTTTGTTTCAGCTGAAGCTATTACTCACAGCTTTGTTCACGGAAAAGAGATCAATAAAGGTCAAGCTCAGTTTCTAACTCAACTTTTTTTTGATGCTGGAAATGTTTTTCAAGCTTGTGATTTTGTTAATAATCTTTCAAGTAAAGCAAAATATAATTTTAAAGCTACTAATTTTCATATTATTTCACTAGAACTTATTTTAGCAGGAATATACTACCTCCATGTTAATAAAGAAAAATATAATTTTCCTTTGAAATTCAAAAAATTTAATAGATTTTTACAAAGTAATATTGGAACTGTTACTAATATAACCATAATTGCATCTAGTATATTATTAATTCCATACTCAGCTAAAAAATATGGTTATTCCCTAGCTTGTTCAACCTTATTACTATTAAATGATTATTTTAATATTCTACCGATCCCATATGTTGGGAAAATTTTAAAAAGTGCCGAATTTTCAACTATAGTACATTTACTTATTTCAACGACTACTTTTGGAATTGGTATTAATTTATTAATACTTGCAAGTGTTTTAATAAATGATGTTAGCATTTTAAAAGAAAAAGTAACTGATTTTGTAAGATCTTATAAAAGTAAAAAAATAAATTTTTCACAGATTTATCAAGTTGTAAAACAAAATAAATTTGATAACAATTTCTTTTTAACAAAAAATGATCTTAATATTCTTAATAAGCATTATAAAAAGGCAGATCCCCAATTAATAAAAACATATTTTAAAAGATTAAAGTTTACTGATAATGAATTGAAAAGTATTTTAAAAAAATTAGATCAATTTGATCATTTGTTAGACTTTTGTAAACGTGATATTAAATTAAAAGATAATCAAAAAAAAGAAATTTTAGAGGCTCTTCAACAAAGACTTGAAATAATAATAAATAGTGCTAAAAACAATTCAATTTCTAAAGATTTGCTCTCTTTCATATCAATGTTTTTGAAAGATAACAATATTGATGAAAAAACCAAAAAAGAAGCAATAATTGAAATGTGTATTGAAGGACACAAATGTGAAGTTGCTAAATTAGATGCAATAAAAAAATCTTTTTATAAACTAGCTTCATATGATAAAAAATCATCTAGATTAGAATTTCAAGTTTTATCATCCATCAGAACCCTTCAAGAATCAATAATAAGCTCTTTTATATATACTCCACTTAAAAAGGATGTAATGGGAGCTATTGATAATCCATGGTATGCTTCAAATGACAGACATAATATTAGTGTAATCAAAGCTGTTTATTTCCCTCAAATGTCTGATTTGGATGAAGATGAAGCCTTTAATAAAATGGATAATTTTTTATTTTATTTTATTGGAAAAATATTTGGTAGTTCAAAAATTCCAAAATATACTACAGCTACAGTAATTCAATTTTTAGAAAATGAAATTAAAGAGGGCTCAATTTCAAATGATGTATTTTGGCAGTGGGTATATGATTGGAAACAAAGAAATATTTTATCAACTGATGAAAAAGCAAATGATGATTTTGATGAAAAAATTGAATCCCCTGAATATGGCAGAAGATTTGCTCTTACACTTTTATTAGAAGAAATGAAAATAATTAAAAATTATTAAAATTGTTATTTATAACTTTCAAAATAGTTTGAATGATTTATTAAAACCTTCTATTATTTTTATAAAAAATGAAATTTAAGCAATGTATTCATTCCAGTTAGAGCTTATAAGAAAATTGCAACTTATTAGATTTCCTTTATTAGTTGATTTTTTTAAATCACTAAACTTCTTCGATTCTCCAAATTTTATATTCATTTTAATACCAGCTGTATGGGTAGGGTATTATTATAAATCAGGTGTTAAATTATTTTATGCATTAGTTTTAAGTAATTTTTTCAATGTAATATTAAAACAGCTTTTTATGTTACCAAGACCTTTTCATTTAGATCCTGTACTTGCTGTTATCAAAGTTAAAGGTTATGGGTTCCCATCAGGAGGAGCTCAAAGCGCTATCTTACTTGCATTGATAATGATAACTAAATGGAACAATAAAACGCTTGGTTGGGTTTTAGGGGTTAATTTCTTTTTTTGGATAAGTTTATCTAGAGTTTATTTAGGAGTACACTTTATTACTGATGTGTTAGGTGGATGGGTAGTTGGGTTGGTAGTTTTTTTAATATATTATTTTCTATTTCCAAAAATTGAAATGTTTTTTGAAAAGAAATCTCTTAAGGAAGTTTTTATAATAACCCAAGTGTTTTTTTTGATGATGATAGGTTTATATTTACAAATAATAAATCTAGCTATTACTTCTTTAGCGATAGGTTTAGGGGTGTTTTTATTGAATAAATATAAATTATCTATAAAACCTTCTAAAATTTATATAAATATCGTTAGAGCTATTTTGGGAATTGCAGGAGTTTTTTTAATACATTTTATTACTTCTTATTTGTTATCTTTTTTTTCTGGTTTTATCTATAATATTGGAGTTTTGATTCAGTCGTATATATTAGGGCTTTGGATAAGTATTGGAGCTTTTTATATTTATAATTTAATTGTTAAAAGGTCTTTGAAAAGATGAAAAAAATTCTTTTTATATTTTTAATATTTTCTTCTTTTGTTTTTGCAGAAAATTGTCCTTTTTGTGATAGGAAAGTGATAGATTATCAAAAATATTATGAAGATGATATTTCTTTTGGTTTATATGAGTATAGACCTTTAGTTGATGGACATTGTTTGATAATTCCAAAAAGACATGTTCAAAGATTTGAAGAATTAGATTCAAATGAAATAACTGCTTTATATGAGTTAATCAAAAAAACAAATGTAGCTGTACAAAAAGCATATAATACTAGTAGCTATATGTTATTACAAAAAAATGGTAAAAGTGTTGGGCAAACCGTAGATCATCTTCATTTTCATTATATTCCAGGAAAAGAAAATACTTCTGGATTTTGGTTTATAATGAAGTTTTTGTTTTATCCTTTAAAACAAAAAATTAACCCCTCTCAAATGCAAAAAGCTACTAATAAAATAGTTAGAGCTTTAGATTCTTCAATAGATACATCTAATCAAATATCTAGATAATCTAATATATTAGTTATTTGTTGTCGGATGTTCCACTATCCAATGCTCTATAGCCATGTCTTTAAACAAAGGGGAAACTCTCAGTTAGCAAGACTCAAAAACATCTCTTAACAATCCCGAAGTGGATCGTTCAAGTATACAGGAGGTCTAAAGACATTTGTGTATGTGTTAACAAATGATGGAAAAGCTTTGATGCCATAATAATAATAAATAATTTTCTATAATATTTTGTAAGGTTTTTATCAGATTTGAAATCAATTGAAAATATTATTTAAAATTAATAAGTGTAGTAACGATATTAGCTGTGCCAGGACCTTCATTTGAAACGTACTTTAGTAAATTATTAGTTTTAGTATCAAACCAAATTTCTGCTTTCCAAAAATGAGATCTAAAACCTCTTAGAGTGACTTTAATTTTTTGTGAAGAATATTTTTCATTGTTGATGTTTATAGTCTCAATATTTTGTTTTGTTGCAATCATTTCATTTTTTGTAAAATCATTTGGATTGATCATAATGAATTTATATATATTTTTTTTCGATTGTAAAAAAGAAGTAAAACCAAAATTAAAATCTTGAACCCAATTATTACGTCCAAGTCTATAAGAGCTATATAACTTATTGTTTCTTATTCTTCCCTGGCAAATTAGATTGTTATTTTTTCTTATCAAATTAAATAAAGTGTTTTCATTTTCGATTTTGTTAATATAACTTAATAGTTCATAATCTTTTTGGTATTTGATAGATGTTTCTTCCTTACTTGATGTTTTAAGGATAAGGATAAGATCATCTTTAGTAGAGAATGTTATATTTGTTTTAGTGATTTTATTATTTTTTTTGTTTTGATAGGAATAAGTTTTTTTAGAAAAATAATCACTAAAGCTAAAAGAGCAAAGTAATAAAAATAATGTAATTAAAATACTGCTTTTTTTTATCATATATCAAACTTTATCTTTTTTTTCTTTTTACTAAATTGAAAAAAAAATATCTAGAAGAATAATAAATATATAAAAAAAAAATCTATTTATTAATTGTTTTTTGTTTTAAATATACAATTAGGTGAACTAATAAAATTTAATATGGAAGATATAGACGATATACATTTAATGAATATAGAAGAGGTTTTAGAAATTTATGAAACTTCTAAAAGTGGATTGAGCATTGATGAAGCAAATAAAAGAGAAGAAAAATATGGAAAAAATATAATTCAAGAAAAAGAAGAGAGTATTATTTTTCTTTTCTTTAGACAGTTCAATAATGTTTTAGTATACATTCTTTTAATAGCATCTCTCATTAGCTTATATGCACGTAAATATATAGATTTTTTTGCTATAGCTTTTTTGATTTTAGCAAACGGACTTATGGCTTTTTTTCAAGAATTAAAAGCTAAAACTTCTATAAAAGCATTGCAAAAGTTAACAGAGAGTAAATGTATAGTTTTAAGAGATAATAAAGAAATAGAAATCCCTTCTTCAGATTTAGTGCCAGGAGATGTTGTCGTTTTATCTGAAGGAAGTTTGGTATCAGCGGATATTAGATTGTTCGAATCTCAATCTTTAATGGTAGATGAATCATCTATTACAGGAGAATCTATGCCTGTTATTAAAGATGCTTTTGCTCAGGTAAAAAAAGGAGCATTGATATATGAACTTAAAAACTGTCTGTTAAGTGGTACTAATATTGTTAGAGGACATGCTTTAGGTATTGTTACTAAAACTGCTAACAATACATATATCGCAAGCATTGCTAAGCAAGTAGAAAATATTACTATAAAAACACCTCTTACCAAAGCAATTGAACACTTTTCAAAACGATATGCATTTTTTTTAATAGTTCTTTTTTCTTTAATTTTTTTAATTGGATTTTTTCAAAAAAGAACATTTTTAGATTTAGCATATATATTAATTGCTGAATTAGTATCAGCACTTCCTGAAGGACTTCCTATAGTAGTTACAATTGTTCTTGTAGTAGGAGCTATTGCACTTTCTAAACACAACACATTAGTAAGACACTTGCCTTCTGTTGAAACGCTAGGAAGCGCTACTGTAATAGCAACAGATAAAACAGGAACTATTACAGAGGGTAAATTAAAAGTTGTAAAAACATTTGGAGATGAAGAAAAATTAAAAAAAGTAGCTATTTTTTGTAATGATGCTAAAAATGAAAGATCCGATCCGATTGATGTAGCTCTTTTGAAATGGGCAGATCAGTTAAAAGATTCTAAAAATAATAGTTCATTAATTAAATCATATCCATTTGATGTTAATTTAAGAATGATGGCAAAAGTTTATAAAGTAAATAACTCTAAAACTATTTTTATAAAAGGAGCTTTTGAATCATTAAAGGAACTGGCAATAAATAAAAATGAACTTAAAACAATAGAAGAAAACTTTCATGAAATGTCATCTTTAGGCCTTAGAACAATTGCTTGTGGAATAGGGGAGTTTGAAAGTGACGATATAAGTAAATTTAAAATTAATATAGTTGGTTTAATTGGTTTTTTAGATCCCCCTAAAGAACATGTAAAAGATGCTGTATATCAAGCTAAAAAAGGTGGAATTGATGTTAAAATGATAACAGGAGATTTTGCTCTTACAGCTAAAGAAATTGCAAAACAGGTAGGTATTTATAAAGAAGGGGATCGTATTTTAACAGGTTATGAAATAGAGCAACTTGATGAAGATATGCTTTATGAAAATTTAAAGAAAGCTACAGTACTAGCTAGGATATTACCTGAGCATAAATATAAAATTGTAAAAGCACTCCAAAAACATTCTGAAATTGTAGCGGTTAGTGGTGATGGCGTAAATGATGTTCCTGCGCTGAAAGCGGCTGACTTATCAATAGCTATGGGATCAGGCTCAGAAGCTGCTAAAAGCGTTTCTAAAATGATAATTACAGATAGCAATTTAAAAGTGATAGTAGATGCTATTAGAAATGGTAGAATAATTGCAGATAACATTAGAAAAGTAATTTATTATCTTTTGTCTTCAGCACTTCAAGAAATCACTTTAATCTCAATATCTATCATATTAAATTTGCCACTTCCCTTAATGCCAATACAAATCCTGTGGATCAATTTAGTAACTGATGGAGTGCAAGACAAAACATTTCCTTTCGCTAAAGAAGATGAAGATGTAATGAATAAAAAACCTAAAAAACCACAAAAACAGTTTTTTGATAAATTTCAAATAATAAATGTCTTATATTATGGATTTATATCTGGGCTAATTGTTTTAGTATTATTTAAATATCTTTTAAAAAATTATTCTTATGACATAACACTTACAGTAATATTTACATCAGTTGCAGTAATGCAATGGGCTAATGGCATACAAGCTCAAAAAGAAAAAGAACCTTTTTTTAAAAACATAAAAAAAAGTTTTACAATCAATCCCTATATATTTTTAGGAATTGGAATTGGAATAATTTTACAATTTTTAGCAGTATATGTCCTAAGTTCTTGGTTTTCAAGTGTGAAAATAAAATTATCTCTTTGGATTTATCCAATCATAATGTTCTTTGTTGCATTTATTATAGTAGAGAGTAGAAAATGGTTGTTTTTAATATTTAGGAGAAAAAAATGAAAAGATTAATTTTAATAAGCTTTGTTTTTTTATCAACTACTATGTTTGGAGTTTTATCTCCATTTTATCAAAGTTCAAAAGAGATAGAAACAATTATTAATGATCCAAAATTATCAGATGAGATTGGACAAGAAGCTATTTTAGAAATTAAAAAAGTAGAGGATGGATATTTAATTTTCACATCTAAATATTTTATAAAAGCAAATATTGAATATATTCCAACTAACTTAATGGGTCCAGTTCATTTTGAAGTGCATTTTGATGAAAAAATAGATATTTAAAGGTAAAATATGAAAGTTTTTATTCCAATTGAAACAAATGATGTAAATAGTGAAATTAGCTCTTTTTTTTGTAAGTCGAAGTATTTTTTATTAAAAGATTTAGAAAATGATACTTTTGAAATTATTGAAAATAATTTCTCTTCAGAAAATAGAGGTATAAAAGTTGCTAATATGGCAATTGATAAAAAAATAGATTTTGTAATTTTAAAAAATATTGGTCCTAGAGGTTTTAATATATTTAAAAATGCAAATGTAAAAATCTATCTTGTTAAAGACATGTTAGTAAACATGGCACTGGAACTTTTAAAAGATGGTAAATTAGAAGAATTAAAAGAAATAAAATCTAATTGTTCTTGTAAAAGCAATTAATCATTTTCTTTGACTTTTTTTCTTAATTCTTTTTTAGAAGATTGAATTTTTTTTTCTTTAAGTATTTTTTCTTTTGTTCGTTTAGATCTTTTTTTCTTTTGTTTTTTTAATTTATATATTTTTTTTTGTTCTTCAGATTCTTTTTTAAAATATAATCTTTCAAATTTTTTTATTAGCTCTTTTCTAGCATAATATCTATTTAATTCTCTTGATCTTTCCCTTTGGCATTTAACTTCTATTCCGGTCGGGATATGTTTTAAATAAACACAAGAGTGTGTTTTTTGAATTTTTTGACCACCTCTACCTGATCCTAAAATGAATTTTTCTATAATATCTTTTTCCAAGATATTTAACTTTTTCATTTTTTCATTAAGTTTGTCTTTTTTTTCTTTTTTTATAGCCATAATATTTTTCTATTTTAAAAAGGGAAAGGGTATAGATTGATTAAATATTTTTACAGGGGAAATACTCTTTAAGAGTTCTAATAAATTATATTTTTGAAAAATAGATCTAAGTATTATATGAGCTATTGCTTTTTCAATTTCATCTATTGGAAAGCCGGATTCATCTGTAATATTATGAAATTCTAATTTATCAATAGTTGGTAGATTTTGTCGTGTTCCATCTGCTTTGACAAGAACTATAGCAATATTATTTAAGCTAAGAGTTTTGATAAGATATTTTCTTTTACTTTCTGTTATTTTTCCTTTTGTTTGCATAATTCTCGACCAATTATTGTCTGATCCCATTCTATTATAAAACTCAACTCCTATTACGATGTCATTTAAAGAAATTGAATTAATAGTAAGGGTTTTAGATCTTATATTTTTAAAAGTAGAATTGAAATTTATTTTTTTGCATTGAAAAGCTGTAGAACTTTTAGATCCCTTGGGATTTGACATATTAAGATCAAAAATATTTAAATTTTGGCTATTTAATTTTACATTTGAAACTGAAGTTTCTACACCAAACTCTCTAGTTAAATAACTAGAAACAAAACTTGGCATATTAAACCATAAAATAATTGCTATTATAAATATTAAAGCTACAAAAGAGGAAAAAATAACAATCAATTTCTTCATAAAAAAGCCTTTTATTTTAATTAATACATTAAAACTATTTTAAAAAAAATAGAAATAGTTCATATGAAGATTAAAGGAAGAAAAAAGATGAGGCTAATAAATGAAAAAATTTAAACCATTTATAATTGCAATTGTTGCAATATTTGCAGTAGTTATTTTTGTTTGGATAATAAAAGGTCCTTTGATTAGCTCATATTTAACAAGCAAACTCAAAACAAATGTTAGCATAAAAAGTGTGAATTTAGGTTTTTCTAAAATGGTTTTAAAAAACTTTACAATAAAAAACCTAAGAGGCAATAAAACTAAATTTGCCTTTCGAGCTGATATAATTGAAGTCGATTACTCTTTATCTAAGCTATTTTCATCTCCAAGTATAGTAGATAGCATTTTAGTAGATAATATTAAATTAAACATTGAATGCAAGAATCCACTTTGTTCTAAAAATAATTGGACGGGAATTGTAAATAACATAAGCATGAAAGAAAAAAAAGCTACAAAAGAAAAAGAAATAAGGATTAAAAAAATTACATTTAAAGATTTAAATGTTGATATATATAACTTAGGGCTTGATTTGACTAAGAAAAAAACAGCTTATGTAAAAGAAATTGAATTTAATAATGTAAATAGTAAAGATGGCTTTCCAACAAAACAGCTAATAGCTGCAATCTTTAAATCTGCAAATTTAAGAGATTACTTAAAAGGAGTTTTAGATTTAAAAAATTGGATGGATAAATTTAATCCCTTTTCAGTAAATGAAGAACTAGAATTTAAAGATGTATTATTAAATGAAAAAGGCGCTTGAAAAAGCGCCTTTTTATAACTAGTAATAAGTTATATCCTAGTATCCCATAGGAGGCATAGCAGGTGCTGTTTTGTCTTCTTTTTCATCTTCAGTAATTATAGCTTCAGTTGTAAGAAGCAGTGCTGCTATAGACGCTGCAAATTGAATAGAACATCTAACAACTTTAGTTGGATCTACAATTCCTTTTTCAAACATATCAACATACTCATCATTTCTAGCATCATAGCCTTCTGTGATTTTCATTTGTAATACTTTTTGAACTATTATAGATCCTTCTTTACCTGCATTTTCTGCAATTTGTCTAAGTGGATATTTAATTGCTTTTAAAAGTATTTCAGCTCCAATTTTCTCATCGCCTTTTAATGTAGCTATAAGTTTTTTTAAATCTGAACTAGTTCTAATTAGAGCAGTACCACCACCAGGTAAAATACCTTCTTCTACAGCAGCTTTTGTAGCATGCTGTGCATCATCTACTCTATCTTTTTTCTCTTTTACTTCAAGTTCAGTAGCTCCACCTACTTTTATAATGGCAACTCCGCCTGTTAATTTAGCAAGTCTTTCTTGAAGTTTTTCTTTATCATAATCAGAAGTTGATTCTTCAATTTGATTTGTAATTTGAGAAACTCTTTTTTGAAGTTCTTCTTTTGATCCTTTTCCATCAACTAAAGTAGTCTCTTCTTTTTTAACGATAACTTTTTTTACTTTTCCAAGCATATCAAGAGTTACGTTTTCTAATTTTATACCTAAATCTTCTGATATAAATTGAGCGCCTGTTAAAATAGCTATATCTTCTAACAGTGCTTTTCTTCTATCACCGAATCCAGGAGCTTTTACAGCAACTATTTTTAATCCTGCTCTTAATCTATTAACTACAAGAGTAGCTAAAGCTTCACCTTCGATATCTTCAGCTATAATTAAAAGAGGTTTTCCGCTTTCTGCTGTAGCTTGTAAAATTGGAAGAAATTCTTTCATTGAAGATATTTTTTTCTCATATAAAAGAACTAAAGCATCATCATATTCCGCTTCTAATTTATCAGCGTTTGTAACAAAGTAAGATGATAAGTATCCTCTATCAAAGTTCATTCCTTCAACAACATCTAATGTTGTTTCAAAGCCTTTAGCTTCTTCAACTGTAATAGTTCCATTTGAACCTACTTTTTCCATTGCATTTGCAATCATGTTTCCAATTTCTTCATCGCCGTTTGCAGAAATTGTTGCAACTTGGGCTATTTCAGTTGTGTTTTTAACAGGTTTAGATAATTTTTCTAAACTTTTAACTATTGTATTTATTCCTTTTTCAATCCCTCTTTTTAAATCCATAGGATTCGCGCCAGCAGTTACATTTTTTAGCCCTTCTGTATATATAGCTTCTGCTAAAATAGTTGCAGTAGTAGTACCATCACCTGCTTTATCAGCAGTTTTGTTCGCTACTTCTTTAACCATTTGAGCACCCAGATTTTCAGCTTTATCTTCTAGCTCTATTTCTTTTGCAACAGTCACACCATCTTTTGTGATTTGTGGAGAACCATAAGATTTATCAATTACAACATTTCTTCCTTTTGGTCCTAATGTTACTTTAACAGCAGCTGCTAGAGTTTGAACACCTTTTAAGATCTTTCTTCTAGCTTCTTCTTGAAATTTAATTTTTTTTGAACTCATTTTTTATCTCCTTTTTATTATTCAACTATTGCTATGATATCATCTGATTTCACTATTATATATTCTTGATCATCAATTGTTATTTCTTGGCCAGCGTATTTATCCATTAAAATAACATCTCCAAGCGTAACAGGCATTTTGATTAATTCATTATTATCTCCAACTTTACCAGGACCAATAGCAATGATTTTAGCCATTTCTTGTTTTTTCTTAGCGCTATCTGGAATGATAATTCCACCTTTTACTGTCTCTTCACTTTCTAATCTTTGTGCTATTACTCTATCTAATAACGGTTTTAATTTAGTTTTTGTTTTTTGTGTCATCTCGAATAACCTCCAAAATAATTTTATTATTGTTTTTTTTAGCAACAACATCTTAACAACTTTAATAATTTTTCACAAGATTTTAGCAGATAAAATTATTGAGTGCTAAAAAATGTTCTACATAAAAAAAAAATAAAAAAATAATTTTAATTTTAAAATAGTTATTATAATTATTTTTTTATAAATTCTAATTTATAATGTTCAAAATACTTTTTTTTCATTTTTAAACAAAATATTTTGAAAATTTTCCTAAAATATTTTAAGATAATAAAATAGGCAGGTAACTTTTATATAATACAGTTGATTTTATAATGACTACAAATTATCAAAATAAATTAAAATCGTTTTTTATCGTTAAAAATGAAAAGGGTTTGCACACAAGACCATCAACTTAGCTTGTTAATTGTTCTTCTTCTTTTACTTGTCATATAAATTTATATTATAAAAAATATACTGTTAATGCTAAATCACTTCTTGGAATATTAATGTTAGCAGCAGGTAGAGGTTCAAAAATTAAAATAGAAGCTTATGGAAATGATGCAAAAGAAGCAATAAGTGCAATACTTCAACTTGCAAACAATAAATTTAATATCAAATATTAAAATGAATGATCAAATAAAAAAGAATTTAGGAATATATGCTTCTAAATTAGTTAAAGATAATATGATAGTAGGGCTAGGAACAGGTTCTACTGCAAATCATTTTATTCAAAGTTTATCTAAAAGGATATCTGAGGGTTTAAAGATCAACGCTATTGCTTCTTCAAAAGATTCATTAAATTTAGCTAAGAAAAATAATATAAATATTATAGATCCAAAAGAGGTAGATATAATTGATTTATATGTAGATGGGGCTGATGAAGTAGATAAAAAAAAGCAGATGATAAAAGGACATGGCGCTGCTTTATTAAATGAGAAAATTTTAGCTAAATTTTCTAAAGAAGTAATAATTATTGTAGATGAAACTAAGTTAGTAGATAAAATAGGAAAAAAAACTCTTCCAGTTGAACTTACTACTTTTTGTCATGTCTTAACAAAAAAACTACTTGAAAAAAAGGGTTTTATAGGGGAGTTTAGAAAGGAAAAGGAAAAATTGATTATTACTGAAAATAACAATTATATTTTAGATATTCAACTTTCCAATTTAGTAGACAATATCTATGATCTTCAAATGCAACTTCTATCAATTCCAGGTGTTATTGAAACTGGTCTTTTTTATGATCTTCCATCAAAAATTATTATTGGTAAAACTGATAATACTTTTGATGTTATAGAATAAATTTTATAAAAGACATTTTACTAAATAAATGTTAAAATTCTTAAATAATTTAAATAGGTTTTTATTATGTTTTCACTTAAAAAAAATAAAGAATTTATATCTCAAAGAGATGTTGTTATTTGTTATTTAATACATAAAGATAACATTCTTTTTTTAAAAAGAGGTCTTGATAAATTTAAAGGTGGAATGTGGACGGCTCCTGGCGGTAAAAGGGAAAATAATGAGAGTTTAGAGAATGCAGTTATTAGAGAAATATTAGAAGAAACTGATATCAGCATTGATAAGGAAAATTTATCATATATAGATAAGTGTTATATTAAGCATGATAATTTTCATTTTACTATGCATATCTTTAAAACCCATCTTAATCAAATCCCACAAATTAATTTAAATACAGATGAAAATATAGAATATGCATGGGCTAGTATTAATGATGCTAAAAAGTTAAATCTAATAGAACATGCTATAGATTGTTTAAATTTTACATTTAAATAAAATTTTATGTCAGCTCAAAGTTAGAAACCTCCATACTAAAATTTTTAGTTTAAGGTATCATTACAACTTTGGAGAAAGGTGTCATTATAACTTTGGGCTTATAAAATAAAATTTTTAATTGATATATATATTTTTTTAGATTAATCTAATCCTCTTATGGGCATGAAATCGGAGGCATAAGATGAAAGAAGTAAATAATATAAGCCAAAATACTTATCCACAAGAAAGCGATAAAACTTTAAAAGCAAAAGAAAAACTTAAACAAAGACTATCTGAAGTTGAAAAAAAAGTAACTCCAGAGGCATTAAAAAAAATAGTTTTAGAAATTCACGATAGAATCAATAGACTTGCTTTAGAAAGAGATGTTCTAAAAAATAAGATCACTTTATTTGATAATAATACAAACCCTGCAAATACATCAAAAAAAACACATGCTTTATCTGTAAGAATTAAAAAAGATAATGAAGATACCTTTGCACATTTAGATACCCTTCCTCAAACAGTGAAAAGGCATATTATTACAAATGATTAAATAAAATTTTAAAAAAAAATAAAAAGTACTTGTTAGAAAATCAATAACATAAGACAATGACTTTAAAGACGAAAAGAAAAAAAAAGGGGTTGTTTAATGGCCACAATGACTAAAAAAAATCTAGTGCAGAAAATAGCACAAAAAAAAGGTATGCATCCAAATGAAGTAAGAAATGTTATTCAATCTTTTTTAGATGAAATGACAGAATCGCTTACAAATGGAGATAGATTAGAATTTAGAGATTTTGGTGTTTTTGAAATAGTCGAGCGAAAGAAAAAGATAGGAAGAAATCCTAAAAATCCATCAGTACCTATTATAATTCCAGCTAGAAAAGCTGTGAAATTTACACCAGGTAAAAAGATGAAACAAGCAATTGAGAGACAATCTATTTCTCCTCAAATGTAAGTAAGAATTATTTTTGATAAAGTTAAAAAACCAAATAATTTGTAATTCTTTGGTTTTTTTTTATTTAATTTAAATAAACTTTTTTTGTGATTTAAAAGACTTTTATCTAAATAATTATTTCTAAAAATATCCAACCCCCCAAACTTATCACCTAGATGTTTAAATATATATATATACATATAAAATATTTATTATTGATTTTTAAATTAAAATAACAATATTGATGCATAAAAAAACCATTCAATTTATTATAAAAAATAACTTTTAAATTATTAATGTTTAGAAATTAGTAGGTTAGAAGAGTATTTAAATTTAATCCAAAATAAGCTATTATATATGGATAGCTATAAAAAGTTATAAGGAGAAATCTATCAATGAAAAAATTTGTATTAACATCAGCTATTATACTGTTTTTATCGATTTTTGTAGCATCTTCTTTAAAGAAGAAAAAAGCTAATAACGAGGTTGTTTTAGATATTAAACAAAACAAATTATCTGAACTTCCTATTAAAGAAGAAAAAAAGATTGAAGTCCCAAAAGAAATAGTGAAAAAAAATAAAGTGCAACCGATAAAAGAAGAAGTAAAAAATGAAGTAATTCTTCCTGATACCAATATTTTTGATAGACTTTTTGCAACATATTCTTCTAAATTAGAAAATTTAGTGGAAACATTAACTTATACTGCTAGAGTTCCTTGGCTTAAAGATAGAGCGGCTTGGATTGCTGATTATGCTTCTCACTATTCTACAACAAGACATTTTATTGCTAGATCATTAAATAAAAAAGCAGATTACTTTACTCAAAAAATAGCAGCTGGGGATAGATTTAATGTAATTAGAACAGATAAAAATATTAATTTTCATTTGTTAATAGATTTAAACAGATCAAAGATGTGGTTTTATGCTGTAGATAAAGATTCAAATGAAAAAACACTTTTAAAAACATATAATGTAGGCCTTGGTAGAAAAGACTCTAAAAGAAAATCAGGGTATTTAACACCTATAGGTATATATCAGTTAGGTGAAAAAGTAGCTATTTATAAACCTAAAACAATGGGTTACTTCCAAGATCAAAAAATTGAGATGATATCAGTATTTGGAACTAGATGGATACCATTTGAACAAGAAGTAGAAAATTGCAGTGAATCTGCTAAAGGTCTTGGGATTCATGGAGTACCATGGAATAATAATAACAACGAACTTAAAGAAGATTTAAGTAAGCTTTGTAATTATGATAGTGATGGATGTATTAGACTCTCATCAGAAGATATTGAAGAGCTATTTGCTATTGTAATATCTAGACCTACATTTGTAGAGCTTACAAATGATTTTTTTACATCTAAATTATTATCTGAAGAAAAAAAATAAATAATAAAGGTAAATAATGACAATACTTCCTCATGAAAAACAGATTTATGAATATGAAGAGATAATAAAACAGCTTAAAGATCAAAATAAATTAAACTCTCTTTGGTCTACAGATGAGATAGAAAAACTAGAAGATAAATTTAAAATTTTAAAAGAAAAGGTATATTCTGAAATGTCTTCTTGGGACAGGATATTAATTTCTAGACATCCTAAAAGACCACACTCATTGGATTATATTAAAAATATATCTGATGAATATGTTGAGATTTTTGGAGATAGACTTTTCAGTGATGATAAAGCTGTTGTAGTAACATTAGCTACTATCAATAAACAAAAGTTTATAGTTATAGGACAAGAAAAAGGAAAAGACACAGAAAGTAGGTTAAAAAGAAATTTTGGAATGCTTCATCCAGAAGGTTTTAGAAAAGCTCTTAGAGCTATGAAATTAGCTGAGAAATTCAATTTACCAGTAATTACCCTTCTAGATACACCAGGAGCTTATCCAGGCCTTACAGCAGAAAAAAGAGGTCAAGGATGGGCTATTGCCAAAAATTTATTTGAAATGTCAAAACTTCAAACACAAATTATTGTAATAATAATTGGTGAAGGGTGTTCAGGAGGAGCTTTAGGCATGGGGATAGGTGATATCATTGGTATGATGGAGCACGCATATTACTCAGTTATTTCTCCAGAGGGATGTGCATCTATTTTATATAAAGATGTAGAAAAAAATGAAGCTGCAGCAAAATCATTAAAGTTGCATGCTGAAGATTTAATTAAATTCAAAATTATAGATGAAATTATAAAAGAGCCTTTAGGTGGAGCTCATCTAAATAATCAAGTAGCATATGATAATGTAAAAGAATTTATCTTATCATCGTGGGAAAACTTGAAGAATATTCCAATAAAAGTCATAATCGAGAAGCGATATAACAAATTTCGCAAAATGGGAATTGTAGAAACCCTTTAGCATAATTGAATTTTTATGAACCTTCTTTTTAAAGCAGCTATTAGAAGTAGCAAACATTTAACATTAGCAATATTTACAGTTTTTGCATTAATTTTTTTAACTATTTCCACTCAAATGGAAATGTTTTCTCTTGGCTTTATTGCGAATAATGGAGCTGATTTCTTTTCTTTATTTGGTAAAGATAGAAAGGGCAAGATAAATTCAAATACCTCAGTTACACTAGAGGAAGTACAAGAAAAATGGAAAAAGATAGATACAGAAAATATAGGTGTGATTTCCAAAAAAGATGCAGCAATCTATATAGCATCTAGAAAAAATACAAATCCTCTAAATAAAATTTTTAGAATAATTTCCTCTAAATTTAATATAGATCAAAACTTTACTACTCTTATACTTATTTTAATTTCTGTTGCTTTATTTAAAGCTATATTTCTATTTACCTCTAGATATGCAACCTCACTTCTCTCGATTAGGATTACAAGAGATTTAAGAAGGCAATATTTTGAGCATATACAATCACTTCCTTTAAGTTTTTATCAAAGTCATAATATGGGTTCTTTATCAACTAGAGCAGTTGGAGATGCAGGGCAAATAGCCTCTTCATTGAATTCTATGTTAACAAATTATCTGCAAACACCATTTACGGTTATATCTACATTTATTGCATGTTTTTTTTTATCTTGGAAGTTATCTATCATTATTTTTATTGGAATGCCTTTAATAATTTTACCTATAATATTTTTAACTAAAAGAATTAAACAAGTAAGTAGACAGCTTCAAAAAAACCAAGAAAATTTCACATCTATACTTTTAGATTTTTTGCAAGGAATACAAACCATTAAAATTTTTGCAATGGAAAGTTTTTCATTAAAAAAATATAATGAACAAAATTTAGAAATGGCATACCTAGAATCAAAAAGTGCAAAATACCAACTTCTTACTCGTCCTATCCTGCATTTAGTAACAACTGGATGTATGGCAACAGTTGTTTTACTTGGTCTGTATTTTATTGGAATGAATATTTCTGTTCTTTTAGTATTTGTAGCTCTTTTGCATGGATTTTATGAACCTGTGAAAAAATTTGCTGAAGAAAATGCAAATGTGCAAAGAGGTGTTGTAGCAGCAGAGAGGATGTTTGAAGTTTTATCATTAAAACCACAGATTATAGATGATGAGGGTGCTATAGATTTAAAAGATCTTAAAGATAAAATTGAATTTAAAAACGTTTACTTTAAATATCAAGATGAATGGGTTTTAAAAAATTTAAGTTTTATTGTAAAAAAAGGTGAGACTGTTGCGATAGTAGGTCCAACAGGAGCTGGTAAATCAACTATTGTACAACTTCTACCAAGACTTTTTGATGTTCAAAAAGGGTCTATATTAATAGATGGTCTTTCTATTAAATATTACACTCAAAAATCTCTAAAAGAAACTATAGCTTTTGTTCCTCAAAAGCCTTTTTTATTTTATGATTCTATTTCATCTAATATTTCGTTTGGTCGGGACTATTCTAAAGAAGAGATTATTAACGCTTCTATAAAAGCACATGCTCATGAATTTATTGTAGATTTACCAAATAAGTATGATTGCGTTATTGCAGAAGCTGGTAAAAGCCTATCAGGTGGTCAACAACAAAGACTTGCAATAGCAAGAGCTTTAGTTAAAAAATCACCTATATTAGTAATGGATGAAGCAACCTCATCTTTAGATGCTATTAGTGAAAATAAAATAAAGTGCGCTATACAAGATCTTCAAAAAGACGTGACTCAAATAATTATAGCTCATAGACTATCTACAATAGAGCATGTAGATAAAATTATTTACATAGAAAAAGGTGAAAAAATAGCTGAAGGTTCAAAAGATGAGCTTTTATTAACTTGCCCACAGTTTAAAAATATGTGGGAAGTATATCATAAATTAAAAGATAAGAGTACTTTAGTTTAACTTATGAATGATGAATATAAAGAGCTAATAGATACTTTAAATAATTTCATAGAAAAATTAGAAGAATTCAATAAAACAAAAAATGATTATTTGAAGCTAGATATAAGAGCTATAGGTAATAAAATAGATCATTTATCTAAAATTTTATCAGATAATATTGCAATGGATAGCAATATAATGTTTGAAAAATTAGATCTTTATTTATCAACCACTTTAGATGAAGATTATAAAAAATTATTACTTCAATTAACAAAAATTAGAAAAAAATTATTTGAGCTTTAATATTAAGATCTTATATGTTGTAAATATATCTGGATAAATCTAAGTGAATTTTGAGCTTTGCTAATTTGACACTCTTGTGCAATATCTATAAAATCCTCAAATGGTTTTTTTTCAAACATATTATAAATCGTTAAATAGATCTCTGCTAATTTTATATCATTAAAAACTAAAGCAACTTTTATTTGTTCTTTAAAATCAACTTTGTCTTTAATATTAAAGTAAAGTTTTTGTAGAATAAACTCTAAAATTATAAAATTTTGTTCTCTTTGAACTTTAGTTTTTTCAAATAGAATCATGGCTTCATCCAGTTTTTTTTCAAAAGATTCCCTGTCGATTTCTGGATTATATTTAGGTAACGGCATTAAGCCATCTTTATCAAATATCATTGCAAAGGACGTTAGTATATTTGATGATAGAGATAGAACCATATCGCTAACAAAATCTATTGTTAGAATATCTAAGTATGAACTTAAAAGCCTATTTATTGCGGTTAAGTTAAACTCTATAATATATCGATGAAAACTACATCTCATATGGTCTTGCATTTTAGCTGATAATATTTCTTTTATTTCATTTAATGAATCTAAACATTCAACTCCTAAATTATTTTCTTTTTTTAATTTTAAAAATAATTGATATGCCTTTAGGGGAGTTTTACTATCAACTGCAGCTTTATTTAAATCTAAAAAAATAAAATTTTTAAAAAAGTTTTTGAAAACTTCAATTTCTCTTTCTTCTGTTGGAAAAGCGCTTTTAATAATTTCTGTGATTCGTTTTTCAGGATATAAATCAATTTTAGCAATTAGTTTATTAATATTATCTACAGGATATAAAATAGCTATAGTATCTAAGGAATGAGTTATTGTTATAGTCATAATATTATTTTGGGATTTATTAAAAAAAAAAAAGATGATATCTAAAAAATATATTAAAATAAATTAAAAAAAAATAATTTTAATTATATTTCTTTAAAAGGATATTTAAAAGTGAATCCAGTTTCTTTAATTCTATAGTTAGAAACTCTTTTATTAACATCATCAAAGATATTTTTTTTATCATCCCATGATATTTTAGAAATATTTAATTTTTTGCATATTTTATCTAGTAGTTCTTTTCTTGTGATATGATCATCATCAACTACATTAAATATTCCATATAAATTGTGATCTAATACAAAATTTATAGTATTAACAGCATCATCTAAATGAACCATATTTGTATAGAATGAGCTGTCTCCTTTAAGAGAGTTGTTTAGCATGATTTTTGCTAATTTTTCAAGTTCTCTGTGTGGACCATATACCCTTGCAAGTCTTAAAATAGTAATATCAAAATCATATCCTTTTAAAGAAAGATATGTTTTTTCAGCTTCAATAATTTTTTTTGGATAATCATCTGTTGCATTTAATGTTGAATCTTCATCTACCCATTTTCCACTATGATTTCCATATACAATACTTTGTGAGATGAAGATAATTCTTTTTTTTTCTTTTATCTCTTTAGCTGCTTTTTTTATATTTGCAGAAGCTTCTAAATAAGCTTTTTCATATTCATTTATATCTTCACTAAAAATTGTAACAATTATTACATCATTTTCTTTTAGAAGTAATAAAATTTCATTTTCATCTGAGCTATCTACTACTTTTGTTTTTTGTGTTATATCGCAAATCTTTTTTATGGAAGATGGGTTTCTAGTTGTAGCTGTAACAAAATTATTTTTTTTTACAAGTGTATTAGCTAAAGCTCTACCTAAATAACCACATCCTATTATTGCTATATTCATAATTACCTATATTAAATTTAATTGTTTTAGTGATTTTTTTAATGTTTGATGTTCATCTTTTTCTAAAACTTCATTTTTATTTAGCCATTGAATGTAATTTGATGGAACTTCTTTTAAAGGTTTGCCACTATATTTTCCAAAAGGCATATGAGTTAAAAGCTCATTTGTTGTTTGATATAATAGCTTATGGATTGTTTCAATATTTAGATCATCTACCATATTCATAAATACTTTGTATAAAACCATAACATCATCTAAAGCTCTATGTGCATTATTTTGTTCAATTTTATAAATTTCCCTTAAATATTGAAGAGCATGTCTTGGTAGATCAGATCTATATTTTCTAGCCCATTTTAAAGAATCCACATATAAAAAATCTGGAAAGGTTACATTTACTCTTGCAAACTCATTTTTTAAAAATAACTTATCAAAATTATCATTATTATGAGCTATTAATACGACATCGCCAGAACAAAACTCTACAAACTCTTTAGATATTTCATCAAAAGCTTTTGCATCTTTTACCATATCATCTGTAATATTTGTAATTTGAGTTGACTCATGCGGTATCGGCATATTTGGGTTAACTAATTTACAATATGTTTTATTCAAAGTTGGATCATATGCTGCGATTTCTATTATTCGATCCTTTTTATTATCAATTCCAGTTGTTTCTAAATCATAAAAAATTGGTCTTAAAGTCATAAAAATATCTCGTTTTTTTAAAGGTTGAAAAATGTTATATTATTAATATATATAAAAGAGGATAAAATGTTAAAAAAACTTTTTTTGTTTTTCGTTTTTATTTTGCTAACTGGATGTTATCAAGGCTCTGATGCTGATAATTTGGATACTAGGCCAATTACAAATAATCCAAATTTAGTTCCAACTAGAAGTTTAATTCCAAATTAAAGCCATTTTTTTCTAACAAACACATAAATACATATCAGAGAAATAAGTATAGTTATGTTCATTATAATAAAAAAAGCATGAGGGTTACTGGCTAAAGGAAGAGATATATTCATACCATAAATAGATGATATAATCGTTGGAATTGTAAAAATTATTGTAATAGCGGTTAGTAATTTTATAGTTTTATTAACACTATTTGTAAATAATATTTGGTATGCATCTCTTAAAGATCTAATACTTTTTATAGAAAGGGTGCATATATCCTCTGATTGCTTAATTGCAATCATTAGATCTTGTAATATGTCATAATCTTTGTCATAAAGTGCTATGTATCTACCAGTAGTAGTTGCTTCTAAAAGATTTCTTAAAGGAATTAGAGATGCTAAGTATTGATTTAAGATCTCTTCATTATTTGTTAACAAAACTATCGCTTCATTTGTAACATTTTTCATTTTATATTCTTGTTCAATAACTATATTCCTTACTTTTTTAATTTTAGTTGTGAAATCTTGTGTTATTTTTAAAAGTAAAAAAAGTAAAAGTTTAGATTTTTGTGTTGTTGTGATATTTGTTTTACTATTAATTAAATTATCAATTATATGACTTTTATAAGGGCAAATTGTAATAATATGGTTTTTGGTAATTATTACACTTAAAGTCATTGTATGAAGACCTTCTTCATTATCAGAAGAGTGTCTGCAGTAAATTGCCACATTTGAATCTACATGCTCAATTCTAGGTATCTCGTATCTATCGATAGTATCTAAAATATGATCTAAATCCAGATTTGCAACCTCAGCTATTTTGTTTAAATCATCCATAGTAGTATTGTAAATATTTATCCAACTTCCAGCTTTAAAATCAGATATTTTTTCAAATTTGTCACCTTTAAGTGATTTGAAATAGATATCAATCATAAAATTTTTCCTCTTAATACTTTACTTATCAGTAAAAAAAGGTAAAATCAAGAAAAATTTATTTCTTAGATAACTTTTCTTCTAAATGAGCTATTTTTTCTTCAAGCTTTGAGATAATCTTTTTTAGATTTTTTTGAAAAACAAACTGGCGGTTATAATCATTTAAACCAATAGCAGGGGACCCTCTATATTTTCCAGCTTTTAAATTTTTACTAACACCCGTTCTTGAAGCTAGCATTACTTGATCATCTAATTTTATATGACCGGTTATTCCAACTTGTCCACCCATTATGTTGTAACTTCCAATTTTAGTAGACCCAGCTATTCCTGTTTGCGCAGCTATTGCGCTATGATTTCCAATTTCAACATTATGGGCTATTTGAACTAAGTTATCAATTTTTGCACCTTTATGGATAATTGTAGAGCTAAATCTTGCTCTATCAATAGTTGTATTAGCTCCAATTTCAACATCATCTTCTAGGATCACATTTCCAAGTTGAGTGATTTTTTTATATTCATTATTTTCAAAAGTGTACCCAAAACCACAAGATCCAATAACAGCGCCTGGTTGAATAGTTACTCTATCTTGAATTATTGTGTTTTCTCTAATAACTACGTTTGAATGGATAATACAGTTTTTGCCAATTACAACATTTGAATGAATAGAAACATTAGATCCTATTGAAGTATTTTCATCAATTTTAACATTTTGATCTATTACGGTATTTGGACCAACTTTAACATTGTTTTTTATATTGGCACTTTCATGAATAATGCAAGATGAATGAATATTTTCAAAACCTGATATATTTGAATTGGATAAAAAGTATTCTGCAATAATTTGAAAAGTTCTAGAGGGATCTTTGGATATTAAATAATTCTTATTTTTTTCAATTTCAACATCTTCTGATATGCAAAAAGCTAAAGCTTTAGATGTTCTGATTTTATCGAGATATTTTAAATTTGCTAAAAATGAAATTTCATTTTTATTAGCAGCTTCTAGCGTATTTATACCCAATAGTAAAACATTTGGATCTCCAACTATTTTACTATTGGTAAACTTAGAAAGTTCTTCTAAAGTGATTTTTTTTTGCATTATTTTTTTGATTTAGTTTCGTTATCTATGTTTTCTGGTATGTTTGATGCAACTTTTTCACTTTTTTCTTTTTCATTTTGAGCTGTTTCTTTATCAAAATTTATATCCATTTCTTTAATTACTAAAGAAGTGATATCTAGTTTTGAATTTGTGTAAAAACAAGCTTCTTTATTTAAAACTATATCTAAATTTTTCTTTTCTGCTATTTTTTCAGATGCAACAGAAATATTGTTAGACATTTTCTGCATGAAGAAATAGTTAGCTTGATTTAATATTTGATATAATTGATTTTGGTATTTCATTATATCTTCAGATAATGTTTTTTGTTTTAAACTTAACTCTTCAATTGCTTGAGGTGAAAGACCTCCAATGTAATCTTCATCTTCTAATTTAGAATTTATATCTTTTAAGTCTTTATCTGTTTGTTCAATTAATTGAGTCCATTGTTTTTTTATGTTCTCTAATTGATCTTGCTCATTTTTACCATATTTTGAGTCTGTTAAACAGCTCATAAAATTTACAACGCCCATTACATTTTTAGAACTCATTGCAAAAGATGTTGTTGTAGCAAAAAATATAGCTATAGCAAGTATTATATTTTTTAGTTTCATATTAGCTCCTGTTTTTGTTTAAAATTGTGTTCCCATAGAGAAAAATAATCTTTGTTGATCACTATGGTGGTTAGCATTTATAGGATAACCCCATCCAACCGTTATTGGTACTCTGTTCATAACTTCTAAACGAACTCCAATTCCTGTTGAAGCGTTTATTTTACTTACTGAAAATTCTGAAAATTTTATTGATCCAGCATCAACAAATACAAATACATCTAAAAGTGGTCTTATAACTTCTTGTAGATATTCAATGGAAAGTAATACAGATGAAGTACCACCTTTTGGTGCATCTTTATCATCTTTAATCATTCTAGGTCCAATAATGTATGGTTTATAGCCTCTAACAGTTGTTTCACCACCTAAGAAGAATCTTTCACTGATAGGTATTTTTTTCTCTTTTAAAGAACCAATTGCAGTGATAAATCTTAAGTTAGTTTTATATTTTAATGTACCTCTTGACCAAAGAGAGTAGTAGAAAGCATTTAAATATTGAATTTTATAAAAATCATAATCTCCACCAATCCCAACATATTCCATGTCTAGAGAGGATCTTAGACCTTTATGTGGTTTATATGAATTGTCAGTAGAATCATAATTTAAAACGCCGCCAAGACCAGATATAAGACCATCAGTATCGTTTTTAGCTGCTTTTGTAGATGTTTTAATGTCTTCTTCAGATCTTCCTCTTGTTTTTACTATGTTATCAGTATGTCTTGCTCTATATTTGAAACCATAACTTAAAAAATTACTAAGTGGATATGAAGTATAAACAGATCCACCATAAGTTTTTATTTTATAATGAGGGGATTGAAGTCTGCTAAATGTTCCACTAAATTCAGTACCAAATCTCCAAAGTGTATCATTAAAATATGGAGTCATCCAATTCAATGAATAGTTTTTTTGTCTTTTACCTAAGGTACCTTTTACTTGTGCATATTCCCCACCACCTCTAAATGCTGAAGGTCCTTCAGAAAAGATTCTATATAAACCTCTATGATCAAAGTTGTTTTCAGTAAGATCGAGTGTGCCGCTTACATTTTCTGATGTGTTAAATCCAGCAGATAGTGATGCATGTCCGGTTGATTCTTCTTCAACTTCTATGTGTACATCTCTATAGTTTGCACCTAGTGCTGGATCTGTTGATTGTGTTGCATATACATTTACACTTTTAAAATATCCAATATTTTGAAGTCTGTTTTGTGTAGCATTTAATTTTCTTATATCAAATGTTTCACCAGGAATTAAAAGGGACTCTCTTAAAATAACGGAAGTTCTAGTAGATTTATTACCATATATTTTAATAAGACCTATTTTATAACAATCTCCTTCATCAATATAGAAATTTACGTTATATACAGGTTCGTTTTCTAAAAGCATTGTTTCATAATATACTTGAGTTTCGATGTACCCTTTAGATCCATAAAGATCTTTTATAGATTGGGATGTTTGTCTTATTTTTTCAGATGAAAATGTATCATTTGGATGAATAATAAAAGATTTTAAAATTTCATCATTTGTTAAAAGAGTATTCCCATCAAATGTTATTTTCCCAAATCTATATAAAGTTCCTCTATGTGCTATGATTTCTATAATTAATTTTTTAGATTCAGGATCTTCTAAAATATTAATATCTACTTTTGCATCAGCATAGCCTTTGTTTTGAAGATAATTAATGATTACAACTTTATCTTGTTCTACTCCATCTTCTTTAAATGTACCAGTTCCATTAAACCAACTAGTTAAAAAATTATATTTTTTTGTAAATATGATATCTTGAACATCACTTTTTTCTTTTTTAGTAAATCCTTTAAAAACTATTTTTTTTACTTTTCCGATTCTTCCTTCTTTAATAAATATATCTATTTTAACTTCGGTTCTAGTTAGATAAGAAACTTTATAGTTGATATCAAAATCAAAATATCCTTTTTTTAAGTAGAATTCTTTAACTTTTAATATTGCTTTGTTAAATGTTTCTCTGTTGTATATCTCGTTTGGTTTTATATTTAGTTCTTTTTGAAGTTTAGATGTTTTAATTTTTGAATTTCCATGAAAATTTATTTTTCTGATAACAGGTCTTTGCCATAGTTTAATAGTTATGTAGACTTTAGAATCTTTTGTGTTAACTTCAGGCTCAATCCTGTCAAAGTCTAAAGATAATTTTTTAATATCATTATCAAATATGTTTTGGAAGAATAGATCGCCCTTTTTAGTTTGTAATTTTTGAAGTATGTTTTTTTTATTAAAACTTACATTATTACTGGGGTTTTCTAAAACAATTTTTACATCTGCAATTTCTTGATTTTCATAATTGTTTGCAAAAATTTGTGTAACTGAAAAAAATAAAACTATTAAAGAAAAAAGCTTTTTCATTTTTTTATATTCCTGTTATTAGACTATTTGGATAATTATATAGCTCTATTAAAAAAAAAGCAATAGATCCTAATATTTTTGTCTTCCAATAAACGCTTGAGTGAGTGTTCCTTCATCAACATATTCCAAACTACTACCCATAGGCATCCCAAAGGCTAGCCTTGATATTTTTACATTAAAATTTTTTAATTCTTCTTTTATATAAAGTGATGTAGCATCACCTTCAATCGTTGAATCTAGAGCAATAATTACTTCTTGTATTTCACTATTTATGATTCTGTTTTTTAAATTTGTTAAATCTAAATCTTGATCATCTATTGGTGAATATAAATGATCAAGAACATGATATAACCCTTTAAAAGAATTAGTAGCTTCTAATAAATAGATATCTCTAAATGATGAAACTATACACAGTAAAGATTCATCTCTCATATTTTTGTCACAAAACATACAATCATTATTTGATTTTAAGCAGCCACATGTTTGACAAGTAAAAATTTTATTTTTAAATTCTTTTAAAAGGTCACCTAAATCTTTTAATTCGCTGTCTCCCCATTTAATCATTTCAAAAGAGAATCTCTCAGCTGTTTTGCTGCCAACGCCTGGAAGTTTTTTTAAATAAGAAATTAATTTAATTAGATCTTTTGGATACATTATTAATACTTTTTTTAAATTTAATATATCAAAATTATTAATTATAAAAAAGCCAAACTATATAAAAATAAAAATTTAATTTTATAAAAAATGCCCAATTTTACTTTCTATTTAGCGAAAAATAGGTTAAAATATCTTAAGTTAAGTTAAATGTAGGGACATGTAGTGGATAAAGCAAAAATTATTGGGACAGGAAAATACTTCCCAAAAAAAGTTTTGACAAATGAAGATCTTGAAAAAAAATTAGATACCTCAGATGAATGGATTAGAACTAGAACTGGTATAAAAGAAAGAAGGATTGCAGGGGCAAACGAATACACATCAGATATGGGATATAAAGCGGCACTTGAAGCTATTGAAGATGCAAAAATATCAAAAGATGAAATCGATTTTATATTAGTTGCAACACTTACTCCAGATTATATATTTCCTTCAACGGCTTGCTTGATTCAAGCTAAATTAGATATAAAAAATACAGCGGCCTTAGACATTCAAGCAGCTTGTTCCGGGTATATATATGCTCTTTCTTTGGCAAAAGCTTTAATCGAACAAAATCAATACAAGAATATTTTAATAATAGCATCTGAAAAGTTATCTTCAATTGTTAATTATGAAGATAGAACAACTGCTATTTTATTTGGAGATGCTGCCACAGCATGTATTGTTAGCAAACAAAAAAAAGGTTATGAAATAGAAAGTGTTTATTTAGGATCTGATGGAAAAGAAGCTAATCTTTTAATTCAACCAGCTGGTGGTTCTAGAAATCCAGCTACACATGAGACGGTAGAAAAGAAAATGCACTACATTCAAATGAGCGGCAGAGATGTTTTTAAACATGCTGTTCGAAGAATGATCGAAGCGTCTGAAAAAGCACTAAGTATGGCAAATTTAAAAGCATCTGATATATCATGGTTAATTCCTCATCAAGCTAATTTAAGAATTATAGATGCTATTGCTAAAAGGTTTACTCATTTAGATAAAGAAAAAATATTTAAAGAAGTAGTTTATAAATTTGGAAATACATCAGCCTCATCAGTTGGTATAGCACTGGATATGTTAAAAAAAGAAAATAAAATAAAAACTAATGAAAATATTTTACTTACAGCGTTTGGAGCAGGATTTACGTTTGGTAGTGCTGTTTTAAGAAAAATAGGTTAAAAAATGAAAAAAATAGCATTTATCTTTCCCGGTCAAGGATCCCAAGTAGTTTCAATGGGGAAAAAATTTTATGAAAAATATTTAGCTTCTAAAAAAATATTTGATCAAGCAGATGAAATTTTAGGTTATAAAATTTCTGATATAATGTTTAACGGACCTGAAGAAACTCTTACTAAAACATTAAATTCTCAGCTTGCTATTTTTATAAATAGCGTAGCTATTTTGGAAGCTTTTAAAGATTTATATCCATCTATTCAACCAATAGTTGTAGCAGGACTTAGTTTAGGGGAGTATAGTGCTTTATATGCTGCAAATAAAATATCTTTTATTGATGCTATTAATCTTATTAAAAAAAGAGCTGCCTATATGGAAGAAGCGTGCAACAAAACAAATGGCACAATGGCAGCTGTTCTTGGTCTTGATGTAAAAAAAATAAAAGAAGTTATTAAAGATATAGATGATGTATATCTAGCAAATTTAAATACTCCAAATCAAATGGTGATATCTGGATCAAAGGATGGAGTTAATAAAGCATGTACACTTTTAAAAGAAAACGGAGCTAAAAGAGCAATTGAATTGAAAGTATCTGGAGCCTTTCATTCATCTTTTATGAAAGAAGCTGAAGATAAATTAAAAGAAGATATTTTAAATGCAAATTTTAAAGAATCTGATATTGATATTGTAATGAATGTTACAAAAGATTTTCCAAAAAGTATTGAAAATATTAAAATAAATTTGATAAAACAGATATCTTCAAGCGTTAGATGGTATGAAAGTATTAATAAAATGGATGAGTTGGTAGATTTGTTTATTGAATTTGGATCAAAGACTCTTAGCTCTATGAATAAAAAAATTAAAGTAAATTCAAATTCTATCTTTATTGATAAGATTGAGGATTTAGAAAATTTAAAAGAGGTTTTATAAAATGTTACTTAAAAATAAAAATGCAATTATAACTGGTGCCTCTTCTGGAATTGGAAAACAAATTGCTAAAGTCTTTATTCAAAATGGAGCAAATGTAGCAATTATAGCAACTAGTATGGAAAGACTTTCTCAAGCAAAAAAAGAACTAGAAGATATAAAAAAAGATCCAAATCAAAAAATAATTCTAAAAGATATTGATGTATCAGCCTATAAGGATGTAGAAGAAAAATTTAATGAAATATTAAAAGAATTTGTTCATATTGATATTTTAGTAAATAATGCCGGAATCACAAGAGATAATTTACTTCTTAGAATGAAAGAAGAAGATTTTGATAGAGTAATTGCAGTTAATTTAAAATCTATTTACAATACGTGTAAAGTAATTATTAGACCAATGATGAAAGCTAGAAAGGGAAAAATTATAAGTATTAGCTCAGTAATTGGTCAAATAGGGAATGCAGGGCAAACAAATTATGCTGCATCTAAAGCTGGAATTTTAGGGTTTACAAAATCCCTTGCTAAAGAAATAGGATCTAGAAATATATGTGTAAATGCAATAGCTCCAGGATTTATAGAAACTAAAATGACAGATGAATTAGACGAAAACTTAAAAAAACAAATGTTACAAAATTTACCATTAAACCGTCTTGGAAAAACTAAAGATGTAGCTGATCTAGCTTTATTTTTAGCATCTGATATGTCTGATTATATAACAGGACAAGTTATAAATGTAGATGGCGGAATGGTTACATAAAGTTATAAAAAAACCTATAATGTGAGGGAATATGTCACTTGAACAAGACGTGATAGATATAATTGTAGAGCAGCTAGGAGTAGATGCTGCTGATGTAAGTAGAGAAAAATCTTTTGTAGAAGATTTAAATGCAGACTCTTTAGATTTAACAGAACTGATCATGACTTTCGAAGAGAGATTTGGTTTTGAAATTTCTGAAGAAGACGCAGAGAAATTAAAAACAGTAAATGATGTAATTACTTACATTGAAAATAAGCAAAAAGAAAATGCTTAAACATTTTATCTTAAGCCGACGTAACTAGTCGGCTTTTTTTTAAACTTATCTAACTTTTCTAAAGGTTATATTCTTTGAGTAAGATTGTAAAAGAGCAATCCCAATGCTTGGACATTCAGATATTATTGTTAAAAGATTTGACTTAGAAAGAGTTAAAAGAAGTGTGTCTTTTTGACATCTAGCCATATATGATCTAGGAAGCTCATTAAATAAAGATTCATCACCAAAAAAATCACTTTCTTTTAGAGTAGATATTACATTTTCATTTTCATCTAAAATTTCAACACTTCCTTTAGCAATTATATACATTCTACTAGCAATTTGATTTACATCGAATATTTTCTCGTTTTCATCAAATATTTCCTGATGCATTTTATCAGCAATAGCTATCAATATATCTAAATCTAAATCTTCGAAAAGATTTATGCTTTTTAATAAAAATGTAACTGAAATTAAACTTATTTCTTTCATGATTCTAATAACTCATATGCATATTGGTTTAAGGATTCATTTGATTTTTTAATTTTTTCTTTAATAGATTCTCTCCATTGAGGCATTTTAAGTTTTGCTTTTAAATGCATGGATATAATTTTATCAAAGGAAGAGGTGGATTCTTCTAGAAAATCTAAGAGTTCACTTAATGTAAGATTTGGATTTTCTAAAATTTTTTTTGCATCTTCTAATTTATATTCAAGTGGGATAGCTTCTATTAAATTAGATATTTTTTTATAGATTTTAGCTGTAATATTTTTTTCTAAAGTTTCTATGGCATGAGCTTGATTTTTTGCATTTTTAGAATGCAAAGCTTTAATAACTAGACTAACATCTTCAATTGGAGAAGCTGAACCTAATAGATGAAGTATAAAATCAATTACTGATCTATAAGCTGCAAGTAATTCATTTCTAAGAAGTGGTAGTTCATATAATGGATATAACATTTTAAGTTTGTTACCAAAATAGAAATAAAAATTTGCTCTTTTGATTTCAGTATCTATAATTTCTGGTATAATATCTCTTAGTTGTTTTATTGATAATTTTCCAAGGATTTTAGCAGCTAATATTTTAGATCTGTTATTTAGTTTTACATCTTTTATAATGGTTATTAAAACAGAAATGGATTTCGCTCCCATTTTTAAAATTGTTTTCTCAACCTCTCTTTTTTCAGATGGTCTAAATAACTTAGAGAAAATAATTATATCTTCAACTGTTCTATAATCGCGAATATTTCCAAGAGCCTGAAGTAAATTAATTCTTATAAAAACATCAGATATATTTTTTATAGCATCTAATATTTTAAAAGAGTGTTTTCTATCAGCTTCATCTGTTATTTGAGAAAGAGCAAATGAGGATTTTCTTTGAACTTTTAAATTATCAAAAGTTAAATACTCAACTACCATGTCAACGGCTTCATCTGTATCATCATGATTTAATATGTCAAGGCCAGTACATATTTCATCAATGTTATCATATTCAAAGAGTAGATCTATTTCTTTTTTAGCTAATTTTTTATTTTCTATTTCTGTAGATATTTCTCTATTATATATTGAATGTTTCAATGATATTATTGCAGATGCTCGTAAATTTAAATCTTTTGAAGATAAGTAATGCTTTATCTCATCTGGATGCAAAAGACCTTTTTTTGCTAAATATAAAGTTGATTTACTTAAGATCCTTTTGTCTTTTTCAAAAGTCATCCAAAATTTTATAACCTCTAAAACATCTCTTTCTTGAGAGAAAATAGAATTTTCAAAAAGATTCAAAGCTTTAATTTTATAATTTATTGATTCTTTATTTACCTTGGATAAAATTTTAGAAAGTAAACTCTTATCTTTAAGCTCCAAAAGAGTTTTTAGGGCAAGCAGTTTTATAGATTCATCTTTTGATTTTAATGAAATAAATAAGTCTTTTATAGTTTCTTTCTTTTCTTTTTTTGAAAATTTATTTATCCAGTCTTTCGTTTTTTTATCAAAATGTACTTCATTTTGTTTTAAACTTGTAAAAATAGATTTTGGGTATAAATATCTAATAACTAAAGAAAAAATAATAAAAAATACAGATAGTATAAAACCAAAATGTTTATTATCGGATTTCAAGAACATTAAAATAATAGAACTAAAAAGCATACCTATTGGTTCAAAAAAAGAATCATTTATAATCCTAAGAGGATTTTTTAATTTGGCAGGGGATGCTTTTATCAAAAGATTAAAATTATTATCTTCTAAAGTATATAAAATACCTTCTACCGCAATGACAGCGAAAATAGCTAGCATTAATGAATCAATCATCATCCAGTTAGAATATAAACTCATAAAATAAATAGGTGGAAGAAGTATTAAATTTCCAAGACCAATTCTTCTTACAATATTCCTATAAAAAAACAGACCAATAATAATATTACCAATTGAAATATATGCTTTACATTTTCCTAAAAACGCAGTTAGTAATATTTTATCATTTATCAAATCATTGCTAAAAACTTTCTCTAAAGAGGAAACATAGTTACATTGGGTTGTTGTTAAAAGAAATCTTACTATTAAACTAGTAGCTACTAGCGCTATAGAAAATTTGGAATTTATAAATTCTTTAAAAATACTTTGCATGTTTTTTTTGCCACTTGCAAATATTCCCTCTACCCCATCATCTTCCATGGCAGGTACTGTTTTAGATATTTTTTTAGCTTTTAAAATAGAATAAATCATAGTAATAACAACTAAGATGTATAAAGGAGCGTAACCAATATATTTAAGTAAATAATAAATTAAAAATCCAGAGATTATAAAACCTAAAAAATAAGCTGAGTTATATAAAGCATAGACTCTCTTAGCATCTTGTAGATCATGATATTGATCAATAAATATCCAAAAACATGCAGTTAAAGCCGAGCTAAAAGAATAAGAAAAGATCTGCAGGAAAAACCAGAACATTCTTGGAGGATCAGTAAGTAAAATAATAGATATTAGTGAATATACAATGGCCGCTATCCACATTGTAGTAATCATTATTTTATAAGGTGAAGTAAATCTTAAAAAATACATATATAAGCATGATACTATTATCATGGCAAAAGAAGTTATCATATAGGTGTTTGGAAGCATGGCAGCTCCGATTTTTTGAGTAAATTGACCAAGTGCTAGCGTTTCTGCTATGCAAGAGCCAATAGCCCAAATTATTCCAAGTTTCACAAAACTCATAATGTTTTTAGATTCACCTGGAAAAACACCGAATATTTTTCTAAAAAAAACTTTCACAATAAAATATTTTCTTTGATTAATTTATAGGCTACTATTTTATATTGAATTCTATTTTTTTTCTTTTAATTAAATAAAAAAAAATGAAAAAACATGAAAAAACATGAAAAATTAAATATTAAAATTTTTATCATATTATAAATCAAATAGATTTGTTATATTATATTTTTTAAAAGTAAAAAAAAAATTATAATGGAAATAGAAAAATTAGTAATAATAGGTTCAGGACCAGCTGCTTATACAGCAGCTATTTACGCTGCAAGGGCAAACTTAAATCCTATAATGTTTGAAGGATTTATGTCAGGACCAATAGGTGGGCAATTAATGACAACTACAGATGTTGAAAATTTCCCAGGTTTCCCAAATGGTATCATAGGCCCAAAACTTATGGAAAACATGAAAAATCAAGCAATGAAATTTCAAACAAGATGTTTAATTGAAGATGTTAAAAGTGTAAATTTTGATCAAAAGCCATATCTAATCCAAGGAACTAAAACAAAAGTTTTGACTCATAGTGTAATTATTGCAACTGGAGCTAATGCTAAAAGATTAAAAATTAAAGGTGCTAATGATAATGAATTTTGGCAAAAAGGAGTGACAGCTTGTGCTATATGTGATGGAGCAGCTCCTATTTTTAGAGATAAGCAACTATTTGTAATAGGTGGTGGGGATAGCGCAGTTGAAGAAGCTGTTTTTTTAACAAAATATGCATCCAAAGTTTTTATAGTTCATAGAAGAGATGAATTTAGAGCATCTAAAATAATGGCGAAAAGAGCGATTGATCATCCAAAAATTGAAATTTTATACAATAGCGAGATAATTGAAATATTAGGCGATAATATTGTTAAACAAGTATTAATAATAAATAACAAATCGAATAAAAAAAAATCGTTTGAAGCTGGTGGTGTGTTTTTTGCTATAGGGCATACTCCAAATATTTCTTTTTTAAATAATCAATTAGAATTAGAAGATAATAATTATATCAAAGTAAAAAAAGGAACGACTCAGACTTTAAAAGAGGGGGTGTTTGCAGCAGGCGATGTGCAAGATCACATATATAGGCAAGCCATAACAGCTGCTGGAACTGGTTGCATGGCTGCTTTAGAAGCTGAGAGATATCTAACAAATTTAGGTATTTAGTAATGAAGAGAATAATCTTTTTGCTAACTTTAACATCGGCCGCTCTTTTTTCACTAGAAAAGGCTCCTTGGTTCAATGAAGTATATGAATTTCATTTAACAAGTAAATACACCTATTTTTTATACGATAAAGTAAATGGAGCAATCGAACAATTAAATACAACTCAAAATAATCATCTTTTGTATTTTGATTTATCTTTTTCTCCTTCTATGCAGTGGAGTATAGATTCTGATTTGGAATTTATTGAAACGCCAAGACAATCTTTTGGATTTAGATCGGTAGCTTTTCAACCGAGGTATTTATTAAGAGATGATATAATAGGAGATCCATTTTCTATAGCTATTGGTGCAAATTTTAGAGTAATATCCAATGATAGTTTAAAAGATGTATCAACTCTATATCATTCTCACGTAGACTTTGAGTTTAATTTAGCTATAGGTAAAGAATTTGCGCATCTTGAATATTGGAGATTTAGAGTGTGGGGAAATGGAGTTGTTGGTTTTGCAAATAATAGCTCTCCATGGCTTAGAGCTAAAGTAGCTATTGAAGGTAATTCAAATGAAAAAAGAAAATGGGCTTTATTTACAGAGATAATGCATGGTTATGGGAAAGAAAATACTATTGATATTGAAAACTTTAATGGGTACGCCAAAATAAGACAAAAATCTATAGATTTAGGATTTAATATAGGTCATAAATTATCAGTACTTGGAACTTTAAGATTCGAATATAAAAGAAGACTTTTAGCAAAATTATGTCCTGAAAAAGTAAATTTCTTCTCTGTTGAATATCTTCTTCCATTTTCTTTTTAAATTTTTGCTTTTTTAAAAAAAAAGCATTCTGTAAAATAGTCAAAAAAAAATTAAAATAAATGGGCATTTTAATAATTGCAAATTCATCTAATGTATTTAAACCTATTAATCCCAAAGATGAAGAAAATGATTCTTATGCGCAATTAGATAAAATTTTACAAGTTGTTAAAAATTTACAAACTACGCATTTTAAAGCAAATATAGTTTTAGAAAATTTATATTTGAGGGTTTTTCCTTTAAAATTTTCAATTGGATATTCAAGGGATGAAAAATTAACGATTGATAATGTTGATATAAAGTTTGAACATATTTTATTCGAATTATATGAATTTTCAAAAATAGAAAGTGATGCATAGTTTTATTTTTCACATATTGCAAATGCAATAGCACTATCTTTACTATGCGAAATACTTAAATGAATACTTGGATTATTAAAACTATTTTTTATTTTATCGGATAAAAAAACTTCAGGTTTTCCTTCGCTATTATTAATTACTTCTATATCTAAAAAAGATAAATTTTTTCCAAAACCAATGCCAAGGGCTTTTGCAATGGCTTCTTTAGCTGCAAATCTAGCAGCTAAATGAGGAATATAATCTTTATATTTTTTAGAATATTCTATTTCATTTTGAGTAAATATCTTATCAAGAAAAGCATTTCCTTTTCTCGATAAGATATCTTCAAATCTCTTGATTTCTAAAATGTCGCAACCGATACCATTAATATTCATTTTCATCTTCATATTCTGTGTATTCTTCTCCATCTATTGCATTACAAAATATCATTCTACCAGATGATGTGTGTTTAACAGACAAAACTTGTACTTCTATAATTTCACCGATGAAATCTCCACCACCATTTACTACAACCATTGTACCATCTTCTAAATAACCGACACCTTGCCTAGGTTCTTTTCCATATCTTTGGATTTTTATTGTAATATGCTCGCCTGCTTGCATTAATGGTTTTAATGCATTAGATAAAGTATGCAAATTAATTATTCTAATCTCTTCTATAGCAGAAGTTTCAACTTTTGATAAATCAGATGTTAAAACATTTGCATCTAAAAGTCTTGCCAGTCTAATTATTTTTGAACCAAGATCTTTGATTTCAGGAAAGTCAGTATCGTTAAATCGAAGGCTTAAAGAAGGTAGTTCTTCTAATTTTTTTAAAGTATCTAAACATTTTTTAGCTTTTGCTTTTGTGGTTTCGTCACCCATTTCAGCTTGTGCATAAAGTTCTTTAATAATGAATCTTGGAATAACAAGATGATGATCTAATATTGAAGATGCCGCTAAGTCAATTATTCTAGCATCAGTAAATACAGATCCATCTACTACTATATCTTTTTTCTTTTGTGATATTTGTGAAAATTTAACAAAAGGTATTGAAATATATAATTCATCGGATGCTTTAAGAGTCATTATGGTTCCTAAATACAAACCAAATAAAAATAAAATTATTTTTATAATTTCAATGCCTTGGGGTGAAATTATAAATGACGCTTGTGATATGTCTAAAATAGTTTTTAAAATTAATACTAAAGCTTGCCCCATTAAGTACCCAATAAAAAGGCCTACTACTGCAATATTAAAAGATCTTAAATTAAATTTTCGAAATAATATATCAAATCCATATAATATAAATGCAAACACAGCTCCAATTACAACGCCTATGAAAGCATTGATTTTCACATCTCCAATAGTGATTCCAATCATATATGTGGTTATAAAAAATACACTTAAAATAAAAAATAAAACTCTGGTAAACATTAAGGGTAAATTCATGAACTTATTCTCCTAAATATAATATTTTTTTTATAAAATTAATAAATATTTTAAATTGTAGAAATAATATTATTTTTTGTCGATATAAGATGCTTTTTATTTATGATATTTACTATTTTTATTAATTTGAATAGCTCTATATAACTGCTCTATTAAAATAAGTCTGGTGATTTGATGTGTGAAGGTAAGTTTACTTAAAGAGAGTAAAAAAGAGGCGTTTTCTCTTATTTTTTTAGTTAGTCCAATGTCTGATCCTATTACAAAAGAGATATTACTTTTATTATTTTGAAAAAAAGAAAATATTTTTTTTGAAAATTCTAAACTTGTTAAATTTAGTGAATGTTCGTCTAAACAAATGTAAAATTTAGTTTTTTCAAGCTCTTTTTCCAAAGAGATTAAATCTTTTTTTATTACATAATTAAATTCAATATCAGATGAAAGTCTTTTTTCATATTCATTTATTGCTTGAGAAAGCCAGCTTTCTTTTGTTTTTCCTACCAGATAAATTGTAATTTTTAACATAATTTTATATTATATTATTTTTGGTGTTTTTATGTTTAATTATATTTATTGGGATCCTAAAAAAGAAATTTTTACTATACCTATTATAAACTATCCAATCGTTTGGTATAGTCTATTTTTTTTAATAGGTTTTATAATAGGGTATTACATCTTTGTTTTTATTTTAAAAAAATATTTTTTAAATTTTCCGATACTATTTGAAAAAGATATTATTTCTAATGAAAGGTTACTAAAAGATCTAAAAAATCCTCAAAATTACAAACAAAAAAATATATCTGATAAAATAAAAGTAACTAAAAAAAATATTTTAACTTCTTTAAATAAGTTTATAAATGGAGATATAAAAAATAGAATTTCTATAGAAAAGGCTTTTACAAAAAGCATTTTATCTATGAAAAAAAAAGCTATTTTAATAACTGATAAATTAACAATATTTGTAGTTATTGCAACAATATTAGGAGCAAGACTTGGACATATTTTATTTTATGAAAATCCAAGTTATTATTTGAATAATCCATCAATCATTTTTGATATTAGACATGGTTTAAGTGGACTTTCATCTCATGGAGCTGCAATTGCTATTTTAATTGCTTTATATTTATTTAAAATAGCTATAAAAAATTATAAGCCAAAAATTTCTTATCTGCACTTACTGGATTTTATAGCAGTTCCTACAGCTCTTTGTGGTTTTTTTATAAGAATTGGAAATTTCTTCAACCAAGAGATTTTAGGAACACCTACAAATAAATTTTGGGGAGTAATATTTGCTCATCCAGCAGATTTGGGGCCGATAATTCCAAGGCATCCAGTGCAGTTATATGAAGCTTTTTTCTATCTTTTAACATTTCTTATATTGGTTTTTTTAAGTTATAAAAAATATTTTTTATTAAGAGACGGGAAATTAATTTCTGTTTTTTTAATTTTTGTTTTTGGATTTAGATTTTTTATAGAATTTTTTAAAGTTAAACAATCAGATATTATTTCAGATGCAAGTTTTTTATTGATGGGACAGTATTTGTCTATTCCATTTATTGTAATAGGTATTTTATTTTTTATTTGGGATTATTTATTTAAAAGAACTTCTTGAAATAACTATATATTTATATTAGAATAAACTTAATTATTCATTTATCAAAAGGAGAATAATATGAACAGTATGCATATTGCAGGACATTTAGGTGCAGATCCTGAAATTAGATTTATATCTAGTGGACAAAAAGTAACTACTTTAAGAGTTGCTACCAAAACTAGAAAATCTGGTAATGATGATACTATTTGGTATAGAGTAACTGTTTGGGGAGAACAATTTGATAAAATGATGCAATTTTTCAAAAAAGGAAGTGCGATAATTGTTTTAGGGGAATTAAATAAACCAGAGATTTATACAGATAAAAGTGGTAATCCTCAAATTTCACTTAATGTAACAGGATATCATTTGATGTTTCCTCCATTTGGTAAAAATGATAAAACATCTGAAAATACAACTCAAAACACACAAAATCAAACAAATAATAACCAAGAGCATGCAGGTATTGCTCAAGGATCTAAAAGTTTAGACAATAATCAATCATCTAATTTTGATAATGAAATTCCATTTTAAGGATGTTTTATGAAAATAACTATTCAAACAAATAAAAACTTAAGAAAAAAAGCAGATTTTTTAATTTTGTCTTTTTCTTATACATCTAAAAAAACTAAGCCTTTATTTAAAGGAGATTCTTTTAAATCTATTATCAAAGAACCTATAAACACAAAAGATTTTTTAGGGAAAGCTAAGGATATTTCTTTAGTTTATTCATCTAAAAACAAAGAAAAAAGAGTTTTGCTTTTAGGGCTTGGGTCAGAAAAAGAGTTAAATGAATATAATTTATGTGAAGCTTATGCATCTGCCATTTCTTTTTTAAAAAATAAAAAAGCAAGCAGCGTAAATATTATTATTCCTAATATTGATATGGAAAAAGATGTTTTAGTTAAAGGAGTTGTAGAAGCTATATATTTAGCAAATTACAATTTTGATAAGTATAAGTTTGTAACTAAAAAAAATCTTTTTTCTATTAAGGAAGTTTGTTTAATTGGACTTGAAAAAAGGGATAATCACCTAGTAAAGAAAGCATCAATAATATCTCAAGGTGTTAATTTAACAAGGGATTTAGTTAATACTAATGCTGATGATGAAACTCCACAAACATTAGCTAAATTAGCTAAGGATTTTGAGAAAATATCAAATAAAGTAAAAGTTGAAGTATTTGATAAAAAAAGAATTGAAAAAGAGAATATGAATCTTTTACTTGCCGTGAATAAAGGCTCTAATAAAGATCCTGTATTTATTATTGTAAAATATAAAGGCGATCCATCATCTAAAGATTCAAGTGTTATAATTGGTAAAGGTATTACATATGATACAGGAGGCCTTAGCTTAAAGCCTTCAACTTCTATGGATACTATGAAATCTGATATGTCAGGTGGAGCGAGCATATTAGGATCAATTTATGCTATTATAAAACTTAATCTAAAAGTAAATGTAACAGCAATTGTACCAGCTACAGAAAATGCTATAGGCCCAAAAAGTTATAAACCGGGTGATGTATATGTGTCTGCTTGCAATAGAAGTGTTGAAGTAAAAAATACAGATGCTGAAGGTAGATTAATTTTAGCTGAAGCTCTCTCTTATGCATCCCACAAAATTAAACCAAATAGAGTAATTGATTTAGCTTCTTTAACTGGCGCATGTGTTGTAGCTCTAGGAGAAGAAATATCAGCTTTATTTTCAAATGATAGAACATTAGCAAAGCAATTAATTAAGGCTTCTAATAAAACAGGGGATCATCTTTGGAGATTGCCACTGTTTCCTGAATATAAAAAATTATTGAAATCAGAAATAGCAGATATTTCAAATGTAGGGGGACGTGGAGCTGGAACAATAACAGCGGCTCTTTTTCTTCAAGAATTTGTTGATAAAGTATCTTGGGCTCATATTGATATAGCAGGCCCTGCTTTTAAATCGACTCTATCTGCTTTGCATCCAACTTATGCAACAGGAGCAGGCGTTAGACTCCTTGTTAATTTTTTTGAAAATTTAAAATAAAAGTATGAAAAAAAACTATCTTACCTTTTTTATTAATAAAGATAAAAAAGGTGAGATGCTTCAAACTTTTTTAAGAAAAAATTTAAAAGAATCTTTAACTTTAAAAACAACAAAACAAATATTAGAAAAGGGTTTTGTATATGTTAATGATAAAATTGAAAGATATGGCTCTTATAAACTAAAAGCAAATGATAAAATTAAAGTTTTTAAAAACTATCAAGACTTATTAATCAAAAAAACCTTAAAAAAAATTAATATATTATTTGAAGATGAATATTTTTTAGTAATTGATAAACCCATAAATTTTATTTGTACTGATAAAAACATTCATAATTTTTTTAAAAAAAAATATACGTTAATTCATAGACTGGATAAAGATACAACAGGATGTTTGCTAATTGCTAAAAATAAAAAAGTAAAAGAAAAATTTATCGATCTTTTTAAAAATCATAAAATAGATAAGGACTACATAGCAATAGTAGATAAGATTTTAAAAAGAGATGAATTGAAAATAGAGAAAAAAATAGATCTTTTAAAAAAAATAAATAATCAAAGTAAATATAAAGTTTCAAATAGTGGTAAATATGCCTTAACAATAGTTAAAGTTCTAAAAAGATATACAGATAGAACTTTAGTGTTATTAAAGCCAATTACAGGTAGAACTCATCAGATAAGAGTTCATTTAAATTATATAAAGCATCCAATTTTAGCAGATACTTTATATGCTAAAAGTTTTTTTTCAAAAAGAATAGCTAATAGATTAATGCTGCATTCTTATAAAATATCTTTTTTGCATCCTTATACACATAAAAAAATTTTGGTTTCATCAAAACCTTTAAAGGACATAATTGAAATATGTCCACATGCAAAAGATCTTTAATTACAATTTGATTTATTTTAAAATTTATAGAAAAAGGAAAGATTTTGAAAGTTTTAATAGTAAAGGCTTCATCACTTGGCGATATTATTCAAACCTTAGTTGCTGTTGATTATTTAAAAAATAGAAAGGATGTTTTAGGAATTGATTGGGCTATTGATGAATCTTATAGAGATTTAATAAATTCTTTAGAAATTATAGATAATGCTCATATCTTTAATTTTAAAAAACTTAAAAGAATATATAAATTAAAAAACATAATAGATTTTTTTAAATTTATAAAAAAATTAAGAAAAAATAAATATGATGTAGTATTTGATCTTCAAGGTAATATTAAATCAGCTTTGGTTACTTTTTTATCTAAAGCAAAAGATAAGGTAGGTTTTTCCAAAAAACATGCTAGAGAAAAGTTGAATGTATTATCTACAAATATTCATTTTGATGTTAAAAAAGATATAAATATTAGATTGCAATATTTATCTATTGTCAAAAGGTATTTTAAAGATATTTCAGCTATTAAACTTTCTAAGTCAATAAACCTAAAGTTAAACGAAATAGAAAAAAACAAAGTAGATAGTATTTCAAATAATAAAAAACTCAATTCTGATTTGAAAATAATGATTTGTCCGGGATCAAGATGGGAAAATAAGATGTTGTCTTTAAATACTTTAAAACATTTTTTAAACCTTCTAAATGAAAACTTAAATGTGTCTTTTTTATTTGTTTGGGGAAGTGAGATAGAAAAACAGATATCTTCTAATTTAAATAAAATATTTATAAATAATTCTATAATAATAGATAAAATTAATATTCCAATTTGGCATGGATTAATGAATAAAATGGATCTTGTAGTTGCTATGGATTCAGCATCACTTCATTTAAGTTCGATTGCAGATGTTAAAAGCTATGGAATCTTTGGTCCAACTCTTGCAAATGTTTTAAAACCAATTGGATCGGATCATTTAGCCTATCAAGGAATTTGTCCATATAACTATAAATTTCAACAATTTTGTCCAATTCTTAGATCTTGTAATACAGGAGCTTGCATCAAACAAATTAAATATAGAGATTTATATAATAATTTGATTAATTTTTTAAAAAAGTAAATTATCTCAAAAATAGCTTGAATCATAATTATAATTATAATAATTAATAAATAAAGAAAGAGAGTAAAAAGCTCTATTGCTTTATTTTGTTTTAAAACAAGAGATTTTAGGGAGAAAAAAATGAAAAAATTATTACTTTTAATAATTCTTGGTGTATTTACTTTAGGATTAAGTTCTTGCGAATACCAAAAGGATGGTCAAAAAAATGATCATAAAAGATTTAATCATAAAAAACAGTGTTACAAAAATCATTACAAAGCTAAAAGACATCAAAGAAGATATTAATTTATAAGAGCGCTAATTTTTAGCGCTCTAATTTTTTAATGTTTTTATCACTTCTAACATCAAACTATGAGTGAGACCTCTATAAAAAGTTTGATTCATCAATATGTTATAAGCACTTTGAGTATATTCTGAAGCTATTTTATTTACATATTTTGTGATAGATTTTTTTGTTACATATGATACGGACCTATTAAGAGCAATTTCGGATGCAACAAAACTAGCTCCCATTCCTACTCCTAATGCTACTTTAGGAGCTAATATGGGCAAGTATGAAGCAATATAGCTACTGCTTAACCAAACGCTAAAGATATTTGTAGTAGCTCTGATAACATTACTTAAAGAACTAAAATCATTTAGTTTAATTTGTCTTTTAATTTTATGGTTATTTTCAATGTTTAGCATTAAGTTAATAAGTTTTTCTAGATGATTTTCTAATTTATCAGACAGATCTTTGTTTTTTTGATGATATGCATCTATAGTTCTAGGTATGAAATTAAGTTGATTTTTTAAAACTCTAAGTAGTACATCATACGATATTGATAAATTATTTTTTTTGTTATTTGTTAAATTTTTATGATTTACAATTTTATTTTTTATTGAATTTTCAAATTGTTCTTTTGCTTCTGCAATTTGTAGAGGTGTTTTTGAATTTAATATTATTTTAATTAAATTTTCTAAATCTTTTTTATCTTTTATATTGCTTATATCATTTATTTTTTTTTCAATTTCATTTTTACATTCAATTAATTTTTTTTGGGTTTTTCTATGAGTAGGATATGTTAATGCATTTAATTGAGCTTCAATTAAATTATTTAAAAGGGATTTATTATCTTTTATTAAAATAATCGAATTTAAAATTTTTACAGTTTTTTCATGTTCTAAAATTTCTTCTATATGCTCTTTTAAATAATACAAGGATTGTAAAATTTTATTAATGTTTTCATTAACATTAATTTTTTTAAATTGTTCTATGAAAGAGATTATTATTTCTTTTTGTTTTAAAAAGTTATGTTTTTGGATGTCGTCAATCGATAATTTTATTTGTTTAAGATTTTTTTCTATTTCGAAGAGGGCTTCTATCTTTAATAAATAATTTTGAATTTTTTGAAGGATTTTTGAAATACTGCTTTCAATAGAAACTAGTGGGCCATAATGTTTATCAAGTTCTTTTTGCAAAGGCCCATTTCCTTTGGGTTTAATATTATCTAATTTTTCTATAAAGGACTGCATGTTTTTAAGCATTAAATTTAACTCTTTTTTTGAGTCTTTAAGTCTTTGATCATTTAATTCTAATTTTATAGAGTTATTTAATATTTTTGCTTGATTAGATAAAGCTGTAGCTGGCATTTCTTTATCTTGATTTACTTGATATCTAATTTTTCTATAAAAAAATTCTAAGCTTTCTTTTTGTCCTTTAGCTAAATACCCAAAGAAAATATTTACCTCGTCATCTACAGCTTGTTCTACAAATTTTTTAATTAAAAGTTCTTTATAGTCTAAGAACCTCTTTTTTAAATTTATTTGATGTCTTTTCAGTTTTCTATCTTCTATAGAATCAGCTTTAGGTGGAAGATCATAAATCTTTGTTAAGAGTCCCATTAATTTTGCTAAATATTTTTCATTATTTTCAGGTTGACAAAGCAAGTTATAAGATTTTGCTAAACCTTCTTTTAAAGCTTCTTCAATGCTTTTATCTACTTTTTTTTCAAAGAATGAACGCTCTTTTATATTATTAAGCTCTTCTTGTGTTTTATATTTTTCTCTTCTAAGAGTAATAAATAAGCTGTTTGTTAACTTTTTGAAGATCCCTTTTAATTGATCACCTACAATATCAGGTCTATCTAAATCACTGTCTAAACGCTCTTTTATTGGTTTTTCTAAATCAAGGAGGATATCTTTCATTAAATCAGAGAGAGTTTGATGCATAGCCTCTTCAAAAGCTGCTGAATCTATTGCATCTATACTGTTATTTACCATTGGAGGAATTAGGTTGTCTAAAAGGTATTTTCTTAAAATTAACTTAATAAATTTATTTAATTTTCTATCAAGAAATTCAACGATAAAGTTACATTTTTTTGAACTTTTATTGTTTTTTAAAAAAGGTCTTCTAAAAAATTTAACATCAATAAATTGTTCTATAATATTTTTTGAAAAAAGTTTTTGCAATTCAATCTCTGATTTACCTTCTAAATATTTTTCCTGATCAAATAATTGTTTAATACAAGTATCTCTATCTCCTGGAAGAGAGGATTTATCATCTCTAAATTGATTGATTTTTTTATTATATAAAGCAATATATATATTCATGCTTTCTAAAAGCTTTTTTCCAGCGTCAGGTAGTTTTTGACCATTTTTTAAAGTTTCTCTTAAATATTGTAAAATGTCATTTGTAAAAGAATCTAACCACCCCTGTAAATTTACTACAAAACTTAAGAGAAAATAGTATTTTATAATGTTAAGATATGAAAGTTTGGGGAAATGTTTTTTTATAGATGATGATACTGTTTTTATATTAATTTTATTTGTACTTTCAATATCGTTTATAACTTTTCTAACTTTTGAAAAATCAGCAGATTTTTTTTCTACAAAATAATATATTCCATGCACTAAGGAACAGAGATAAGTTTTTTTTGTAAATGCAGATGTATTTAAATTAGTTAAATTTACTTTTTCATAAAGCGTTTTAGGTTCTTCTTGAAAAGGCCTTAAATTATCTTCTATTTCTGATAAAATAACTCTATGTTGTTCAGAGATAGATTGTATAGCAAATGGAAGTTTGAATGTTTTAGTAAAAAATGCAGACACTTGTTTAATTGCTTTTCTTGCAATAGAAGAGGTTTTCTCTTCTTCAAATGAAATATCTAATGTGTCAGTTTTAAATCTATCAATTTGTATAGGATTTACTCTGTTCATTTTCTTATCCTTTTAAAAATATCAGAAATATATAACATAAATATATTTTTTTAAATATTATAAAAAAAAATATAAGTAAGTAATTTTAACTAGGATTAATAAATAAAAAATTGTTATATAAAAATTAAAAGGAAAAAGGACTAATCAATGACATATTTTAAAAGTTTGATAATTAACTTTTTAACAGTTTTTTTTGTAAATCATGTAGTCCCAGGGGTAGAGATAGATTACTATTCCAAACTTCCTGAAATTGGGGGAGAGTTAATATTTTCTTTTTCTATTGGATTTATTTTATCTTTAATATATCCAATAATTATTCTTTTTAAAATAAAACCGACTCACTTCAAAGTTGGATTAGCATCATTTTTAATATCTTTTATTGCCTATTCAATTGTAAATTTACTTCCAGTTGGAATTAAAGTAACCTCCGCATCTGCTTATATTTGGACATCTTTAATTGTTTGGTTTATGGGATATTTTACAAATCATATAGAACTGAGACGCTATGTTAAAGAAAAAGAAAGAAAACAAAAAGAAGAAGAAAAACATAATGAAGAAAACAAAGAAGGAGAATAAATGACATATCTAAGATCTTTTTTTTTAAATATTTTAATTGTATTTTTTGTTTTAAGGATCATGCCGGGAATTCAAATTGAATTTTTTGAAAATGTTCCAAATATTGGTATTGATATATTTTTTTCATTAATTTTAGGATTTTTAAACTCTATAATAGCACCTTTTCTAATAGCACTTGAGACTAAAATTACAAATTTTAAAATAGCTGTTTTATCTACCGTAATTACTTTTTTATCTTTTTTAATTATTGCTATTTTTAAAATTGGAATAGATATAAATTTTCTAGGATTTATTTTATCAGTTATATTTGTAAGTTTAATGAGTTTTTTTGCAAATTATTTAGAATTAAAACATTTATTAAAATAAAGCAGCTCTTAAAAGAGCTGCTTATATTTGATTATTCTTGTTCAGCCATAGCTATTCTAGCTCTTGCTTGATATAATCCAACGAATAAAGCTGCAGCTACAGCAATAATTGCAATAACCGTAGTTTTTGAGCAAAATGGGAGTTTAGACTTTGTTTTTACGCTGGTTGGTGTAACTTCAATTTCTTTTTTTTCACTAGGTTTTTCTTCAATGCCAGCCACCCCAGCGCCTGTGTCTCCAGAAGCTTCTTCTGGCTCTTCTGGTACTACAGCTAATGAAGGTTGAGCTCTAGCTGCACCTGCCCCATCGTCTTGTTCATCGTCTGATCCGCTTCCTATAGGAGCTACTCTACTTGCTAAGTTGAAAATGCTCTCATTTGATCCGCTTCTTTCCATCCCTTTTTGTTTAAGTGTTGCTTTTTTTGCAAAATAGTCATGTAAATAAAGTTCAACTAGTTCAATGGCCTCTCCTCCAACCCTCCAAGCTTTAGTGGTTGTTTTAATTTGTCCTTTATAGTTTGAAAAGCGATTTTCATTATATCCATCTATGTATGTTTTAGTACTTAAAGGTTTACCTCTTGGCGTTGTTAATTCAGTGCAAGCATCTGTTAAAATATTATATTTATCACTTGGATCAACTCTTATATAAGAGCTAAAGGATTTCCTTTTTAATGAAAAAAGGCTTCCTGAAGCAGTTCTTCTAAATCGCAAAGCTTCTGCGCTTGCTGCTGCTTTTTTGTCTTTAGGGGCAAGCTCTTTTTGCTCATCATCATTAATTACATCAACTATATAGACAATATATTCTTTTGTTTCACCATCATCATTAGTAACTCTCCAACGAGATACATGATAGTCTATTTTTTTTTCGTTTTCATATACAGCTTTACAAGCTGAGGCTTCTGCGTATTTTATTTCCATTTTTTTTCTCCTTAATTTGAACTTTTAAAAAGTAATTCATTTATTTTGTTCTTAACTATATTTTTCAACCATTCAAAATAACTCTCGCATTTTACTTTAGGACAGACACATTCAAAAGACTTAGTTAAATTTGTAGTAGAATCTGGTAGAGATACCTCTACTTGATTAATTGAATGAGTTAAAAATGTTTTTATTAACAATCCAACAGTGATCCCAGCAAATATAAGCATAAAAATATTTTGTGCTTTTTGAGCAGTGATTTTATATTTATGTTTTTGATCTATATTTTTATCTTTTAATTCAATTCTTAATAGCTCATTAGCTTTAATAAGTGGGGTCAAATGAGGGTGAGTATAAACAGGGATTCTCCATTTATTATCATCAGTTTTTTTTAGGGCTGACTTTATGGAGTCATCACTCGATGGAATGATTTGAAAGTTTTGTTCTTTATTGAAAATGACAAAATACTTTTGATTTTTTGATTTTAGTAAAAAAGCTTTATAATTTTCTAAATCATGCCTTTGAAGAAATAATGTTCCGCCATATAATTCCATTTTTTTTCCTTTTAATAATTAAAAAAGTTTAAAAATTTCAATTTAATTTTTAAAACCAGACTCCTTGGTTTTGTTGTCTTTTTTGTAAAATTAATAAAGAAGAATAATACGTTGCCAAGTATACACCCATAGCAAGTATTGCTATTTTAAAATGGGTTTTATTATCTTGGAAAAATTTTACAACTCTGTTGGGTTTAAGTTTTTTAGCTATTCTTAAAAGATCAAGTTTAGCTTTTTTTTCATCATCTTTAATTTTATTGAAAATTTTCAAAGCAAGCTGTTCAATATCAGCTACATCTTTTTTTAATTCATCGGGGATAACAGTAAAATTATTTGGAATAGTACATACAACTTGCAACTGTCCTTTTCTTGATCCATATTGGTGTAAGGAAAGATTGTCTTCTTTATTTGAGCCATACTTAATTAACTGATAAGAAATATCACCATCTTTTATTTTTATTAAAATATTAGAGCCATTATTTAATCTAATTGGATGAATTGTAGCGCTTGGCTCTGCTCCTAATTTACATTCTTTTATATCTTGATGCTCTTCAATTTTCAATCCAGCCAAACTAGGCTCTTTTTGAAGTATATGTTGGGCAATTTTATCAATATTTGAAGATTGTTCTGATGGTAAATCTGTTACTTTAGTGAATGTATTTTGAATGGAAAATTGTAATTGTCCAGGTGCTGGATATCCAACCCATATGTGATCCTTTAAGCTACCATCATAAACTTGATATTTATTATTGTTAAATAAAACCGTTTTAATTTGATCTTCATCTTTAATTTCAATAGCCCTAACTGTTTGATCTGTTGTTGTTCTTGTGATTTTCAAGAATTCTTGATTTGATTGTATAGTCATTTTTTTCTCCTATACTTAACTTATTTTTTAAAAAGGTAGATAGCGTATAACATATAAAAAAATTTAGTTAAAATAATTTTTCATTTTTTTTAAAAAAAATTAAAAAAATAACTCTTTAAGGAATAAAAGGTTAATAAACTTGCATCTTAATTGTTTCTTAATAACAAAAAATATATAAAAAATAATTTAATAAATTAACTGACCATATATAATTACAATTAACTAATTAAGTTGAATTATAAATATATATATAATAATAATTAGTTATAGGTAAGTGATAGTTAATTTATATTAAAATAGGTGTGTTTTGGATATAAAAACAAATAAAATTATAGATTTAAGCATAGTGGATGCAATCGCTAACTTAAACGCTATTTCTGAAATGGATATCGATCTAAAAGATGATATTGGTTTTATAAAAGACAATAAAATTGTGATTAACAATAAAGAGATCTCTTATAAAAATATAGATCATGTGATTTTAGAAGATCCAAGTGACTTAATTGATAATATAAAGCTTAGTTACACAGTTGTTTATAACTATTTTTTAAAGTTATATGAAAAGGAATTCATTGCATATGAAGACTATAGATGTAAAAAAGGAATCGAATCAATAATGTTAATGGCAGCTAGCGCTGCTAGTAACATTGATAAATATCTGGAATTAGCTACGCAAAACGAAAACCTTGAAAAAATATCAAACTCAAAAGAGTATTTAGATTTACAAAGATTTTATTTAGAGAAACTTAAGGATAAATTTCCAGAAGAAATAGAAGGGGATCAAGCTTGGGAAAAAGAGTGGATAGAGTCTGAAAAATCTTTTTTAATGGATTTTAATAAAAGCTCTTTAAATAACTTTGAAGCTATAAAAAAAGATCTAAGATATGAACTTTTTTATATGTTAGATGAAGATGAGAATTTGTTTTTTGATTCTCAGTTAATTAATAATATTAAGATATTTACATCTTTTGATGAAATGTCAAAAGAAAGTATTTCAGAAGATCCATTAATTGATATTAGAAATTTAAATGATAAAGATCTCCACAATAGTGCAAAGCAAATCTTAGAAGGCTCAAAAAATATTATAAATAAGTACTTTGCTATGAAAGGATCTAAAAATATTGATAATCCATTAAATGCGGTAATCAATAAAATGATTTACGCTCTTTTTTTAGCTTCAAATCCAATAAATTTAGCTACAAACATGCATTATAAAAGCTCGCATGAATACTTTTTGGATTTCCAAAATTTTTTAAGGAAAATATTATCAGGTGATGAATACTTAAAATTAATAACTTATGTAGAAGAAATTAAAAATAAAGATCAGATAACAATACTTAATTTAATTTCAATAGTTTGTAAAAATTATTTTTTAAGAAAAAGCTCGGTTAAACAAGAGATTTTAGCTTTGATTCATAAAGTTGGAAAATCAAAAAATATAAAAAAATCAAATAATTTATCATTTTTTGCAAAAATAATTCAAAATAATGAAGATATTATAAAAACATTAGAAAAATATCCAAATGGCCCAATGCTAAAAATCTTAGATGTTTTAATGGAAGAAAAAACTCTTGGATTTGACCCATCCTTTTTTGAAAATTGTTTTTCTAATATTTATAAAATTAAAACAAATTTCGGCAATTTAGATATTTTAAAAGCACCATCTCCTACAAATCAAATAATAATAACAGAAGCAGAAATAGTAGATGAATTTAAATGTTTTATCAGAACTTTTAGTAAAGAAGAGAAATATCTAATAATCAATCAACAAGACAAAAACTCTGCATATGATTCACAAAGAGTAAAAGCACTTGAAAATCTGCAAAAAAAAGCAGAGTTTAGAGAGCATATGGTTATTTTTAATTTCAATAAAGATTCTAATTTTTATCATCAAAGTGCTAAATATCTTACAATTAATAATGCAAAAGATTTTAAAGGGGTTTTTATACAAAAATTAATAGAACAAAATATCTTTTTACAAAGCAACAAAACAATAATTGATTCTATTAAAAATATTTTAGAATTTATACATACAATATTTTTTCATAAAAAAGAAAATTTAAATAGAAGAGATAGATTGGATTTTATAGAAATTGCATATAATTTTATTACTTTAAAATTAATTGAAATTACAAAGCCTCAATACTTTAGTTTTATGTGCAAGGATTCTGTGGATAAATCTCCTATTTCTAATGCATGTTTTTATGGTCTTTTGAAAATTATTAAAAACATCACACTTGATAAAGAAGATGAAGAGTTTATAAAATATTTAGCAATGTCAAATGCTCTTTTAATAAGAGAAAGAGCTGTAAATAATTTAGTATTGATAAGATCTTTTAGTGCATTAAATGTTATAGATTTAGAGATGCTTATAAAACATGACAAGATAAAAAAAGAACTTTCTTCTTTATATGATCCAAGCTTTTTAAAATCTATAGAGATTAATCATTTTTAGAATCTTCATAAAACTGTTGATTACAAAGATTTAAATTATCTTCTAAAGATTTGATCTCTCTTAATAAAATAGCAAAGTCTTTTTTAAAAGAATTACTATTTAATATTTTATGTTTTTCTTTTGGATTAGTTGCTTTATCTATTAACTGACCAAGTCTTGAAAGTCCCATATTAATTTCATCAAGTTCTGTTTCAAAATACTCTTTAAACTGTTTTGGAGTAGATAGTGATTGCATAATATTTGCTCTTTTAGTTCTAAGTCTTTGCCAACCTTTATCGTATTGAAAAAGAACTCCATAGTGGTTTATATCATTAAGCATTGTATTTGTTTTAGAAACTAAAGCATTTATTTTTAGATACATATCTTCGCTATTGATAAATTTGCCAATAGTTGTGTTTGTATTTGTTAAATTGCTAAATAAAGTATTTAAATTTGTAAAAATATCTTTTCCCTCATTTTTTAAATAAGTAGAAGATTCTTGAATGTTAGTCACAAATTGATCTAACTTTGCTATAGTGTTATTTTTTTGAAATTCCTTTATAGAATCATTTAATAAATCCATATTTTCAGAAAAATTATTTAAAGACTTATTTAAAGAAAAAACTACATTTTGAGAATCTAAATTATTGGTAATATTACTCAATGATAAAACTAGTTTACTTAAGTTATTTTGATTGTTTTCAAACCAGTAGTTTATATTGTTAATACCTTTTTCTAACTTTTCAGCAACGTAGCTAAGTTGTATAGCTGTATTTTCAAAGTAATCAACTGATTGAGCGTAAATTATATCATCAGTTATTAAAACAGGCTTTTCTTTAGATTTAGGAGCTTTGGGGATAATAGCAATAGATTTTTCTCCCATAAGCCCTGTTGTTTGAATGGTTACTAAATCAGTATCATAAACATCCACAGATGAATCTACTTTTAATTTAAGTTCATAAAAGTAATATCTACTCAAACTATCTTTTATATCACTTCTTGCATCTTCTACTTCAATTATTTCACATACTTCTCCAATCGGTTTTCCAGCAAAAGTAACTCTAGTTCCAATATTTATACCAGCAACATTTGAAAATCTAACGTTAAGCGTTTTTTTTCCATCACCAATAGAGGGTTGTAAAAATAAAATTATAACAATAGTTATACTAATAGCCATTAATGTAAAAATTCCGATTAAAACATTTTTTAATTTATCTGACATATTATTTTCTACCTCTTGGAAATGTGTTTAATAACTCTTTTATAAAATTAATATCTGGATCATTTATTTTTATGAAATTTGTAGGAGTGTCTATATATATTATTTTCCCATCTCTATGAAGAGCTATTCTATCTGCTATTGAAAAAGCAGAATAGATATCATGAGTTACTATTATACTTGTTCCATTTAATTCATTTTGTGTTTTTATTATGAGATCATTTATTTGTTTTGCTGTTATTGGATCAAGTCCTGTGGTTGGCTCGTCGTATAATAAAATTTTAGGTCTGTAGGCTATTAGCCTTGCCAGTCCCACTCTTTTTTTCATCCCACCAGACAAGGAAGATGGGTTTTTTTTATTTATCCCATCAAGTCCAACCATCGACAAAGCTTCATTAACTCTTTTTTTAATTTCATCTCTATTTAATTTTCTATTAAGAGTTGGGTCATCATTATGCATTAAATAAAAAGAAACATTTGATTCAATATCCATAGAATCAAATAAAGCAGATCCTTGAAATAACATGCCCATATTCTTTATTTCTTGATATATTTGAATTTGATCTAATTTAGTAATATCTACTCCATTAATTTCAATAGATCCCAAATCTGGCTTTTCCAGTCCCATGATATGTTTTAACAAAACACTTTTACCGCTTCCCGATCTGCCTAAAATAACTAAAATTTCAGAATTAAATACCTCTAAATCAACTCCTTTTAGGATATGTGAATTTGAAAAGCTTTTATGTAAATTTTTAATTTTTATCATATATACCAATCAAATTTAATTTTTAAATGAAGAGAATTTAAAGCGATAGTTAATAAAAAATCTGATATTAAAATTGATACATAGCTAATAACAACACTTGCTGTTGTAGCTTTTCCAACTCCTTCAGCTCCACCTTTTGTTTTCATGCCTTTATAGCAAGAGATCGTAGTTAACAAAAGTCCAAAAGTAAAAGATTTAACAAATCCTGTTAATAAATCAAAATAAGTTATGTGAAAAGGCATAGGATTAAAATAAGATGCAGCGCTTAAATGGAAAAAAAATGTAGAGAGAAGATATCCTCCTGCTATTCCCATCATAATACTAAAAATAGTAAGCAGTGGAACCATAATAATACCAGCTAGTAATCTAGGTGCTATTAAATAGCTATTCGGATTTACGGCCATAGATTTTATTGCATCTATTTGTTCTGTTACTTTCATAGTCCCAAGTTCTGCGCAGATAGAAGCACCCACTCTTCCTGTAACCATAAAAGCTGTTAAAACAGGTCCTAACTCTGTAATCATAGATTTGGCTACCATAACACCAGTAATGCCAGCTAGTCCTTTAGAACTTAATTGATAAATGGATTGAGCTGCTAAAACTACCCCTGTAGACATACCTGTAATTGCAACTACTCCAAGTGACATAACTCCAATACTAAATAACTGCTCTCTTATTAATGCCCATTCTGGGAACTTTCTAAAGCTGTCTTTAAAGCTATCTAAGATCATTGTAACATAATCACCAATAGATAAAAAAAACTGCAAAAATGTATTAAAAAGCACTTGAATCATACAAAAAAATCTCTTCTTCCTCTAAATAGGGTATATAAAGAAATTTAATTTTCTTTAAAAGAAAATAAATTAAATTTTTATTTCATAAAATTATAGATAGAGAATTCTTGCGTCAATTGTTAAAAATAATAAAATGATTTTTTTATAAATATCATCTGCTGGAAGTAACTCTTCTAAACAACCAATAACAATTAGAGACTTTATAATAAAACTCCTTTGAAAAAAGAAAGTTTTATCAAATATAATTTTGATTGTCTCTTAGTCTACAACAGATGTGGTAAGAAAAGGTAGTGTGCAATGATTAATTACACAAGCATATAATACAAATAAAAAACATGTTCCAATAAACTTCTTGTTGAGAGAGCAATCCAGTTAACAACGAAATAATTAATAATGAGGAGTTTCTTTAAAATATTATTATTTAATTATATGTTATTTAACGAACTAATTGATCTTGTAAATGCATCAAAAATTCTTTGAATCATAGAATCATCATTTGACAGTTCATTTCTTTGCATTTGTTGAGTTGCTTCAAATTCATTTGCTTTAGCTCTATGTGTTGTTTCATCACCATCTTTTTTTGTTGTCCAAATTCCAGAGGCACTTGAAGATATGCCAGGAATTGCTTTTAAAGCTGACTCCCAATTTTTTAAATCATTATTATTTGCTATAGCTGCAGCTGCAACAGATGTTATAATAGATATGCTAGCTGATAGTGCGTGTGGCCAAGCTTTAGAAGATTGTACTTTTGCTGTTTTTGCATGTTCTTCTCTTGCTTTTAAAACTTGTTCCCATAAAGCTTTTCTTTTTTCTGCAGCGTTATTCACTGAACTTGCTGCGTCACTTGCTATTCTTGCAAGTTTTAATCCTAGATATTCCTTAGCC